>Ga0207688_10000203_pt1 | contig 26423 bp, 22 predicted proteins | sample KBSMiscanthusM4_FD_184296 | JGI IMG/M metagenome (GOLD analysis project Ga0207688, IMG submission 184296) | Miscanthus rhizosphere microbial communities from Kellogg Biological Station, Michigan, USA - M4 (SPAdes) (version 2) | ecosystem: Host-associated > Plants > Roots > Rhizosphere ...
TCGCGGAGCCGAGGTACTCGCCGACGACGGCGCCGACGAACGCCATGCCCACCGATGTATGCAGACTCGAGAACACCCACGACGTCGCCGACGGCAGGTAGATCGAACGCAGCAACTGGCGGCGCGATGCGCCGAGCATCCGCGCATTGGCGAGCACGACGGGGCTCACTTCCTTCACGCCCTGATAGACGTTGAAGAACACGATGAAGAACACGAGTGTGACGCCGAGCGCGACCTTCGACAGCACGCCGAGACCGAACCAGACAGCGAAGATCGGCGCCAGGATCACGCGCGGCATCGCGTTCATCGCCGTGATGTAGGGTTCGGCGATCGCCGATGCGGTGGGCGTCAGTGCGAGCCAGAGGCCCACAGCCAGGCCGAGCACGCTGCCGGCGGCGAATGCCAGCACCGTCTCCCACAGCGTGATCGCGAGATGCGGATAGATCTTGCCCGACGTGAACCAGTCGAATACGACGCGGACGACCTGCAGCGGCCGGCCGAAGAAGAACGCGATCTTGTTCGCGTAGGCCTCGCTGACCAGTCCCGGCGTCGTGAGTCCGTACCAGACGACGAACACGACGCCGAGGATCGCGACGTGCGCGAGCGCGAGTTGTGTCCGCGACAGGCGCGAATCAGCGCTTGCCCTGCGCATAGCCCTTCAGCACTTCCGATTTCAGCACGTGCCAGATCGCTTCGTGCAGTTCGACAAAGCGCGGCAACATCCTGATCTCCGCAACGTCGCGCGGCCGCGGCAGGTCGATCGTGAACTCGCCGATCGGATGCGTCGCGGGCCCAGCCGACAGCACGACGACGCGATCTGACAGCGAGATCGCCTCCTCGAGGTCGTGCGTGATGAACAGGACGGACTTGCGGTCGGCCGACCACAGGTCGAGCAACTCGTTCTCCATCAGTTGACGTGTCTGGATGTCGAGCGCCGAGAACGGCTCGTCCATCAGCAGGATCTCGGGATCGAGGATCAGCATCTGGGCCAGCGACACGCGCTTGCGCATGCCGCCGGAAAGCTGATGCGGATAACGGTTCTCGAAACCGGCGAGGCCGACGCGCGCCAGCCATTCGTGCGCGCGGCGCACGGCGTCGGCACGCGCGACACCGCGGAACTCGAGCCCGGCGGTCACGTTGTCGAGCGCGTTGCGCCACGGCATCAGCGCCTCGGTCTGGAACATGTAGCCGGCACGCGTGTTGATGCCGGCTAGCGGCTTGCCATCGACGAGCGCCTGCCCGGACGACGGCGCGAGCAGCCCGGCCGCGACGTTCAGCAGCGTCGATTTCCCGCACCCGGTCGGTCCCACGACGGAGACGAACTGGCCGGCTTCGACGACGAGCGACGTATCGGCGACGGCCGTATAGCGTTCGCCGGGCGTCTTGCCGGCGAACGCGCACGTGACGCGCTCGAACGCGAGCGCCGCCGTTTTCGCGTCCGCTGCGGCTACCGCAACGTTCTGCGCGGTCACTTGATGCTTTGCGCGGCCTTCTGCTGGAACGACATGTCGACGGTCTTCGCGAGATCGATCTTCTTGCCCTGCATCGTCGGATCGAACGACAGGAGGTCGTGTGCGACGTGCTCGCCGGCGGCCGCCGAGATGAAGCCGTCGTGCTTGAACGTCGCGATGTTCTTCTCGAGCGCAGCCTTGTACAGCGCCTTGTCGGTGTAATACTCGGGCGGCACGGCGGCGACGACCTGGTCGATCGACGAGTTCTGGATGAAGCGCAGCGCGCGGACCATCGCGTTGACGACCGCTTGCGCCGTGCGCGGGTTCTTGTTCACGAACTCGGGCGGTGCGTAGATGCAGCCGGCTGCGTAGGCGCCGCCGTAGACTTCCTGCATGCCCTTCTCCGTCCGCGTGTCGATCACGGGCACCACCGTGCCGTCGCTTTCGAGCTGTGAGATCACCGGATCGAGATTCGACATCGCGTCGATCTCGCCGCGCTTCATGATCGCGACGGCTCCCGCACCCGCGCCGACGCCGATGATCGACGCGGCATCGGGCTTCAGGTTCGCTTTCGCGAGCAGGATGTTGACGAACATGTTCGTCGACGAGCCTGGCGCGGTCACGCCTACCTTCATGCCGTTCAGGTCCGCCGGCGATTTCCACGTCGCGGCCTTGGCCTTCGTCAACGCGAGCACGATGCCCGAATAGCGGCCCTGCAGCACCAGCGCCTCGATGGCCTGCCCCTTCGCCTGCTGCGAGATCGTGTGCTCGTACGCGCCGGAGACGATGTCGACGCTGCCGCCCAGCAAAGCCTGCAACGCCTTGGCACCGCCAGGAAAATCGAGGATCTCGACGTCGAGTCCCTCGGCCTTGAAGTATCCGTTGCGCTCGGCGATCGTCAGCGGCAGGTAATAGATCAGCGGCTTGCCGCCGACGCCAATCGTGAGCTTGGGCTTTTCGAGCCCCTGCGCATGCGCGGTCGCGGCCAGCATGGCGGCGAAGAAAGAAACGGCGATCAGGCGGAACCAGCGCTGCATGTCACTCCTCCGGAATTGTTGTTCTGCAAACGGCTATTGTCGACGGGCATCGGACCGCGCGTCAAACGACGCGACAACGCGTCCCTTGCCGCGTTGCCGCAATGTTTTCAGTTGCTCGGCGATCGCAGCACCTACGACCATCACGGGCTCGGCCGCATGCTGTTCGGCAAGGCGCTTCCGCGCTGCTTCGAACGCGCCAGGCAGGTCGTCGCTGCGCCGCATCGCCGCACCGAAGAACGCATCGGCGAAGGCACCGGGACGAAGCCCACCGGTGCAATCGGCGCCACGGACACCGGCTGCCGATGAAGCGATGACGACCGTTTCGTCATCCTTCAGCGCATCGATCCACGTTCCCGCCTCGCACGTCGACACGACGACGATCCGCCAGCGAATGCCGGCCGCCTCGAACAGTTGCTTCAATCCCTGCGGCGACAGCGCCGCGAGTTGCAGCGGCGGGTTCACCGCGGTCAGCGTGTGATCGGGCCCGGACGTGCCAGTCAGATACACCATCACGACATCGTCGTCGGGATCGATGATGTCGCCGATTTCCAGCAGCACGCGGCGCAGGTGCGTGATGCTTGCGAACGGGCGCTCCGCGACGGTCGCCGGGCTGTTCATCATCACCACCGAGCGCCCCTGCGTGTTCCAGCGCTCGTCCATCGTGCGCTGCGCGGCCTCGACGTCCGCGATAAACCCCGGCCGGCGCGCATCGGGCGCGAAACCGACGAAGTAGAGGTCGGTCACGCCCGCCCTCTCGTCTTCGAGGTCGTCGAGCGCGCGATCGAGCATGAACTGCTGCGCGGCGAGCACGGCTTCCGACGCCGGACTGACGGCGCTGGCGTCGGTCGTCGTTGCGTCGATCTCGCGCCACCAGGGCTCGAGAGGCCCGAGCAGAGGCGCGAACCAGAACGGCGCAATCAGCATCAGCCCACCGGCGACGCCCCACAACCGCCGCCGCGGCCGCGCAGGATCGGTGCACACGTACACGGCGCGCATCGCGATGATGAACATCCATCCCAGCACCGCATACTCGAGCAGCGACTTCGTCTCGGCCGACACCAATCCCGAAGCCTGCGGCAAATCCGGCAGTACGTGCACGACCTGCACCAGCGGAAACGACGCGAGCACGACGGTCGGCAGCGCAAGGTACAGCTCGCCGTCGCGACGGATTATTGCGAGGATCGCGCTGATGAGTGCGAGCAGTCCGAGCGCAAAGATCTCGCCGTGCAGTCCGAGCAGCGAGAACCGCGCCTCATGCGCCGCGCGCACCCAGTCGGCGTCGATATCGATCGCAGCCGACAGCGCGACCATGAGCAGCAACTGCGTAATCGAGATGCGGAATGCGACGCGCTCGATCGGCATGAACAGGGCAAGCCGCAGGCCGGCCGCGAGATTGCGGCCCAACGCGTGGATGACGTGGCGCATGTTCCGGCCGGTCAGCCGCCGGCGTGGACGTTCGCGGCGACGAACGCCTTGACCCGATCCGCATCGGCCGCCAGCACCGTGCAATGCTGCGGTCGCGTCTCCAGATCCGCGAACGCGGCCGGCCGCGGCGGCTCGAAGCCGAGCGCCTCGCGAATCGTCGCCGAAAACTTCGCGGGCAACGCGGTCTCCAGGCAGACGAGCGGCATGCCGGCGGTGCGGCGCGCGCGGCCGACGTTGACGCCATCCGCCGTGTGCGGATCGATGACCACCCCGTAGCGCCGATGGACGTCGCGGATCGTCGCGATGCGGCCGGAATGCGTGCTGTGCCCGGAAACGAGGCCGGACGCGCCTACGCGCGCCCACATCGGCGTAGCTGCGATGTCGAACTCGCGCTCGCTCTCGAGCGTGCGCCAAAGCTGCGCCAGCGCGTCCGGATCGCGCCCGGCGATGTCGAACATGAAGCGCTCGAAGTTCGATGCACGCGAGATGTCCATCGACGGCGACGACGTCGCGTGCGTCTCCGCTGCGCTGCGCGGGCGATAGCGACCGGTGCGGAAGAATTCGTCCAGCACGTCGTTCTCGTTCGTCGCGACGATTAGCTGCGCAATCGGCAGACCCATTTGCTTCGCGACATGCCCGGCGAGGACGTTGCCGAAGTTGCCGGATGGAACGGCGAAGCTCACCGGCTCGTCGTTCGAGGACGTCGCCGCAAAGTACCCGGCGAAGTAGTAGACGACCTGGGCGGCGATCCGCGCCCAGTTGATCGAATTGACGGCGCCGAGGAAGTACTCACGCTTGAACGCCGCATCGGCGGCGATGGCCTTGACGATGTCCTGGCAGTCGTCGAACGTTCCCTCGATGGCGAGGTTGTGGATGTTCGGGTCGTCGAGCGCGTACATCTGCGCCTGCTGGAACTCGCTCATCCGGCCGTGGGGCGACAGCATGAATACGGCGAGGTTGCGCTTGCCGCGCATCGCGTACTCGGCCGAGCTGCCGGTATCACCCGACGTCGCGCCCAGGATGTTCAGCGTCCGCGCGCTGTCGCGCAGCACGTGCTCGAACAGGTTGCCGAGCAGTTGCAGCGCGACGTCCTTGAACGCGAGCGTCGGACCGTTCGACAGATGCTGCAGATGCAGGCCGGGCTCGAGGGTCGTCAGCGGCGTGATTCGCGGATCGCCAAACGCCGCGGTGGTGTACGTCCGATCGACAATCGCGCGCAGATCGTCGGGAGCAATGTCGGTGATGAACTGCGACAGCACGGCGAACGCGAGATCCGCATACGGCTTGCCGCGCAATGCCGCGAGCGTCCCGGTCGCGAAACGCGGATAAGCCTGCGGCACGGCCAGCCCGCCATCGGGTGCGAGCCCTTCGAGCAGGATCGCGCGAAACGGCTGCGGGTCGTCGCGCCACGCGCCGCGGGTGCCGACATAGCGCATCAGCGCGCCCCGTTCGATGCGAGGATGCCGCGGACGGTCGGTGCGGCGGGCATCGTTCAGCCGAGGTCTTCGAGGCGGATGCGCACGACGGTGCCGCGCACTGTAGCCAGGCTTTCGATGCGCTCGATCGCATCGACGACGCGATGCTCGATCGACTTGTGCGTCAGCAGGATGATGTCGGTCTGGTCCTCGCCCTCGGTCGGCTCCTTCTGGATCATCGCGTCGATCGAGATCTCGCGATCGGCGAGGATCCGCGTGATGTCCGCGAGCACGCCGGGCCGGTCGAGCACCCGCATGCGCAGGTAGTAGCTCGTCTCGACGTCGCCCATCGGCAGGAACGGCACGTCGGTGAGCTGGTCCGGCTGGAACGCGAGGTGCGGCACGCGATGCTCAGGGTCCGCCGTGTGCATTCGGGTGACGTCGACGAGATCGGCGATGACCGCACTCGCCGTCGGCTCGGCGCCAGCACCTGCGCCGTAATACAGCGTCGAGCCCACGGCGTCGCCCTTGACGAGTACGGCGTTCATCGCGCCCTCGACGTTCGCGATGAGTCGCTTCGCGGGTATGAGCGTCGGATGGACGCGCAGCTCGATGCCGTTCGGCGCGCGCCGGGTGATCCCGAGGAGCTTGATCCGGTAGCCGAGCTGCTCGGCATAGCGCAAATCCTCGCGCGTCAGCTTCGAGATGCCCTCGGCGTACGCCTTGTCGAACTGCATCGGCACGCCGAACGCAATCGCCGACATGATCGTCAGCTTGTGTGCGGCATCGATGCCGTCGACGTCGAACGTCGGGTCGGCTTCCGCGTAGCCGCGCGCCTGCGCCTCTTTGAGCGCCGTCTCGAACGACGCGCCCGACTCGCGCATCGTCGACAGAATGAAGTTCGACGTGCCGTTGATGATGCCGGCGATCCATTCGATGCGATTCGCGGTCAACCCTTCGCGGAGCGCCTTGATGATCGGCACGCCACCGGCGACGGCACCTTCGAACGCCACCATCACGCCTTTCGCGTGTGCCGCGGCGAAGATTTCGTTGCCGTGCTCGGCCAGGAGTGCCTTGTTGGCAGTCACGACGTGCTTGCCATGGGCGATCGCGTCGAGCACCAGCGTGCGTGCAGGCTCGATGCCGCCGATCAGCTCGCAGACGATGTCGATGTCTGGATTCCGCGTGACGACCGTGGGGTCGGCGGTGAACTGCACGTCGGTGATGCCGCGCGCGCCAGCCCGCGCGCGCTCGAGCGTGCGGGTGCCGATCAAGGTGATGCGGATCGGCCTGCCCGCGCGCCGCGTGATTTCCTCGGCGTTGCGGCGGAGCACGTCCCACGTGCCGCGACCCACGGTACCGAAGCCCAGCAAGCCGACCTGCAGCGCTTTCATCGGGGAACGGTCGATCGGAGGAGGCGATCTGAGCGACTGCCGCGCGCGGCCGCTCGCTTCACCCGGAGCGAGCGCGTGTCACCTGTTACCGAGACGGAATTCTTAAAGCAGGCCATCTTCGCGGAACATCTGCTTGACGCCGCGGATCGCCTGCCGCGTACGCGCCTCGTTCTCGATCAGCGCGAAGCGCACGTGGCCGTCGCCGAATTCGCCGAAACCGATGCCGGGTGACACCGACACCTTCGCCTTCGCGAGCAGCTGCTTCGCGAATTCGAGCGAGCCCATCTTCGCGTAGGCATCGGGAACCTTCGCCCACACGTACATCGACGCCTTCGGAATGTCGACCATCCATCCGGCCTCGTGCAATCCCTTGACGAGCACGTCGCGACGCTTCTGGTACCGCTGCGCGATTTCGGCGACGCACTCCTGCGGTCCTTCGAGCGCCGCGATCGCCGCGACCTGGATCGGCGTGAACGTCCCGTAGTCGTGATAGCCCTTGATGCGCGACAGCGCGTACACGAGATCGCGATTGCCGACCATGAACCCGATGCGCCAGCCCGCCATGTTGTAGCTCTTCGACATCGTGAAGAACTCAACGGCGACGTCGCGCGCGCCCGGCACCTGCATGATCGACGGCGGCTTCCAGCCGTCGAAGCAGATATCCGCGTACGCTAGGTCGTGGACAACCCAGATGCCATATTCCTTCGCGAGCGCGATGATCTTCTCGAAGAACGGCAACTCGACGCATTGCGCCGTCGGATTCGCCGGGAAGTTGACGATCAGCATCTTGGGCTTCGGCACCGACAGCTTGATCGTCCGCTCGAGCTCGGCGAAGAAGTCGACGTCAGGCGTCAACGGCACCTGGCGGATGTCGGCACCGGCGATCACCGGCCCGTAGATGTGGATCGGATAGCTCGGATTGGGGACCAGCACCGTGTCGCCGCGGCCGAGCGTCGCGAGCGCCAGGTGCGCGATCCCTTCTTTCGAGCCAATCGTGACGATCGCCTCGGTTTCGGGATCGAACGACACGCCCCAGCGCCGGTCGTACCAATGGCAGATCGCACGGCGCAGCCGCGGGATGCCCTTCGACACGGAATAGCCGTGCGTGTCGATCCGCTGGACCGTCTCGACGAGCTTGGCGACGATATGGGGCGGCGTAGGCCCGTCCGGATTGCCCATGCCGAAGTCGATGATGTCCTCGCCGCGGCGGCGAGCCTCCATCTTGAGCTCGGTGGTGATGTTGAATACGTACGGGGGAAGGCGCTCGATGCGGGCGAACTGCGACTGCGGCGTGGAGGTCATGGATCTCTACCGTAAGCGCCCGGAACCGTCCGAGCGACGAAGGATCGGAAAAGGCTACAATCCTAGCGAATTCACTAGTTTACCGCAACGCACCATCGTGCCGTATCGCTGCGTCGGAACTCGTGACTACGCGCGTTCGTGACGTGACGCGAAGCCCCTCGATCGCGTGCGCACCGAACCTCCGGGCAACGCCTTCGATGAAATTCCACCTGCAGACGCCGACGTCCAACCTCGTGACCGGAACCGGTCCCGGGTGGGTGCGCATCGGCAACGACGAGCATCGGCAAAGCCTCGTGCTGACGGGCGATACGATCACGCCGGGATTCGCGCCCGATGGCTTCGACGCGTTGACCGAGGCGGATTTCGAGCGACTCCTCGCAACGTCGCCCGACATCTTGTTGCTCGGCACCGGCGCCACGCAGCGGTTTCCGCATCCGCGCATCACCGCACCGCTGCACCGCGCGCAGGTGGGCCTCGAGGTGATGGACACGCGCGCCGCGTGCCGGACCTACAACATCCTCGTCGCCGAGGGGCGCAACGTGGCGGCGGCGCTGATTATCGAATAGCCACTTATTCCCCCATTTGCAACAAAGTGCCGCGCTTGCGCGCCGAATGCACGGCGGCGGCGAACAGCGCCACGCCGAGCGCGATATAGACAACGTCGAGCAGCACTGCATTGCGAAAGAGGTCATAGCGAAACGTCTGTTCCAGCAGCAGCGCGCGCATCCCTTCGAAAACGTGCGCGGTCGGCAGCGCGTAGCTGACGGCTCGCAGTGCCGGCGGCAGCACCGCAATGGGGTAGTAGACGCCCGAAACCGGCGCGACGAGGAATATCGCTGCCCAGGCGAGTTCTTCGGCGCCAAGGCCATAGCGCAGGATCATGGCGGACACGGCAAGCCCGACCGCCCAGCCGAACGCGAGCAGGCACGCGAAGAACGCGACGAGCGGCAGGCCCATCGAGAAGATCGAGTAGTGGAACAGCAGGAACGCGAAGCCGCACGCGCCGCCGACACCAATCAGCGTTCGCATCAGGCTCATCGTCAGCTGGCCGGCAATCAGTTCGTAGAGTCGCAGCGGACTGACGAACAGGTTGCCGAGGTTGCGCGAGTACATCTCCTCGGTGAACGTCAGCGAGACGCCGAGCTGGCCGCGAAACAACACGTCCCACAGCAGCACCGCGCCAATGAAGAATCCCGGCGCGTCGGCAAGGAAGCGATTCGTCGGCGCGAGGTAGAGCGTCACGAACGCCCACAACACCATCGTCACCGTCGGGTAATACGCCATCGACACGATCCGCGGCCACGACTTCAGCAGCAGATAGGCGTGGCGCCGTATCAGCGCGCGGATGCGCCGCAGCGACGGCACGACGCCGCGCTGCCGGTCGACGACACGCGGCACCTCGACCGGGATCTCGGCAGTCATGTCGCGACGTCCCGCGCAAAGCCCCGCGCCGGCTCGTCGACGCCGCGCGCGATGTCGAGGAACACCTCCTCCATCGTGTCGCGACCGTAGCGCTCGATGAGCTGCGTCGGCGAGCCGTTGTCGACGACGGTGCCCGCGCGCAGCATGATCACGTCGTCGCACATCCGCTCGACTTCGCTCATGTTGTGCGAGGCGAGCAGCATCGTGCAGCCGCTCATGCGCTGGTAGCTCTCGAGATGGCTGCGCATCCGGTCGCCGATGTCCGGGTCGAGCGACGCCGTCGGCTCGTCGAGCAGCAGCACGTCCGGCCGGTTGAGCAGCGCCTTCGCGAGCGACACGCGCGTGCGCTGACCCGCCGACAGTTGGCCGTAAGGCCGCTTCAGCAAATCGACGAGGTCGAGCTCCGCCGAGAGCTCGCCGATCCGCATCGACGGACGCGCAACGCCGTACAGGTCGGCGAACACGCGCAGGTTCTCGCGCACCGTGAGGCGCTTCGGCAAATCAACGTATGGCGACGTGAAATTCATCCGCGGCAGCACGCGGTGCCGGTCCCGCAGCATGTCGCAGCCGAGCACGGTGATCGCCCCCGACGTCGGCAACAGCACGCCGAGCAGCATCGACAACGTCGTTGTCTTGCCAGCGCCGTTGCCGCCGAGCAGTGCGGTCGTCGTGCCCGCGCGCACGTCGAACGTGATGCCGCGGACGGCCTCGACGCGCGCGAAGCGCTTGCGCAGATCACGCACCGCGATGACGGCGTCGCTCACGGCCCCCACCGGCCGCGCTCGGCCGTCAGCACTCGATCGTTGTCCGGCAGTAGTTCGTCAATTCGCGGACGACGGTCGTGTCCGCGACGGGGCGTTGCGCGCGCTCGAGGGCGCCGTATTCGAGCGCCAGCTTGAACGCATATTTCTCGAAGAACGGCGCGAACTGCTCGGCACCGATCGTTCCGACGGCCGCGATTTCGTCGCGCGCCGCGTCGTATTCGAGCGCGATCGCGGCGAGCGGCTGCGGCGCCGGCCCTGCGACGACGCGCGCGCCGGCCATTGGATCGTAGACGCTGTGATCAGCGCAGCAGTGGATGACGCGGCCGGACGACGTCGCCGAACGCGACCGTTGATAGCGGATGAACGACACGTCGCGCGTCGGGTAGGCGAGCTTGTGCGCGCAGATCGCCGAGAACGACACGATCGTGCGCGCCGGGCCCACGCCGGCGGGCGCTGCGTACGGATCGCCGCGCTCGCGACGCAGCGCAGCGGCCTGCGGCACGGCGTCGGCAAGCCGCAGCAGGAAGCAAGGCGTCGACGCGAACGGATACTGGAACACGTAATTCGTTTCCGCCGCGAGGGCAGCCGCGCGAATCGCCGCGCCGTGCTCGTCGACGAGCAGCGAACGCGCGTACCGTCGGACGGCAACACTGTCGGCCGCGGCATCCGCGTGAACCAGCGGGGCTACCGCCGACAACAGCGCGCAGGAACCCAGGAAGTCGCGGCGCTTCATGCCGCGTCAGGCCATCATCAGCTCGCGTACGTGCGCGGCAGCGCTGCGCCCGAGTGCCGACAGCGCATAGCCTCCTTCGAGCGTCGAGACGATGCGGCCCGACGCGTGACGCTGGGCAACGGCGATCAACTCGCGTGTCACCCACACGTAGTCGTTCTCGGTGAACTGCAATCCGGCCAGCGGATCCTCCCGGTGCGCATCGAAGCCGGCGGAGACGAGAATCAGTTCCGGCTTGTGGCGTTCAAGCGCCGGCAGCCAGTGGTTGACGACGGCGTCGCGGAACTCCGCGCTGCCGCTGCCTGCCGAGAGCGGAATGTTGACCATGTTCGGTGCCGGGTTGTCGACACCCGAATACGGATACAGCGGGTACTGGAACGTCGACACCATCAGCACACGCGGATCGCCGGAGAACATGTCCTCCGTGCCGTTGCCGTGGTGAACGTCGAAGTCGACGATCGCCACCCGCGATAACCCATGCGCGGCCAATGCGTGCGCCGCGCCGACGGCCACGTTGTTGAAGACGCAGAAGCCCATGGCGCGGGCGCGCTCGGCGTGGTGTCCGGGCGGACGGACGGCGCAGAACGCCGTCTTCCGCTCACCGCCACACACGAGATCGACGGCATTGACGACGGCGCCCGCCGCGTGCAGCGCAGCCTCGATCGAATGCGGATTGAGCGCCGTATCAGGATCGAGGTAGCGGAGGCCGCTCGAAGGAGCCGCCGCGCTGACGGCGTCGACGTAGGCACCGGTGTGGACGCGAGCAAGCTGCTCGCGCGTCGCGGGCGTCGCCTCGTTGCGCGCAATGAGCCCGTCGAGTCCAAGCGCGATCACGTGATCGCTGATCGACGCCAGCCGTTCGGGACATTCCGGGTGGTCGGGGCCCATTTCGTGCAGCGAGCACGCGGGATGAGTCAGGTAGGCGAGAGTGGCCAAGGTGTCGAGCGGGTTCGAATGAGGGCAGCAGAAGGTGGACGGCGGCTGCGATGCAATGGCTCTGTCGCGTGCCGGACGGCCGTCCGCGCTCCGGCAGTCTAGCGCCGACAGACGCGCGTGACGAGTACCCGGCGCCACGCTACAGTGCGACGGTCACCCGCCCATCCATTGTCGACCCGTCCAATGACCGTCCGTTCCGTCACGCAAAACGTCACCACCGCGCACCGGCTCGCTGTCGTGCTCCAGCAGCTCGCGCAGATCGTCGTCGGCAAGGACGAGCCGCTGAAGCTCGCGCTGGCGTGCCTGATCGCGCGGGGCCATCTGCTGATCGAGGACATTCCGGGTGTGGGGAAGTCGACGCTGGCGCAGGCGCTGGCCACCACACTCGGGCTCAAGTACGCGCGGATCCAGTTCACGAGCGACCTGCTGCCCGCGGACGTGCTGGGGGTGTCGGTGTTCGACGAGCGCGCGCAGACGTTCCGCTTCCACGCAGGGCCGATCTTTCATTCCGTCGTCCTCGCCGACGAGATCAATCGCGCGCCGCCGAAGACGCAGAGCGCGCTGCTCGAAGCGATGGAGGAGCGCCAGGTGTCGCTCGACGGCCAGACGCGGGTGCTGCCCGATCCGTTCTTTGTCATCGCGACGCAGAACCCTGTCGAGCAGATCGGCGCGTATCCGCTGCCCGAATCGCAGCTCGACCGGTTCCTGCTCGCGATCGAGCTCGGCTATCCGGACGCGCTGGCCGAGCGGGAGCTCCTCGCCGGCGGCGATCGCCGCGCGAAGCTCGTCGACATCGTGCCGCAGTGCGACGCCGCGACGCTCGCCGAGTGGCAACGCGAGGCGGCGGCGATCCACGTGGCACCCGCGCTGCTCGATTACGTGCAATCGCTGCTCGCCGCATCGCGCGGCCACCTGCCGGGCCAGACGGCGGGCGCCAGCGGCGAAGCCGGCGCACGGCGCGGCTTGAGTCCCCGCGCGGGCCTGATGCTGCTCGCCGCCGCACGCGCGTGGGCGCTCCTGGCCGGACGTCCGATGGCGATACCGGAAGATGTTCAGGCCGTGTTCCCGTCGGTGGCGGGCCATCGCCTCGCCGGCGGCGCACGCGCCGGCGCGTTGCAGGCGCAGCAGCTCATTCGCGCCGTCGCACTGCCGTGATCGCCGTTGGCGCACCCGCCGCGCGGACACCCCGCGCGACGCTGGCGCGTGCATGGTCGCGCCTGCGCCAGCGTGCGTTCCGGAGCGCGCCGGCCGACCTTGCGCCGGTCGTGCTGCGCCATTCGCGGATCTACATCCTGCCCACGCGGCGCGGTTACGCGGTGATCGCGACGCTGATCACGATGCTGCTGACGTCGCTCAATTACGCGCTGGCGCTCGGCCTCGGCGTGACCTTCATGTTCGGCGGCCTCGTCGCCGCGGCGCTGCTGCATACGTTTCGAAACCTGGCGGGCATCGCGATCAAGCCGCTTGCCGCAAGCGATACGTTTGCGGGCGGCCACGTCGTGTTCTCGCTCGCCGTGTCGAGCGGCGCGATCGATCGTCGCGCGATCTCGATCAGCGCGAACGATGCCAATGCAAAGGCCGCGATTGCGGCCGGATCGACGCAGACCGTGACGCTCGCAGCGCCCGCTCACAAGCGCGGCCGCGTTCCGCTCGGGCGTGTCACGCTGTCGTCGTTGCACCCACTCGGCCTGTGGCGTGGCTGGGCTTACGTCCATTTCCCGCTATCGGGCATCGTGTATCCGGCACCGGAGGCGCATCCGCCGCCGTTGCCCACCGGCGCACAGGGCATCGATCCGCGCGCGACGGGCCGCGGCGACGATGCCGACCTCGCCGGACTGCGCGAGTACCAGCGCGGCGATCCACTGCAGCGCGTCGCATGGAAAGCCGTCGCGCGCGGCGCCGGCTGGTTCTCGAAATCGTTCGAAGGCACGGGCGGCGGCGGTCCGGTCGCGCTCGACTGGTCGCGATTGCCTGCGCAACTCGACACCGAAACCCGGCTGTCGCGCCTTTGCGCGTGGGTGCTCGCCGCCGAGCGGACCACGCGCCCGTTCGGTCTGGCCGTGCCCGGCGGATCGATGCCCATTGGCTCCGGGCGCGAGCACCGCCGTGCGGCGCTCACTGCGTTGGCACTCGTTCCCGCCGACACGCGATGAGTGCGACAACCTGGATGACGCATCGCGTGAAGCGCTTGGCGACTGGCGCAGCGAAACCACGCGCGGCTGCTGTCCAGTCACCGTTGCTGACGCCGGCACAAATCGGCAGCCTCGGCGTGCTGCTCGTAGCGGCGCAACTGCCACAGGCCGTGCATCTGCCGATCTGGGTCGCGCTGTTCGGCGTCGCACTCGTCGTGCTGCGCTTCGTGCTGCTGCGCCGCGATCGCGCCCGTCCGTCCGCGACCCCGGCGCGCATACCGTCGTGGGCGCTCGCCGTGTTCGCGCTCGCCATCGCGTTCGCGATCCGCAAGTCGTACGGCTACTTCGTCGGCCGCGATCCCTGCGTCGCGTTCCTGTTCGTGCTGGTCGGCATCAAGTTCCTCGAAGTGCGCACGCTGCGCGACGGAACGCTGCTCGTGTGCCTCGCGATATTCCTGTTGATCACGCCATTCTTCTACAGCCAGTCGCTGCTTGCAGCACTGGCCGCGCTGCCGGCCGTGCTCGCCGCTGGCGCAGCCATGGAATCGCTTGCGCACGACGATCCGTCGACGTCACCGTCGTCGTGGCGCGCCGCGTGGCGCCGCACCGCCGCAATGCTCGCGCAGGGATTGCCGATCGCCGCTGCGCTGTTCGTGCTGTTTCCGCGGCTTGCGAGCCCGTTGTGGGGCCTGCCCGCCGATCGCGCCGCGGCGACCGGACTGTCCGAACGGATGGCACCCGGTTCGATCAGCGAGCTCGCGTTGAACGACGCCGTCGCGTTTCGCGTCGACTTCGACAACACGCCGCCCCCGCCGCGCGCCCGCTACTGGCGCGGCCCGGTGCTCGCGCTGTTCAACGGTCGCGAGTGGCGGTCGCTGACGCCGACACCGGGCGGCAGGTTCGCCGCCGCCGATCGCCCGGCGATCCGCTACACGGTGACCCTCGAGCCGAACGACCATCCGTGGCTCTTCGCGCTGGATTTCCCGTCGGCCATGCCGCAGGTCGATTCGGACGCGGGCACGCAGGCGAGTGCGGGGGGCTTCGCCGGCTATTCGCGCGAGCAGCAGTTGATGATGCGCGCGCCCGTCACCCAGCCGTTGCGTTACTCGGTGCTGTCGACGATCGGCGACCGCTACCCGGTACCCTCGCCGCGCGATGCGCAAATCAATTCGCGCGAGCCGCCCGGCAATCCGCGCACCGCAGAGTTCGCGCGCGGCCTGCGTGCCGCCAATCCCGACGATCGCCGGTTCATCGCTGCCGTGCTGAAGTGGTTCCACGACGAGTCGTTTTTCTACACGCTTGCGCCGCCGCTGCTCGAAGAGGATCCAGTCGACGCGTTCCTGTTCGATTCGCGGCGCGGCTTCTGCGAACACTACGCGAGCGCGTTCGTCGTCATGCTGCGCGCCGCCGGCATTCCGGCGCGCGTGGTGACCGGTTACCAGGGCGGCGAGATCAATCCGCGCGGCGGCTACATGATCGTGCGCCAGTCCGACGCGCATGCATGGGCTGAAGCGATCGTCGACGGGCAGTGGCAGCGTTTCGACCCCACGGCCGCCGTTGCGCCTTCGCGTGTCGAGCGCGGACTGTTCGGTGCCGTGGCCGCGAACGAGCCCGTTCCCCTGTTCGCGCGCCAGGACGGGGGGCTGTTGAAGGACCTGCAGCTTGCCGTCGACGCGTTCAATCACGAATGGCGCCGCAACGTGATCCAGTTCAACCGCGACCGCCAGCGCGCACTGTGGCGCGAATGGAAACTCGACCAGTTCGCACCCTGGCAGGTGGCGGTTGCCGCTTCGGTCGCGCTGCTCGCCTGGGCAGGCGGCGTATTCGCGTGGTTCGCAGCGCGGCGCAAGCGCCAGGAGCGCGCGTTGACGCTGTGGCACGAGGTCTGCCGCCGGCTCGCGCGCGCGGGAATGCCGCGCTTCAATTACGAAGGACCGATCGCGTTCGCCGGACGCGCGGCGTTACGCTGGCCGCAGTTCGACATCGCGTTTCGCGCGATCGGCGAATCGTTCGCGGCGCTGCGCTATGGAAGCGAGCGGCGCGACAGCGAGCGGCTCGCGCTGATCGCAACGCTCGAGCGCGCGATCGACGTGCTGCCGGCGCCGGCGACACTGCGCGCGATGTAGGTTCGCCCGTTCCGCAGTAGTGCTTCGGGCGCGGTCGACCGCGGCGCTACGCGGGCGGCAGGTACTTCGTCGGATCCATCGGCTTGCCCTGCCGGCGAATCTCGAAATGCAGCTTCACCTGATCGGCGTCGGTATTGCCCATCTCGGCGATTTTCTGTCCGCGCGCAACCTGCTGGCCTTCCTTGACGAGGATTTCACGGTTGTGCGCGTACGCCGACAGGAACGTCGCGTTGTGCTTGATGATGATCAGCTTGCCGTAGCCGCGCAGTCCGGATCCCGCGTAGACGACGCGGCCCGCGGCACTGGCATTGACCGCCTGGCCGGCCGTACCCGCGATGTCGATGCCCTTGAGGTTCGCCGTCTCGGAAAAGCCGGCGATGATCTTGCCTTTCGCCGGCCACGCCCAGTCGAGCGCGTCTGAGTCGCCACTCGTCGCCGGTGCAGCCGGCGGCGCCGCAGCGGGTGCCGGTCGCGGTTCAGACTTCGGCTCGCCGCGTACGCCCGGTGGCGCGGCCATCGCCACCGTGTCGGACGGCGCCGGCACGGCACTGGCGGCCAGCGTGAGCTCGCGTACGGCCTGATCCGAATACGGCTCCTTGATGGCTTTCGGCGACGTCTTCAGGCCGCCGGACGCGCCCGCGGCGGGCGCTGCGGCCGGCGCTGAAGCGCCTGGCGGGGCCGTGCCCGCGGGCGAAGGCGACGCGGCGCCCGACGCGGGCGCCACGGCCACGACCGGCGGCGGTGCGCGCAGCGGTGCCGTGGTCACGCCGGGCACGCCGTCCTGCGCCAACGGCTGCGAACCGGGCTCACCCGGCGCTGCCAGCCGCAATACCTGCCCCACGCGGATCACGTTGGGGTTCTCGATGCTGTTCCACGCGGCGAGCTCCCGGTAGTCGAGACCGGTGTCGAGCGCGATCTGATGCAGCGTATCGCCGCGCTTTACCGTGTACGTGGGCACCGGGACCGGGGTCGTGGGAGGTACCGTTGCTGCGACCGCCGGTGCGCTCGCGACGGGCGGCGGCTGCGTCGCGCTGCGGTCCTCGACGGGCGCGGCTCGCCGCGATGCGCAGCCGGCCGCGACGAGCACGACAGCCGTCATGGCGACAGCGCAGCGCAACAGTGGATTCGACAGGGCGGACAACAGAGGGAAGCGCATCGATGCAGCGACTGATCGGCCGACCGAAAGTTCAGCCGAGGCCCGGCAACAGCGGAACGAATCTTACCGCATCGAACGTCTGCTCCCGGATTCCCGACGCCGCCGACTCGATGACGGTGAGGCGCTGCACGCCCCGCTCGCCGTCTTCCTGGCTGGCGAGCGGCAGCACCATCCGTCCGCCGGGCTTCAGGTAGCGCAGCAGCGGCGCGGGCACGTGCGTGGCGCCCGCGGTGACGACGATCGCGTCGACGGCGATGTCCTCGCCAAGATCGGCGCTGCCGTCGCCATGTGCCAGGCGCACGTTGCGGATCTTGAGCGATTGCAGGTGCCGGCGCGCCTTGTTGACGAGCGCGCCGATCCGCTCGACCGTGTAGACAGTTTTCGCGAGACGCGCAAGCACCGCCGTCTGGTAGCCGCAGCCCGTACCGATCTCGAGCACGCCGTCCAGCGTGCGGCCGTTGCGGGCAAGCTCGGTCATTCGCGCGACGACCCACGGCTGCGAAATCGTCTGGCCGTGGCCGATCGGCAGCGGCGCGTCGTCGTACGCGCGAATCGCGAGCGCCTCGTCGACGAAGATGTGCCGGGGAATGGCATTCATCGCCGCTAGGACCAGCTCGTCGCGGATGCCGTCGGTACGCAGGCGCTCGATCATCCGCGCGCGCGTCCGGTCGGACGTCATGCCGCTGCCGCTGATGCCTCCGCCGGCCGCACCCATCGGCGGCCCCTAGCGCAGTCGCGTCCGCCGGCTCAACGCTCGAGCCATGCCGACACGCCGCTCATCTGGTCGCGATTGGTGAGGTCGATCTGCAGCGGCGTGATCGACACGTAATGGCTCCCGACGGCATGGAAGTCCGTGCCTTCGCCCGCATCGGCCGCGGCACCTGCGGCGCCGACCCAGTACACCGTTTCTCCGCGCGGGCTTTGCATCTTGATGACGTCCTCGGCCTTGTGCCGGCGGCCCAGCCGCGTGATCCGGTAGCCGCGCACGGCCTCGCGCTCGATGTCGGGCACGTTGACGTTCAGCAGCCACGGCCCCGCCGGCTGTCGCCGGTGGCGTTCGAGCAATTCGAGTGCTACGGCAGCCGCCGTTTCGAAATGCGCGGCCGTCTTCGACGCAAGCGATATCGCGACCGACGGAACGCCTAGCAGGAAACCTTCGGTGGCCGCCGCGACCGTTCCCGAATAGATCGTATCGTCACCCATGTTCGCGCCGAGATTGATCCCCGAGATGACCATGTCGGGAAGCTCGTCCAGCAATCCGGTCACCGCAAGATGAACGCAATCGGTGGGCGTGCCGTTGACGAACTGGAAGCCGTTCGGCGCGCGCCGCACGGACAGCGGCCTGTCGAGCGTCAACGAATTCGATGCGCCGCTGCGATCGCGTTCCGGCGCGACAACCGTCAACTCGGCATGGGGTGCGAGCGCCGCCGCGAGGTGCTCGAGGCCCGGCGCGAAGTAGCCGTCGTCGTTGGAGAGGAGGATGCGCATCGGATTGGCGTGCAAAGGCTTCGCGTGCGCTCCGGGGCGCACGTCATTTTGACTTGGCATTGTGCCATTGGTGGCCTGCGCAAGACCACGAACCTGTCGCAAAACGGATGAACGGCCCGACGGTGCAGCGGCCCGCGCGAGACCGCGATAGTTCTACCCGCTGTTGCGGAGGCCGGCTGCCAACCCGTTGATCGTCAGGTGTATCGCACGCTGCGTCCGCACATCGGTCGCGCCCGCACGATAGCGACGCAAGAGCTCGACCTGGAGGTGATTGAGCGGATCGAGGTAAGGAAAGCGGTTGCGGATGCTTCGCGCAAGCGTCGGATTGTCGTCGAGCAGCGCCGACTGCTTCGTGATCGCGAGGAAGTGCGCGACCGTGCGGGCATGCTCGTCGCGGATGCGGCCGAAGATCGCGTCGCGTACCGCCTGGTCGGGCACGAGCTCGGCGTATCGCGACGCGATGGCGAGATCGGTCTTGGCAAGCACCATGCCCATGTTCGACATCGTTGCGCGGAAGAATGGCCAGCGCGCATGCATGTCGGCAAGAACCCCCATGCCGTCCGGCGCGGACGTGAGGAATGCGGCGACGGCAGATCCAAAGCCGTACCAGCCGGGCAGCATCAGCCGGCACTGGCCCCAGCTGAACACCCACGGGATCGCGCGCAGGTCCTCGATCCGCGACGACGCCGTGCGCGACGCAGGGCGGCTGCCGATCTTGAGCTCGGCGATCTCGGAGATCGGCGTCGACGCGCGGAAGTAATCCGGAAATTCCGGCGTCTCGTACACGAGCGCGCGATACGCGTCGAGCGCATGCGCGGACAGCGTGTCCATCGTCGCGAAGTAGCGCGCCGCGGATTCGCCGAGCTGCTCGGCGTCCTGCAGGCTCGCGTCGAGCGTGGCCGCGACGAGCGTTTCGAGGTTGCGGCGACCGAGCTCGGGATCCGAATACTTGCTGGCGATGATCTCGCCCTGTTCGGTGACGCGAAGGCCGCCCGTGACGCTTCCCGCCGGCTGGGCGAGGATCGCATCGTAGCTCGGCCCGCCGCCGCGGCCGACCGTGCCGCCGCGGCCGTGAAACAGGCGCAAATGCACGCCGTGCGCCGACGTCGCATCGACCAGCGCGCGCTCGGCGCGATAGATCGCCCAGCTCGACGTCAGGTAGCCGCCGTCCTTGTTGCTGTCGGAATAGCCGAGCATGACCTCCTGCCAGTCGGCGCGGCTCGCGACATAGGCACGATAAAGCGGCAGCGCGAGCGCTGCGCGCATCGTGTCGCCGCATCGGTCGAGGTCGTCGATCGTTTCGAAGAGCGGCACGATATTGACGGCCAGCCCGCTCTCGCTCGCGAGCCCGACCTCCTTCAGCAGCAGCGCGACCTCGAGCAGGTCCGACACCGACTGGCATTTGGAGATCACATAGTTCGGCAACGCTTCCACGCCGTAACGGCGCTGGACGTCGGCGGCGACGCGCAGGATCTCGAGCTCCGAACGCGTCCGCTCCGAATATTCCAGATGACGCGAATGGAGCGGCCGCGGACTGCCGAGCTCGCGCGCGAGCAGTTCGACGCGCGCCGCCTCCGCCAGCGCCGCGTAGTCGTCGACGACGCGAGCCCGCTGCAGCAGCTCGCCGACGACGGCCTGGTGAACGTCGCTGTTCTGCCGCAGGTCGAGCGCCGCGAGGTGGAAGCCGAACACGCCGATGGCGCGCCGCAACGGATCGAGTCGCCGCGCCGCGAGCGGACGTGCGCCGTGCGACGCGAGCGACATGCCGATCGTATCCAGTGCCCCAATGAACTCGGCGACGTTCGCATACGGCATCGCGTCGACGTGCGTCGCGCGTGCCGGGACGAGGTCGGTCAACGCGCGAGCCGTCGCGGCGAGCCGCGCGTAGACGCCGATGAGCGCCTGCCGGTACGGCTCGTCCTGTCGATGCGGATTGGCATCGCTCGCCGCCGCCGCAAGGGCCGAAAGCTCAGGCGTCGGCGTGATGAGCCGCGTCGACAGCGACAACTCGGCACCCAGGCGATGCACTTCGGCGAGGTAGTGCTCGAGCGCGACGCCGCTTTGCGCGCGAATCGCGTACGAAAGCGTTGTCGCGTCGACGTACGGATTGCCGTCGCGATCGCCGCCGATCCACGAGCCCATTTGCAGGAACGCCGGCACGCGCGCGGCTTCGATGCCGAATTCCCGCAAGACCAGGATCTCGAACGCACGGTACAGCCGCGGGATCTCGTCCAGAAACGTGTACCGGTAGTACGCGAGGCCGTTGTCGATCTCGTCTTTCACCTGCAGCCGCGACACGCGAAGCATCGCCGTCTGCCACAACTCGAGCACCGACGTGTGCAGGCGGAATGCGAATTCATCCGTCTCGTCGGGCGTCAGCGTCGTCCGGTCACGCCACGTCAACAGCCGCGCGATCTCGCGCTCGACGTCGAGGATGCTCTTGCGCTGGACCTCGGTCGGGTGTGCCGTCAGCACGGGGCTTATTCGCGCGTCGTCGAGCCAGTGCTGCGCCTTGGCGCGATCCACACCGCCCTGCGCGAGACGGCATAGCGCTTCCGCAATGTCGCCTGGCCGCGGCGGCGACCCCGCGAGCGCATGCGCGCGCCGGCGCCGGTTCTGATGGACGTCCTCGGCGATGTTGGCGAGGTGCGAAAAATAGCTGAACGCGCGGACGACTTCGAGCGCCTGCGCGATCGGCAGCGGGTTCAGCAGTCCGGCCAGCGCGTTGCGGTGTCGGTCCGCTTCCGTACCCGCCGCCCGCCGAAACCCGATCGCCGTCTGGCGAATCGCCTCGATCCGCTCGTAGCCCGTGTCGCCGACCTGCGCGCGCAGCACGTCGCCGAGCACGCGTCCGAGGAGCCGCGTGTCTTCCTTCAGTGGCAAGTCCTTGTCGAGGGCGTCGGGCGTGTTCAAGCTGTCGCGCATGTCTTCACCGCATCCCGACGGTGGTGGCCGGCGCGCCGGTGTACGCCGCGCGCAGCGCCTCGGCCAGCGACGTCACGGCCGCTGCGTACAGCCGGCTCTTGTTGTAACGCGTGATGACGTAGAAATTGGGAAACGCGATGAACAGCGCCATCGGCTCGGCGCTCGCGTCGGGCGCCAGTTCGAGCGCGAGCAAGCCGACCGGCTCGGACGACAGCGGGTCGGGCAACCACTCCGCGGCAACACCGTCGGCGTTCCACGCGGCGAGCGGACGCCGCTCCGATATGCCGCCGTCGAGCCGGCCCAGTGCCGCTTCGCGCTGCGACGTGGCGATCGACGCTCGCGACCATATCGGCTGACCGCGCAGCCAGTCGTGCCGCGCGAGGTAGTTGGCGATGCTGCCAATCGCATCGTCATCGCTACGCCACAGGTCGATGCGGCCGTCGCGATCGAAGTCGATCGCGTATCGGCGCGTGCTGCCGGGCATGAACTGCGGAATGCCCAGCGCGCCGGCGAACGATCCTTTCGGGTCGAGCGGCGAGAACGATTCGCTGCGCGCAAGCAGCAGGAACTCGCGCAGCTCGCCTCTGAAAAACGGCGCACGGCGCGGATAGTCGAACGCAAGCGTCGTCAGCGCGTCGATGATCCGGTAGCTGCCCATGTTGCGGCCGTAGAACGTCTCCACGCCGATGATCGCGACGATGATTTCCGGCGGGACGCCGAACTCGGCGGACGCGCGATCGAGCGCGGCCTCGTGCGCGCGCCAGAACGCGACGCCGTCGCCGATGCGGGACGCCGACAGGAACTGCGGCGCGTATTCGTACCATTTGGGCGGCTCGAGCAGCGGACGCTGCATCGCAGCGACGATCTTCGGTTGATAGCGCGCATCGCTGAACCAGCGCCGCAGCGTGGCCCGCGAAAAGCCGTGGTCGCGGACGAGCTCATCGATGAACGCGCGGACGTCGTCGCGGCGCTCGTACCCCGACGCCGCCGTTTGCGCCTTGCCCGCGGCGACGGCGGGAACGGCGGTTGCTGCCACGACGATTGCGGTCGCGAGCGCGACCAGTATCCGCTGCTGCAAGTGGCTTTGACGTCCCGGGGAGTGCGTCGATAGTAACATCGCGCCCGAGCGCCCCGTGCGCGTTCGCGAGTGCACGGTGCACGGTGCACGGTGAACGCAGTCTCCGACACCGGCCGCACGGGATCTGCGCGCGGAAATGCCGACGCGGCGCGCGCCGCAAGCGAGGGCTACTCTTGGGTGTGCACGCGCTGTATCCGCTGTTTCGACCGCTGCTCTTCGCCGCGGACCCCGAGCTCGCGCACGATGTCGCGCTGGGCGGCCTGGATGCGGCCGCACGCGTGGGCCTGGCGCAACTCGCGGCTTCCCGGCTGCCGCAGGCGCCGGTCGAGGCCATGGGCCTTCGCTTTCCGAACCGCGTGGGTCTCGCCGCGGGTCTCGACAAGAATGCTGCGCACCTCAAGGGCCTTGCCACGCTGGGTTTCGGCTTCATCGAAGCAGGCACGGTGACGCCGCGCGCCCAGCCCGGCAATCCGCGGCCGCGCATGTTCCGCGTCGTCGAAGCGCAGGCACTCGTCAACCGTCTCGGCTTCAACAACGGCGGCGTTGACGCCTTCGTCGCCAACGTCGCGCGATCGGGTTACCGCGGCATCCTCGGCATCAACATCGGCAAGAACTTCGACACGCCGAACGAACGCGCAGCCGACGACTACGTTGCGTGCCTGCGAGCCGTGCACGCACACGCGAGCTACGTGACGATCAACGTGTCGTCGCCCAACACGAAGGGCCTGCGCGACCTGCAGGCCGAAGCGGCACTGTCGGCGCTGCTCGCACGGATCGTCGCGGAGCGGGACGACCTCGCGCAGAAGCACGGGCGATGCGTGCCGCTCGCCGTCAAGATCGCACCCGATCTCGACGACGCCGCCGTGAACGCGGTGGCACGACTGCTCGTCGCACATCGGCTCGACGGCGTGATTGCGACGAACACGACGATTGCGCGCGACGGCGTGGCCGGGCTTCCGCACGCGGACGAGGCCGGCGGCCTGTCCGGCGCACCGCTACGCGAACGCTCGACGGCGGTGCTGCGGACTCTCGCCAAGGCGCTGGACGGCGCGCTGCCGATCATCGGTGTCGGCGGCATCCTCGCGGCGGGCGACGCGCAGCAGAAAATCGACGCGGGTGCGACGCTCGTGCAGCTCTACACGGGGCTCATCTACCGGGGGCCGGATCTCGTTGCGGAGTGCGTCCGCGCGCTCGCCACAACGTGACGACCGGGCCGTCCAGCGCGTACCGCAGCCCACCTGTGTTCCCGGCCGTCGCGCTGGCGGAGCCACAACCTAGCTTGCGTTCCCGACCCCCGCAACCGCCCCCGCCGCGCGCGACGCCACGAGCATCCGCGCGTCGGCCTTCGCAACGACGACGTTCTGCTGATTCGTCGCCGTCGCCGCAAGCACGACGATGCCCCCGCCGTGGCGGGGCTTGTCGATCACGTCCGTAACCGTCCACGCCGTCGTCAGCGTGTCGCCGGCCCGCACCGGCGCCAGGAAGCGGGCGTGGTGCTCGAGATACGCAACCGCCGTGCCGTGGAAGTACATGCCGACGGCCGCGCCCATGATCGCAGAGGTCAGCATGCCGTGCAGGATCGGCGTGCCGAAGCGCGTCGTCTTCGCGAACTCCGCGTTCATGTGATGCGGATTGAAATCGCCGATGAGTCCGGCACCCATGACGATGTGCGTTTCGGTGACGGTGACGGCACTGTCGAAGCGATCGCCGACGCGAACGTCTTCGAACCACGCACCGCTGCCCTGCAGCGCGTTCATCCGGCAACCGCCGCGCCGCGCTCACGGCGACTCGCAAGCTCGGCCAGGCAAAGCTCGGTGAACGCGATGCCGGCGTAGATCGGCAGCACGAGGATGTTGACGAGCGGCACCAGCGACAGCGGCGACAGCGCCAGCCCGAGCAGCAGGAGCCGCGTCTTGCGCTCGCGGACGACGGCGGCGATCTCGTCGCCACTCGCGTGCTCGGCGAGCGCGTCGTAGCGGAACATCCGCTGCGACAGCCACGCGTTCAGCAGCAGCGACACTGCGATATACAGCGGCGGCAGCGCGAGCAGCGGCAACGTAAGAAGCCACAGCGGCACGAACACGAGCAGCGCCAGAACCGCGTTACGCGTGCTGCCGACGAACGTTCCACCGCGCCGGACGGCGAGGTTCGGATAGTGGCGTGCCGCAACGGTCTTCACGATCACCGGCATCGTCAGCACGGCGGTCGCCGCCAGCGCCGTCGCGATTGCGAGGGCGGCGAACATCAGCACGGCGACGACGTCGGCGGCGATGCGCTGCCACAATGCAGCGTCGGCGGCGCCGCCCAGCAGATGGACGAGCTTGCCGGTCAGCGGATCCCATGCGACGACACCAATCGCCGTCCACACGAACGCCGCACCAAGGACGGGCAGCGTGGCGAGGCCGATGACGCGAGCGGTGAACAGGATCGGCAGCGCGCGCCGCATCGCGCCTGCGATCGCGCGCGACGCGTCGCTCAAACCGACGCGGTCTCGAGCTCGAACCGGTCCGTCAGCTCGCTCATCACGCGCGAGAAGGCGCGGTCGATCAGCGGTTCGGCTTCGACCAGCCGCGCGCGATTGCTGCGGAACTGCACGGCGAGATCCTCGGCCGTCATCGACACCGCACGCTGGCCCTGCCGGTTGGTGAACAGGTAGTTGCCGCGCAGCGGGCTGACCCACGCGAGCTTCGCGAACGACAGCTGGCCGTCGTCGTCCTCGAACTCGACCCACATGCCGCGATCCATGCTTCGCGCGATCTCGAGATATTCGTCGTCGAGCACCGGCGGGCCGGGGTCGGGCGCGGCCGGCTCCGCCGGCGCCATTGCGACGGCAAGGGCTTCGGCGCGCGCCGCCGTTACCGTGTCGCCCGATGCCTTCGCGACAGCGGCTTCCGCGCGCGCCGCTTCGGCGACCGCGGCGGTCGGCGACGCCACCGAGGCGAGCCCAGGCTTGACGGCTGCCGCATGCGCCTCGACGAGGTTCGCCATGAATGCTTCGCGCTCGCCCCCCGACCACTGAGGTCCGGGAACGCCTGCGGCAAGCCGCTTCAGCAGCGACGGAAGCAGCGCGACGAGATGCTTGCGATCCTCGGGCGTCTTCTTCGGCTGCACGCTCCACACGAGATCCTCGAGCGTCGCGACGCTCGATCCCCATGCGTCGCTGTCCTCGCCTTCGCGCAGGTAGATGCTCTCGAGCGTTCCCTGCCATTTGCGCCGAAGGAATTCCGCGAGGAAGGTCGGGATCGGATAACTCTCAACGCGCCGCTCGATCTCCGACTTCGCGACAACGGCTGCGAGATCCTTGCGATCGTCCTCGTTGATCGCCTCGGCCGTCGTGGCGAAGTTCGCTTCGGCGGACTGCTCCTCGGCGGCGAGGAACGCCTCGAGCTCGGCACGCAGCTCGTCGAAGATGCCGAGGTTGTCGCCAAACCCGTCGATGACGCGGTGCACGATCCGCTCGATCGTCCGATACAGCGGATCGTCCTGGCCCATCGCGGGCGACCAGCCGAGGCCGGCCGCCGCGAGCGCGTTGACGAGCAGGCGCGACGGGTGCGTCTTCTTCGCGAAGAACGCGCCGTCGAGCATCGCCACCTTCAGCACCGGAATCTGCAGCCGCGCGAGCAGCGCCTTCATGCCGTCGGG
>Ga0207688_10000206_pt1 | contig 26303 bp, 32 predicted proteins | sample KBSMiscanthusM4_FD_184296 | JGI IMG/M metagenome (GOLD analysis project Ga0207688, IMG submission 184296) | Miscanthus rhizosphere microbial communities from Kellogg Biological Station, Michigan, USA - M4 (SPAdes) (version 2) | ecosystem: Host-associated > Plants > Roots > Rhizosphere ...
GCTCGCCTTGTAAGCGAGATCATGCGGGTTCGACCCCTGCACCCGGCGCCTTTTCTGCCCCCGTGGCCTGTGCTGGACTGGGCACTGGTGTTCTAAGCCAGAGAGAGCGGGTTCGACTCCCGCCGGGGGCTTGACGACTGAAGAATCTTCTGTAAGATCTCACTCGTGCTTCGACGGCACCGACATCCACTCGCACGAGTCGCCCCGCGATGGCGATTCCCTCGACCGTGTGCAAATACGCACGGGCGAGTGGTGTAGCGGCAACATCTCGGTCTCCAAAACCGAAGCCCCGAGTTCGATCCTCGGCTCGCCCGCTGACTCTCAGTAGTGCCTCTTGGCCCGTGGTGTAATGGCATCACGCGCGACTGTTGATCGCTGAGATCGGGGTTCGAGTCCCTGCGGGCCAGCTTAGTAGTGACCTGGGGTTGTAGCTCAGACAGTAGAGCGCCGGGGTGAAGATCCGGAAGTCGTAGGTGCAACTCCTACCGGCCCCACTCGACAGAAAACTTGCGCCTCTGGCCCAATGGACAAGGCATGTGGCTACGGACCACAGGATCGGGGTTCGACTCCCTGGGGGCGCGCTCGACAGAAAACTTACCCGCCCTGGTAGCTCAGCGGCTAGAGCAGGCGCCTTACAAGCGTCAGGTCGGTGGTTCGAGTCCACCACAGGGCATGGGTCGGTGGCCGAGGACAGCAATGGCTCCTGGCTGTGGACCAGGCAAATGCGGGTGCGACCCCCGTCCGACCCCCTCACATACCACTCGCGGTGCCGGGAGCGGCTACCGGCGGGCCTGCAAAGCCCAGTACGAGGGTTCGATCCCCTCCCGCGAGTCTTCGGGGTGGAGTGTTCACGGCGGCACACCTGGTTTGGGACCAGGCAGACCAGGTTCGATTCCTGGCTCCCCGACTGAATAAATTACAGTTTGACAAGAATAAACTACACTGTAATGTGGCTTGGCATGAACCCAAGCAAGACGCTGAAGCGTCCTCCCCAGCCCGGCGACATCACGCTCGCAGGCGCCCTCATCGAGTACATCTGGACGGCTGCCGAGTGGCAGACCGAGTTCACGCAGGCGGACATGATGGAGGCCACCGGCGCGAGCCAGCCCCTCGTGTCCCGCGCAGTCACCAAGGTGCTCCTGCCCATGAAGCTCATCGAGCAGACCGGCGTGCAGGGCCAGCAGAAGATCTACCGCTTGACGGGCCAAGCGCTCGTTCGGTAAGATCTCGTCATCGGGTCGGAGCTGGTACCGGCGACCGGCCCGAGACGTAGCGGGTGCCCAGGTTTGGGCGACGGCGCTCATAACGCTGTCGGCTCGTGAGAGCTAAATGGCTTCGATGCCACACCCGCCATCGGAAGTGCCGGGCGCTCGTTCGCCCGTGAGTGAAGATGGTGATGCGGGGTCGAAACCCGCCGCGAACAGACCTACGTTGCCCTTGGATCGTAAGCCGGGTGTGCGCGTAGGACGTGGTGGGGACAGCACAGGGAACCTGGGCCACCGCATTAGGTGCTAGCGCGCAATAGGGGAATAGCCGCCTTCGTTCCCGGCACTTCCGAATCTTTCCCGCTCTAGTTCAACTGGTAGATGTCCGACTCTTGATCGGTACGATGGGGGTTCGAGTCCTCCGGGCGGGACTTACCATTCCGGATTGGGGTAATGGCATCCCGCGTGGCCCTGGACCACGAGATCGAGGTTCGAGTCCTTGATCCGGAACTGGCCCGCAGTTACCCCTCCCGAGAGTCGCTGCGGGCCTCTACTTCATGGCTGACTTCTACGCAGGGATCGGATCCCGCAAGACACCGGCGGACGTGCTGGTCCTGATGGAGAGGATCGCCGCCAAGCTGCGCCAGGAGGGCTGGACGCTCCGCAGCGGACACGCCCCCGGCGCCGACCAGGCGTTCGAGCGCGGCGCCGCTGGCTACGCCGAGATCTTTCTGCCCTGGGAGGGCTTCGAGGCCAACGTCGGCGTCATGGGCAAGATCTACACGCACGCGCCCGCGCGCGCCTACGAGCTGGCAGAGCACTTCCACCCGGCGTGGGACCGCTGCTCGCAGGGCGCTCGTCGCCTCCACGCTCGTAACTGTCAGCAGATCTACGGGCCGACCTGCAACGGTGCCAGCACGACCACCTCGTTCGTCATCTGCTGGTCCAACGGCACCGGCGGTACCGAGCAGGCGCTCCGCATCGCCACCGCCGAGCGGATCCCCATCACGAACCTGTTTTCTGCTGAGAGTCGGGAGGACACCGAGAAGTGGCTCGCCGGAGAGCCGATCGAGCTTGGGCAGAAATTGCGCTAAGATCGTACCTATGCAACCAGAGCAGCAGCGCGCGGAGCGCATCTACATCCGTGAGGCTGCCGAGGTGCTGAACCGACGCATGGCGACGCTGAGGAAGTGGGAGCAGCTTGGTCTCCTGCCCGCACATCTTCAGCCTCACAGGGGCCATCGTGGGTGGCGGTACTGGACCCCGGAACAACTCGAAGGCATCAAGAAGTGGTTGAAGGAAACTGACAGAAGGCCAGGCAAGGGTCTGCCGCACTACAACCCCACGGAGAAGCAGCTCGACAAGGCCATCACCGCAATGCGGCGGCCTCGTCGTCGGTCAGCAGATTCGGCGCCCGTCTAGGAACCCAGGAGGAAGCGATGGCAGAAGGAACGAACCCGTTCCTGTCGAAGACAATCGGTCAGCCGGACACCCAGTCCCGGCAGAAGGCCGAGAAGGCGCATGAGCGCACCAAGCAGGTCGTGGAGACCGCTGAGACTGGCGACATTCCACGAGGCGTCAACGGTCAGCCCATGATGAAGATCGTGATGACCGCCGCCGAGCTGATCCCCACCGGCCAGTACGCCAACGTCAGCGTCGGCCCCGTGCAGATCACCGCGTGGATCGACGCCGACCGAGTTCTCACCACTGACGAGAGCTACTTCACCGACGCCCAGCGCGCTACGATCGCGCAGGCCCTCAACGAACTGGCCGAGATCGCCGAGGCCGACGTGGTTGCTGTTCAGCGCAACCTCGTCATGGAATCGCTTCAGGGCCAGGTCGCTGCCGAGAACGGCAAGTAACTCTTACCAAGGAGAGCCATGACGACTGAAGAGCGCGACCCGAGCGCCCCGGAGCAGCCTGACCAGGCGCCCGAGCAGCCGGGCGAAGAGCGCCGCGTCTACCTGCCCAACCTCATCGCCAACGAGTTCGGTCTGAGCCGCCTCGAAGCGATGCAGACGGTCGAGCGCCACGGCGGGATCAAGATCGACGGCGAGACCTACGAGGGGGACGGCAGCGTCCTCCACAGCGACATCGCAGGGAAGGAGATCACGGTCTCGGTGCCCCCGCGCACGTTCGTATTCCGCGCGCAGGAGGACTAGATCTGTGGACATCGAGCGGGCGGTGATCTCGAAGATCATCGCCACGGGTCAGCTTGAGCTGGCCGTATCCAAGGGGATCCGTATCGAGCACTTCGAGGATCCCGAGTGCCGCGACATGTACGAGTACATGCTCGACTTCGCGCGCAACTACAAGAACGCCCCCACGATGGTCGCCGTCAAGGCCGACCGACCGAAGTTCGAGTGGGAGCACGTCCAGGACGCGCTGGACTGGGTGATCGACAAGTTCATCGTGTGGGTCAAGCGCCGCGTCGCGCAGGAGAAGGTGCTCGAACTCGCTGCGCTGACCGAGGACCCGGAAATCGGTCCGGAGATTGACCTGCACTTCCTGGAAGTCAGTAGGCACCTGGCGACACTGGTCCCGAGCACGATGGTCTCGCGCTTCTCCGACATGGGGAAGCGCATCGACGAGTACGAGAAGCGCAAGGCCGAGGGCAAGGCCACCGGCATCCCGTTCGGTCCGGCGTTCCCCTCGCTCGACGACTGGACCGGCGGCATCCAGCCGCACGAGATGGTCACCGTCATGGCGTTCTCCGGCATCGGCAAGAGCACCCTGCTGCAAGCCATCGCCTTCAACACCTACCTGCGCGGCTTCACCCCGCTGATCATCAGCTTGGAGATGGAGGCCGCCACTCTGCTGCGCCGGTTCGACGCGATGGCCACGGCGCTGGACTACTACGCGCTCAAGCGCATGGAACTCGGCGACGAGCAGATGGAGACGTGGCGCCAGAAGGCTGAGCAGATTCGCGAGAAGTCTGCTGACATTCCGGTGATCGACTCCATCCGGCATTGCACGCCGGATCACGTCTTCGCCGAGACCGTGCGCCACAAGCCCGACCTCGTGGTGATCGACTACCTGAGCCTGATGCGCTCGTCGCGCCCGAGCAGAAACGTCTCCCAGTGGCAGAGCCTCACGGAGATCACGCAGGACTTGAAGCAGAACGCTCGCACGCTGAAGATCCCGATCCTCGCCGCCGCGCAGTCGAATCGGTCCGGGGCCAAGGTCGGCGCCGAGATGGACAACATCGGCTACTCGCTGTCGATCGCCCAGGACTCGGACATCCTCCTGGGGCTGTTCCAGGACGACGACATGCGCGAGGCCAAGGAGATGCAGATCCGCCTCTCGAAGAACCGCGACGGCCGCCTCGCGCAGATCGACAACGCCGTGTGGGACTTCGACACGTTCACCTTCCGCGAGAAGCGCCACAGCGAGAAGTTCGCCCGGAGCAACGGCGGCGAATCTGCCGAGGCCCAGGGTGAGAGCGGCTTCGGCCAGCAGGTGCTCGACGCTATGGTCCCTGACCGGCCTGTGGTCCCGAAGCACAGGAAGCGTCCCGGAGGTGCAGTCGGATGACGACGATTCGAGCGAACGCCATGCTGTGGAAGCCGCCGACCGTGAAGAGCGCGGTCCACGACGGCGACACGTACTGGTTCCTCGTGGACATCAAGAACAACGCCTTCCGCAACGGCGCGATCGTGTGCGACTGTCGCCTCTTCGGCTTCAGCGCTGTGGAGATCGGCGGGGCTGCTGACGCTCAGCGCGTCTCCGGCCACGACGCGCGCCTGATCGCCGAGAAGATCCTCACCGCCGCCTCGAAGATCGAGGTGGAGTTCATGGGCCGCGACAAGTACGGCCGCGACGTGGCGCAGGTCTACGTGGACGGGAATCTGCTGGGGCCGATGCTCGCGAAGCTGGGCGCCGTCGTCGCGGGCAGCTTCAAGGGTCTGCACGGGCCGGAGTTCGCCGCCTACGATGCCGACGTTTGACCCGAGCCGAATCGACGTAGAGGACTTCCTGGACTGCCTCGAAGTCCGGAATCTGTCGAAGGCCACGGAGCGCGAGTGGCGCTTCTCGTGCCCGCTGCCGTCGCACGAGGGCACCGACGAGTCGCCCTCCTGCTACATGAACGACGGCACCACGGCGTTCTTCTGCCACGGCTGCAAGGCCAAGGGGAACGCGATCCACTTCACGGAGCAGACCCTCGGCGTCTCGCGCCTGGAAGCCATCAGGATGCTCCGCGAGCGCTACGCCCCCGGCAGCATCAACCCGGACGCGCGCGGGATGGTCCAGGAGGTGCGCAAGATCTGGACGCCGCCGGACAGCGAGGGCGAGCAGCCTCTTCTGCCCGAGACGCTGATCGAGCGCTACGCCCTGCGCTGGGACGAGGCGTACTACCACTGGGAGAACGGCAACGGCCACCCGGCGACGGACTACATGCTCGAACGCGGCTTCGACCCGCTAGCGCTCGACACCTGGGAGTTCGGCTACGACGAGACCAGCGACCGCGTGACGTTCGCCGTGCGCGACGAGCAGGGCCGCCTCGTGGGGTTCAAGGCGCGCGCGCACGACGGCCGCCACCCGAAGTACCTCGTCCTGGGCGATGGCGGCGGCAAGGCCGCTGCACGCTACGGCTACGAGCGCTACTTCCCCAGCCGGGTCGTCTTCGGCGCCCACCGGGTCGAACCGGGGTCCGAGGTGATCGTCTGCGAGGGCGAGCTGAACGCAGTAGCGGTGCGGTCCTGCACGGGCCTGCCCGCAGTCGCCATCAACGGTAGCCACTTCACCGGCGAGCAGGCGATGATCCTGCGCAAGATCGCCAGCAAGGTGACGCTCTACCTCGACGACGACGACGCCGGGCTGCGTGCCGTGTGGGGCTGGGAAGATTCTGAGGGCCGGTGGCACCCCGGCATCGTGGAGATGCTGCCGGGGATGCCGGTGGAGATGGTGCCCGAGCACCAGATGGACGCCGCCGAGTACCAGGAGAAGGATCAGATCGGCGTCTTGAAGGAGCTGATCGGCGACGCCGAGTCGGTCTTCAGAAGACAACTTCGGTCGCAACATCTGCCCGACAGAAGTGCTAAGATCCCTGCATACGCGGCAGGAACCTGACGGAACCTGCAAGAGCAGAAGGAAGGAGACAGATTTGCCGCGTGGGTTTGGAGCAGTTCGACAGGCTTCGGCAGAACTCGAAGCCCGTCGCACCAGCGGTCCCGGAGCCGGTGCGCTCTGGTTCCGCCTGAAGTCGGGCGAGGAATCCATCGTCCGCTTCTTGGAGCAGGACGATGATGTCGCCTGCTGCCAGTGCCACGAGGTGCCCGTCGAAGGGCGCCAGTGGGGCCGTGACGTTCCGTGTCTGGACCAGGAGCGAGACGGCACTCCCTGCCCCGGCTGCGAGCGGGATCTCCCGCGCCGCTTCAAGGGCTGGGTCAACCTGGTCTGGTTCGACGCCCCGATCTTCAAGCGGGACGCGGAGAACAAGATCGTCAAGGACAGGCTGAATGACCCCGTGGTCATCGGCAACAAGGCCCAGGTGGCGCTCTGGTCTTCCGGGATCCGTCTGTTCGAGGAACTGGAAGAGGTGAACGCCAACTACAAGGGCCTCATGTCCCGGCGTTTCAAGGTGAAGCGCAAGGGCAGCGGTCTGGACACGAAGTACATCATCGTGCCCGCCGACATCGACGCCGGGCCGACCGCGCTCGACGACGAAGAGAACAAGCTCGCCGAGGACAAGTACGACCTCAACGAGTTCATCAAGCCGCCGAGCTACGAGGACTTTCTCAAGGCTCTCGGCCAGGGTGGGCAGTCTGCCGGTAACGGCGGGCAGGCCGCGCCCGAGTCCCGACCGAACCCGTTCATGCGGAGCAGGCCGGGATCGTAGTCCACTAGCTCTCACCAAAAGGGAGACACATGGCAGACCGCACGCGACCGGGGGCGACCCCGGCAGCAGCAGCCGAGACCAACGGCAAGGCGCCGAAGGCCAAGGCGAAGTACCACCTGTACCAGCGCCAGGAAGACGGGACGCTTCAGCCGTACCTCGGCCAGTTCGAGGGCCGGTTCGCCGAGCAGGCAGTCGGCGCGTTCATCGAGAACCCCGGCGAGCACAGCGCGCTGGCCGAGCAGGTCGGCAAGGGCGAGGCGAAGGTGGCCGTCGTCCCCGATCGCAACCTCACGGTCGTCACGGCGACCGTCGAGACGAAGACCAGGGTCAAGCTCACCGCAGCATGACCGTCCTGATCGGCCTCCACGGTCGGCTGGGCGCAGGCAAGGACACCGCGTTCGAGGGGATCCACAAGTGGGCCTCCGAGCGCGGCGTCCGCGCCGCACGGCGCGGGTTCGCCGACGCGCTGAAGCTCAGCTTCGCACGTCTCTTCATCCCGGACTGCGGGCTGGACGAGGCGGTCAACTGGTGCAACACGCTGAAGGGCCACGAGTCGGCATCGCGCCTTGCGGTGTCGTGGGGCGTCTTCGACGAGCACGGCACCGACACCACGATCGAGCACTCGATCACCGGCAGGCAGGCGCTTCAGCGCTACGGCACCGAAGGTCATCGCGACGTGTTCGGCGAGGACTTTTGGGTGGACGCGCTTCTGCCCGTGGACAGCTACACGGAGGGAACTGTCGGCCCTCAGACGGTCGGCATGGAGCCGACCGGCAAGACGACCATGCGCTGGCCCATGAACTTCCGGGGGGAGATGGACTTCTCGGTCGATCCGCCCGAGATCTGTGTCGTGACCGACGCGCGCTTCGTCAACGAGGCGATGAGGATCCGCACGCTGAAGGGCAACATCTGGAAGGTCGTCCGGCCGATCGAGAACGGCGGTCTCGGCGACAACGAGGGCAACCACGCCAGCGAACTCGATCTGCCCACAGAGCTGATCGACCACGTAATCCTGAACAACTCATCCATCGACGATCTGCACTCGCTGATCGACGACATGATGACCGAAACCTACGGAGAGGTGTTTGCGTGATCCGCATCATCTTCACCAACTGCAAGTGGGGCACTGACCCGATCGAAGAGGGCGACTCCGGCGTCCAGATCAATCTGCTCGACGAAGAGAGCCAGATCATGTGCCACGTCCCCTTCACGGGGGACGCGCTCGTGAACCTGGCGACCGAGCTGATCACGAAGATGACCTCGGAGCAGCGGCAGGAGCTTTCTGTCCTGCTGGCCGAGGGACCGAATCAGCCCGCTGAGCCTGCCGCAGCGGCCCCGGCCCCGGCCAACGGGAAGCCGAAGGAGTCCAAGCCGAACCCGTTCCTGAAGTGAGCGACTTCCACGCCGCCGTCCTCGCGGACTCCATCTCGCCGGATGGGGTCCGCCTGACCACGCTGGAAACCACCTTCCCGCGCTTCATCCTGGCCGAGCTGAACACGCACCGGATGCTGAGCAGAAACTCGGCCTCGTCGCGTGCCATCCCGACCGAGAAGATCATCGAGCGCGTGCGCTCCAACCCGTTCGTTCCGCTGACATTCAATAAGCGGGTCAAGGGCATGGGTGTCGGCGAAGCGCTCGACGAGGCTGCTGCCAACGAGGCCCGTCTCTGGTGGCTGGCCGCCCGCGACGACGCCGTGAACGCCGCCGAGATGCTGGCCCAGCTCAACGTGGACAAGAGCCGCGCGAACCGCCTGCTCGAACCGTTCATGTGGCACACGGCGATCATCTCGGCGACGGAGTGGGAGAACTTCTACGCGCTCCGGGACAACGAGGGTGCTCAGCCCGAGTTCCGTCTGCTCGCGCAGAAGATGCGTGCCGCGATGGACGCCTCTGAGCCTCAGCCGCTCGACTACGGCTGGTGGCATCTGCCACTGGTCAAGGATCACGAGCTGGCCTCCCTCTGCGACGCCCGCAAGCGGGGCGGCGCCGATGAGGAAGAGATGGTCCAGTTCACGAAGATGCTCTCAGCCTCGCGCTGCGCGCGCGTGAGCTATGACCGCCAGCACGACGACGAGCCGGTGGAGACCACGCAGCAGCGGGCCGTGCGCCTGCGCGACAGCGGTCACCTGTCGCCGTTCGAGCACGTCGCGCGTCCGATGGTCAACGACGGCACGCACCATCCCGAGGACGAGTTCGAGGGCAACTTCCGGGGCTGGGTGCAGATGCGCAAGGAGATCCCCTACGAGGACAACGCCGCCCTGCTGGGGAGCGCCGCATGATCCCCTTCATCGACTTGGAGTGGCGCGTGGGCAGAAAGCTGGGCCGCACGATCTACGCGATGGTTGGCCCAGAGGCGTCAGACCAGGATCACCTGATCGGCATGATGGACGACAGCGAGATCGCCCACGAGGTGGTCAGCGCTCACAACCTGGCCCTGGACATCCGCCGCAAGGCGGGGCTGGCGTAGACTCACGGCGTGGCGTTCGTCCACCTTCATCGCCACTCCGAGTTCAGTCGCCTCGACGGAGTTGGCACCGCGAAGCAGTACGCCGAGCAGGCCGCCAAGCTGGGTCAGCCCGCCCTCGCGCAGACCGATCACGGCACCCTCTCCGGCGCCCTGCACCACATCGAGGCGTGCAAGGGCAAGGTCAAGGGCAAGAAGATCCACGACGCGATCGTGCCCATCACCGGCGTCGAGGCGTACTACCGACCGAACCGCGCGCTCGCGAAGAAGTTCAAGCAGCGCGATGCGTGGCACCTCTGCCTCTACGCGAAGAACCTCAAGGGCTGGCACAACCTGCTGAAGCTCGTCAGCACGGCCTACGCGGACGTGGAAGACGGCGGCGGGTTCTACCAGTACCCGTGCGTGGACATGGAGTTGTTGACGCGCTACCGCGAGGGCCTGGCGTGCAGCTCCGCGTGCGTCAGCTCGTGGCTGAGCAACCTGATTCTGCTGGGCGATTCTGTCGCCGTGCGGAACTACATCGACCAGATGACGGCGATCTTCGGCGACGACTTCTGGATCGAGATCATGCCGCACGACTTCGACGACCAGCGCACGCTGAATCTCGAACTGGTCGGCATCGCGATGGAGAAGTCGATCCCGTTGCTGGCCACGAACGATGCCCACTTCCCCTACAAGGAGTGGGCTGAGACTCAGAAGATCGCCAAGATGCTGGGGTCCGCCACGACGCCTCAGCAGGTCCGCAAGGCCCAGAAGGGTGTCGAAGACGCCGAGCGCAAGCTGACCGAACTGATCGCCGAGTACGACGCCGCCGAGGCCGCCTTGGAGATGGGCGAGACGCACGGCGATCCGAAGGTCGTCAAGACGTTGCAGAAGGAACTGGACAAGGCTTCGACCAAGGTCGATCGACAGAAGGGGAAGATCGAGCAGGCCAAGACGCGAGTCGAGAAGCTGACCACGGGCTACCTGACCGAAGAGTCGCCCAACCTCTACCTCTGCCACGAGGAAGAGATGCGGCTCTGGTTCCAGAACTTCCACCCGGACATTCCCGAGAACGTGGTGGACGAGTCCATCAACAACACGGTGCTGTTCACCCAGCGGACGACGCCGTTCATGCTCGACAGAACCGACAAGCTCCCGAAGGTCGCCGAGAGCGTCGGCGGTGAGCCGGAGGAACTGCTCTGGCGGTGGATCCAGGAGGGTATGGACCGTCTCATCGAGACGTACCCCGAGTCCCACTGGGAGAAGTGGCCGAAGCAGATCTACATCGACCGCATCAACAGCGAGTGGGCGATCCTCAAGAGCAAGGGCGTCATCGACTACATGGTCATGGTCGCCGACGTGGTGCGGTGGGCCAAGAGCTACGACCCGCTCCCCGGACAGAAGGGGAACAAGAAGCCGATCCGCGTTGGGCTGGGCCGTGGCTCTGCCGCAGGCTGCCTGATCTCCTACCTCGTGGGGATCGTCGCCATCGACCCGATCTCCTGGGGTCTGCTCTTCGAGCGCTTCCTCAATCCCGAGCGCAAGGGCCTGCCGGACATCGACCTGGACTTCGACTCCAACCGGCGCGGCGAGGTGAAGGCGTACCTGGCCGCGAAGTACGGGCAGGATCACGTCGCCGACATCATCACGCACGCGCGCTTCCAGCCGAAGTCGGTCCTGCAAGCCGTCAGCCGCGTGCTCGATCTGCCCTACACGGAGATGAAGGCCGTCACGGACACGATCGAGATCCGGCAGGACTCCGAAGAGACGACGATCGAGGAACTTCTGCCACTTCTGCCGAAGCTGGCCGAGGCGAAGGACAAGTACCCCGAGCTGTTCCGCCACGCGCAGCGGCTCGAAGGGACCGTCTCGAACGCGGGCAAGCACGCCGCCGGGATCGTCATCATGCGCGAGCCGGTCATCGAGCGGATGGCCTTGGAGCGCGGGAAGAAGGGCGATCTCGTCACGTCCTGGTCGGACGCCGCTGACTTTCAGGCGATCAGCGACATGGGCTTCGTCAAGATCGACGCCCTGGGCATCACCGGGCTGACGAAGCACGACGCCGCCTGCACGTTCATCAAGGAGCGCCACGGCATCGACGTGGATCTGAACTCGCTCGCCGCCCTACGCGACCCGAGCGATGTGGATCCCGACGTGATGGAGGGCTTCCAGAAGGGCTACACGATCGGCGTCTTCCAGTTCGGCTCGCGCGGGATCACCAGCCTCATCCGCTCGATTCTGCCTGACACGGCGCTCGACCTGGCCGCAGCCAACGCGCTCTACCGGCCGGGGCCGATGAAGGGTGGCGTCACCTGGGACTACGCCAAGCACAAGCACGGCGAGGAAGCCTGGGACACCTGGCACGATCTGCTCAGGCCGGTGCTCACGGAGACCTACGGAATCGTGGCCTACCAGGAGCAGGTCATGGAGATCACCAAGCAGCTTGGCGGCTTCACTGGCGCCGAGGCCGACGACATGCGCAAGGCGATGGGCAAGCTGTACCGCATCAAGGGCGGTACGGCGGCCAAGGACTTCATGTCGAAGTACGAGAAGAAGTGGTTCGCCGGGTGTCGAGATCGAAAGATTCCGGACAAGGTGGCGGACCAGATCTGGCACAAGATCTTGGAGTTCGGCCACTACGGATTCAACAAGTCGCACTCGGCCTCCTACGCACTTCAGGCGTACCAGGACATGTGGCTGAAGATCAAGTACCCGATGGAGTTCTACGCGGCGATCCTCAGTCACCCGTCTGGCGGCACCCCTGCTGAGAAGCAGGAGTTCGTCTCGACGGCGATCCGCGAGGCCCGCGTGCGCGGCATCGAGATTCTGCCCCCGGATGTGAATCTGTCCCAGATCGGCTGGACGGTCTCCGGCGACGCCATCCGCATGGGGCTGCTGCACATCAACGGGCTGGGCGAGGTGGGCGCTGCCACGCTGATCAAGGAGCGCGCCTTCGGGGAGTTCACCTCACCCGACGACGTGCGCTCGCGCGTGAACGCCAAGGCGCTCAACGCCGCCGCGTTCCTCGCGCTCGAACAGTGCGGCGCGATGGACTGCTTCGGCGTCCGCGACGACGTGAGCGGCAACATCATGGCGCGGTGGGAGAAGGAGCGCCTGGGCATGAGCCTCACCGTGGCCGAAGGATCTTCCAAGTACGCGGACCTGATCCGCGACAACATCTACACCCAGGACGAGGTAGCCTCCTACGCCGCAGGGACGAGCGTGATCGTCGGAGGCGAAGTCACCAAGGTCGAGAAGAAGACCACGAAGAAGGGTGACCCGTTCGCCAACGTGACTCTCGTCTTCGAGATGAACGAGTGGCGGATCAAGTTCTGGAAGGAAGCCCTGAACAAGTTCGACGACTTGCTCCACGAGGGCAACACCATCATGGTCTCTGGCAAGACCGACGAGTGGAATGGATTCGTATCCGTCGTGGCGAGGGACGTGACCGACGTGGCGGTACTGGCTGAGTCCCAGCCGGAACCGGCGACCGCATAGGAGAGACATGTCCGTACAGCCCGAACTGCGTGACGAGATCGTCGCGCGGGTCAACCGGAAGTACGAGGGCGACATCCGTCGTGGGAATGATTTCGAGCACCCAGCTCGCATCCCCACTGGCAGCCTCGAACTCGACGTGGCCACTGGCGGTGGCATCCCGGTCGGCCGCTGGACCCGCTTCTACGGCGGCTACCACAGCACGAAGACCCTGCGCGCCCTGACCGTCCTGGGCCACGCGCAGCGCATGGGGATGCTGTGTGCCTACTACAACGTCGAGAAGCAGTACGACCCGAAGTTCGCCAGGGACAACATCGGCGTCAACATCGACGAGCTGACGCTGGTCGAGGGAACTTCTGTCGAAGAGATCGGCGAGAAGATGGAGGCCATGTTCCAGGTCTGCCACTTCCACGTCATCGACTCGTGCTCGATCGCCGTGTCCGAGGACGAGCTGAACGCCGACATCCGCGACTGGCGCCCCGGCATCACGGCGCGCGCCTGGGGCAAGGTCTTCCGCCGACTGAACGAGCGCTTCAACTCCACGGAGCACACGGTCATCCTCATCGACCAGGTGCGCGTCAACTTCAAGACCGGCTCAGACGAGCCTGCCGGTGGCAAGGTCTTCGATCACCAGTCCAGCATGTCCGTGTCGTTCCGCAAGGGGTCCTGGCTGCACCGCAACGACAAGGGCTTCCTCGACGAGAAGGGCGGGCAGGCCAAGGGCAGCTCCGGCATGATGGAGCCGTCCGGCTACGAGGTGAAGTGCCGCGTGGAGAAGAGCCGCGTGTGCCGCCCGTTCCGCACCGCAGCGATGCGCCTCGACCTGGACACGCTTCAGTTCGACAGCCTGTTCGAGATCGTCAAGGCGGCCAAGCACTACGGCGTGGTTCAGTCCAGGGGCGCGTACTACTACTACACGCCCGATGGCGGGGAAGAGCAGAAGTTCCAGGGCGAGAAGCAGCTCCGCATGTTCGCACTGGGCGATCTGTCCTTCCAAGAAGAGGTTCGCAAGGCTGCACTCGCTGCGTCGCTGAGGTGACTCGCTGGAAAATCTGCTATAATGTGCCTGGACCGAAAGGAACAGTCACATGCAGCTTCAGGGAGTTCGGCCCGGCGACATCGTGTTCTGCGACGTGAAGGGCCGCCGGTTTTACGCTGAGGTTCAGGAGAAGGAGGGCCGTGAGCTACGGATCCTCCCTCTCCACTCGAACATCACCTACTTCCACGTCAGCGCGCGACAGGTCGTTCGTCACTACCGCCTCTCAGGCAGAAATGGTGCTAAGATCCCGGCATGAAGTGGTGCAACCTCTGCGGGCGCCAGAAGCATTACGACCCCTGCGACATGGCCACCCTGTCTGACGGCAGAATCGTCCACGTCAGCCGGATCGACAAGGACACCGGCGACGTGCGTCAGCAGATTCAGGCGGGCGAGGTGAAGGTTGCCAACCGCTGGCTGATCCGGCCGACCAAGAAGAAGCGAGGGCGCTGATGGATTTCACTGAGTATCAGGCGAGGGCCACAGAGACCGCCGTCTACCCCGGCCAGGGCGAGTTCACCGGCTTGGCCTATGCCGCTCTCGGTCTCTCCGGTGAGGCTGGCGAGACCGCCGAGCAGGTCAAGAAGACGTGGCGCGACGACGGCGAGTCCGTGACCAACGAGCGCCGCGTGAAGATCCTCAAGGAGCTGGGCGACGTGCTCTGGTACGCCGCGCAGGTCGCGACAGAAATCGGCGCCGACCTGGGCGACGTGGCGCAGGAGAACATCGACAAGCTGGCCGCCCGGAAGGCCGCCAACCTGATCCACGGAGAGGGATCCGACCGATGAAGAACGGCTACGTCATCCTCAGCCGCCACTTCCTGCGCAGGACCGCACGGATGCGGCAGAATCGCTTCGAGCGCGCCTTCGAGGAAGCCGGGCAGGCCGGAGAGTGGATCCGCGTGATCAAGTCCCCGCGCGGCCCCTACCGCTGGTACGTCGTGCGCATGAACGAGTCCTCGGCTGAGTGAAGCCGATCACTCCGACGTGTCCGAAGTGCGGCGAGGCCATCAAGTTCCAGGGCTTGCATGGCGTCTGGCAGGGCATCTGCGTCAACGAGAAGTGCCCGCAAACGATCGTCTCGGACAGAGAGGTGTGGAAGCGTGAAGACAAAGATTCTGCTGGGTCTTAGTTTCGTGGCGGCCGTGAGCTACGCCTACTATCTCGGCTACTGGACGGCGGTCGAGGACAGACCGCTGCCGCCCGAGTCCGACTGGATGCCGGTCACATGAAGGTCTACGTCGCCGCGTCCATCAAGGACCGTGCGCGCGCGGAGCAGATCGCCGACGCCATCGAGGACGCCGGTCATCTCATCACGTTCAAGTGGTGGGGTGACGAGGGCGAGATCCGCGACGCCGACGAGGGCAAGACCTGGCGGGACGATCCCGAGCAGGCCCAGGCGCTCGCTCAGCGCGAGCAGAAGGGCGTCTGGGACGCCGACGCGCTGGTCCTCTGCGGGCACGAGAAGCTGATGGGCGCCCTGATCGAGTTCGGCATGGCGGTCAGCGACGAGAAGCCCGCGATCATTCTGCCCGGCTGCCAGCGCGACTCAATCTTCTGGCACCTGCCCGGCGTGGTCCAGGTCGAGACGATCGAAGAGGTGATCTCCGAACTTGATGAACTTCACTTCGTCGAGCTGGCTTTCACTGTCCCGACTGACGCAGAGGACGACGACTGATGCCAGTCAGGGGCAAGGGCTGGTACAAGCGCCCCTACCGGATCGTTGGAACCGACCCGAAGGGCCGCAAGGTCCACAAGTCGTTCCACTGGAAGGGCGCACGGGACAACGACATCAACGCCCTGCTGAACATGGGCTACAAGGTCAAGCCCGAGAATCGCGGGCCGGAAACCCTGCCGAGGGGCTGAAGGTCGGCGATCGAGTCCGTGTTCACTGGCAGTACGATCGTGCCTACGGTCCCGGCACGGCAGAACACGAGGGCGTCATCACCAAGCTCGACGACTGGATCACCGTCCAGGGCAGTCGATCCCGACTGGAAATGCCGCTGTCGATGATCGACAGAATCGAGTCTCGATGATCTACGACAGAAAGACGATCCTCTCCATGAAGTTGCGCTCGACGATGCAGCTCCGCAAGCTCACGCGCGTCGAGATGCTGTCGAGGATGCAGGTCTTCCGTCTCGTCGAGCCGCTGACCCAGAGCCTCTACCACGACATCCTCTGGGACCAGTTCCGCAACCAACACGGCGACGCCCCGCACGGGCGCCCGTGGCACGTCTCCTTCCACGCCTCGCAGTTCCCCGGCGACGACCCGATGGCCTGCCCCCGGCAGTCGCTCTACCGCATGATGGACTTCGCCCAGGACGCGCCGCCGAACCGGATGCTCACGGTGACGGCCGCCGCCGGGAAGGGCGTCGAGATCGAGCTGGTCTCGAAGTGGCACGCCGCCGGGATTCTGCTCAGCGCCCCGCCGGACGACCCCATCCAGACCGGCTTCGAGGTCGAGGAAGCCCGCATGACCGGCTCCGTGGACAGCGTGATTCTGCCGCCCGGCTGGAACAAGCCGCTGCCGGTGGAGATCAAGAGCAAGTTCCACCGCGTGATCGAGCTGATGAAGGTCGGCGCCCAAGGTCCCGACTCCAACCACGTCACCCAGATCAAGGCCCAGCTTGGCCTCGTCCGCGCAGCTCAGGAGTCCGGCGAGCTGTGGGCAGATCTTGACCCCGTGGACCACGGCGTCATCTTCTACCTCTCGCGCGACAACCCCATCCACACGGCCGAGTTCCGCGTGGACTACGACCCGAAGTTCTTCGAGCAGGGCCTCGCCCGCCTGAAGGAGTGGGCCAAGCTCTTCGACGAGGACATTCTGCCCAGTCCGGTCCTCGGCACGAAGCACCCGATGGGCTGGCGGTGGAGTTATCCACCGTGTCAGTTCTGTAACTACAAGAAGACGTGCAAGCTCGATCACGAGCAGAAGATCTTCACGCTGTCCGAATCGGTCGGCGTCAATCGGACACAGCGGCACCGCCCGGACTACGACCCCGCCAAGGCCCGGTGGCGTGTGGCCAAGACGTGGGCTGACGTGGCAGAATCCGCTAAGATCCAAGCATCCAGCGATGTACCTGAGCGCGGCGCGACAGTCAGCAATTCAGCAGACAGCGCGTAGCAACAGTGTAGAAGGAAACCCAGAGGAACTAGTCAAAGACGCCCTCGAAGCCATCACGTACTGCGATGCCACTGACGCGGCGTACAGCGTTGCGGAGGCGGCGGGGTGCTACGAGTTGGTTCCGGGTGTCTGGTATCGGAAGGAGAACGAGTTGGACGCTACGCAAGCCAGGGCGATTCTCACCCAGGCCAAGGCGGATCAGACCTACGAGGCGCCGATCCCCGAGGACGACGCCAAGGCCGTCGAAGAGGCCACCAGCCTCGTCGAGATGGCACAGACCGCGTGGAACCAGTACGTGCGCGGCCCCGAGGTCGAGTCGATCCTCAAGATCGCCGAGGCGACGCTGAACGGCAACGGTGCCGCCCCGGCAGAACCCGAGGCCACGGCCCCGCCCGCAGAGCCGGAGCCGGAACCCGAGCCTGACCCCCAGGGGGCTGCTCAGGCCACGCCGCCGACCGAAACCGTAGCCGAGACCGGCGCCGACGAGCCGGTGGATCTCGCGCAGGTCGAGCCGTGGGACGGCTACGAGGCCGAGAAGGCTGCTGACATTCAGAAGGGCATCGAGGCGGCCGTCACGGAGTACGACGAGGCCGAGCTTCGTGATCTGCTCGCGAATGTCTGGGCCTACGAGCACGCGCACAAGCGTCGCGTGGGCATCATCGGCACGCTGACCAAGGCCGCCGAGAAGCTGGAAGCGGGCGAGACCGGCAAGGGTGCCACGGACACCACGGCACCGGCAGAACCGGCAGAACCGGAGACGCCCGCCACCCCCGACCCGGAGCCGGAGACCAAGCCCGAGCCGGAAGAGCCGGTCACGCCGGAGCCGGAGACGGCCGTCGAGACCGAGACGCCCGCCGAGCCTCAGCCGACCGTCAAGGAGACGATCGAGCAGGAGCCGAGCGACTACGCCAAGCTCCGCGAGACCGTGGACGCCGAACTGCGCCGGGATCGGCTCGTCATGCCGACGCCCCCGCCGCAGGACGACATCCCCGAGCTGCCGTGGGACATCACCAAGGTCGGCAACGGCGAGCTTCAGCAGCTCCACTGGGCCTACGCCCAGCTCGCCTACTACAAGGCGTTCATCGTCCAGTACGAGGACCGCATGGCGACCCACTGCAAGCAGGCCGCCGACGAGATCCACCGGGATCTGCTGAACGCCAGCGACAAGTACGACGAGAACGGCAAGGAGAAGCGAGTCTCGATCCTCGAAGCCGAGATCGAGGCCGACGATGCGATCGTGTCGTGGCGCCGCCAGCAGCGTCGTCACGAGATCTTCTCGGCCCAGGCCAAGCAGGAGCGCGACGCCTACCAGAAGCTCGTCGAGCAGATGTCGCGGATCCACACGATGCGCCAGGACGAGTGGGAGCAGTCCGGGCAGAAGATCGGTCGTGGCCGCCCCGGAAGCTAACCCCTTCCTGGCGCTGCCGCGCGCGCAGATCAAGCTGAAGATCAGCGGGGATGCTGCAACGAAGCAGCGTCCCCGCTTCAACAAGGTCACCGGCCAGGTCCACCAGCCGCCCTCGAACATCATCAGCGAGAACGACGTGCGGGCAGTCTGGCGTGAGCAGGGTGAGCCTCGGATGCCGGACGACGCCCCGCTGGGCATCGAGATGCAGATCACGGTCGTCCGGCCGAAGGGGCACTTCAAGAAGGACGGGTCGCTTTCTACTGAGGGTCAGAAGCACCCGTATCCCGAGCGCAAGAAGCCTGACCTGGACAACGCGCTCAAGTTGGTGTGTGATGCACTGAACTCGCGGGCATACCGCGACGACGTTCGCTTTGTGCGGGCCGCCTTGGAGAGAAACTGGGGTGAGTGGCCCGCTACATTTATTCGTATTTACACGGTGGAATGAGACATCCAATCGAGTTGATTGACCGTGCAGTAGACGAGTACATGAGGGGGATGTCACAGCGAAAGGTTCGCGAGACGTTCGGGATCCCCGCCGCGACTCTGGTCAAGCACATGCGCCGTCGTGGGCTGAAGCTCAGCGAAGAGGAACAGCACCGGCGACGACAGCGTGGCGGTCAGATCCACAAGCCCTACCGGCGGAAGTGCGAGCCGGGCTGCACTTGCCCGCGCCACAAGCCGCCCGCCAACAAGAAGGACTTCGTGGTCCTCGGCAGAAAGTTCTGTCAGGGCAAGTGCGGTCGCTGGCGCCTGCTGATCGACTTCCATGTCCGGCGCCGTGACGAAGAGGGCAACCCCACAGAGTGGCAGGGCGTCTGCCAGTCGTGCAACCGCGTCGCACAGCGCAAGAGCGACAAGCCTCGACAGAAGATGAGCCGTGAGGATGCTCTGCACCGGCGCCGTGAGCGTCATCGCTGGCGCATGGCACATGATCCCGAGTACGCCGAGAACTGGCGCGAGTACCAGAGGATCTACTCCGAAGGCCGTCGCCGAGCTGCTGGCGTTCAGCCGCGCGTGAAGCTCTTCGAGAACCGCAAGGTCATCGACGACACGCCTCTCGTGGACGCCGGGCCGTTCATCGAGTGGTTCGAGAGCCTGAACGGCAGCCGTCCTACGACTACCCAACTGGGCGACGCACTCACGCGGCGCATCTACGGGGTGCGGTCGGGCGAGCAGAGCAAGATCCACCTCAGCATGGTGGACGAGGTGGCCCACATTGCAAACGCTCCGGAGATTACATACATCCTGTACCCAGAGGTTTGATGAGTGGGTACCATGTGCCTTACATGGCCGAGCAGAAGAATGCCGACGCGAGGCGTGCCGAGCGTGAGCTGCTGGCCAAGCTCGTGAATGCCCACTGTGACCTGATCATCGCCAACCTGCGCCTCGCCGCGCGCATCCTGGGTGGCGGCAAGTGAGCGAGCAGAATGGGCAGAAGAAGCGCGAGCTGTCGCCCGAGGCCCGCGACAAGCTGTCCCGGCTCGCTCGTGAGCGTCACGCAGCAGGCACATTCGGCGGTGCGAAGTTCGGTCGGATGGGCGGCCGACCGAAGAAGAAGCGCGTCTCTGAGCGTGTCGCTGACGCCGCGCAGACCGATGAGATGGCGCGCGACATCATCCAGGTCTTCAAGGATGCGATCGACGACAGCCAGCCGATCTCGATCCGGCTGAAGGGCGCGATGGCCCTGCACGAGATCGAGCGCGAGGAAGCGAAGATGGTCCTCCGGGAAGAAGAGTCCGAGGCCAAGCAGCACTCGCGCGACGAACTTCTGTCGATCCTGTCCCAGAAGCTCACCTCCGGAGCCTCCGCGTCCATCCTCCGGCGCCGTCTCGAATCCGAGACGATCGTCGATGCCGAAGTGGTGGACGAGGTGGACGAGTGAGCGATCTCCACAACCTCTCGAAGCCGAAGGTCCCCGACACGCCCGAGGGGATGCTCGCGCTCCTGGGGAATCTGTCGGACGACGAACTTCACGAGCTGTTCGAGGCCCAGCGGGAGCTTGAGCAGAGGCTCCACGACCAGGGTCCGCAGGACGACGACGAGCTGCACGACTGGCTCATCGCCGAGCTTGGCATCGACATTCCGAGGGTGGCCGTTTGCGAAGACCATCAAGCCCCGTTCGACTTCCTCGCGGATCTCTTCTTCGAGCGGACAGAAGCGGCCCTGGGGGTCGCGAATCGAGGCGGCGCCAAGACCTTTCTCGTCGCCGTGCTGCACTGGCTCAACTCTCGCTTCAAGCCCGGCTGCGAGTCCTGCACGTTCGGCGCTATTGAGGCTCAGTCGTTCCGAGCCTACGCCCACCTGAAGCAATGGGTCTACGACCAGGACGGGAACCGGATCCCCGAGGTCGTCTCGTCGCTGATGAAGGAGACGATCTTCACCAACGGGTCGAAGATCGAGGTGCTGGGCACGACCGCCGAGGCCGTGAACGGCCCTCACCCGCAGAAGAGCCACGCGGACGAGATCGAGCTGATGCGCGACGACACCTGGAAGGAGTCGCGCAACATGACGGTCTCCGGGAAGACGCGCGACGGCCGACAGATCATCCCGCAGGACATCGCCACGTCCACGCGCAAGGGTCCGTCCGGCCGCGTGCAGGCCCTCATCAACGAGATCGACAAGGCGATCTCCGAGGGCTACACGCCGCCGCGCAAGCTCTACATGTGGTGCATCAAGGAGACCGCCGCGCAGGTCAAGAACTGCCAGGTCGCCCGGCCGGATCTGCCCGACGCTCTGAAGTGTCCGTGTCACAAGCACCGGCGGGGAGAGTGGGACGACGGCTCGCCGCGCCTCCTGCGTGACGTGTGCGCTGGCGACTTCCACCGCAGTCGTGGCTGGCAGCCCTACCAGGACACGGTGAAGCAGTTCAAGGAGAACGATCGCGAGACGTTCGAGGTCCAGCAGCTTTGCTCCAAGCCCGAGCTGAAGTTCCACTACGTGCCCCAGTGGAAGGACGAGAAGCACTGCATCAGAGGCTTCGTCCCCGACCCTGAGAACGGACCGATTTTCCAGGCGGTGGACTGGGGCGGAACGAACCCTCACGCCGTGAACTGGTACCAGTACCTCACGGTCGAGATCGACGTGGACGAGTGGATGCAGCTCGATCCCGCGAAGCGCAGCAGAAAGCGTCTGTTCGAGGGCACTCTCGTCTGCTTCGACGAGATCTACGTCGCGGAGATCGGCAATGACAAGCTGGCCGAGCTAGTCAAGCGTAAGGAAGCTGAGTACCGGGCGATCTGGCCGCACTGGCGCCCCTACGAGCGCTACGCCGACCCCCAGGGCAAGGCTGCCCGGATGGACTGGAAGGCCAAGGGTCTGCTGACTGTCTGGCACACGACGCGCGAGTTCGACGAGCACATCAAGATCGTGAAGGACGTGTTCGACGACGATCTCATGTACGTGGACGGGGAGAAGTGCCCCATGTTCGTGAAGGAGATCAAGGCGTGGCGCCGAGACGAGCGAGCGGCAGATCCGACCAAGCAGCTCGACGAGTTCAACCACTGCATGTCGAACTTCCGATACGCGCTCGCGAACATCAAGAAGGTCAAGCGACGCGCGATCGGCACGACGCTCCCCCAGGCCCGTACCATCCAGCGGACTTCGGTTTCTGTCCGCCAGGACAACGCGCCCATGCCGCCGATAGGCTTCAAGGGTCGGAAGGACGAGTTCGACGAGTGGCGGAAGAGCCTGGGTGAGCCGGTGACGAGAGTGAGGACGTAGATGCCGCCCGTGAAGGTGACGCGCACGTCAGGGAACGGCGCTCCCAGCGCTGACCTGACCGCCGAAGAGGCTGCCTCAATCCGTGCTGCCGTAGGCGGCAAGGAGGTCGCACCCTCCACCCGCCTGTCGTCGGTCTTCAACAACTGGCGCGATGTCGCCGACCAGCTTGGCGACCCGTTCGAGACCGAGCGCATCGCCCTGTCGCAGCTCCGCAGGATGCGGCGCGACCCGATGATCGGGTTCGGGCTGAGCTTCATCAAGACGCCTCATGTGCGCGCGCGGTGGTACGTCAACGCGCTCGACAGCAGCGGACCGAACGCGCAGATCGCGGCCCACCTCGACGAGAACCTGCGTCGCGTCTGGGCCAACTTCGTCTTGCAGTACATGAACAGCCTGGACTTCGGCTTCCAGGCCAGCGTCAAGCGCTTCGAGTTCCGCGTCCCGGCGGGCACCTTCATCGAGACGGCCGACGACGGCACGCGGACAGAAAAGGGCATCTGGTCCGAGGGCGGGATCCAGCCGATCGCCATCAAGGACTTCGTGCCGCTGCGTCCCGAGGGCGTGACGCCCGTGTGGAACAACCTGGGCGAGTTCGACGGCATCGAGTACGCCCCGGCGGGCACGGCCTACCAGACCTTCCTGAGCACGATCGGCGCCCGCGCTTCCTCCGGCGGCGCAGGCGGAACGAACAAGGAAGAGACCTTCAAGATCGACCTGGCCCACTCGCTGTGGATCACCAACGAGCGCGAGCAGAACTTCGGCTCGATCTTCGGCTACCCCCGCCTCGGCTACGCCTACAAGCCGTGGTGGAGCTGGCATTTCCGTTGGGCCATCGCCGACCGTGCCTTCGAGAAGAAGGGCGACCCGAGCGTCATCGTCTACCACCCGGATGGGGAGTTCATCGACCCCGCTTCGGGCGAGCGCACGAGCTACGGCGAGTACGCGCTGGCGATGGGCGAACGGATTCGGTCCGGCGGCGTGATCGCCATGCCGTCCGAGGTCTACGAGGACGCCAACGGGCGTGGCACGATCCGCCAGTGGGAGATCGCGTTCACCAAGGACGCGGTGGACTTCGAGCCGTTCGACAGATCGTTCGACTACCTCGACGTGGCCAAGCTGCGCTCCCTGTGGATCCCTGAGCAGGCGTTCCTCGAAGGCAAGGGCGGCACCAGCTCTCGCAATGTGGCCGCCGAGATGGGCGAATCTTTCGTCGAATCCCAGGCCGTGCTGAACCAGCAGATGGTCCAGCACCTCAACCGCTACGTCATCCCCCAGTGGCTCGCGGTCAACTACCCCGAGTTCGTCCAGGCCGGGGGATCTGCCGAGGTCATCGTCCAGGGCTTCGGCGACGAGGACGTGGAGTTCATGCGCGAGCTGGTTCAGCTCGTTGGCCAGCAGGAGTCTGGCGCGCGTGAGATCCAGAAGATGGTGGACATCCAGAAGATCCTCACCGACCGTGGCATCCCGACTCTTTCGGTCGCGGAACAGGAGACCCGCCAGGCCGACCTGGAAGCCCAGGCCGCCGCTGCCAATGCCCCGGCCCCGGTGGCGGGCGGCGCTGGGACGGTGGGCCTCACGCCTGTCCCCACGGCCACCGGCTTCGCCTACGTCCAGCCCGCGCCGATCGACGTGATCATGCTGGCGGACTCGGCCAACTCGTTCATCGAGAATCTGCCGCCCTCGCCGCACTACGAGGACCCCACGGTCATCAGCTACGCCCGGCAGCTCTGGAACCTCTACCGCGACGTGTATCGCGACGAGTACGAGAACGCGATCGACGCCGTGACCGAAGACGACGAGCCGATCGAGCTGGCGCTTCAGTTCCAGAGCGACGACGTGGAGCTGGCCACGCCCCGGCAGATCGCCGACCGCATCATCTCGAAGTGGAAGGCCAGCCCGAAGTGGGAGCCTGCGCTCGAACGGACGCTGGATCTGTTCGGTCGGCTCTCGCGCCGCGCGGCCTCCATCGAACTGCGCCGGTCGAACGTCGAGGGCAAGCTGGATAACGAGGACGCCGAGGACTGGATCCGGCGCCACACGGCCGACTTCGCCTCCAAGGTGGCCCAGACCACGCGGACCGAGGTGCGGGACTTCATCGAGCGCCAGATCGCCGAGGGCGTCACGGACCGGGACGAGCTGGCCAAGCTCGCTCGCGCGCACTTCAGCGACTTCGCCGACTGGAAGGCCGACCGACTCGTGCGGACAGAAGTCCGCGATGTCTACAACGCCGCCACGCTGATGGCCGCTCGCTCCGCAGGCATCAACCGCGTGCAAGCTCTCGACGCCCGAGGCGGCGACGACACCGATGCCGATTGCGTGGACCGAAACGGGCAGATCTTCACGCTCGAAGCCGCCTTCAAGGAGGACGAGCACCCGAATGGCACGCTGGCTTGGCGGATGGTTCCCGTCGAGCTGACCGTCGAGCGCAGGGATACGGACGAGATCCGCTACGACGACGGCGTGCTGACCCTCAGCAACGACATGACCCCCGAGGCAGAGAGCAGGACTCTGCTGGCAGTAGTGGACTCAATGATGCGCTGACACCATGAAGAAGTGCGATCGCGTTGCTAAGTGTGCGCGCCCGAAGGGACACAAGGGCTGCTGCACCGCCTTTCCAGCCGATACCACGCTCAAGTGGGACCAGTTCAACCGCACGATGAGTGACGAAGACATTCAAGCCGCTGTGACCCTTGTACTACTGGACTTTCCAAGCCCACCTTGGGCCGATCTTCTTGACGGAGACTAGCCATGCTGCGCTTCTCGAAGGACGGGATTCTGCTGGCCGACGTGCCCGGCTCCGGCGTCGCGAAGACGGCGGTCGGACAGAAGTCCGGCAACAAGCTCCACGACACGCGCTCCGGCAAGTTCGGTTCCGGCGGCGGTGGTGGTAGGAAGAAGGTCGAGCCGCCCGCCAACGTGGACCCGGTGGAGTACAGCCGGATGCTCGATGCCGTGCGCGAGGCCGCGCGCGAGTTCGAGACGATGGACGAGGGCGACATCAAGGACTTCCTTCAGGGCCGCGCGAAGGCCCCGGAACAGGTGGACATCCAGCAGTTCCTCGACGCCGTGACGCAGCAGCGGAAGAACGACCTGGTGGACTGGCTCGACCAGACGCTCCGTTCCACTGGCCCGCTGAAGCGCGCCCGGCGCAAGGTGCGGATCTCCATGCCGAAGGGCTACCTGCGCAAGATGCTGGGCAGCCTGGACGACGACTCCATCGGCGAGCTGTCGCACCGCCTCGAAGCGATGGGCCACGATTCTGCCGACGTGGACGCCTTCTTCGAGAAGCGGCTGAAGCCGGACCGTCACGAGAACCAGAAGGCACGGCGGGACGCCCTGGCCGCTAGTGACTCTCAGCAGTTCACGCTGGGAGGGATGGCTGCCGATCCTGAGTGGGACGAGGACGACGACGCCACCGTGGAGGCTGTCTCCGAACATCGCCACCGGGACGCCATCGAGATGGCCGAGAAGATCGTGCAGAATCTTCCCCAGCCGGTCGTCAACGTCCACGTCGAGGTCCCGAAGCCGGGGCCGACGAAGAACACCGTCGTCCGGGACGAGAGCAACGGCACGATCCAGTACACGATCTCGGAGCCGATCGAGGATGCCAGCTAACCTCACGCTCAGTGTGAGAGCCGAGGACGGGTCGGACGCCTTCGACATGATCGCCCTCGGGGAGATCAGGGCCGGGACCGATTTCGCCTACGGCGAGCCTCAGCAGATCTTCATCCACAACACGGGCGACACCCATCTGCGCGAGCTGACCATCGCGATCGGCGGCGAGGGCGGCAACTTCGTCCAGCTCGCGCGCGATGAGCTGGGAGAGCCTGGCGCCTGGGCAGAAGAGGGCCAGCCGATCATGGCCCGCGAGCCGACGCTGTTCGTCGGCGACTCGTTCTCCTTCTGGGCGCGCGGGGTCTTCTCGTTCGACGACCGCGAGGGCGAGTACCCCGTGGAATTCATCGTGCGAGGGACCAGCATCGGTACCTGATGGCGACCATCACTTGGCCAGCCACGATCGACTCGTCGAT
>Ga0207688_10000207_pt1 | contig 26293 bp, 25 predicted proteins | sample KBSMiscanthusM4_FD_184296 | JGI IMG/M metagenome (GOLD analysis project Ga0207688, IMG submission 184296) | Miscanthus rhizosphere microbial communities from Kellogg Biological Station, Michigan, USA - M4 (SPAdes) (version 2) | ecosystem: Host-associated > Plants > Roots > Rhizosphere ...
CGTTGGTGCCGTTGTCGATCACCGTGTCGGCCGCGTTGTCGCCTCCGCCGCCGGCGGCGGCCAGGTCGGCGTTGACCTGGGTCAGGTCGGTGCCCGAGAGGTCGTTGACGGTGAGCTCGTCGACGCCGCCGAGCGCCTTGAGGTCGATCTGCTCGACGTCGTCGAGGTCCATGACGATGTTGGCCACGTCGCGGGTAAAGCGCACGCGTCCGCCGTTGGCCGAGACGTCGAACTTCTCGTTGACGTTGGCGCCGTTGAAGAGCATGCGGTCGTGGCCGGCCTGGCCCTCGACGACGTCGCTGCCATCGCCGGGATCCCACTGGAAGGTGTCATCACCCGCACCCAGGAACGCGGTGTCGTTGCCGCGGTTGCCGTCGACGAAGTCGTTGCCGTCGCCGCCCATGAACGTCTCTGCGCCGCTGCCGCCGAGCAGGGTGTCGTTGCCATCCCCGCCGTCCAGCGTCGTCAGCTCCGTGTTCGTGAAGATGCCGTTGGACTCGTCGATGCTGACGCTGTCATCGCCGCCACCGGCGTCGACGACGATGTGGTCGAACTTGTCGCGCTTGAAGAAGTCGGAGTCGGCCCCGACCACGACCTCGACTTGCGTCGGATCGCCGGACCGCAGTCGCAACACGATGTTCTCGTTCGCGCTCGTACCGGTGACCGTGAGCGTGCCCTTGTGGACCTTCGACTTGACCTTCGGCTTCGCGGACGCAGGACCCGCAAGGACGAGGGCAAGTGCCGCGAGCGCGGCCAGAACACCGAGGATCCGCGCGACCACGACCGCACGAGCCGAACCACCCGAAAGCATTGACGTCTCCTCCCCACGTCGGCTCGGGCACCAGCCAATCGAGCCGACGGCTCGACCTCGACAGACTCCTCCTGCGGCATCGTACAGCGCAGGACGCCACCGGTGAGAAATGTTTGAGCGGACGCCCGGTCGGCGACACAGCTCGCTCAGCCGCGCCGGGTTGACATCGGCCGATGCCGCTCTAGGCTGCGCGCGAAACCGGCGCGGGAGGCTGTGACGTGGGAGCTCGGGTGGATGGACAGGACGCGGGGTCGGGTGCTCGTGCCCAGTGGTCGCTGCTGCTTCGCGGTGTCGTGGTGGCCTTCGCGACGCTGGCCGTCGCGGCCTTCGCGTTCGCCGCGCGCGCCGATGCCCTGATCTACTGGGCCAACGCCAACACCCACACGATCGCGCGGGCCAACCTCGACGGCACGGGCGACAACCAGGGATTCATCAAGGTCGCCGGCGGCTTCCCCAACGGGGTGGCGGTGGACGGCGCCCACATCTACTGGACGGTCCCCGACGCCAACACGATCGGGCGGGCCAACATCGACGGCACGGGCGTGAACCACAGCTTCATCACCGGCGCCGCGGGGCCCGAAGGGCTGGCCGTCGACAGCGCGCACCTCTACTGGACGAACGGCGACTCCGGCACGATCGGGCGGGCCAACCTCGATGGCTCGGGGGTCAACCAGAACTTCATCACGGGCGCCAGCGGTTCCAACGGACTGGCGGTCGACGCGGGCCACCTGTACTGGACGATCATCGGCACCCAGTTCACCGCGAACACCATCGCCCGCGCCGACCTACCCGACGGCACAAACGTCAACCAGAGCTTCATCCCTTCGGTGAGCGGCCAGTCAACGCTGCAGGGCCCGCCTGAAGGAGTGGCGGTCGACAGCACCCACGTCTACTGGACCGAGCTCCTCCACCAGTCGATCGGGAGCGCAAACCTCGACGGCACGGGGGCCAATGATGACTTCATCGACGGCGCTGACAACCCCACCGGCATCGCGGTCGACGCCGGCCACCTTTATTGGTCCAACTTCGTCAGCAACGCGATCGGCCGCGCCGACCTACCCGACGGCACCAACGTCGACCAGACCTTCATCGGCGCTGCCGGGCCCGAAGGGGTGGCGGCCGACGCAACGATCGTGGCGCCGCCGCCTCCGCCGACGATCGCCGACCTCATCGCCGAGGTCACCGGCGCCGGACTTCCGCACGGGATCGAGCGCAGCCTGCTGGCCAAGCTCGAGGGCGCGCAGCGAAAGGTCGACGCCGACCATCTCGAGGGGGCCTGCGGCAGCCTCGGGGCCTACGTCAACGAGGTCCGGGCCCAGAGCGGGAAGAAGCTCGAGGCCGCCTACGCCGAAGAGCTGATCTTGGAGGCCATAGGGGTGCGCGACGCGTTGGGTTGCGGCACGAGCTAGCCCATCAGCCGCGAAACCCACTTCCCGACGACGCCCAACGGCCTGCGCGACAGCGGCCTGCTGGACCGCTGGTGGTACTACGGCGTCGAGTTGCTTCCCAGATTGATCGCTCCGGGGCAGTATCCGGAGTCGGTCCCCATGCTTCCCCGCATCCTCTTGCGGAACTGCGACCTCGCAGGGGCGGCCTGCCTCGACATGGGGTGCATGGAAGGCCTGATGTCGGTGCTGATGACGCGCGGTGGAGCGTCGCGGGTGCTCGCGATCGACGGCATCGACCACTGCGTCGAGAAGCTCGCCGCGGTGCAGCAGTACTACGACGTGGCGTTCGACTACCGGACGGTCGGGCCCATGTACTCGCTCACCGACAAGCTGGGCGGTGAGGGCTTCGACCTCATCAACTGCTCGGGCCTGCTCTACCACGTCTTCTCTCCGCTGATGGTGCTCGCCGGACTGCGCGGGGCGCTGAAGCGCAACGGGTTGATGATCGTCGCCACGAACGTGACGTTGGATCCGGAACCGCGCGCGGCTTTCAACGCCAAAGGACGGTTCCAGCACGAGGCGTCGACCTACTGGTATCTGTCCACCGGCCTGCTGGACTACCTCCTGCGCTACCTCAGGCTGGCGCCCATCGACTGCGTCCATCAGGCGCACGAGAGCATCGTGAGCCCGGACTGGCGTATCGGCGCCGGCGATCCCTGCTACGTCGCGGTGCTCTGCCGTGCGGTGGACGAAATGCTCCCCACCACCGACGACGCATGGATGCCCTCGGAGGTCGAGAGTGGGTGGGAGTACGGCTGGGTTCCCGACTGGGGCCGGGCCGACGCCCAGCCGGCGTCGCGGATCAGGGCGACGGGCGCGCCGTGCGCGGCCAGGGACGACCTGGGGGCGACGGCGGACCAGGTACCGCCGGTGATCGACGTCACCCAAGCCGTGGAACGAGGAACGCCCCATCTGAGCGGCCCGCCTTCGGACTCGCACACGCTGCGGCTGGACGACTTCTGCTGAGGCGGCGCCGCGGGCGGAACCGTCAGGCCTGCAGACTGAACGGTGGGTAGCGGTCGGTGATCAAGAGGAAGGCGTAGGCCGCGACGCGGTTGTGCCAGCGGAACACGCCCTCGATGTACTCGAACACGGCGGGCGGATAACGACCGGTGAAGAGGATGGCGAACCAGGCGAAGATGGCGGCGAACACCGCGCCGATCGTGAGGAAGAAGAGCACGATGTAGTGGGGGATCGCGAGCAGCCACTTGACCAGCGGCAGGCCCTGGCTCAGGTCGCGCTCGGCGTCGGGATAGGGGAAGGCGAGGTGGACGGCTTGTTCCTCGTCGGTGGAGGGGTAGCGGTCGTCCATCAGCGCGAAGTAGACGGCGATCCGGTTGGTGAACCGGGTCAGCTGCAGGTTCCAGTCGTACCACCAGCGCGGGTACTTCCTGCGGAACAGCAGCATCAGGAGCACGGGGATGACGAGAATCCCGATGGCGCCGCCGATGTACCGCACGCCTTCGCCTCCCGCCTGGGCGCCGTAGCTGCCGCCTTCGATCGTTGCGGCGAGGATCGCGATCGGGATGATCGTGAAGATGCGAAAGGCCGTGCTGAGGCGGTTGAGGCTGCGGTCGGGGTAGTCGACCGAGAAGGTCAGGGGGTAGTCGTAGCCACCGCCCGGCGGGGCCGCGTCGCCCGGCGGAGGTCGGGGCGTCTGACCCGAGCTTTCCATGCTCGCGCTTTCGGCGGCGTCGGTGGACTTCCTGCCTCACTGGCGAAGCGAGGCGAGCTCGTAGCGGCGTCCCGCGCATGAGAACTACGGGTACCTCCAGGTGCGGCCTATGCCGCACTCGGCGACGACCCGGCCGTCGAAGCCGATGGCCCCCCCGTCGTGGACATGCGTTCCTTCTCTCAGCTGGCGAGCAGCTCTTTGAGAACGTCGTCGATGAACTTCGTGTCTACGTCGTTGACCCCGCCGCCTGCGAAGTGGCCCCACACCCCCGGGATGACCCGCAACTCCCCGTTCGGGATGTGCTGCACTGCAAACTCCTCGTCCTCGGGCGGGAAGTACAGATCCTTCTCGGCGGGCAGCACAATCGTCTTGGCCTTGATCGACTGCAGCGCCTTGACTTGGTCACCGTCGAAGCCAGGCGTGTCGCCGATGTTCCCGTTCTGCCAGGTCCACAGCATCGTGAGCAGGTTGTTCGGGTCGCGGCGATCGAGGAAGAACCCCTCCCAGAACCCGACGAGGAAGTCCTCAAGCGACGAGAAGCCCATCTGGGTGTACACGCGATCCCAGTAGAAGGCCTGCGAGAAGCCCCAACCGGCGTAGACGCGTGCCGCCGCCCGCAGCCCCTTGGCGGGCTTCTCGTCGTACCAGCCGTTGTTGAACACCGCGTCGGCGGTGAGGGCGCCCTTCACCCCCTCGAGGAAGACGATGTTGTGCTCGCTCGTCTTCGACGAGCCGCAGAACGGACAGGCGCGCTGGACCATGTCGGGGAAGCTCACCGCCCACTGGTAAGTCTGTCCGGCGCCCATCGACCAACCGGTGACGAGCGGCAGCGTCTCGATCCCGAACTTCTCGGTAACGAGCCGGTGCTGTTGCTGGACCTGGTCCCAGAACGTGACGTTCGGGAACCGGGCCTTGTCGTAGGGGGGCGGTGTGTTGCTCGCGGAGCTCGAGAGCCCGTTGCCGAGCATGTTCGGCACGACGATGAAGTAGTTGGCGGGGTCGAGGGCCATGCCCTCGCCGATCAGCCACTCGTTGTCCCAATGGCGGCCCGAATACCACGTCGGGTACACGATCGCGTTGCTCTTATCGGCGTTCAGCTCGCCGTAGGTCTTGTACGCCAGCTTCGCGTCTCTGAGAGTCGCTCCCCCCTGGAGCACCACGTCCCCTAGGTCAAAAGTCTCGTAGTCCTGCACGAACTCGTCCATCTGCCTTGGACCTCCTTGCCGACGTAGGGGTGAGCGCCCCCGAGACCTTGCACCTGGAACTATTCCGAATGGTACAACACCTTGCCCCCCCGAGGCGGCGACGCTGTTCAGCGCAGCCGGGCGACGAGGCCGGCCAACGACTCAAGAAGCGCGGCGACGTCGCCGTCCTCGACGTCACCGAGGATCGTGTCGCGCTCTGCGGCGATGCGCTCGGAGAGCTGGCGCTGCAGCCCGAGCCCGCGCCGCGTGATCTGGACGAGAACGCGCCGCCGGTCCCGCGGATCGGCCTTGCGGTCGGCCAGGTTGTCCGCCACCAAGCCGTCGACGAGGCGCGTCACGCTGGCCGGGGGCAGCTGGGTGAACTCGGCGAGCTCGGTCATGCCATGACTGTCGCCACGCGCCAGGAGCACCAGGGCACGCCAGCGCTCGACCGTGGAGCCGTGGTGGGTGAGGACCTGCGCGAGCCGCCGGGTGACCCGCCGCTCCGCATCGCTCAGCGCCAGCACGAGCGCCTCACCGGTCGTCTCCGTGCCCACAACGATCGCGTAGTCGGACGTTGTCACGGATCTCAGAGTACGTGGGTTGTCATGGGGTTGGCGGTCAACGTCGTGCTGGTGATTCCACTGCACGGCTCGGCGGGGATCTTCGGCCCGTCGTGTGAGCTGTGCGCCCAGCTGGCGGCGGACGAGATCAACTCAGGCAATGGCGTGCTTGGCAGGGAGCTGCATCGGTCGGTCGTCGATGGCTCGGCCCGCCCGGCCTCGTAGCCAACGAAGTGGGGGCGCTCGCGGCCGCCGGTCTCGTCGACGCCGTCGTGGGCTGGCATCTCAGCGGTCCGACAGGCTGTCTCCCCGCGCATCGCCGGCGTCCTCCCGTACGTCTACACGGCGCTGTACGAGGGCGGGGAACGAACGCCCGGTGTGTGCCTTACGGGAGAGATCCCGTCGCGACAGCTCCTGCCGGCGATGCAATGGCTGCGTCGCGAGCAGGGCGTCAGACGGTGGTGCATCGTCGGCAACGACTACGTCTGGCCGTCGGCGCCGATGCGGTGGGCTTCAACCGAGCGTTCGCGGCCGCGGGCTTCGACAGCTCCTGCCTTCGCCTCAGCACGCTGATCGACGAGAACACGCTGGCGGGGAGCTGTGCCGACAGCACGCACGGGATGTGCGCGGCCGCCGCCTACGAGGGCCTCCTGCTGCTCTCGGCGCTCGCCGAGCGCGCCGGGAGCCTGGACCTGGGGCGGATGATCCCGGCGGCGGAGTCACTGTCCTACGCCGGGCCGCGTGGGAGGTCCAAATGCATCATCGCCACCTCGCGCAGCGCGTCTACCTCGCCCAGGCCGACGATCTCCAGTTCGACGTCGTCGCCCGGCTCTGACGGCGGCCTGGCTCGGTAGGGCGACGGGCGCGTGTGGGCCCCTGCCTCACCCCTGGGAGCGTGCGAGGAGGGTCATCCGCGCGCGATCGATGACGGAGAGTTCGCGAGCCGGCGGCTGGGCCGCGGAGCCGATCAGCGCACGCACGTCACGAGGGTCGCGGCCGGTGACGGCCGTGATCTGGTCGTCGCTGAGCCCGGCGGTCGCGAGCAGCGCGAGGATGCCGTTGAGTGCCGCGGTTGCGTCGATGTCGGCGTGATGGTTCGTCCCGGAAATCATGGCTGTCTCCCGTTCGTTTGACGTATGCCGGTTAAACGGGGGAAGGCTGGCGAACGTGAGACGGCGCTGGCGCGGTCGCGCTGTACGGTTCCCGTCCCCCCAGCGAAAGGACTCGACCCATGGCCGCCCTGCCGAACATCGTGCTCGTCCACGGAGCCTGGGCCGATGGCTCGTGCTGGAGCGACGTCATCGAGCGCCTCCAGGCCGACGGCTACAAGGTCACCGCCCCTCAGCTACCGGAGAGCTCGCTTGCGGATGCCGTCGCGAGGGTCCGCCACGTGCTCACGCGCCAAAGCGGCCCGACGGTTCTCACCGGCCACTCCTCGGAGGCCAGGTCGTCACCTCTCTCGGCACCGACGCACCGAACGTCGTCGGCCTCGTCTACATCGCGGCGTTCGGGCTCGACGAGGGTGAGTCGATCGGCGCGCTGCTCTCGCAGGGGCCGCCGACCCCCGGGGTGGCGCACGTCGATGTCGATGCGAAGGGCTTCGGCTGGATTCCCGAGGATGATTTCCTCGGGCACTTCGCCGCCGATATCGAGCCCGTCAAGGCGAAGATCATGTACGCCGTGCAGCAGCCGCTGCACCTGTCCACGTTCGACGACGTGATGGGCACCCCGGCGTGGAAGGCGCTGCCCTCGTGGTATCTGGTCGCCGAGAACGACGAGGTGATCCCGCCCGATGCTGAGCGGCAGTTCGCGCAGCGAATGGGCGCCGACACCATCGAGGTCGCGAGCGGACACTGCGCGATGGTCTCCCACCCGGAGGAGACGTACGAGCGGATCGTGACCGCGGCCAACGCTGTCGCCGGCTAACCGCGCGCGAGCGGAAAGGACCACGCATGAAGATCGTTGTCATCGGCGGAAGCGGCCTGATCGGCTCGAAGGTCGTGACCTGTCTTCGCGAGGCCGGCCATGAGGCGGTGGCTGCGTCACCCGACTCGGGCGTGAACACGCTCACCGGCGAGGGCGTTCCCGAGGTGCTCGCGGGCGCCTCGGTGGTGGTCGACGTCTCGAACTCGCCTTCGTTCGAGGACGAGGCGGTGATGGAGTTCTTCACCACCTCCACGACCAACCTGGTGAGCGCCGAAAGCGACGCCGGCGTCCGCCACCACGTCGCCCTCTCCGTCGTGGGCGCCGAGCGCATTCCCGACAGCGGCTACCTCCGGGCGAAGGTCGCGCAGGAGAAGCTGATTGCGGACAGCGGGATCCCGTACTCGCTCGTCCACGCGACCCAGTTCTTCGAGTTCGTCATGCGCATCGCGGATGAGGCCACGGACGGCGACACGGTGCGGGTCCCGCCGGTGCTGATCCAGCCGATGGCCGCCGACGACGTCGCCGCTGCGGTGTGCACGGTCTGCCAGGGGCCGCCGGTCGAGGGCGTCGTCGAGGTCGGTGGGCCCGAAGCGCTCCGCTTCGAGGACTTCATCCGGCGCGGCCTGACCGCGAAGGGTGATCCGCGCACGGTGGTCTCGGACCCGAAGGCGCGCTACTTCGGCGCCGAGCTGGAGGAGCGCGCGCTGGTGACCGGCGACGGAGCTCGCCTCGGCCAGGTCCGATTCGAGGACTGGCTGGCCCGGCCTGCGCCGGCGTAGCGGAATCCGGTGGCCGCCGTCGGTCACATCTTCGCGTCGCCGGGTGTCAAACGTGTACAGGTCAATTTGCCGGCGGAAGGGAAGACGATGAAGACCGAAAACAGGACCCAGAAGATTGCCGTCACGGGAGCCACCGGGCGGGTCGGAGCGCCTCTCGTCGAGATCCTCGAGCAGCGCGGGCACGATGTGGTCCCGATCGCGCGCTCCAATGGTGTCGACGTGATCAGCGGCGATGGTCTCGACGAGGCGCTCGCAGGGGTCGAGACCATCATCGACACGGCCACGGGCCCCTCCCCCGACCAGGAGGCGGCGACAGCGTTCTTCACCGCTGCGGCGCGGAACCTCCAGCGCGCCGGCGCCGCGGCCGGCGCCAAGCGGATCGTCCTCGTCTCGATCATCGGGATCGACAAGTTCCAGGGCGGCTACAACGCGGCGAAGGTGGCGCAGGAGCAGACGCTGCTCGAAGGCCCGCTCCCGGTCCGGATCGTGCGCGCGGCCCAGTTCCACGAGTTCGTCGATCAGCTGGTCGGGTGGATGATCCAGGACGACGTCGCCTACGTGCCCGAGATGCGAACGCAGCTCGTCGCCGCCCGCGTCGTCGCCGAAGCCCTCGCCGACGCGGCCGAGGAGCCGGAGATCGAGAACGGCAGGATCACCGAAATCGCCGGCCCGCAGGAGGAGCGTCTCGCCGCCGCGGCCGCGATGCTCTTCGCCAGCCGCGGTGACGCGATCGAGATCCGCGAGGTCCCCCCGTCCGGCGACCCGGACACCGATGCCTATGCCCAGGGCGCCGCGCTGCCCAATCCCGGCGCGACGCTCGCCGGCCCCAGCTTCGAGGCGTGGCTGGCAACGGCACGGAGGCCCAGCACGATGGGCGCGTAGCGGGCCCCCCGCACGCCATCAGGGCGCGGTCAAGAACGCCTCGGCGACATCCTCAGGCGCGCTGAGGGTCGCCGAGGCGCGCGGCCCAGAAGCCGTCGCCCGCGAACAGCTCCTCGACGCAGTCGTCGAGCACGCCCGCCTCATTGGCGAGATCGAGGATCGTGTAGCGGCGGCGGATCATCTGCGCGCGGCGATAGGTCGTCTTGAAGCTGTCGCTGCCGAGGCCGATCTCGGCGGGGCTGGTGGGACAACCGGCCTCCCTGAGCTGCGCGCACACCTGCTCGGCCGGGATCAACTGCTCGCGGACCCGGTCCCGGAGATCCGCCCACCGGTCCGTGAGGAGCTCCAGTCGTCGTGCGAGGTCGCCGGCGTCGAGGTACTTTGCGCGGGTCTCGGCGCCCGCGGCCTCGGCGAGATCACCGGCGCCGAGGCCAGCGCGAACGCGTCGCTCAACCTCCTCCCGCACCGGCCAAGCCCGCACGGCGGCCTCGGTATCGAGGCCGGCGAAGTCACGCTCCAGCACGCGTTCGTACAGGGCGGCGATCGAGACCGTGCCGACCCCGACCTTGAAGCCGTGCGAAAGGGGCGGCTCGTCACCCTCCGGACGCTGCCCCAGCCCTTCCATCTCCCACAGGTGACTGAATTGATGCTCGGCGCCCGAGGCGGGTCGGGACGAGGACGCAGCCTGCATCGCAAGGCCGGACATGATCAGGCCCTCGATCAGGTCTTCCATCGCCTCCGGATCGCCCGCCTGCAGATCGGCTGGCCGTGCCGTAGCGCTGCGCAGCGGCTCCTGGACCAGCGCCCACGGCTTGGGCTTGATCGGCTCGATGTCGAGGGCATCGGCGACGATCCAGTCCGCGCCCGCGGTGATCTTGGCCAACAGGTCCGCGTAGCCAGCGGCGGTCATCTGCGCGGGCGCCTCGATCGTCACCCCGAGATCCGCCACCACCGCGCGCGGCGCCGGACACTCGAGCGTCTGCTTGAAGCCGTTCTTGGTGATCGCCGCGCCGAACGACGTGTAGCCGTCCATCGAGGCCGCCGTGGCCACGCTCATGTAGGGGCGGTCGGACTCGTGCGACGCTCGCTTGACGATGTCGTTCACCGTCCCGGCGCCCACCGCCACGGGGATCGCCGCATGAGCGCCGAGCGACCGGGTGAGCGCCTCGACGTTCTCGTAGTCGGCACGGAGCGTGGGCCGGCCGGCAAACACGAACGGTGCGATCAGCTCGCGGCCGGTCGCTTCGAGCTGCCGTGACACCGTCGTACCCGCAACTGGGAAGGTGTTCTCGTCGGCGACGACGACGGCTGCGCGCGGCCCGAAGCTGCGCGCGAATACGCCCGCGACGGAGTCCAGAGCGCCTTCGCCGATCAGCACCTCCGCGGTGTCGGTCGCCTCGCGCAAGGCCTCGGCGATGCGCCGTTCATCCATCGCCGGGGTGACGGTCGAGGTGCGCGACGACCTGGTGCTGCACGTCGCGTATGGCGCCGTAGAGCTCCTGGTAGCGGTCGACCCAGAAGCGGTACTCCTCGTGGCGCGCCGCATCCGGCTCGATGGTCCTCCCGAGCCGCACCATGCTCTTGGCGGCAGTGGAGAGATCGGGATGGATGCCCGCTCCGACGCTGGCCTGGATGGCGGAACCCAGCACCGGCCCTTCGTTGACCTCGGCGAAGGTGATGGGCACGTTCGACACGTCGGCGTGGATCTGCATCCAGAGCTCGCTGTTGGCCGGGCCGCCCGAGACCACGGTCAGCTTGGGGACGAACTCGTGGTCGCGCAGCGTGCGGAGGATGTCCTCCGTCCCGTAGCAGACGCCTTCGATCAGGGCGCGGAACACGTGCCCTGGGCCGTGGCTCAGCGACAGCCCCGACATGGCTCCGCGTGCGTGCGGATCCGCGTGCGGCGAGCGGCTGCCCTGGAAGTGGTCGAGGACCAGCAACCCGTTGGAACCGACCGGCACCTCGCCCGCCAGTTCTCCGAGGATGTCGTAGGCATCCACCCCGCGCCGCTCCGCCTCCGCGAGCACTCCGCCGGCGAGCTGGTTCTTGAACCAGGCCACGACGGAACCGGTGGACGCCTGCCCCGCCTCGACCGTGTACAGGCCCGGGATCAGCGCATCGGTGTATGCGCCCCAGAACCCGGGGTCGTGCACCGGCTCGGCCGCGTGGCCGATGATCACGTGCGAGGAGCCGGTGATCAGCGCCAGCGCTCCGGGCTCGACCACGCCGAGCCCCAACGCGCCGGCGTAGGCGTCGACGCTGGCCTCGGCGACCGGCGTGTCGGGCTCGAGGCCGAGCTCCTCGGCTACCGGCCTGCGCAGGCCCCCGACCGGCTGCCCCACGTCGACGACATTCGACGGGAACTTGTCGAGCAGATCGGGCGCACCGACCTGCTCGTAGAGCTCGGTCGGCCAGCCGCCGGCATCACGGTCGAAGTAGTACTTGCACGAGGCGGTGTTGATCGACAGCGTGCGCTCGCCGGTGAGGCGCTGGGTGGCCCAATCGGCAGCGTCGAGGATGTACTCGGCGGCCTGGTAGGTGTCCGGCTCGTGCTCGCGGAGCCAGAGTGCCTTCGGAAGGCCGAACTCGGCCGAGACGTCGGCGTGGCCGCTGTACTTGAGGGCTGCATGGTCGGCCGCCGTCACGCGCTCGGCTTGCGCGGACGCGCGCACGTCCATCCACAGAATCGCCGGACGGAGCGGCCGGCCGTCGGCGTCGACGGCCAGCACCGTCGACGACGTCGCGTCGACCGAGATGCCGGCGATCTCCTCTGCCCTGACGTCGCCGTCGCTCAGCGCGGCCGGGACCGCCTGTTTCAGCGCCGACCACCACTGGTCAGGGTCCTGCTCTGCCCACCCCGCACGGGGATGGTGGGTCTCGTAGGCGGACGAGCTGAAGCCGGCCGGAGCTCCCTCACGATCGAAGATCCCGACCCGCACGCCCTCCGTGCCGAGATCGATCCCCATCAGGTAGGGGCGGTCAGCCATGGGCGCTCACCATCCGAGCTCCTCCCACTGCTCGATCGGCACCAAGCGGTCGATGCGGTCGAGCACGTAGTCGGGCCGGTCCTCAGCCGCGATCTCCGCCAGCGCCGGTGGAGCGGTCTCACCGGTGAGCACCAGCGCGGAGGCCATCGACGCCTCGCGCGCGGCCTGGATGTCGGTGGTCAAGCGATCGCCGGTCAGGAGGCAATCCGCCGGCGCCAGCTCGAGCGCGGCGGCGACCGCCTGCAGCATCACGGGCCCGGGCTTGCCGAAATGCAGCTCGCAGCTCGCGCCGGTGCAGGCCTCGATGGCCGCGGTGATCGCGGCCGCGTCAGGCTCTCCCCGGCCGCCCGGAAAGGGGCAGAACCGATCCGGGTTCGTGGCCATCAGCCGAGCCCCCGCGCGGATGGCGTCGAACGCGATTTGGAGCTTTCGATAGTCGAAGTGCCGGTCGTAGGAGGCCATGACGATGTCGATCTCGGCCGGGTCCTCCGAGAGGCGGATGCCGCGGCGGCGGAGGGCGCGCTTGAGGGGCTCCTCGCTCACCGGGAACACCGTGGCCTCGGGAGCGTTGACGGCCAGCCAGTCGGTGGTCGTCACGACGGTGTTGATCACCTGCGACGGCGGTGCCGGAACCCCCAGATCCGAGAGCTTGACCGCGTACTCCTCTGGATCGCGGGTGGGGTTGTTGGAGACGAACACCACCTTGCGTCGCAGCTCGCGCAGCGCCCGCAGGACCCGCGCTGCGCCCGGCAACAGCTCGGAGCCGAGATAGATCGTGCCGTCCAGGTCGAAGACGTAGCCCGCGTACAGCCGCTCAGGCACCCGCAACGGCTCGCTCACCGATCCATCGGGCGTTGCCTTCGTGCTCACGACGACGGGCTACCCGCCGTCGGCGTTCCCTAGCCTCCCGTACCGCCATGTCGACCGCTGCGCCCGCCTCGCCGACCCGTGCCGAGCCCAACCGCTGGCGCGTGCTTGCCCTCCTCGGCACCGCCCAGCTCATGGTGGTGCTCGACGCGACGATCGTGAACATCGCCCTTCCCTCGGCGCAGCAGGACCTGGGCTTCTCGACCGAGAGCCGCCAGTGGATCGTCACCGCCTACGCGCTGGCCTTCGGCAGCCTGCTGCTCCTCGGCGGCAAGCTCGGCGACCTGTTCGGCCGCAAGTGGACGTTCATCGGCGGACTGATCGGCTTCTCGGTCGCCTCGGCGATCGGCGGCTTCGCTGACTCGTTCGGCGTGCTCGTGGCGGCGCGGACGCTGCAGGGCGCGTTCGGCGCCCTGCTCGCGCCCTCGGCGCTGTCGCTGCTGACGGTGACGTTCGCTGGGTCGCCGGACCGGCCCAAGGCGTTCGGCATCTTCGGTGCGATCGCCGGCGGCGGCGCCTCGGTCGGCCTGATCCTGGGCGGGCTGCTGACCCAGGTTCTCTCGTGGCGCTGGTGCCTCTTCGTGAACCTGATCATCGCCGTGCCGGCCGCGCTGATCGCGCTGCGGCTGCTCGTCAACCAGGGCGACCCGGAGCGGCCGCGCATCGACATCCCCGGCGTGGTCACGGCCACCACCGGCCTGTTCGCGCTGGTCTACGGGCTCTCGAAGGCGGAGACCTCGTCGTGGTCGGACCCGGTGACCATCGTGGCGCTCGCCCTCAGCGTGGTCCTGCTCGTCGCTTTCGTGCTGATCGAGCGCCGGGCCGCGCATCCGCTGCTGCCGTTGCACATCGTGTGGGATCGGGCGAGGGGCGGGGCCTACGCCTCGATCGCCCTGGCGGGAGCGGGCGTGTTCGGCGTGTTCCTGTTCCTGACCTTCTACATGCAGCAGACCCTCGGCCTCTCGCCGCTGACGACCGGGCTCGCCTTCCTGCCGATGACGGCGGTGATCGTGGTGACCTCCACGACCGTGCAGACCCGGGTGCTGCCGCGCACCGGCGCCAAGCCGATCATCAGCGTCGGCATGGCGCTGGGGATCGTGGGGATGCTCCTGTACACCAGCCTGCCGCCACACGGCGAGTACGTCAGCCACGTGCTGCCGGGTCTGCTCGTGCTCGGCTTGGGGATGGGCTGCATCTTTGCCCCGGCGTTCGGCACGGCGACGCTCGGCGTGGACCGCCACGAGGCCGGCGTGGCGTCGGCGATGGTCAACACCTCGCAGCAGGTCGGCGGCTCGGTCGGCACCGCCCTGCTCAGCACGATCTTCGCCACCGCGGCCTCGAGCTGGGCGGCGAGCCATCCGCGCATCCCCGACCTGCGCGAGGTGGCGACCGTGCACGGCTACACCGTGGCGTTCTACTGGGCGGCGGGCCTGTTCGGCGTCGGCCTGATCGTCGCGCTGCTCGTCCTCCCGTCCGGTCGCCCGCAGACCATGCCGGCGGTCGAAGCGGTCGCTGCCGAATAGCCGCTTCCCGGGCCTATCCTGAGAGCCATGGGCAAGGTCTGGGTCCTCGACACGGAGACGAAGGGCACCGGGGCCCACATGGTCCCGCTCGAGAAGGTGCTGAAGAAGCCGGCGGCAACGCTGGAACGCGTCTACGTGCCCAGCGAGCCGCGACCGCGGCCGGCCGAGGAGCCCGCGCCGCCACCGCCGCACCGCTTCAAGGTCGTCGACCTCCTGACGCGCGAGCCGATCGTCGCGGACGCCAACACCCGCGCCGCCGTCCACGCGCTCAAGCGCGTGCGCAGCGTCGTCGACGTCAACGTCTACGTGTGGGACCCCACGCGCGACGACTGGCGCATGCTCACCCTGGACGAGAAGCGCACGCTCTGGAACCTGCGCGACCGGTAGGGGCTCAGCGCACGCCGCTCTACCCACCGACCGGCGCGACGTAGCCGCCGGTGTACACCGACCCCGCCGGGGCGTCGGCCAGCGCCGGCGGCAGCGTGAAGTCGGTCTCGGCTGCGTTGAGCACCCCGGCGGGAACCGTGACCGTGGACTGCAGGTAGCTGTCCAGCTGCACGCCCGGGTCACCCTGGATCGTCTCGGCACGCCGGTAGCGCAGGAACGGCAGCGTCACCGACCCGCCGGAGACCGTCACCGTCTGGGCGCTGGGCAGCGCGAAGGCCCACCAGTCCGTGTTGTTGTCGGTCACGCGCACGCCGATGCGATGGCCGGCCGCAAGCTTCCAGTCCGCCGACCACAGTTCGAGGTGGATCGTCGACGCGCCGGTCTTGCGCACGAGGTGCCCCTGCCGGGAGATGAGCGGACCGGTGCCGTTGCCGTCGAGGTCGTAGACGTCGACGACGAGGTTGGCGTTCGGCAGCGTCGTCGACACCTGCACGTCGACCGAGCCCGATCCGGCCAAGTGCACGTCGTACGGCAACGGCTTGGAGACCGTCCACGCGCCCGCATTCGAGGCCGAGTCGGTGGCGTCGCCGGTCGCGGCCGATTGCGCCGTGTCGGTGTAGGAGCCCGACCGCAGCGACGTGGTGAAGTCGCTCTTGTCCGCCGGCGGCCACTGCGCCTCCGAGCGCCACTTGCCGTCGTTGGTCTGCACGGCGATCGGCGGGTCGGAAACGGCGGGCGCCTGGTCCTTGAGGAAGCGGTCGTAGAAGCGCATCACCTCGTCGAACCAGCCCGCCCGGCCCTCCTTCAGCCGCCCGACGTTGCCGTCGGTGCACCCGGTGGAGGAGTCCCCCGAGGCGCAGGTCTCGTTGCCGCGCACGTGCTCCCACGGCCCGAGCCACGCCCGCTCGTAGCCGGAGTGGTTGTCGAGGTACTGCTGCATGCCGTCGGCGACGGTGTTGTTCTCGGTCAGGCCCTGGGTGAGGAAGAGCGGGACGTCGGAGCCCTCGGCGCCCGGGATCAGGTTGCGCTGCTGCCAGAACGCCGAGTCGTGGTTGTCGTTGCCGGCCTGCGCGGCGAAGTTCTGCGCCAGGCAGACGGGGTCGCTGAGGCTCGCGGCGTTGTAGACCGGGTCGTCGAGGATGGGCCCCGGCGTCGCCGCGATCCCGTCGTAGAGCGCGGGCGTCGCGAGCGAGTTCTCGCGCCGCATGCCGTCGCCGTAGAGGTAGCGGTAGTCGTCGTAGACCGGCTCCTGCGAGACGACGGCGTCCAGGCCGCTCGGGTGATGGTCCACGCCGACCAGCCCGGTCAGGGCGTCGTAGGACTTCCCGTACATCCCCACCCTGCCCGTCGACCAGGGTTGGCTTGCCGCCCACTGCACGGCGTTGACGACGTCGGCCTGCTCGCCGGGCCCGGACCAGTCCAGGCACCCGTTCGAGCCTCCGAACCCGCGCAGGTCGACCATCACGAAGCTGTAGCCCTTCTTCAGCAGGCCCGAGCCCTCCACGAAGTCCTGGAAGCGCTCGGACGGCCCGGCGTTGGGGCCGACCGGGTCGTAGCGCGTGCCCTCGGCCGGGCCGGCCGGCCCGGTCTGGCCCGAGTGGTTGAAGTACGGGCCGATCGACAGGATCACCGGCGTCTTGTCGGCGTCGGTGGCGCCCTTCGGGCGCAGGACGTCGGCGTGCAGCGTGACGCCGCCCGACGAGGTGAAGAAGGCCTCCGACCAGTCGGCGTCCGGATAGGCGACGCCCGAGGCCGAAGCGGCGGCCGGCGCGACGCAGAGCGCGGCGGCCGACAGCAGGAGCGCGAGCAGAGAACGGCACATGCAGGCGACAACGCAGCCGATGAACCTTTCTTGCGGTTGTCGGCCGGCTGCCCGCGCAGCGCCGGCTGCTACACGGTCCTCTAGCCCCCGGCAAGACCGCAGGCCGCGAGCGCATCCGCCCGCTCGCGGATGCTCTCGATCCGGACCACGGAGCCGCCGCGGAACGTCCACACCTGGTAGTAGCGCATGGCGACCGGCACCCGACTCTCGGGTCCGGTCGCCCGCTGGTGGACGCGGACGATGACGCTGTCGCCGGCGGCGACGAACTCCTCGCCGGCGATGGTGACGCCCTCGAAGTCGGTGAGGAAGTCGCGCATGTACCCCGCGATCGCGTCGAGGCCGAGATACGTTCCGGGGTCGGGGAACTCGGGCCGCAGCACGAGCAGGACCTCGGGGTCGTAGTGCTCCGTTCCGGCCGCGAAGTTGCCGCGCGCCCAGTCCGCGTAGATCGCCCGCACGAGCTCGGCGTGGCCGGCCGCGGGAGTCACGCGGAATCCACCGGCTGCGGCAACAGCAGCGTGAACACTGGGTTCGGGCCCGGGTCGGTGACGATGAGCCGGCCGTGCTCGGCCTGAGCCAGGGAGCGGGCCAGCGAGAGCCCGATGCCGTGGCCGTTGCCCGAGCCGGCGCGACGCGTGAACGCCGCCTCGGGATCCCCGTGCAGGCCCTCGCCGCAGTCGGCGACATCGATGGCCGCCGCGCCCGGCGCGGTCCGCACCGTCATCGTGACCGCTCCCGACCCGTGGCGGTGCGCGTTGTCGAGGAGCACGTCGGCGATGTGCTCGACCACCGGCGCGGCGGCACGGGCGTGCACCGCCGGCGCCGAGACGCGCACGTGCAGCGGCCGGCCGTCGGCGGCCAGTCGGCTGTGCCAGGTCGACTCCATGCTGTCGGCGACCGCGACCAGGTCGATCTCGCCCCGGTCGCGGGGCACGTCGCGCGCCACGGCCAGCAGCGTGTCGATGGTCCCCTCGAGCCGGTCGACCTGCTCGAGCGGGCGGCGGACCGCGTGGCCCTCGAGCTCCATGGTCTCGAGCTCGAGGCGCAGCGCGGCCAGCGGCGTGCGCAGCTGGTGGGAGGCGTCGGCGGTGAACGCGCGCTCGCGCTGCAACAGGTCCTCGAGGCGCTGAGCGGTGGAGTCGAGGGTGGCGGCCACGGCGTCGAGCTCGGCCACGCCCGCGCGTGGCGCGCGGGCGCTGAAGTCGCCGTCGCCGAGGCGCGCGGCGGCGTCGGAGAGACGGTCGATCGGCCGCACCAGGCGCCGGGACACCCACAGCGCGGCGAGCGCGGCGGCGACGATCACCCCGACGGCGATCGCGCCGACGACCAGCAACCGGTCGCGCACGTCGGCGTCGACGCCCGCCGTGCTGCGCGAGGCCCGCAGCGCGGCCGTCACATGCTCGCGCGCGAGCACCGGCACGGCCACCACGAGGCGCCCGTTGTGCAGCGCCGTGGCGGCCGCGGCCGTGCGCAGCGCCGACCGCACCGGCCCGTCGGCGGACGCCGGGCCGTTGCCGGTGAGCAGGCGGCCGTTGGTCCCGTAGACCGCCAGCCGGTCCTTCGAGTGCGGCACCTCGACCGGGTCGCCGGGCTGCCCGGGCACGTCGATGGCCCGCGTGGCGGCGACCGCGTCGCGCTGCAGGCGCACCAGCTCCTGGTCGCGCAGCTCCCGCTGCTGCACCACGCCGAGCGGGATCGCGAACAGGACGACGCTGGCCGCGGCGACGGAGACGATGGCGACGACGAGGCGCCGCCTCATTCGGTCTCGAGCCGGTAGCCGACGCCGCGCAGCGTCGTGATCACGTCGGCGTCCAGCTTCTGGCGCAGGCTGAGCACGTGCATGTCCAGCGTCTTGGTCGAGCCGAACCAGTTGATGTCCCAGACCGACGCCATGAGCTCCTCGCGTGAGACCGCCTCGCCGGCGCGCGAGGCCAGCAGCGCGAGCACGTCGAACTCCTTGGGCCGCAGGGCCAGCTCCTCGTCGCGGAACCACGCCCGACGGGCGGCGACGTCGACGACGAGGTCGCCCGCGCGGATGGGCTCGCGCTCGGGCGCCTGCTCGCGCCGCCGCAGGTGGGCGCGCACGCGCGCGAGCAGCTCGGAGAGCCGGAACGGCTTGACCAGGTAGTCGTCGGCGCCGGCGTCCAGGCCGACGACGACGTCGGACTCCTGGTCGCGGGCGGTGAGGATGAGGATGGCCATGTCGGGGTGGGCGGCGCGCAGGCGGCGGCAGACCTCGATGCCATCGACGTCGGGGAGCCCGAGGTCGAGGATGACGAGCCCGATGTCCGGCCCGACCTCCGACAGCGCCGGGCCGCCACGGGCCAGGCGCACCACGCGATGCCCCTGAGCCTTGAGCACCCGCGCGAGGCCCGACGCAATTGCCTCATCGTCCTCGACGAGGAGCACGCCCGACTCGGCCATATCCGCCGACGGTAGCGCCACCGCGGGGAGATGTTGCCGCTCGCGGCGCTTTTTGCCGGGCGTTGACCTGGGCGAGGCCGGCCGTTGACCGCACCCTCCCTACCGTCGCCGACATGCGGAAGCTCGCCGTCCTCGTGCCGGTGGCCGCCGTCCTCGCGGCGGGCTGCGGGAGCTCCAGCTCCAGCGCCCCGGTCAGCCCGAACGCCAAGGAGCACAGCCCGCCGGGCGACATCCCCGACAACCAGGTCTTCGTCGACTACCGCCCCGCCGGCGCCGGCTTCGTGGTCAAGGTGCCGGAGGGCTGGGGCCGCAGCGCCCAGGGCAAGGGCGTCGTGTTCACGAGCAGCCTGAACAGCGTCGCGGTGCAGAGCGGCGGCGCCAAGCGCGCGCCCACGCCGACCGACGCGCGGCGGGCGCTCGTTCCTCGGCTCGCCCGCACCAACAGCGGCTTCCGCCTCCTGGCCATCGACGTCGTCCGCCGCCCCGCCGGCCCCGCTCTGCACATCGTCTACGAGGCCCGCTCGCGGCCCAACGCCGTCACCGGCAAGCGCACGGTGCAGACCGTCGAGCGCTACATCTGGTTCCGCAACGGCCGTGAGGCGGTGCTGACGCTCACCGGCGCCAAGGGCGCCGACAACGTCGATCCCTGGCGGACGGTGAGCTCGTCGTTGCGCTGGTCGCCGTGAGCGCGGTGCTCGAGGCCGACCGCCTCTACCGCTTCTACCACGCCGGCGACGACGAGACCCTGGCCCTGCGCGGCGTCAGCCTCGCGGTGCAACCGGGCGAGATCGTCGCCGTCACCGGGCCGTCGGGCTCGGGAAAGTCGACGCTGCTCGCGCTGCTCGCGGGCCTGGACGATCCCGACGGCGGCACGGTCTGGATCGGCGGCGAGCGCCTGTCCCGGCGCGCCGAGGAGGTGCGCGCCCGCATCCGCGCCCGCCGTGTCGGCGTGCTCTACCAGCTCGTCAACCTCGTCGGCCACCTCGACCTTGCCGGCAACGTTCGCCTGGCCCAGCGCCTGCGTGACGACGACGGCGACCCGACGCCCGTGCCGGAGATCCTCGACGCCGTCGGCCTGCGCGCCCGCGCGAACGCCTTGCCGCGCGAGCTCTCCGGCGGTGAGCGCGCTCGCGCCGGGCTGGCGGTGGCGCTGGCCAACGACCCCGACATCCTGCTCTGCGACGAGCCCACGGGCGAGCTCGACGGCGCCGCGGCCGAGCGCGTGCTCGTGCTGCTGCGCCAGCGCGCGGCCGCGGGCGCCGCCGTGGTCGTCGTGACCCACAGCGAGCGCGTGGCCGGCGACGCCGACCGCGTGCTCGCGCTGCGCGACGGCGAGGCGCAGGAATGACCGACCCGCGGCCGGTGGCCCGCTGCGACGGCGCCGCGCGCACGTTCGGCCAGGGACCGCGGGCGGTCGTGGCACTGCAGCCCACGACGTGCGAGATCTTCGCCGGCACGCGTATCGCGGTCACCGGCCCGTCCGGGTCCGGGAAGTCGACGCTGCTGCACCTGCTCGCGGGCCTGGACGCGCCGACGCTGGGGACGGTGACCTGGCCCGAGATCGGGCCCCGCGACGCCCTGCGGCCCAGCCGTATCGGCGTCGTCTTCCAGGGCCCGAGCCTGCTCCCGCCGCTGACCGTGGTCGAGAACGTCGCCCTGCCGCTGCTGCTCGCCGGCCGGACCGAGGCCGAGGCCACGTCCGGGGCGAGGGCGGCGCTGGAGCGGCTCGACCTCGCCGACCTCGCGTCCAAGCTGCCCGAGGAGATCTCCGGCGGGCAGGCCCAGCGCGTCGCGGTGGCGCGGGCGCTGACCGGCCACCCGGTGCTGCTGCTGGCCGACGAGCCCACCGGGCAGCTCGACCACGAGAACGCCTCCGCGGTCGTCGACGTGCTCGAGGAGGCGGCCCAACACAGCGGCGCCGCCCTGATCGTCGCGACCCACGATCCCGAGGTCGCCGAGCGGCTGCCCGAGCGCTGGCTGATGCGCGACGGCCGCCTCGCCTTCACGACGGCGCAGCGGGCATGGCTGCGCTGAGCTGGCTGCACGGCGTCGTCCGGCGCCGCCCGGGCCGGCTCGTCGCCACCGCCGCCGGCGTGGCGGTCGCCGTGGCCCTGCTGGCGTCGATCGGCGCCTTCCTCTCCGCCACCGAGGCCAAGATGACCCAGCGCGCGATCGCGCGGGTCGCCGTGGACTGGCAGGTCGAGGCGCAGCCGGGCAGCGAGCCCGCCCGCGTGCTGGCCGCCACCCGCGACTTCCCCGGCGTGACGCGCGCGCTGCCGGTGGGCTTTGCCGCCACCACCGGCCTGTCGGGCACCGCCGGCGGATCGGGGCAGACCACGGGGCCCGGGCGGGTGCTCGGGCTCCCGCCCGGCTATGCGCGCGCGTTCGGAGGGCAGCTGCGCACGCTCTCGGGCCGGGGCGACGGCGTGCTGCTGGCCCAGCAGACTGCGGCCAACCTGCACGCCCAGCCCGGCGACACCGTCGCGGTCGGGCGCGCGGGGCTGCCGCCCGCGCACGTGCGCGTGGACGGGATCGTCGACCTGCCCGAGGCCGACTCGCTGTTCCAGCGCGTGGGCGCCCCGCCGGGCGCGCAGGCCCAGGCGCCGCCCGACAACGTCGTGCTACTGCCCGCGGCCACTTTCCGCACGGTCGAGGCGCCGCTGGCCGCAAAGCGCGCCGACCTCGTGCGCACGCAGGTCCACGTCCGCCTGCGCCACGACCTCCCGGCCAGCCCGGGCGCGGCGTTCACGCGGGTCAGCGGGCAGGCGCGGCAGCTCGAGAGCCGGCTCGCCGGCTCGGGCCTCGTGGGCGACAACCTCGGCGCGACGCTGGACAAGGCCCGCAGCGACGCGCTCTACGCCGAGCTGCTGTTCCTGTTCCTGGGCCTGCCCGGCGCGATCGTGGCCGCCCTGCTGACCGCGACGCTGGCGGCGGCGGGCGCACAGCGCCGGCGCGAGGATCAGGCGCTACTGCGCACGCGCGGGGCGACGACGCGCCGACTCGTGGAGCTGGCCGCGCTCGAAGCGGCGCTGGCCGGCGGGGTCGGGGTCGCGCTCGGCCTGGGCATCGCGCTGCTGCTCGGCGCCACCGTGTTCGGCAGCGCGAGCTTCGGGGCCAGCACGCTGTCGGCGCTGCTCTGGGCGGGCGGGTCGGCGCTGGCCGGCCTGCTCATCGCCGGCGCCGCGATCACCGTGCCCGCGTGGCGGCAGGCGCGCTCGCTCACCGTCGCCGCGGCGCACCGGGCGCCACCGCGGCCCGGGCGGGCACCGCGCTGGCAGCGCTGGGGCCTCGACGTCGCCTGCCTGGTGGGCGCCGCGCTCGTGTACTGGCAGGCCTCGGCCAACGGCTATCAGCTCGTGCTCGCCCCCGAGGGCGTGCCCCAGGTCTCGGTCAACTGGTACGCCCTGCTGGCGCCGATCCTGGGTTGGATCGGCGCCGGGCTGCTCGCCTATCGCCTCGCCGAGCTCGTGCTGAACCGCGGGCGACGGCCGCTCACGCGCACACTGCACCCGGTCGGCGGCCCGCTCGCCTCGACGGTGGTGGCGACGATGAGCCGCCAGCGCGGGCTGCTGGCCCGCGCCGTCGCGTTGGTCGCGGTGACCGTCGCCTTCGCCGCCTCGACCGCGGTGTTCGACGCCACCTACCGGCAGCAGGCCGCGGTCGACGCGCGCCTGACCAACGGCGCCGACGTCACCGTCAACGAGCCGACCACGGCGACCACGGCGCCGGCGTTCGCGCAGCGCCTGCAGCGCGCCGGAGGCGTCGCCTCGGTCGAGCCGCTGCAGCACCGCTACGCGTACATCGGCCCCGACCTCCAGGACCTGTACGGCGTCCGGCCCACGACCATCGCCGCGGCGGGCAAGCTCCAGGACGCGTGGTTCGCCGGCGGCAGCGCCTCGGGGCTCATGCACCGGCTCCAGACCCAGCCGAGCGCGGTCCTGGTCAGCGAGGAGACCGTCCGCGACTACCAGCTCTCGCCCGGCGAGCTGCTGCGCCTGCGCCTGCTCGACGGTGCCACGGGCCGCTTCACCACGGTGCCGTTCCACTATGCCGGTGTGGCGCGGGAGTTCCCCACCGCGCCGCTGGACAGCTTCTTCGTGGCCAACGCGGCCTACGTCGCGCGGGCCACGCACAACCCCGCGGTCGGCACCTTCCTCATCTCGACCGACGGCACGAGCCCGGCGGCGGTGGCGAGCCGCGTCCGGCGCGTCGCGGGCCCGACGGCCTCGGTCACCGACATCACGACCCAGCGCAAGATCGTCGGCTCCAACCTGACCGCGGTGGGCATGGCCGGGCTCACGAAGGTCGAGCTCGTCTTCGCGCTCGTGCTCGTCGCCGCGGCCACGGGGCTCGTACTCGCGCTCGGGTTTGCCGAGCGCCGGCGCACGTTCGCCATCGCCTCCGCGTTGGGCGCCCGCGCACGCGACCTGGGTGCCTTCGTGTGGGCCGAGTCGCTGCTCGTGACCGTGGGCGGGGTGGTGCTGGGGGCGCTGATCGCGGTGGCCATCACGGGCATGCTCATCACGATCCTCACCGGCGTCTTCGACCCGCCGCCGGACGCACCCGCGATCCCCTGGGCCTACCTGGGCGGCCTCGTGGCGCTGGCTGCCGCTGCGGCCGCGATCGCGGGCGGAGTGACGCTGCGCCGGCTCCGCCGTCCCGCGATCAGCGTGCTGCGCGACGCATGACCGCTTGGCGCCTCTTCCCGGCTGGGGCCCTGCTCGCGGCGGCTGCGCTGGCCGGCTGCGGGGGCGGCAACGGGGAGCCGCCGGCGACCTCGACGCCCGCGCTGCACACGCTGCCCGCGCCGGCGCCGAAGCGCACCGTCCTCGTCGTGCGCCGCGCCGGCCGCCTGCCGTCGCCGGTGCAGCTCCCGGCCGTGGCCGCGTTGCCCGGCGGCGCCGCCACCGTGATCGGCGGGCTCGACGCCGCCGACGCGTCGCTGGACACCATCGTCCACGTCGACCCGCGCCATCGCGCCACCGAGGTGGGCACGCTGCCCAGCGCCCAGCACGACGCCGCCGCGGCCTCGCTGGACGGCCGCGTGTTCTTCTTCGGTGGCGGCAACGCCGGCGCTACCAGCGACGCCGTGCTCGACGTCCGCCGCGGCACCGCCACGCGACAGGTGGCGCGGCTGCCGATCGGCGCCTCCGACGTCGCGGCCAGCGTCGTGGGCGGCGTCGCGTACGTGATCGGCGGCTACACGGGCACAGCCCCGCTGCGGTCGATCGTCGCCTTCCGGCCCGGCCAGCGGCCGCGCATGGTGGCGCGGCTGCCCCAGCCGCTGCGCTACGCGGCGGCCGCGCGCGTGGGCTCCTCGGTGCTCGTCGCCGGCGGCACCTCCGGCACGACCGCGACCGACGCGATCCTGCGCTTCGATCCGGCCACCCATCGCGTGCGCCGCATCGGCCGCCTGCCCGCACCGCTCACCCACGCCGCCGGCGTGGGCCTGGGCCGGCGCTTCTACGTGGTCGGCGGCCGCGGCGACGACCCCACGAGCCAGCGCCGCACCATCTATGCGGTCGATCCCGCCAGCGGCCGGGTGCGCCGCGCCGGCCGCCTGCCCGTGGCGCTGTCGGACCTCGGCGCGGCAAGCTATGGCGACCAGGCGCTCGTGCTCGGCGGCCGCGACGCGCACGGCCGCGCCCGCGACCAGATCTACCGCCTGACGCTGGGCACGCGCGCCGCCGCGGCCGCACAGCGAAGCCCCCGCAACGTCTACGCGGCCGATGGCGCCGGGATGCTCAGCCCCACCGTCCGCCGCGACCCCGCGCGCATCTACGTGCCCAACTCGCAGTCCAACACGGTCGACGTCATCAGCCAGCGCACGGGGAAGATCATCCGCCACTTCTCGGTCGGCGCCCTGCCCCAGCACGTGACCCCGTCGTGGGACCTGAAGACGCTGTGGGTGACCAATGACAAGGGCAACAGCCTGACGCCGATCGACCCCCGCACGAGCCGCCCGGGGAAGCCCGTCCCGGTCACCGACCCCTACAACCTCTACTTCACCGTCGACGGCCGCTACGCGATCGTGGTGGCCGAGGCCCACGACCGCCTCGACTTCCGCGACGCCCACAGCATGCGCCTGCACCGGTCCCTGAACCTGCCCCAGTGCCAGGGCGTCGACCACATGGACTTCACCGCCGACGGGCGCCAGGCCCTGGCCTCGTGCGAGTTCGGCGGCAGCCTCGCCGTCATCGACCTCGTGCACGAGCGCCTCGAGAAGGTGATCCGCCTGCCGGGCACGGCCATGCCCCAGGACGTCAAGCTGTCACCCGACGGGCGCACGTTCTACGTCGCCGACATGGCCGCCGGCGGCGTGTGGCTGGTCGACGCCCGGCACATGCGCCGCGAGCGCCTGGTCAAGACCGGCATGGGCGCGCACGGGCTGTACCCGAGCCGCGACGCGCGCCGCCTCTACGTCTCCAACCGCGACGAGGGCAGCGTCTCGGTGCTCTCGTTCCGCCGCCGGCGGGTGATCGCCAAGTGGCGCCTGCCCGGTGGCGGCTCACCCGACATGGGCGGCGTGTCGGCCGACGGCCGCGCCCTGTGGCTGTCGGGCCGCTACAACGGCGAGGTTTACGAGATCTCGACCCGCACCGGCCGCCTGCTGCGGCGCATCACGGTGGGCTCGGGGCCGCACGGCCTGTGCGTGTGGCCGCAGCCCGGCCGCTACTCGATCGGGCACACGGGGATCCTGCGCTAGCAGCTAGCGCAGCGTGTAGCCGACGCCGCGCACGGTCTCGATGCGCATCTCCGCGCCGACGGCGTGCAGCTTGCGCCGCAGCCGGGTCATGAAGCTGTGCAGCGTGTTGTCGTGCACGAGGGCGCCGTCGGGCCAGCCGGCGGCGAGCAGGTCGCGGCGGCGGATCACGGCGCCGGGCTGCGCGGCGAGCACGGCGATGAGGCGGAACTCGGTCGGCGTGAGCCGCTCCGTGCGGTCGCCCAGGCGCAGCGCGTGCTCGGCCGGGTCGAGCCGCAGTCCACTCGGCAGGTCCGGCGCCGCGGGCGCCAC
>Ga0207688_10000209_pt1 | contig 26031 bp, 22 predicted proteins | sample KBSMiscanthusM4_FD_184296 | JGI IMG/M metagenome (GOLD analysis project Ga0207688, IMG submission 184296) | Miscanthus rhizosphere microbial communities from Kellogg Biological Station, Michigan, USA - M4 (SPAdes) (version 2) | ecosystem: Host-associated > Plants > Roots > Rhizosphere ...
AATTAGTCGGTCGAACAACCCCGTTGGTTCAAAGGCCGGGCTGAAATGACCGATAACCGATCCAGACGGCCGGCCCCTGCGGTGACGCTGGGTCACATCCGCGGGCACGGGTGCCGGGATTTGCTGGTCTACTGTGCTTCCGGATGGTGCCATCACAGCGCGACCATGAACGCGGACTGGCTGCCCGATGAGACGCCGGTGCGGTCGTTATGTCCGCGGATGGTCTGCACCAGATGCGGGATGATCGGCGCTGACGTGCGGCCGGACTGGTCGCCCCACACGCGGCCGGCCCCGCCGCCGGCAATAGCAAAGCCTTCATAGCCGGGCCAGAGCTCCGGCGGCGCGGGCACATTCTCAAGAGCAAGCCCCGCCGCGGGGAGCGGCGGGGTTTCTACAGACGCTGGACGGGAAGCGCTCCGACCGCCGGAGCCGTGCCGCGTTTCTCGCCGAGGGGCTCGGGGAGGGGGCACCCGACCGGCCTAACCGACCTCGACGTCCTTCCAGAACCCGAACCGGTTGGCGACCTGCTGCATCGCGGGGCGCGGTGCCTCGTAGGACCAGGCCGCACGGGCGTGACGCGCGCCGTCGATAACCACATCGTAGAACTGGACGCCGTGGGGACAGGCCCGATCCGAGTCCGTCTTATCCGCTTTTTCCAGCCATTCCGTGCGCACTGTCGAAGGCGGGAAATACTGGTAGCCGTCGCATTCGACGATGTCGTCGCTCTCGGCAATCACGTTGCCGCCAAGCTTTGCCCTCATGCCAAATCCTCCATCAAAGAGACAACGCCGCCAAACCATCCCGTTGCGGTGAGCCTCGCATTGAAGGTGCGTGGCCGCGCGGGCGTCGCGCCATATGTCGAAGCGGGGCAGGGCGATCGCCCCGCTGGCGCCGGCTCAACCTGCGCGCGGCTAGTAGCAGATGTCGACCCAATTATACCCGGTCCAGGCGAGGCAGGCGTCGCCGTAATAGGACGACGCGGAGTAGCCGCCGTAGGGATAGTTGTAATACCCCCAGCTCCCTAAGCCCAAGCCGAGGCCTGCGGCGATCGGCCAACCCCAGCCCCTGCGCCAGCCCAAGCCGCCACCGCGGAATCCTGCGACGCGAACGCCGCTGCTGATCACCGGGCCCCGGAAGCTACGGGCATAGCCGAAGCCGCCCCGGTTGAACGCAGCGCCGCGAAAGCCGCCGCCAACGATACCGCTCCGGAAGCCGGCGCCACCGATACCGCCGCGAAAGCCACCGCCGCCGATCGCGCCGCCGCGGAAACCGCCACCTCCGCCCATGCCGATGCCGCCGCCGCGCCCGCCGCCGCCGAAGCCGGGGCCACCACCGCGTTGGGCGGAAGCGTCATCCGGGACCAAGCCGGTCAACAGCAGCGCTGCAGCGCCAATAAGCAATAGCTTTTTCATGGACGCCTCCTTGGTGCCGTCAACGAACGGCATGCGTGTTCGCCCGCACTCATAATATGCGTCGTCGGCGGAAAGGGTTCCACCAGCGCCGCTCGCGCACGCACGATCGTGATCGGCAAGGCTGTACCGAACCGGTCGGTGGTGCGGTGCGTCAGTGCGACGGATTATGGATTTTCAGACGAAGCGTCCTGCGCCGCAGCGGCGCGCGCGCGTTGCAATGATCCGAGTGCGACACGGCGGACATGGAAGCGGGCAAACCGTTGCAGCGCAGGCGGTTCGGACTGCAAGTCGTCGGCGTCCGCCACCGGCACGGCAATCTTGTAAAGCATGAACCGGCTGCCGGCGTAGACCGGCGCCAGCCGTGACGGGTCCGGATTGGGGTATTCGGCGCCTGTGAACAGCACATAGACGTAATCGAAATCGGCAGTCCAGTTTGCCCAGTAGGGCGGCTCGTCATCATCGCTGAGGATCGAAGGCTGCAGCAGCTGCTTCACGGAGGGAGGCGTTCCGTCCTCGGTATCGACGCGATCGCGATAATTCCGGCGCACATGCATCACCTGCTTGCCGAGCACGGTAAAGGCGGTCGTGACCAGGGCGGAGCGCTCGATGATCGCGAGACAGGCGGCGTGCATGAGCCAGAGCTCGCGGGCGTTATCGCCATTGTCGGGATCGGCATAGGCGACGAGCACTTTCGAGCCGCGGTCGATCTGCCGGACCGAGTCGCGAAACGCGTTGGTTCCATGCGAAACCTCGTGCCACACGCTCTGCACTTCGAACGCGCGCACGGCGAGCATCAGCACCAGCACCGTCGCGAAGCCCCGGCGCACGAAATCGTCGCGCAGATCGAGGTGGGCGCAGGCGATGATCATGAATGCCAGCGCGATCGGCAGACGCTGATCCGCCATGTAGGTGTCGAACATCACGCGGGGCATCACGAAATACGTCACGCCGCCGACCACGAGCAGCACCCAGCCGAAAGGGTGGAACTGCAGCGCACGGTGGCGGATGCTCCAGACGGCTGCAGCCGCGACGATTGCCGCCAGGAAGAAGGTGGCGGCGTGCGAATAGACCTCGATGACGAAGATGAGGCCACTCAGCTTGCCGTTGAGCTCCCAGTTGAAGTCCCATCGCAGCCCCCAGGTCGGGCTCATCAGCATGAGCGGGATCACCGGCAGGAACGGCAGTCCGCATGCCACGAAATCGAGCAGAGGCGACGGCCGTCCGTCTTGGCGGCGTTGGAACAGAGACGACAACGGCTTGCGCCCGCGCAATGTCCGCAATCGCTCCAACTCGAACGCGAACAGGCCGAGCGCGTAGACCCCGACCGAGAACAAATGACAGAAAAACAGCGCCAGGACGAACAGCATCGATACCACGAGACGCAGCGCCATTGCTCGCTCGCGCAAGGCCGCCCACGCCGTGAGCGCCCACAGCGAAAGCCCGATGCCGAACAGGTAGTTCATCGTGCCGACGAGAAAGACGGAATTGTAGAGCAGCGGAAAAGCGATCAGCGGCAGGACCGACCAGCGGCCATAGAGTTGGCGGTTGAGCGCCATGGTGCCGGAAAGGATCACCACGAAGCACATGATGGTGTAGGTCTGACCCGCGAGATAGACGTTCATGACCCGCTGCAGGAGCGGGACGATCAAATCCATCATCAGGTTCGGGATGACCTGCCAGTCGATCTGGTAGAATCGCGCCAGATCCGGATCGCTCCGGACGGTGGCGATGACGTGCATGCGGGAGAGATGATTGATGTAGTCGCCCAGCGGCGGCCACGGATAGAGCAGAATTGGTATCGATGCGATGGCGGCCAGCACCGCAAACAGCGCGGCGATCTGAGCATTGGTGAAATGTTCAGCGCGCGCAGTCGACGGGGGTTCGTCGGCGCGGATTGCGGGCTGCGCGCCAGCCGTCACAGGCTTGCCGCCTCGCGTCTCTCCGCGGAATCCACGGAAATGATTCACATCAACCATTCGGGGCTACAAGCTGCGGAGCCGCTTCCAGACGACGGGTCGAACCAGTGCCGAGCGTGCCCGCTGGCGGTGTTAACAGGGCCGACGTATCACGTCGTTTGGCCGTAGTCCACCACCGCCGCACGAACAAATGGCCCCGGCGTACCGGGGCCATTCAGGCTTTATTCATGTTGGTTGTTGACGCTAACGACAGACGCGTTGCGTGCGGTAAATCACACGCCCGTCCGGTGTGACGACGCGTTCCCTGACCACGGGGCAATCGGCGCCGTAGGCGTAATATTCGTCACCGCGCCAGCCGTAGCGCGGCCCTACGCCGAACCCGAATGGGCCAATCTGCACGCCCGCACCGTCAGGGTCCGCGCCAAGATAGATCTGAGCGGAGGCCGGAACCGTCGCAACGAGCGTTCCCGCTGCCGCCGCGGCCATGAGAAGTTTCCTCATCACATCCTCCTTTCTCTGCTTGCAGCACCTGTCCCGTCAACGCCCCAGGCGGGCATGCGTTGCGACGATAAAAATACTAAGCCGCTGGAACCCAGTGGATTTCCCCGCACGATCGGCGCGGAGCGGTGGTATCGAGCAGCCGCAGCGAGCAGTTCCCCCGCGCCAGGACGGATGATCCAGAGGCTGCCACATTCCTGTTCTTTTTCATCTTGCGGCCGAGGTGCCGCGGAAAACGGCAGCGCGTGTGCAGCGTTTCGGCGGTGGCAACGACTCGCCGCGGTCACACGATCCGACTCGAGGCGACCGCCTGGGGGCATGGTCCATCGCGCAAGCGGAGAATTGGCATGATCAACAGGCGTCGGTTTTCAATGGGCGCGGGTGCGGCCCTGATCGGGTGCGGCTTGAGCGGCGGACCCAGGAGGGCGCGCGCGGGACGCGGCTGGTCCCGTCAGCTCCCCGGCGATCTGGACAAGATCGAAGCCGAGAGCGGCGGACGGCTCGGCGTCGCCGTCCTCGACACGCTGAGCGGTGAGCGCAACGGGCATCGCGCCGACGAACGCTTCCCCATGTGCAGCACCTTCAAGCTGCTGGCGGCTGCGGCCATCCTCGCGCGCGTCGACGCGGAGCGGGAACGCCTCGACCGGCGCATCCGGTTCGAGGCCGGCGACGTGGTGGTCAACTCGCCCATCACCAAGGACCGCCACGGCGGAGACGGCATGTCGCTCGCGGAGCTTTGCGAAGCGGCGATGACGGCGAGCGACAACACGGCGGGCAATCTGCTGCTCGCCAACCTGGGCGGCCCGGCGGGATTGACGGCCTACGCCCGCTCGCTCGGCGACACGGTGACCCGGCTCGACCGGATCGAGCCGGAGCTCAACGAGGCGCTGCCCGGCGATCCACGCGATACCACGACCCCCGCAGCAATGCTCGCGAACCTGCACACCCTTGCGCTCGCGAACGCTCTCTCCGCCAAGTCGCGGGATCAACTCGTGCAATGGCTGGTCGGCAACAAGACCGGTGATACGCGCCTGCGCGCAGGCTTGCCCGCAGAATGGCGCGCGGGAGACAAGACCGGGGCTGGGGACAACGGCACGACCAACGACGTGGGATTGATCTGGCCGCCGGACCGTGCGCCGGTCATCGTATCGGTCTATCTCACGGGAACGTCGGCAACGGGCGAACGACGAAATGCCTCGGTCGCCTCGGTCGGCCGGGCCGTAGCGTCGGCGCTGAGTTGACGGCGCATGATGCGCGCGGTGGCGGAAAGCGAAATGGCAAGCGGCGCGGATCTGCGGCGTATGGCGCTCGCGCTCGCGGGCACGAGCGAGGCTCCGCATTTCGAGCGTGCGGCTTTCAAGGTGACGCGCATCTATGTGACGCTGGCGGCCGACGGCCTTACCGCCAATTTCAAGTTCAGCCCCGACGAGCAGGAGTTCAAGTGTATGATGGCGCCCGTCGCCTTTGCGCCTGTGCCGGGGGGCTGGGGCGCGCAGGGATGGACCGCCGCGACGCTGTCGGCGATGAGCGCGGCGCAATTAAAGGACGCACTGGAGACGGCGTGGCGTCACGCCGTACCGAAGAAGAAATCGCGACGGTGACCGATTGCACGTGCTGGCGCGGCGGTGCTCCGGGAAGCCTCGACGGAACAAGGTAGAGCTCGCAAGACCGAACATGGCCATGGGCCGACAGCTTAGGAGCAATCGATGTGCCGGAACATCCGCACGCTTTTCAATTTCGATCCGCCTGCCACCGATGAAGAGATCCGCGCATCGGCGCTGCAGTTCGTCCGCAAGCTCAGCGGATTCAACGAACCCTCGAAGGCCAACGAACCGGCGTTCAGCCGCGCGGTCGAGGAGGTTGCGGACGCCGCGCGCCGGCTTCTGGATGCGCTGGACACGGGAAGACCGCCGCGCAACCGGGAAGAAGAAGCGATGAAGGCGCGGGCGCGGGCACGCGCGCGGTTCGCATAGCAGGGCGCTGCCTTGCGGGAACAGGTCGATCGCGTCGTGGTCGCCGGCCGCTGCCTTGCGCCACCGGGCTACGCGCCGCGGGCGTTGCGGCCCACGGCAGCGCGATCGCGATCGATGAAGGCCACGAGCTCCTTGGTCGGCTCGGTGAAGAGCTGAAGTTTGCTGGTGTCGAGCGGTTCGCTCAGCCACTGCAGCAGAAATGTATCGGCGCCATTGGCGAAGGATGGGCCCAGGCCACAAAAGAAGAAGCCGAGCGCGCGGGCGGCATCGGTGAGCAAGGGAAGGCCGGGGTCGGCGATCGGCGCGGAAAGCTGAACAGAATCTGCCCCCAGCGCCCGCACGTCGCGCAGCGCCTGAGCGAGTTCAATGGCGGCGTTGGGGCCTACCCGCGCGAAGGTGATCAACCCATAGCCGCGGTCGTTTACCTTGATGCTGGTGCGGGAATCGGATGCCGTTGCTGCGGGGGCCGCATCTGCAGCGGACACGCCCAGGCTCGCGTAGAGTCTGTGCAGGATCTCGCGATACGGCGCCGGCGCGTAAATGGTGCGCGGCGCCGGCGGCTGCACGAAACGGAACGTGCGCAGATAACTCTGGCGCTGTCCCGCCGTGGGGCTGGGCACGCCCTTGGGCCGGAAGTCCTCGGGGTTGGCGCCGAGCAGCACTGCACATACCGGCATGCCGGCACGTGCGTCATTGCGCTGGGAAAACGTGTGGATCGTCAGCGGCTCCGCATAGATGCCGTGCAGGTCGTGCTTGGGCGCTTCCTCCCGCAGGCGCGCGGTCATACGCTCAAGCAGCCCATGGCCGCGGTGCGCCGAACGGACGACGGCCTCGCCGCGTTCGGCCACTTGCATTCCAGGTTCCCGCTCGAGCGCAATGTGGCCGATGACTTCGCCCTCGCCGTCCCGCGCCACGGCCGGAATGAGTTCCCCGGCCTCGACCTTGTCCCAGTAACGGCGGGTCGAGAACACCTCGGCGTGGACGTAGTGGCGGCCGTACACTTCGAGAAAACAGCGGGCGATCGCCGCCGCATCGCTTTGCTTCGGCAGATCGATGACGTAATCGTGCGCCGGCGTCGGCGCCGCAGCCGCGGGCGCCGCCACCGGTTCTTCGCTGTCGGAAGCAGCCGGAAGTTCGGCGGCCGCGCTCAAGCTGCGATGGACGCTGACCTCCCAGCCGTCGATGCCGTGTTCATGGCATGAGACGCCGGCGTCACGCCGGACCCTGCCGGCGAGCGATGCCACCACATGCGAAAATCGCGAATGACCCTGCAACAGGATGCGGGCCCGTACGTCACCGTGGGAGCACAACAGCTCGATGCCGGCGCGTTGGCGTGCGGAGTCCGGCAAGCAGAGCGCCTGCCATGCCTCCACGGCGTCGTCTGCGATCAGGCTCGCCACCGGCGCTGGCACGGCCTCGGCGAGCGACGCCTCGCGCACGAAGGCGCGTACCAATTCGCCGTGTTCGGGCTTGAGCACGAGCTGAAGTTTGGAAAACCGGGCAACGGCGGACGATGTCATGAGTGGACCGTATGCGTTCGCTAGGGGCGGGCTCGCGCTCGCGCGGATGGGAATGAGCTCACGTTAGACCCTCCTGCTTGCCGGCGGTCATGCGATTTCAACGGGGATTGGCGGGTTCAACCGGCGGATATTCGATGATAAACTGCGGTCACGCTCGCGAGTCGTCCCGGCCAAGAATCAACAATATGAAAATCCGGCTGTTGTCAGAAGGCCATGCCGGACCACGAGGACGGGTCCTCTTTGCGCGGTGAGTGAGGGTGCTGCGTCGAGGGCACCGAAGGGCACGCGGAGACAGGGCGTGTGCCGCACAGAAGACCACAGTCCGTACTGCCAACGCCTAGAGGAGGCAACATGGACAACACCACACTTCTCATCGTTCTCATCGTCGTGATTATCGTTCTCGGCGGCGGCTGGTACGGCCGGGGACGCTGGTACTAGCTCTCGCGTTTCGCAAGGCAGGCTGCGCTCGCTACAGGCTGGCGGCGCGCGCCAAGACATTCGAGTCGAGCGGCGCGGCACCGTCTTGCGGACCGCTTGCGGCGGCATGCACCTGCTTGACGGTCTGGTCGAGGGATTCGACAAGGCCGGTCATCGGGAAATCCTTGAGGGTCTCGCGCGCGTCAGTAGTGTTAGAAGCGCCCAGCATCGTAACGAGAATAAATGCGTCAGGCGCCTTTCGGCGCAGCCGCCGCAGGGCATATCTAACCTGCGCGGACGTTGCGCTTTCCACATAACATAGACACACCAGCGCGACGTCTTTTGTATCCAGGCTGAAGATGCGTGATACCGACAGGGCGTCGGCCTGTTCGACCCGGGCGCCAATTCCGTCTCTTTCGATCAGCTGAGCGACCATCAGCGCGATGGCTTCGTCGAGCAGGCCAAGGCCTGGAATGCACAGCACCGGCTGCTTGGTTCGCCATTGCTCGGGCAGGTTCGTCGCGTCCTTCTTGAGTGACTCTTCGGTCTCGTTGATTTTAGCCAACGGCCCCTCTTCGTCGCTCGCTGGCTCGTCCGGCGCGGCCGGCTCGACCTTGTCCTCATGCGTGCTGAGATCGTCGATGATCTCCGCGACCGCATCGCGGATACGCAAGGTGCGCTCGTCGTCGAGCAGTCCGCGTTCGGCGTCGGCCTGCGCGAGCCTCAGGCCGGGGACCAGAACTTCATCGTAATATGCAAGCAGCGGCTTCTGCTTGAGGAAATTGCGCGCCTGCTCAGCCGCTTCCACAGGATCGCGCGCCAGCATGCGCTGATAGACCAACTCCGCCGGCGTCAGCGCGGGCTCATCGCCGAACATCACATCCAGGAATTTCAGCCGGTCCACGTATCGGCCGAGCACGACCACGCAAATCGTCAGCGGCGTGGCCAAGATCAAACCGATCGGTCCCCAAAGCCAGGTCCAGAACGTGGCCGACGCGATCACCGCGACCGGCGAAAGCCCCGTGCCATGGCTGAACAAGATCGGCTCGAGCACGTGCCCGACCAGCGGCTCCACGACCAGAAACAGCGCAGCGGTCCACAACACCAGGGTCCAGTCCGGTCCGACCGCAGCGGCGAGGATGAGTGGCAGAATCGCGGAGATTGCCGCGCCGATATAGGGGACGAAACGCAAGACACAGGCGAGCATCCCCCACAAGGCGGCGCTCGGTACTCCGATCAACCACAGGCCCGTGCCGATCACGAGGCCGAAGCCGGCGTTGAGACCAAGCTGAGTGAGAAATAGCCGGCTGAGCCTCTGGCCGGCGTCGTCGATCGCCGCCGTGGTGCGCTGAAGGTCCTGGGATCCCGCAAGGCGCACCAGCCGGTTCCGCAGATCCTGCATCTGCATGAGAATGAAGATGACGAAGATCACCACGATCCCGGTCGTCGCGAGGGGATGAATCAGCGGCGATATGAGCGCGACCAGGGTTTGCAGAGCACCGGGGTCGGGCTGCCGCACTTCCACCGGGATCGGCTTGGCGACCGTCGTGCTGTCGGCGCCCAGTCGAGGCGTGGTGGTGCGATTGGGCTTGTCGAGTTCGCTGCTGAGGTCCTGCAGCACCTCGGACGCGCGTTCGAGGGTGCCGGTTGCCGCCGCTGCGGCCCGCAAGCTGTGAATTTTTTCGCGCAGCGTCGATTGATAGCGCGGCAAATCACCGGCGAGCTGGTTGACCTGCGAGACCATCAGGCTGCCCAAGCTGAAGACGGCACCGAATGCGATCAGAACGACGATCGCCACCGCCACGATCCGCGGGACAAACCAGCGCTGCAGCAACCTCACAAGGGGCGCGAGCACGAAGCTCATGAGGACCGCAAGCGCGATCGGCACCAGCACCTCGCGCCCGAAATAGAGCGCGGACACCACGACAACGGCCATGAGCACCGTGGTGAGCGATGAGCTAACGCCGACAAAGCCGCTCGGACGCCGTGCGGGCAACAATTCCGGCATGGATGCTGTCCCTGATGAGCGGAAACCGGCTGGAATTGTTTGCCCGTGGCGGGGAAATCGCAAGGGCCAGCCGGTTGCTATCTCACCATGAAAAAAGCCCCGCCGTGGGGCGGGGCTTGGAAGCGCGTTACTTGCCGCGCAGGGTGTCCTTCAGACCGCCGACGGCATTCTGTACCTTTCCGGCGGCCTTGTCCGACTTTCCTTCCGTTTCCAGCTTTGCATCGCCGGTGACCTTGCCGGCCACTTCCTTGATGGCTCCCTTGGCCTGCTTGGCCGAGCCCTCGATCCGATCCTTGTCCATATTTGTGCCTTTCGATGGGGTTGCGCCTCATCAACTCCGGCCGCGTCGCGAAGTTCATCTCAGCCGCGGAGGTCGCCCGTACGAGAACGCACATCTTCGTGTCCGGCGAACTGGCGGGCCGGCTCGCCCAAAACCAAAGCGTTCCTGCTGCGCGAGGAGCCCGGACGTTCGACATCGTCGAGAAACTGGAGCGTGGCCCGAGTCATCTCGGTGTTGACCCTGCGCCAGTACGAGAACGCGCTGAGCCAAATCAACAAAGGCATAGGAGTCTCCGTCGGTTCATACTTCTTCGCGAGCCGGGCGGCGATCTCGGCTCGCATCCAAGAGATCCGCAGGATGGGTTTGGAGCCGTCGAGCGGCAGACGCTGCTTCGGCTCTTCCCCAAGCGCACAGCCCTGCGCGCCGGGGGCAACGTCCACAGGTCCATTAGTCGATGATCGGTGAAGATAGGTTCACCTGTTCGCGCCGGACGCGGGGTGGCCGCGCCGTGCCAAGCAACCCGCGCGCGCGGAACTTTCATGGGATGCGCACGTTCTCGTGGCAGTCAAAATTGCAGAGGAGGTGAAAATGGGTCGAGGTCTGTTGCTTTGGCTGATCGGAATCCCGATCCCGATCATCCTTTTGATCTGGCTCTTCGGGGGCCTGCACGGCTGAAGCACGCGTCAACGGTTTCAGCGAGCCGGCAGTCCTCGGACGGCCGGCTTTACGTTTTGCCTCGACGGCGAACGAGTGCTGATGGGTTTGTCATTGACGCCACCGGCATCACCAAGTCGGTGCAAGGTAGATCGATATCGTTGTTGTGGAGAAGCGCCGGCGCGCGCTCTCGTCGTCGGTAGAACGTATCGCTATCAGTTGAGGCAGAGCACGCGACGCAATTTGCTGCCCGAGGCGCGCGGTTACGCGCACCGAAAGGAAGAAGAGCTGAGATCGACGGGCAACGCTTGGGAACGGCACGGCCTTTTCCGCTATGGCGCCTTGGTAGCGGCCCGCATCGCTGCCCGTCGATCCAATGTTCGGAAAAAAGCCCCCCCGAACATTTGAACTGGCAACATCCAATCTGACCATTGGTTCCGGCTTAAGTAGGGCCTTGTTCTTTGCCGGCGTGCAATCGTGCGGCACTGTGCTTTCGCTGCAACACTTTTGTGTGCAGTGCACCACTCACGAAGTTTTCGATTGACTACCGGGACACCGGGATAACGCGCACAACGCGACGCGACGTGTGCGCGTCAGGCTCGATCCAGGCCCGCGCCTTTGAGCAATTCCGCCAAACGCTTTCGCGCGTAAAACATGCGTGTCTTCACGGTGTTCTCGGGGGTGCCGATGATCTTTGCGACCTCGGCGATTGCTTTCTCCTGATAGTAGACGAGATCGATGATGTCCCGATGGTCGGGCGACAATTTCGACCAGCACTTGGGAGGATTTCACTGCGCTCTTGACGGCCGCGCGCGCCTCTCGATCAGCGTTTCGTCCGACGTTGCCTGTCCCGCTGTCGTCCGTCCGTTCGAAACGGCTCGCGGAATATCGATCGAATATTCCGAATATGCTGCTGTGCGGCATCGATCCAGGCGAGGTCGGTCACGTCCTGAGGCTCCCCGGCCGGAACACGCTGAGCGGTCGATCTCGAACGCACCCGCGGAGCTGCTCGCGCGCGCCAGCTCGCGGGCAGTCTCGACCGCCTCATCGAGCGTCGAACTATCGACGACATAGAAGCCGAGGAGCTGCTCCTTGGTCTCGGCGAACGGGCCGTCGATCACCAGCGGCTCACGGCCCTTCCGGATGGTGGTCGCGGCGGTCGTCGGCAACAATCGGGCGACTGGCCCCAGTCGGCCTTGGTCGGCGAGCTTCTGCTGCACGACCACGAGCTTGGCCATGACGGCGTCATCCTCCTCCTTGGTCCAGGCGCCGACGACATCTTCGGAATCGTAGCAAAGGATGGCGTAAAGCATGGGGGCGCTCCTCGTTTGTCCTAGGACGAATGGGGATGGCAGTTGCCGACAAGGGGGCTGAGTGAAATCGCAGCCAAGGCAAAGCCATTACGCCCCGGGACCGAATCCATCGGTCCGCGCAGGGGCCGCAACAAAAATCATTCCTTGAAGTAGCCGGGAAACCGGACCCGAAGTTCGTCGCTGAACGCCAGCGAACGCGACAGGTGATCGCGCAGCTCCGATTGGGCGAGGTCCGGCTCGCCCTTCGAGATAGCATTCACGATCGCCTCATGATCCCGCACGATCTGAGCGGCCTTGCCGCCGATGGGAAGGTGCAGCCGGCGGATGCGATCGATGTGACCGCTGCGTTTGCGCACGAGCGCCCAGAGGTCAGGCACACCAGCGGCATCGTACAGAATCTTGTGAAATGCCAAGTCTGCATCGTTGAAGCGCTCAAGGTCGCCCGCTTTTGCCCACTTGCCCTGTTCGTCGATGACGGCATGGAGTCGATCGACCAAGCCGGCATCAGCCGCGCCGGCCAGTATCCGCACCGCCTCCTGCTCAATCGAGCGACGGAGGAATTGCGCCTGGCGTGCGAGAGGTACATCGATCAGGCTTACGATCGTCCTGCTTTGCGGAAATACCTCGACCAGCCCCGCCTCTTCGAGCCGCATCAATGCGTCCCGGATCGGCGTCGAACTCAGCCCGAATTCCTTTTGCAGCGCCGAGCGCGACAAGGCGGTTCCTGGCGCCAGCGTGAGCGAGACAATCATATGTCGCAGTTGGTCGAAGACCCGCGACGCCGCCTGCTGTGAGCGGTCGCGCAACTGCCAGGTGGTCGAAGCGTCCACGTTCACGGTCCGGCTCGCGGGTCATGCGCCCGCGGTGGCGCCCCGCCGATGGAGACGACGGAGGCTGGCACAATCCCCTGACGTTGACAACTAATGCACTAGTTCTTTAGTTGGCATTCGGTGGCCGCGTCAGCGCAGGCGCGCAAAGCTCGAGGTCAACTCGACGATGCCCCACCGTAGGGAGGCGTCGATGAGGCCTACAAGTGGCTGTACGCTGGCGCTTTTCGCTGCCGCGATGGTGTCGGCCGCCGTAGTTCAGGCTGCCGAATATCCCGAACGCAACATCACCGTGATCGTGCCATTCCCGGCCGGAGGCGCGTCCGACATGACGGCGCGGCTCGTCACGCCCAAGTTGGGAGAGCGCGTGAAACAGTCGGTGATCATCGACAATCGGGCGGGCGCCAACGGGTCGCTCGGCGCAACCGCCATGAAGCAGGCGCCCGCCGACGGCTACACGCTACTCGTCGGCTCAATCGGCGTTTTCGCCATCAATCCCGCGCTGTACAAGGACCTGCGGTACGACCCGCAGAAGGATTTCGATCTGCTCAGCGTCGTGGTGCGCACGCCGAACGTTTTGGTGGCGAATCCCGGCTTTCCCGCGAACAACATTCGTGAGCTGATCGAGCAGCTCAATAAGAATCCCGGCAAAGTCACGTTCGCGTCTTCCGGCACCGGATCGTCGGATCATCTCACCGCCGCGCTGTTCTGGCAGAAGACCGGCACAAGCGGCATTCACGTGCCGTATCGGGGCGGCGGGCCGGCCATCAATGATCTGATCGCCGGTCATGCCAACGTGTCCTTCCAGAATCTCGGCGCGATCGCGGAGCAGGTGAAGGCGGGCCGCCTCAAGGCGCTCGCCGTGACCAGCGACAAGCGCGTCTCAATTCTGCCGGATGTACCCACGATGGCCGAGGCGGGTGTGAAGGATCTGGAGGTCTATTCGTGGCAGGGCGCCGCCGCACCCAAGGGATTGCCCGCCGCGGTCAAGGCGAAGCTCGAGACTGAATTCGCGGCGTCGGCCACATCGCCTGACGTCAAGGCAAAGTTCGAGGCGGTCGGTTTCGATGTGGTCGCCAACAATGGAGAGCAGTTCGCCAAATTTCTTGCCGACGAGATTGTTCGTTGGAAATCGGTGATCGAGACCGGGAAGATCACCGCTGACTAGTGCAATGGTCGACAGACCTTCGACCTGCGCGTTGCAATCCATGCCGTTACGGCGGTCGAGACGACGCTGCTGGATCTTCTCGGACAATGTCTAGGCGTTCCCGTGTGCGCGCTGTTAGGAGAAGGCCAACAGCGCTCGGCGGTTCGAATGCTGGGCTATCTGTTCTACATCGGCGACCGAGCAAAGACGGACCTGCCGTATCGCCGCTCATCTATGCCAAGGACGACTGGTTTCGATTGCGTGACGAAGAGGCGCTGACGCCGGCTTTACACGCCTGCCCAGGGAGCGCCATCTTCCTCCGCGACTGGTTGAAACTTGTGTGTCCGGACGCCACCTGCCGGCGGATGGCTTCATACCCGAGAGAGAAGCGACTGCATGCCCCAAATGGACACCCTGATCAAACAGCTCCCCAAATGCGAGCTGCATATTCATATCGAGGGCAGCCTGGAGCCGGAGCTGATGTTCGCATTGGCGCGCCGCAACGGCATCAGCCTGTCCTATCCGTCGGTGGACGCGTTGCGTGATGCCTATCGGTTCGGAAACCTGCAGGATTTTCTCAACCTCTACTACCAAGGGATGTCCGTCCTGATCACGGAACAGGATTTCTATGACCTTGCCTGGGCCTATCTCGAACGCGCGCACGCCGACAACGTCCGGCATGTCGAGATGTTCTTCGATCCGCAGGGACACACGTCCCGCGGTATCCCCTTCGCGACTGTGATCGAAGGCCTCCACCGCGCCATCGTCGACGCCGGGCGAAAGCTCGGCGTCCAGGCCAGCCTGATCATGTGCTTTCTGCGCCATCTCGACGAGGCTGATGCCGAGAAGACGCTGGATTCGGCGCTCGCATTCAAGGACTGGATCGTCGGGGTGGGGCTCGATTCATCGGAGGCGGGGAATCCGCCGAGCAAATTCAAGCACGTGTTCGGCCGCGCGCGGGATGCGGGCTTCTTTCTGTCGGCCCATGCCGGCGAGGAAGGCCCGCCGAGCTACGTCTGGGAAGCACTCGACGTGCTCGGTGTCACCCGCATCGATCACGGCAATCGTTCACTGGAGGATGAAACATTGGTGGGGCGGCTGGCCCGCGACCAGGTCCCTCTGACCATGTGTCCGTTGTCCAATCTGCGGCTGCGTGTCGTCGATGACCTGCGGCACCATCCGCTCCGGCGAATGATGGACAAGGGCGTGATCGTGACGGTCAATTCCGATGATCCCGCCTATTTCGGCGGTTACGTCAACCAGAACTATGTCGCGGTTTCGGAGGCGTTGGGGCTCGAACGCGACGAAATTGCAGCGATCGTGCGCAACGGGATCAAGGTTTCGCTGATGACGGCGCCGGAAAAGGACAAGGTCTTGGCCGATGTGGATCGCGTCCTGGCCGAGCACGCATAACACTGAAGCGAGACATCGCAGATAACGCCGCTGGCGCGGGTGCGGCCCGGCGTTGCCATACCAGGCGGCGCGGGGGCGCGGTGGCTCGCCTTGCCAGCCACATTTCATGTCAAAGTACGAATTTTCCGCTGAACAGTGACCTGCGTCACAGACTGCGCCGGCACCGCTTCCTATTCCTCATGACAGATGCAGTGCGAAGGGATATTCGCCATGACCGGAAGCTCGGACTGGCTCCTCGTCTACTCCATGCTGGTTATTTTCGGCGGAATGTGCGCAACGCAAATTCTGCTGTGATCGGCAGCCTGAAGCTGTCCGCCGTCGGGTACAAAGCCCGGATTTAACCGCTGTTGGCTGCTCTTGGGCTTCTACGGGCACTGCGCCCCGGTATCGATCCACGCCTGAATCAATTCGCCGAGCACCGCTTGTGAACCGGGCGCCGGGTCGCGCCCAAGGCCCGGCTGCCAGCCCCACGCCACGAGATCATCATGAGCCAGATGCTCATGCAGCAACGCGAGGTCGCGGCCTCCGTTGCGGGCGGGATCCTTGATCTGGCGGCAAATCTCACCGATCGATTTGCCCTCCCATGCCATCTCGATCGGCGCCACCATCCAGCGCGGATGTCCGGGAATGCTGCGATACGTGGCCCGCTCCATGAGGGTGAAGTTGCGCTGGGTATGACACGTCATGCAGGAAGTCTCTCGTGTCACCAGAGGCTCGTGCGGATGTTTGTCGTTGCCCTGCAAGGGGCGGTCGCTGGCCGGATGACAGTTCATGCAGCGAGGATGCGTGAGCACCTTGGCCGCCTCTGCGAAAATGGCCTGTGAGCGTTCGCCGGAATCCGAGATCGAAGCGAAATCGGACGGTGACCGCAAACTGCTGTTGGTCGTCGGCGTTTGCGCCGAGCTCGTGACCGAGCCGATGAGCGCTGCGCAGCAAAGTAAACTGGGAAATGATATCGGTCGCATAATGCCGGCTCCCTCGATCGCAATTACAACCTTTCCAGGGTGCAAAAGTTCATTCCGGAAAGCGCAAGACTTGCGAAAGCCAAAGCCTGATGGAGAAAGATCAGGTGCGGAGCGTTTGTCGCGACCGGGTGCTGGACCTGGCCATGCCGGCTCCGTCCGTTCGATGAAATCTCGAACGTCAGCGATGGGTCAGTCGTCACGCCGCGACCCCGCGGACGGCAAGCGGGAACCAATAGGACCCGGGGCTATTGTTGTCGATGACAAAGTGGTCAACATTGTCACGTTCCCTCTGGCGCTTGGCCGGACTGATGCAGGGGGGCCTGCACGCGTTACCCGGTTCTCCAGGAGTGTCGCCGTTGCGACCGGTCCACCAAGCGCGGAGAAGCTTGCCCGCCTTCACGGCTTAGGGAGAAACACCATGTCGCTCGGAACAATCCTGCTCATCGTCCTGATTATCATCTTGCTCGGCGGCTTTAGCGGCATTGGTGGCGGCCCGTTCTATGGCACCGGCTATTACGGCGGCGGCGGCATCGGCCTCGTGCTGGTCATCGTGCTGATCCTGGTGTTGCTCGGCAGGCTCTAATCCGGCAACGGGCGTGCGGATGCCTTCGAAGGCGGCTTGATCTCAGTCCTTTGATCGTGCCGCCTTCGCGGAGTTGGGATTTCAACACGCAGGGTTTTCGGTCTGTCTGTGACCGCCAATCAGGCCTCATCGCCAGCGGTTGTGCGGGATATCGCGCCTTCAGGCCAAGACAACTTGGCACGACCGATGGTCCGACAGATCACGCCGACGCGACCGAGATGGGCGCGGGGACCTCACTCAAGTGCGGATCCGCTCAGTCGCGAGAGCGCGCCCGTTCACGCGCCGTCGAGCGAACCCCTGACTGCGCCAAGCGCGTCAGGAGTCCGCTTTTTCGATAATGATAGTAAGCGCAGAGGCTGCCACCCAAGGACAGACGGGCTCATCTCCCGTACGCTTAGACCCGTTCGGCTTCCTGGTTGACGACCGTTTTGGCGATCTCGGTCAGGGCTTCGTCGGTTGCTTCCTCTTCATCCAACGTTTCCTGCAGCAGGGTGACCGCTTCGTCCAAGCCCAATTCTTCTGCCCAGGTGCGCAATGTGCCGTAGCGTGAGATTTCGTAATGCTCGACAGCTTGCGCGGCAGCCAGGAGACCGGCGTCGAGGGCGGGCGCACCCTTGTACTCGGTCATGATCTCCGCGCCTTCCTCGGTAATGCCCACGATCGCTGCACAGGTCTTGCCCTGGGGCTTCTTCTCGATCAGCGCGAAAACCTCTTCGAGGCGCTCAATCTGACCTTCGGTCTCGCCGTGGTGCTTCTCAAAGGCAGCCTTGAGCTCCTTGCTCTGAGCGGCCTTCGCCATCTTTGGCAGGGTGCTCAAGATCTTCTTCTCTGCGAAGTAGATGTCCTTGAGCGTGTCGTGGAAGAGGTCGTCGAGTTTTTTCGGTTCTTTGGCCATGCTTGCCTCCAATGTTCGATACGGGGAGCCGAGTGCGTTCGGCATACGGCTCAGGGTCGAACAGAACGCCCAGCCTCAAGCCAAGACACATGCGATCCTGCAATGTCCGTGTCCTGCCCAACCCGCGAGTTACTCTTTGGTTCCGACGCGGGTGCGCCGCCACGTCTGCGCGGCATCGTTTCAACATAGAAGAAAAACGTCGCGGCGCAGTCGCGCGTGCTCTCGCGCCTGTTGGAGCGCTGCTCCTCGTCGATCGCGAATGGGGAATGTTGAAAGACGGTCGTCAGAGCCTATCGTCTCGGCCGCGCACTGCCGCTGAATCACTGGATTTGATTTTTTACTTCTGGTGCGCCGGCGAGCCGTCACCCCGCCAATCGTCACCTCGCCATCATGCCGAATTCCTCGGCGGCGTCCTGAAGCAGCATCTCAATCTCATCAAGACCATATCGATCGACGTTGCCTAGGTCCTGCCCGGGCACACCGGGCTTGTACAGCCAGACATTTTGGCCGCCGAGGACGTTGATCGAGTATTTGGGTCCGACGGCGCGTTGCCCCTCGCCGAGCTCGGACAGCCAGAAATCGGCATGCGCATGATTTGTCGATCGGAGATCCAGATTGAGGTCGAGCTTGAAGGCGACATCGACTGGCTGAAGCTCAGTGTTCGCCCGCTCGATCGCCGGAACGAGTACCCGCCGGACCCACTCTGCGCCGGCCTGAAAAGTCGGGGCGGAGGGGTGGTCAGCTTCCGGTCCGCCCGCCGCCTTCCGGCGCTCGCCGCCCCACTCGCGTCCATTCATAAAGGCATCGCGTAATGCTGGCACTGTCGGCTCCGGCGGTGACTTGATGCGAGCGGCGTCGGAACCGGGCGCGTCCCGGATTCGTGCCGTATAGAAGGGTAACGGGTAGAACGTCCAGGCGTTCCCGGCTTCGCGCGGTTTCCTCGCCCGGGCGACGGGAGCGCGCGGTTTCCGTCCCGCCCCGCGTATCCGGCGCCTGGACACAGGGCGGAATGCCGATGCGGGGCAGTGCTACTTGATTGCTCTTGCAAAGAAGCCGCGCTTTTGCTCGCATCCGAACCACTGCCGAGTGGGACAGCGAAACTTTTAAGCACAGCGGACGTTATGAACGCGGGCGGGACGAGCGGCTCGTTTTTTCGGCCATCAAGCAAACGGCCTAATTCTCCCTCACAAGTCATGCAGGCCGAGAAGACGTTCCCGTCCTCATTCATGAACAGACCTGTCCGCACCATGTGCGGTTGTGTTCCCCCTCGATATGAACAGGTGAGTGGTCGCGGCCCGCGGGTTGGCTGGGTTCGTGGCGACCATCTGAGCGCGTCGCCATATCTCGAAAGGTCCTCATGAAGCGTCCCCGTCGGAAATCTTCACCCAGCTTGCCTCAACTCGTGCAGCGGTCACCGGTCCGGGAGGGCCGGCCCTTCCCGCTTGGCGCGACCTGGGACGGGCTGGGTGTCAATTTCGCGCTGTTTTCCGCGAACGCCACCAAGGTCGAGCTCTGCCTTTTCGACATCGAAGGCCGGCAGGAGCTGGAGCGACTTGAACTGCCGGAATACACCGATGAGGTCTGGCATGGGTACCTGCCGGAGGCACGGCCGGGGACGGTCTACGGGTATCGCGTGCATGGACCTTACGAACCGGATGCAGGACATCGCTTCAATCCCAACAAGCTGCTGATCGATCCGTACGCGAAGCAAATCGTCGGCTCGCTCACCTGGGGGCCGGAACTGTTCGGCTATGTGCTCGATTCCCCCGACAAGGATGTGTCCTTCGACGAGCGTGACAGCGCGCCTTTGATGTTGAAATGCCGGGTCATCGATCCGGCGTTCACCTGGGGACAGGAGCGCAAGCCGGCCGTCCCGTGGGAGCGGACCATCGTGTACGAGACGCACGTCAAGGGCTTCACCAAACTGAACCAACACGTTCCGGCCGCGACTCGCGGTACGTTCGCGGGATTGGCCCACTCGCGCGTGGCGGAATATCTACGCACGCTTGGCGTTACCTCGGCGGAGCTGCTGCCGGTCCATGCTTTCGTCGACGACAGTTATCTGATCGACAAGGGTCTCAAGAATTATTGGGGCTACAACTCGATCGCGTTTTTCGCGCCTGAGCCACGCTACCTCCACTCGCCGTTCGCCAACGAATTCAAAGAAATGGTGAACCAGTTTCACGCCGCGGGCATCGAGTTGATCCTCGACGTGGTCTACAACCACACGGCTGAGGGCAACGAGCTGGGGCCGACGCTTTCGTTCAAGGGCATCGACAACGCGAACTATTACCGTTTGATGCCGGACGAGAAGCGTTACTACATCAACGACACCGGCACGGGAAACACGGTCAACCTCTCCCATCCGCGCGTGCTCCAGATGGTGGCGGATTCGCTGCGATACTGGGCGACGGAGATGAGGGTTGACGGCTTCCGCTTCGATCTTGCCACCATCCTCGCGCGCGAACCCTATGGCTTCGACGAAGGGGGCGGATTTCTCGACGCCTGCCGGCAGGATCCGGTCCTCTCCAGCGTAAAGCTGATCGCCGAGCCCTGGGATATCGGCCCGGGCGGATACCAGGTCGGTCAGTTCCCGCCGGGATGGGCCGAATGGAACGACAAGTTTCGCGATACGGTACGCGCCTTCTGGAAGGGGGATGAAGGAAAACTGGCCGATTTTGCCGCGCGCATTTCGGGTTCGGGCGACCTCTTCAACAAGCGCGGGCGCAGGCCCTGGGCGAGCGTGAATTTCATCACCGCACATGATGGTTTCAACCTCAACGACCTTGTTTCGTACAACGACAAGCACAACGAGGCGAATGGGGAAGACAATCGCGACGGTCACTCCAACAATCATTCCTGGAATCATGGAGTGGAGGGACCCACGGACGATCCCGTGATCAACGAGTTGCGGGCGCGCCAGCAGCGCAATCTCCTGGCGACGCTTCTGCTCTCCCAAGGCACGCCCATGATCCTGGCCGGCGACGAATTCAGCCATACCCAAGGCGGCAACAACAACGCCTACGCGCAAGACAACTCGATAAACTGGCTCGACTGGGAGAACATCACTCCCGAGGGTCGCAGTCTTCGTGAGTTCACGCGCCGGCTGATCGCGGTTCGCAAGGCGTACCCCATTCTGCATCGCGGCCGCTTCGTCGTGGGCCAATACAACGAGGAACTCGACGTCAAAGACGTGACCTGGCTCTCACCCACCGGGAAGGAAATGGATCAGGGGCAATGGGAAGATGCCAAAGCAAGGTGTTTCGGCATGCTCCTGGATGGCCGTGCGCAACCGACCGGCATCAAGCGGCGTGGCGATGACGCGACTCTTCTGCTGGTTACCAATGCCCACCACGATGTCGTGGAGTTCACGCTTCCCGAGGTGCCGGAAGGCAAGCGTTGGTTCCGTTTGATCGACAGCAACGTCACCGGTGGCGCCGAAACGCCCGCCTTCGAGTTCGGTCACCGCTATCAGGTCACCGGCCGTTCGCTGCTCGTCTTCGTTCTGGGTTTCGAGGATCGCCAACCGCGCAAGACGCGTGAGGGAATTGGCGCCATTCTCGATCTTGCGGAGCGCCCAGTGGCACCTGAGATGGTGTGATGCCCGACCTCGAACTAAGCGTGTCAGACGTGGCCAATGATCGACGATCGCGCCCTCTGACCGTATTCGAGACGCCAAGCCGCTCCATCCTCGATGTCCTGGGCAGTCAGGCCGTCGGAAAGCTAACGAAGCACGTTCTCCCCGGCTATCTGATGGAGCGGCGCTGGTATGCCGCCAAGGATTCAGGTGTTCCGAATGTCGGCATTGCGAATTCCATCTCGCTGGGTTCGGGCGACGACGCCGTTATCCTGATCCTGGACGTCACCCCGGGACGTCAGCCGGTGCGCAAATATCTCCTTCCTGTGAGCGTTCTGTGGGACGCGGAGGCCCCAGCATCGGCCGTATTGGCTGAGGTGGAGCACGACGCCTCGCGCGGCGTTCTGGTCGATGCCTTTGCCGACGACCGGTTCATCCGCATGCTGCTGGCCAGGCTGGGCGCGGATGATGGCGACGGTGCGCGCACAATCTCCGGCCTCGCCTTTCGACGATCGGGCTTGCTCAGCGGCGTCGAGCGCGAACGTGCGGCAACATCCGACATCGAGCGCAGCACGGGCGAGCAGTCGAATACGTCGGTCCGTGTCGGCGGCGTGATGCTCAAGGGATTTCGCAGGCTCGAACCCGGCATCCACCCGGAGCTGGAGATAGGACGTTTCCTGACCGAGGTGGCAGGCTTCAGGAATGCGCCGGCCCTGCTCGGATCGGTCGAGCTGGTCGGGCCGATGGAGGAGGGGCCGACCGCGCTTTGCGTATTGCAGGCGCTGATCCCGAACCAGGGTGACGGCTGGGCGTATGTCACCGAGCGAATGGAAATCGTCAGGAACGAGCATGGTGACCCCGGCAGGACCGAGCAGCAGCTGATCGCGCTCGCGCACCGTCTCGGACAACGTACGGCTGAACTGCACCGTGCGTTCGGCGTTGACACCGATGACATGGCCTTTGCATCCGAGCCTTTTCAGCCCGATCATCTCATCGACTGGGCGCAGGCCATTTGTTCCAGCGCGGGCATCATTTTCGACACTTTGAACCAGGCTCGATCGCGGCTGAACTACGCTTCGCAGCAAGCGGCCGATCGCCTGCTTCGCCGCCGCCAGGAGCTGCTGGCGCAGATCGGCGACCTGATGCCGGCAAAGGTCGATGTCAAACGAACCCGCGTCCATGGCGATTACCATCTGGGCCAGGTTCTCGTTGCCGACGACGACGTGTTTATCATCGACTTCGAGGGAGAGCCGATGCGGCCCCTGGCCGAGCGGCGCGGCAAGCACCTGCCGCTGCGTGATGTTGCAGGAATGCTGCGTTCGTTCCAGTACGCTGCAGCCTCCGCCGCGCGCGCCATTCGCGCGGAAGATGACCCAGTTGCAAGGCTGGAGGCCTGCGCCGGACGGATGTCGGCAACCTTCCTGGACGCGTATGCTCAGGCGATCCGGGGGTGTCCCAGTTTCCCCGCGGATCTCGGGCAGGCAACCGACCTCCTGCGTCTGTTCTTGATCGAGAAAGCGCTCTACGAGATCGGCTACGAACTCGCCCATCGGCCGGCATGGGCCGACATCCCCCTTGCGGCTGTGCTCGCGATTGTCGATGGCGCCGAATCCTTCGGCTTCTCGATGCGGTCGGCCGACCACCCTGCCACGCACCACGAGAACGATCGGGATGCCAGCCGTGGCTGAACGCGCAGTCGCAACCCACGCAATGCCGTTCGGCGCGGAGCTGCGCTCCGACGGAGGGACCCGGTTCCGGCTTTGGGCGCCGACGCAGCAGCGCGTGCGGCTCGTCCTCGAAGGCCGCAGCGACGCATTGCCGATGACCGCGCTTGCTGAAGGTTGGCACGAGCTTGTAACCAATGAGGCGGTCGCGGGAACGCGGTACAGCTTCGAACTGGCGAACAATATGCAGGTGCCTGACCCTGCTTCGCGCTATCAGCCGCGGGACGTCCATGGTCCGAGCGAAGTGATCGATCCCGCCTCATACCAATGGCGCGACGCATCGTGGCGAGGCCGGCCGTGGCACGAAGCCGTGCTGTATGAGATGCACGTCGGCGCGTTTACCCCTGAGGGCACCTTCCAAGCCGCCATCGAGCGCCTGGATCATCTGGTCGATCTGGGAGTCACGGCCGTGGAGCTGATGCCGCTGGCCGACTTCCCCGGTGCTCGCAACTGGGGCTACGACGGTGTTCTTCTATTCGCACCCGATGCGAGCTATGGCCGCCCGGAGGACCTGAAGGCCCTCGTCGACGCAGCCCATCGCAAGGGGCTCATGATGTTTCTCGACGTCGTCTACAATCATTTCGGCCCCGACGGGAATTATCTCCCCGTCTATGCCCCCCAAATTCTGACGGACCGTCACAAGACCCCCTGGGGAAGCGCGATCAATTACGACGGCGCTGATGCGAAGTCGATGCGGGAGTTCGTGATCCACAACGCGCTCTACTGGCTTGAAGAGTTTCATATCGATGGACTGCGCCTCGATGCGGTCCACGCCATCATGGACGACAGCTCAACGCATATCCTGAACGAACTGGCGCAACGGGTGCGCGGGACGCTCGGCAAGGAGCGTCAAATCCATCTTGTTCTGGAGAACGAGGAGAACGAGGCGCACTGGCTGGCGCGTGGGCCGAAAGGTGAGGTTGAGCGCTACACCGCGCAGTGGAACGACGACGTCCACCACGGTTTGCACACCGCCGCCACCGGCGAGCAGGCCGGTTATTACGCGGAATATCTTGGCGAGACCGGAAAGCTCGCGCGCGCCCTGGCCGAAGGTTTCGCCTTCCAAGGCGAGATGATGACGTATCGCGGCTCGGCGCGGGGCGCACCCAGCGGGCACCTGCCCCCCACAGCCTTCATCGCCTTCATGCAAAATCACGATCAGGTGGGCAACCGCGCCTTCGGCGATCGGCTGACGCATGCGACCCCGGCTGAGCGGGTGCGTGCCATCGCCGCTACGTTTCTGCTCGCGCCCCAAATTCCCATGCTGTTCATGGGGGAGGAATGGGCGGCCGCGCAGCCGTTTCCGTTCTTTTGCGATTTCGAGGACGAGTTGGCGGAAGCCGTGCGCAAGGGCCGGCGTGCGGAGTTTGCCAAGTTTCCGGAATTTCAGGACGAGGCCACGCGCGAACGGATTCCCGATCCGACCGCTGAGGAGACCTTCCGCTCGGCCAAGCTCGACTGGGGCGATCTCACGCGCGCGCCGCATGCGCAGTGGCTCGACTGGTATCGGCGGATGCTTGCGGTCCGGCGCACCGAAATCGTGCCAAAGCTCGCTCAGGCCGCGGGTCATGCCGGGGTGTACGAAACCTCCGGTCCCGGCGCATTCCGAGTGGATTGGAGCCTCGCTGACGGCTGCCGGCTCGTCGTGTTTGCCAATCTTTCCGACGAGGCGTGGAGCGGCTTTGGACCGAGCCCCGGTCGTATTGTCTGGAGCGAGGGCAAGGTCGATCAGCAGCGAAAAGTTTTACGTCCATGGTCGGTCGTATGGTCGATGGCGACCGCCGAGGACGCGCAGGAAACGGCCCGGCCGTGAGCGCGCTTGACCAACTCGCAGGGCGAATGGGTATCGAGCCCGAATTCAAGGATGCCACCGGCCAAGTTCGTCGTACCGACCCGAAGGTCAGCCGCGCACTGCTCGATGCCATGGGCCTTGCGGTCGAAGACGCGGCCAACGCCAAGGCCATGCTTTTGGAACTGGAGCGAGGGGAGGCGGATCGGCCGCTTCCGCCCGTGATGGTGGTGCCGGATTCCATTGCGCCGTTCGCCGTTCCGCTCACGCTGCCGCGGGGGACCGATGCCGTCCGCTGGTCGGTGAAGGAACAAGACGGATCAAACCGCGAAGGGGAGGTATCTTTCTCCAGGCTCGCGCCGGAGCGCTCACAAAAAGCCAGACCGGCGGTGGAGTGCCGGCGCCTCGTGATCCCGGCGCCCGCTAACATCGGCTATCACGTGCTGCGGATCGAAGCGCGCGGGCTCGATCCCGCCGAAATGCCGCTGATCGTTGTTCCCCGGCGTTGTTTCGTGCCGGAAGGCCTGGCCGACCAAGCACCGATCTGGGGCATCTCGCTCCAGCTCTATCTGCTGCGGTCGAAACAAAACTGGGGCATCGGCGATTTCGGCGATCTCAAATGTTTCGCCAACGTCGCCGCCGACCTCGGCGCTTCCGTGATTGGGCTCAACCCGCTGCATGCGATGTTTCTCGACGCGCCGGAGCGGGCAAGCCCGTACTCGCCGGCGAGCCGGCTTTTCCTCAATGTCCTGTTCATCGAGATACCGGCCGTTCCGGAATTCAATTCGGCTGAACGCGTACGTGCAATGATCGCCGCGCCGGACTTCCAGCGCGACCTCGCCCATTGCCGCGATGCGCCGCTGGTCGACTATCAGGCGGTTGCACGTCTGAAGCTGCCGATCCTGCGCGCGATGTTCGATGCTTTTCGAACCGAGCCCCACAGCGACCGAAGCCGGGCGTTCGACAATTTTCGCCGCCAGCAGGGCGATGCGCTCGGGCGGTTCTGCTGCTTCCAGGCGCTACGCGAATATTTCGCAGCGCAGGTATCGCGACGGGCCGATTGGCGGAACTGGCCCAAGGAATATCAAGACCCCGGCTCGGCATCCGTGGCGCGGTTCGC
>Ga0207688_10000211_pt1 | contig 26007 bp, 16 predicted proteins | sample KBSMiscanthusM4_FD_184296 | JGI IMG/M metagenome (GOLD analysis project Ga0207688, IMG submission 184296) | Miscanthus rhizosphere microbial communities from Kellogg Biological Station, Michigan, USA - M4 (SPAdes) (version 2) | ecosystem: Host-associated > Plants > Roots > Rhizosphere ...
ACGTTCTCATATAAGACGCCGCCGCTCGCGCAAGCCCTGCTAGCGCCCCCACGCGGCGACGTAAGGGGCCGCCCATCCTTCGAGACGCTCGCTACGCTCGCCCTCAGGATGAGGCGGAAGTGAAAGCCCAGCGCGCCTCACGGCGGAGAGCCCGGTGCGCCTCATGGTGAGGAGCGCCGCAAGGCGCGTCTCGAACCATGAGGGCACGACCAACAAGGCTTGCAGAAGCAAGGGGGCAAGCGTGGGCAATATGGGGCAACGGAGAGGCTTGACTGACTCACGCATTCGGCCTTCATGGCGGCAAATTCCAACGTCAGACGTCGCGGCCGGGCGCCGCACCATTTCAAGAACCGAACCCGCATAAGGACTTGCTATGTCGAAGAACTCCTCGCGTCCCGTCGGCCGCCACTTCCTCCAGATTCCGGGCCCGACCGCACTGCCCGACCGCGTGCTGCGCGCGATGGACACGCCGATCATCGATCACCGCGGGCCGGACTTCGCCAAGCTCGCCAAGCGTTGCCTCGACGGCATCAAGACCATCTTCAAGACCACCAATCCCGTCATCATCTACACCGCGACCGGCACCGGCGCGTGGGAGGCCGCGCTGGTGAACACGCTGTCGCCCGGCGACCGCGTGCTGATGGTGGAGACCGGCCAGTTCGCCACGCTGTGGAAGGTCATGGCGGAGAAGCTCGGCCTGCGTCCCGAATTCATCAAGACCGACTGGCGCATCGGCGCCGACCCGGCCGTGATCGAGGACCATCTGCGCAAGGACACGAACAAGGAGATCAAGGCGGTCTGCGTGCTGCACAACGAGACCTCCACCGGCTGCCTCTCGCCCATCCCGGAGATCCGCAAGGCGATCGACGCCGCCGGCCACCCGGCGCTGCTGTTCGTCGACACCATCTCCTCGCTCGCCTCGACCGACTATCGCCACGACGAGTGGGGCGTCGACGTCACCGTCGGCGGCGCGCAGAAGGGGCTGATGATGCCGCCCGGCATGTCGTTCAACGCGGTGAGCGACAAGGCGCTGGCGGCGGCGAAGAATTCGAAGCTGACCAAGTCGTTCTGGGCCTGGGACGACATGCTCAACATGAACAAGATCGGCTTCTTCCCCTACACGCCGGCGACGCAGATGCTGCACGGGCTCGCCGAAGGCATCGCGATGCTGCACGAGGAAGGGCTCGACAACGTGTTCGCGCGCCACGACCGCCTGGCCGAGGCGACGCGGAAGGCGGTGCGCGCCTGGGGGCTCGAGATCATGTGCCGCGAGGCGAGATACTATTCGCCGACGGTCACGGCGGTGATGCTGCCGGACGGCCACAACGCCGACGCCTTCCGCAATCTCGCGCTCGAGACCTTCAACATCTCCTATGGCGCGAGCTTCGGCAGCTACGCCGGAAAATATTTCCGCATCGGCCATCTCGGCGACCTCAACGACGGCATGCTCATGGGCGCGCTGGCCAACACCGAGATGGCGCTGGCGCTCGCCGGCATCCCGCACAAGAAGGGCGGCGTGCAGGCGGCGGTCGATTATCTCATTTCGGCGCACGCGCACCCGACGCGGGCGGCGGCGGAGTAGAGCTCGCGAAGTTCAGTGCGCGAGGCAAGCGCGCGCTCGGCCGGGACACGGCCATCGACAAACGCAATTTTTGATGATGCGGAAAGTATACAAGATTCGCGTAATTTTGCAAGATAGATCCGGCGTTCGGGCACGCGTGGATCTGAAGATAAGCCCTTTTCGCGTGTGTTCCGGGGCAATGGAATTCAATGAAGCGATCTAATGCAGGGAGCGTCTAGCGGATTAACTTCAGGTCGGATCCGGAGGTGGGCTCGGCGACCCCAGACCGATGAGTAGGTCATCCCATGTTTCGCTGCCAGCTGCTGCGTCCGGCGCGGGTCTAGTGGCCTATTTGCAGACGGGCTGACCATTTATCACCGCCGCACTCTTTCCTGGCGGGCATCCCTTCGGTTGGGGACCTGCAGCCGCCGGCTTTGAAGCAGCGGCCGCTGGCGCAGGTACGACCGGCTTCGGCGGTGGGGGAGGCGCGACTACCTTGGCAGCCGACGGTGGTGGCGGCGGCGCTACGGGCTTGACCATTGCTGCGGGCGGCACGGATGGCTGGGGGGCCGCCTGTTTTGGAGGAGGCGGGGGAGCTTGCGGCGGAGCCAACCGGGCCGGAGGCACTTGCGGCTGCAGCGATGCAGGCTTGGCCATACCGGGGGAGGCCGGCGAGGGCGAAAGCGGGACCGGCTTTGGAGGAGCCGATGGCGGCGGGAGTTTTGCGGTCGGGGTTTGCGATCGCGGTTGTGCACCCCCTCCCGACGGCACTGATGGCTTGATGCGTTTGGTTTCAGTTGACTGCGATTCCGGCGTAATTGCCGCCGAGGGTGTCGAGGGACTCGCCCCCGGAGCTTGCGATGGTGTTCCTGATTTTCCTCCCGCGGCTGCTGGTGGGATCGGCAGCGCATGGATTCCGTTTGGCCTCGCGGGAGCCGGCGTTCCCGGTGCCACGGCAGCTGAAGGGGCGGCGGGCGCAGCCGGTCCTGTCGCGGGCACCTGCGGGGACGATGTGCCAGGCTTTGGGCTGCTGTTAGGCGGAGCTGTCCCCGGCGTCACCGCCGTCGATGGCGTGGATGACCGGGGGATTGCGTTCGGCGCTGGCAGCGGCTGCCCATTGAGTCCGGGCAACGGCTGTCCCGGTTTACCCGGAGGTTGGTTTGCCCTTTGAGCCGGGCCGCTCGGTGGCGTCACTGCACCTTGCGGATTCTGCGTTTGCAACGTGACGGCCTTCTGCGCCACTGAAGGAGGCAGCGCCGGTCCGATCGCCGCGACCGGGGCGGCCACGGCAGGCGCCCCCGGAGGTCTGGCCTGCGCGGGGGCGCTGGCTTGCACGGGGGGCTGCACCGTCGTGGTCTGTCCGCTCGGGTTCGTGACGGTGACCGTATTCGTCACGTTGTTGACGACGACTGTATTGTGAACGTTGTTGTAGATGACGTTGTTCGGCGGCGGAGCCACGTATCGCGGCGGACTCACCCAAACCGGCACGGGCCGGTAAATCGGCATAGGCAGCAAGAAGATCCCCACCGGCGCAGGCGGCGGTTCCAGCACGACGAATTCGGGTGGGGGCGGCGCCAGGAAGAGGACCGGCACAGGAGGTGGTGGCGCGAAGCCAAATACCGGATCGTCGAATACGAGAACCGGCCGGCGAATGTAAACGATCTCCTCCGGGGGCGGCGGTGGCAGATCGTAAGCCATCACCGCGAAGGATGGCGGCGGCTCGAATGCGGCAGCCAGAAAGGCGAGGCGCCGACGCGCGTCACTCGCGTGCGGACCATCCGGATAGCGTCGCAGATAGGACCAGTAGGCGGGAGGCGTATCGACGACGCGCGTGCGTCGCCATGTGATCGCCTCGCGCCGGGCCGCAATGATGGCGCGCACCCGCCGAGCCATGGGATCGTTGGGGTAAACCGCGAGAAAGTCGGAGTATCCTTCCAGCGTGTCGCGCTCGAGTGCCACGATATACGCCTCTTGCGCATCAAGATCGCGAATTGGCCGCGCGCGGATCGCCGCCGTTTGTTCAGCCGAAATCGCGGGGGGTGGGGCATCGGCTGCCCGCTCGAAGAACACGAGCGACGCCGGTATTTTCGTGGCATGCCATGGCACCTCTGCGCCTTTAGTCATGTCATTGACGCGCAGTCTTGTACGCTCGAAGACGTCGGTAAGGGGCAGACCTCCTTCGCGGATCATCTCAGCGAGTGCTTGGGCATATGGGCCATAGGGGCCCTGCCCTTCGGGAGCCACCGTCCCGGGCGCAGAATTGAACGCGAGCATCACGCCAGGCTCGGGCTCGATGAGTGCCAGACCGCCGGCGAGCCGAGCGCCGGAGCGGGCGAAAGGATTGGCACGCGCCGCATCGAGCACAACAATGCTGGCCTTAAGCTTCATCGCCGCAAGCGGCCGGATGTAATCGGAAACTCTGAGTGCCTCAGCTGCAACATCCGAATCGCGCGCAATGCGCGCATCGATCGGAACGAAATAATTCTCGCCCTCGAGCTGGACGCCATAGCCGCTGGCGTAGATGAAGGCGACGGTGTCAGATCCAGAAGCTGTCGCTTTATCCACGAAGTCGCGAAAGGCGTGACGCAGCGTGTCTTGATCGAGGTCGCGAGCGCCCACCACGTCGAAACCCGCGGCCTGGAGAGTTTGCGCAATCAGGCCGGCGTCGTTGGCCGGAGTGGCGAGCGCTCCTGCCTGGTAGCCCGCGTTCCCAATGACGAGCGCGATGCGCTTCTCCGCCTGTGCCGCGCCCGGGACGCCGACCAGGGCGAAGGCAAGGAAACCAAGAGCTGCGACAAGATTGCAAATCCGCGCCATGAGATCCTCAAGCGGGAAAATCGATTGCCGTGGTTCACCTGTTTATGGAGCAGCGAGGCTGAACGGCCTTTGAACAGAAGAGATCAAGAGTTGGGCGTCCTGAAGACAACCACCCACGCCCCGTTGGCCGAGTGCAGCGGCGGACGGAACTTTGCGAATATGCCCAGGGAGGAATTGCGTCAAATCTCTGTGCCGACAAGGAGCGAGCTTTTTTCGTTATCTGGCCTCAATAGTGCAAGGATTCCTTCATGCGCGCGCGGCCGCGACACGGCCGCGCCAGAGACACTTTAAGGATACTGCTGGAAAATCCGGCCCAGCCGGCGGCGGCCGGGATGCCGACCGGAGCCTAGGCCGTGGACCGGCCTAGGCTGGAAGCTGTGCCGGCAGCCTGGCGCAGCAGGCGACCCGGGGTCAGCGGACCACGACCACCGGTGCGCCCCAGCTGACGCGGTTATAGAGATCGAGCACGTCGGCATTGAGCATGCGGATGCAGCCGTAGGACACGAAGCCGCCGATCGAGCTGGGCTGATTGGTGCCGTGAATGGCGTATTCCCCGCCGCTGAGGGTCATGGCCGCCGCGCCCATGGGGTTGGTCGGCGCGCCGCCCGGGATCACGGCGGGCAGCGAAGGCTTGTCGCGCCTGATCTCGGCAGGCGGCGCCCAGGCCGGGCTCAGCTGCTTGCCGTCGATCCGGGCCGTGCCGGACCATTGCTTGCCGGCGCGGCCGACGCCCACCGGGTAGCGGATGGCCTGGCCGTTGCCGAGCACGTAATAGAGCTTCCGCTCGGCGGTCTTCACCACGATCGTGCCGCTCGAATAGGCCTCGTTGAACCCGACCATCTCGCGGGCCTGCGCGGACTGCGACATGGCCGCAGCAAGCAGGAGCGCGGCCGCAGCCGCACCAAAAGAACGTACCGGATGCATGATTGTCCCCTGATCGATGCGCGGCCGACCCCCGGCCGCACCTCTCGATTCATTGGTCGCATCAGGGGGCTAAATGGTTCATTCGGCCCCGCTGGCGAGGCCCGTCTTTTGCGAAGATCGGTCAAACAGCGCAGCCCGGGCGCCGGAGGACCCCTGCCCTTAACCATCGGGGCATCCACTGCCGGCGGCGGCTGCTTGAAGGCAGCCGGTGGGTTCGCCGGAAGGGCGTAAATACATACCGCTTGCTGCGAGGCCGGAAATCCACCGAACCATCGAGAGGCGACGGATGAAATATTGGATGGACACCGAGTTCATCGAGCGGCCGTACACAATCGATCTGATCAGCATCGGACTGGTCGCCGAAGACGGCCGGGAATTCTATGCCGAGAGCAGCGAGGTCGACTGGACGAAGGCAAGCCACTGGACGCTCGAGACCGTGCGCCCGCAACTCGCGGGCACGGGAATGCCGCGCGAGTACATCGGCTACGGCATTCGCGAGTTCATCGACGCGGACAAGCACCCGGTGTTCTGGGGATATTTCCCCGCTTACGACTGGGTCGCCTTCTGCTGGCTGTTCGGCGGCATGAACGACCTGCCGTTCGCATTCCCGCAGCTCTGCCTGGACATCAAGCAATGGGCGATCGAGCTGGGCGATCCCGAATTGCCACACCAGGAGGGAGCGCGTCACCACGCCCTTGCCGACGCGCGATGGACGAAGGCGGCGTGGACGTTCCTCGCCGGCCTCAACCCAGCCGCGGGCGAGCGCCGCTGCGTCGGCCGCAAGAATCCCGATCAGCTGACGGCGGCATCGGCGTGATCGCCGCGGGCGGCGGCGAGCGGACCATCAGCGACAAAACGCCTTATCTTGGACTTCAGGACTTCAGGACTTCAAGTGCGCGGGTAATCAGCGGATCGATACCATTTTCGATATCCGCCTTCCGGTTGAGCATCTCGATGTCGGCGGGAACGCCCTTGCCTTCGTAGCACACCATGTCAGCCGAAAAGTACGTCTGGTACGACAAACTATATTCCCAGCCATTCGGGAGTTTCTTCTCGAGCTGATACGAAAAGATACCGTTGGTATGGTCTCCGACAATCGTAACGTGAGGCAGCTCCCTGATTGCAAGGGCAAAGGCTTCGCCGCCGCTAAAAACGGAATCGCAGGTTAGGAGGACGATCGGCCGGGTGAATTGTGCCCTGCCTTGCGGTTCGAGATACCAGGTCTTCAGACGTGTATTGTCTTGCTCGCCGGGGCCGATCTTTGTCCGCCTACGGAACGCAACCCGCTTGCGGTCGCAAAACCGATTGATGATCGCTATGGCAGTGCTGTCGTCGCCGCCCGGGCAGTTGCGGATATCGATGATAAAGCCGTCCAGGCTATCGAAGTCAGCGGCAATCGTGTCCAGGGCGGCCCTCAAGTGCCGCTTCTTGACGCCTTCCAGCTCGAGAATCCGGATGTAGCCAATGGCACGAGAACGGCAATAGTGAAGCATCCAGGCTTGGCTCTCTTCAGGCCGACCGAAGGCATTGTCGACCAGAGTCTTGCCGGTCGTTCTGAAGAGCCGTTTGATCTCCCGCTTCGTGAACTCCTGCCAGAATCGCGGTTTTTTCTCCGGAGTGAAATACCGCTTTTTGCCGTGCACTTTGGCTTTCAGCTCAACATGCCCGTCATTCAACGGGTCAAGCATCCGGCACAGAATATCGAAGAGTTCATCATCGCTGGTCTCATTCGTCACTTTCGGTCGATAGGCTCGATACTGCTTGTTCCAATCGACACTCCGCAACCTGAAGAACGGGTATCTCTCGTTAAAGGTCTGCCATAAGACCTCAAAATTCCGTTCCGGATCTTGTTTGCTCATGTCACTGTCCACACGCGGCGACACCGCCGAGTCTCATTCAAGGCTCAGGATCTGATCGCCAACCCTGCCTTCATCGTAATGAAGGCTGCCGACAGGTTCGGATAGAACAACGACACCGAACGAACTGTGGCGAACGGAACTCACTCACCCCAAAGTCATCGGCTTCGGATGTTCACTCCCTCCACGCTCCTCGACGACTCACCCGCTGCATCTTCTCCTGGAAGCAGTGCACCACGATGAGGGCCGAGGAAGGCCACCGCTGCGCTCGAAACGGCGGTCGATGCCGCAGGCTCGACCAGGCCCTGGGGTCCTCCATCGGCCAAGGCCGCTGTCCGACAACCTCACCCATTCCCGACGACCTCGCCGAAATGGCCGGACGCCCACGACCTGGACCTTATGCCCGCGGGGCTCCATATCATCCGATGACCCAGGGCAAAATCGAACGCTGGCACCCGACGCTGATAGACCGCATCCTGCTGGAGAACTACAATCTGCCCGGCGACGGGGGAACTCAGGTCGGGCCTTTGCAGCAGCCTACACCCTCCGACGCCGCTAGGCAGCTAACCTGATCTCGGCCGACGTCTACCCCGGTCGCGGCCGACAGGGCAAACCGCAACGTCGTTAACCAAACGAGACAGAGCCTCTCCCAATCTGCACTCCGCGCTGCCTTAATGACCCCGGTGAAGGACATTGTTGCGGTCGGCAACTTTGTCCTCGAGGCCGTCAGGACGTCCGACGCGGCAACGGGCGCGCAGACTTCTTCGGCAATTCCGCGCGACGGTGAAGACGGTGTAGGGTTTTCGAATCGAGGGAACGTCAAGTTATTCGAGCGGGAAGCGCTCCAGCCGACGTGGCCCAGAGCACATAGGGCCAGTCATTGTCGGCTCAGAGCAGCGAGGAGACATGTTACAAATGTCAAGGGTGTGGAGTTGCAATGAGTGGGATCAACTGGAAGAAGTCATCGTAGGCAATCCGCTGAACGCGCGATTCCCGACGCCGGACCGCAGCACCCAGGTCGCAGAATTTCCTGACCGTTCACTGGCCGAAATTCCCCGCGGTCCCTTTCCGCAACAGGTGATTGAAGAGACGGAAGAGGATCTGAACGAGTTCGCGAGAATCCTGGAAGGCTTGGGCGTCGTCGTCAGACGTCCTCAGACATGGCCGCACGACGCCGGATTTTCAACGATCCATTGGGAGTCTCAGGGATACTACAATTATTGCCCCCGCGATATTCTGCTGGTCATCGGCGACCAAATCATAGAAACGCCGAACGTCATCCGCAGCCGCGCGCAGGAGACATTCAGCTATCGCACATTGCTGATGGACTATATGAAGTCAGGCGCAAAGTGGTACAGCGCCCCCAAACCCATGCTGTTGGATTCGCTCTTCGAGGGCGTCGACCTCGACAAGCCCACGCCCCGCAACGATGAGCCGGCTTTTGATGCGGCAAACGTCCTGCGGTTCGGCCGGGATTTGATCTATCTGGTCAGCGCCACGGGTAACGAACTGGGCGGACATTGGCTGCAATCGATTTTGGGCGAGCAGTATCGTGTCCACTTCCTCAAGGACGTCTATTTCGGCAGCCATATCGACTCGACCCTGGTGGCCCTACGGCCCGGATTGGTTCTCGTCAATCCCGCGCGTCTCAATGATGACACCCTGCCCAAGATTTTGAAGCAGTGGAAAGTTATCTACAGCCCGCCGATGGAGAACACCGACAGATACGACGCCGACTATTTGTCCAAGTGCATTGGCAGTGACTGGATCGACATGAATGTGTTCAGCGTCAATCCGAATTTGGTCGTAGTCGATCGAAGTCAGCCTTCTCTGATGCGGCTTCTGGAGAAGGAAGGTCTCGATGTCATCCCTCTCCAGTTGCGGCACTCCAAACTTCTTGGCGGCGGGGCTCATTGCGTGACATTGGACGTCCGCAGAACGGGACCGCTCCAGCGTTATTTCGACTGAGTTCGCTGTTTCAGCATCCTGCTCAAGAACGGGCACCATTGACCTCAAGGTCGAATTCGAACGCCTTTGAGAATGCAATGGTCCGAGCGTATAAAAATGTGAGGGCGGGTTTTGGCAGCCATTCTTGCAATCGTCATCGCTGGCTTCCTTGCGCTGACGTTTCTGGCTTGGAGGCGATACATTTGGGCGGCGCAGAAAGTCCCGCAGGCGGATAATTGTCCCTGCAGCCTGACCGATGTCTTCGGCGACCGCCCGTTTGTTAACGTGCCGCATCAGAGAGGGGTGCGGTGGCTCACGGAGATTTTCAGCCGGTCCGCCGAGAAATATCCGCATCTCACGGCGTTACAGATTCCTCACACCGGGGAATCGCTGACCTTTGCCGAGCTCGACGTGCGGGCGGAAGCCGTGGCCGCGGCCCTTTCTCCCTTCCTCAACGGCCCTGACCAGATCGTGGCCGTGGCGATGTCGCAGGACAACTGGCAGATCGTCGCCTGTCACCTCGGCATTCTCAGGGCTGGCGGCACGGTGATGTTTCTCGACACCACATTGCCCGACGCATTGATCACCCACATGCTCAACGATGCGGAGCCGGTCATCATTCTCACGCGGGGGCAAGACAAGTTCCGCGACCTGCCGACGCTCGACGTCCTGACATTGCCGGAGAAGACGCCGCAAAGGAACGCGCCGGCTTGGCTCGACGACCCCACACATCGCCTTGCGACCATCTTTTACACCAGCGGAACCACCGGGATGCCCAAGGGGGTGGAGTGCCCGCACGCAGGCTATGTCAACCTGGCCCTGAGCTATGCGGATTACTTCGACCTTCTTCCGGGTATGGACGCGACTTCGCTCACGTCGTCGCTGGGTTACGATGGCAGTATCTCCGAGATGTACAGCGCCTGGGTTTCGGGCTGTGCCGTGGTCATGTTGACCAAGGAGCAGGTCCGGTCCGGTCCGGACCTCGTCCCCGTCCTCCGCGAAGCCGAGGTTACGGTCCTCTTCTGTCCTCCAGTGCTGCTCACCACCCTGACATCGGCCCCGGAGGTGGATCTCCCCTACCCGCTTTGCCGCTACATCGTGCCGGCGGGCGAAGCCTTCCCCGGCGCGCTGGTGGGACCTTGGACGCGGGGCCGACGGCAGATCATCAACACCTACGGTCCTACCGAGGCGAGCACCGACACGAGCCGCCAGAGCTTGCGGCCGGGTGAGCCCATCACCATCGGCTCGCCGTTCGCCAATGTCACCTACGTCATTCTCGAGATCGATCAACTCAAACCGCTGCCCCACGGGGAAATTGGAGAGCTCTGCATCGGCGGCGTCCACGTTGCCCGCGGTTACCGCAACTTGCCGGGGCAGACCGACCAGAAGTTCATCGCACACCCTCAGTTCGGCCGCCTCTACCGCACGGGGGATAAATGCAAAATCGATATCCAAACGCAGCGCGTACACTTCCTCGGCCGGATCGACGCGCAGCTCAAAGTGCGCGGACATCGCGTTGAGGCGCAGGCCGTGGAGGATATCCTCCAGACCGAGTTCGGTGAAATCGAGGCTGCTGTTCTGGATCACCAGAACGAGACTCTCGTTGCATTCGTGGTCGCGCCTTCGGTCTGCGAAGGCGCGATATCGGTGGTTGCTCCAGCGCCCGCGAAGTGGGCTGCGCGCGTGACGGCGACGCTCGCCCAGAAGCTTCCGGCGCCTTCGGTCCCGACGAGGATCTTCCTTGTCGAGACATTCGTCATGAAGCCGGTCTCGGGAAAGATCGACAGGGAGTGCCTGCCAAATCTGGCTCATTTCCTGAGAAGCGCCGAGCCGCAAGCGAAATACGCTCGTCAAGACCCGCCTGCCAATGCGTCGGACAAAGGGCAAGAGGTTGCCGAACTGTCCGCTTGCGAAGACACGAGTCCCGAGTGCGAGGAGGTGCTGGCGATCTGCCGCGCCCTGTTCGACACGCCGCTCGGATTGGACGATGGATTCACCGAGGCCGGCGGGCACTCGATCCTCATCGCTCGCCTGGCGCAGAAACTGCAAGCTGCAGGATGGATGGTGCCGGTCAGGGCGCTGCTCGGTGACTGCAACACAGTGCGGAAGGTCGCCAACCGCCCGCGCACGCTCGAGCAGGCCTCCAAGGCGTCTGCCGCTCCTGTGAAATTCAGCGAGACCCGCGCCAAGCGCGACGAGGGCGCGGCAGAGGTGCTCTCCATCCGATACTTCACCACTCTGCAGGTCCTCTTCGCGACTCTCCTGTATTCGCCGCTCCTCGTGGCCTTCGTCGGCGCGCTCACCTTGATTGACGTGGAGGCATTCTTCACGACCAGCAGCTTCCCGGAGTTCGTCGTCGCGGCCTTCGCGCTGTACTTCGTCGGGCTCGTCATGCCCTTCGCCAGCCTGTTCTGGGTCATGACGATCAAGCTCATCCTGGGTGGTGACGTCTACAGGAACAACGTGACGCCGGGCATTTACCCCAAGTGGAGCAAGACGCATCTGCGGATCTGGTGCATCGGTCGGCTGGAGCAGATGGTGCTCCAGCCGTTGGCGACGATGTATCGCAGCGCGCCGCTGATGGCATTCGCGTTGCGGCAGCTCGGCGCAACCGTGGGCAAGAACCTGCAGTGCGCGCCCGATGCGGCGCTGTCCGGGCCGCTGGACTTGATCTCCATAGACGATGATGTCGCCATTCAGACCGGCGCCTATATCCAGACGACCAGATGGTCAGGGCAGTATCTCCACGTCGGCCCTGTTCGCCTCGAGCGCGGCTGCAAGATCGGGATGCGGGCCGCTATTGCCAACAATGTGACGGTAGGCCGCGGCACCTGGATCACTTCGTTCACCCCCATCCTCACCGACGTGGGCGAGCACGAGATGTGGGAAGGCGCTCCCGCGCGGCTGAGCGGCCGCTGTACGCAGTTGAAGCGCACGGCGGTCACCTGCCGGTACGCGCATCCCATCTGGCTATTGGAGACGCTCAACGTACTCATGCAGGTTTTCCTCTCCTTCTGCCTCATTGCGGCCCCCACCGCCGCCATCCTGTGGCTCGCCCGCGATATCATCTTCGCTGACGGCGCTGACCTTGCGCGCGATTATTTCAGGGTGACGCCGCTCTTCGAGATCGTGTCGGGCGTGGCCCTCTACACGTTCATCACGACCTGGGTCGCGGTCGTGGTAACCTCTACGCTGAGCTGCCTGTTCATTCGCTGGACGGCCGCTTCGCCGGGGCTGTACCCCTCGTGCGGTCTGAAGGGCGCTCTCCTCCTGTATCGAATGAACAGATTGAACGCCATCCAGCGATGGTGGACCTGGACGATTACGGGACAGTATCTGCGCGCGCTTGCCGGCATGCACTTCCCGCGCATTGGCGCCTCCGAATGCGACGTCATGTTCAACCTCATTCCAGAAGTCGCTACCGCCGACGCCAAGGTGTTCCTCTCCAATGGATGCTTCACGAACATGCTCGATCGCGGTGCCGAGCACCTCACGCTGCGATGCCTCGACATGCCCCGAAATTTCTTCGGCGGGAATAATTGCGTGGCAGAGCACGGGAACTTCCCGTCCAATTTTCTCCTAGGCGTCTCAACGCCCGGCAGCGAAATCCAGTTTCGACGACAGATGCGGTCGCGGCCTGGCGAGCCGATCACGGTGGCTGGCAACCCGCCCGTGAAATTTGCGAGCGCGTCATTCGAGAGGGAGAATGACACCCATAGGCTGCCAAGCTTCCCCCTCTTCCTCACGCGCCTCTTCCTGTTTGACTTTTTTAGTATTGGCACGCTGCGCATTGCTGAGGTGATGATCTTCGCGATCCTGGCTGTTTGTCTGCTGCGACTAGGCGGACACCCCATCGCCAGCGTGGTGCTTGCGCTGGTCCTGGTGGAAGTCGCACTGGTTCTGCTCAGCGTGGCGATCAAAAAGGGTCTCGTCGGCAGCAAATGGGGGACTAATCACGCGACCCCGTTCTGGTCCTGGCGCCACTTCGCCTACTTCTTCGCGCAGGACTGCTTCTTCGTCTGGTGCCGGGGACCGCTTGCGTTTTTCGCCGACACTGTCCTAGCGAATTCTATCCTGCGTTGGATGGGGTGCCATATTGGCCGCGGCACACTCGTGACCCAGCCCATGCAGTGCTCTGACTGGAACGCGGTCAGCTTCGGCAATGACTGTGTCGTCGACGGCTTCCTGCAGTTTCACACCTTCGAAAACATGACGCTGAAGGTGAAGCGAACGCACATCCAGGACGGTAGCACCGTTGCCTTTGGCACAACGGTGATGGGCGGCTCGGTCATCGGGCCGGACACGACGATTCTGCCGTTGTCGCTGGTCCTCAAAGAGATGATCATGACCACTGCGACTTATGAAGGAAGCCCCGCGCAGCCTGTCATGGCCCCCCTTGCAGGTACTGAGAACTCCATCCGTGTTGATCACGTGAGCGAATCGCCTAGCGTCGGCGACGATGATCGCGCTATTCTGCCTCTGCCTGGCCTTGTTCGTCTCGCCGTTCAGGTCGAAGAGCCGCCTTGAGGCAGAGAACGCTGCGGCATCCCAGACAATCCTGCTGCAGAGAGAAAAGATCAAACGCCAGACTATCGCTCAACGCCGCTTGCAACTCCAACGGCATGCCGCGTAACGTCCTCAACCAAAAGAGCCAGAGACTCTCTTAGTCTGCACTCCTCGCTGTCTCAAAAGCTCTGATGACGGACATCGACATGCTCATTTTCGTAGCGACCGCCGTCGCGTTTTTCCTGGTGCTGACCTATGCGGCTTGGCGACGATACCTTTGGGCGGCGGAAAAGGTGCCACAAGCGGACACTTGCCCGTACAGTTTGACCGACGTCTTTGACGACCGCCAATTCCTGAACGTGCCGCATCAGAAGGGAATCCGCTGGCTCACAGAGGTCTTCAGCCGCTCTGCCGAGAAGTTTCCGCATCTCACGGCCTTGCAGATTCCCTACACCGGAGAGTCCCTGACCTTCGCTGAGCTCGACGCACGGGCAGAAAACGTGGCCGCGGCCCTTTCCACCTATCTCACGGGACCCGATCAGGTCGTTGCCGTGGCCATGTCGCAGGACAACTGGCAAATCGTGGCCTCGCATCTCGGCATCCTTAAGGCGGGCGGTACCGTGCTTTTTCTCGATACCACGTTGCCCGAAGCCCTCGTCACCCACATGCTGAATGACGCACAGCCGGTAGTCATTGTCACGCGCGGGCAAGACAAATTTCGCGACTTGCCGACGCTGGATGTCATGACGTTGCCGGACACGATGCCGCGAAGAGAACCGCCAACCTGGCTGGACGACCCCACGCAGCGCCTTGCGACCATCTTTTACACGAGCGGAACCACCGGGATGCCCAAGGGGGTGGAGTGCCCGCACGCAGGCTATGTCAACCTCGCCCTGAGCTACGCCGATTACTTCGATCTCATGCCAGGCATGGATGCGACCTCGCTCACTTCGTCGCTGGGTTACGACGGCAGCATTTCCGAGATGTTCAGCGCCTGGGTGTCTGGCTGCGCCGTGGTCTTGCTGACCAAAGATCAAATCCGGTCCGGCCCGGACCTCGTCCGCGTCCTCCGCGAAGCCGAGGTCACGGTACTGTTCTGTCCGCCCGTCCTGCTCACCACCCTCACAGCTGCCCCCGAAGTGGATCTTCCCTATCCGATTTGCCGCTACATCGTGCCGGCTGGCGAAGCCTTTCCTAGCGCGCTCGTGGAGCCCTGGACCCGGGGCCGACGACAGATCATCAACACCTACGGTCCCACGGAGGCGAGTACCGATACCAGCCGCCAGAGTTTGCGGCCGGGGGAGCCCGTCACCATCGGGCCGCCGTTCGCCAACGTCACCTACGTCATCCTCGCGGTTGATGAACTGCGCCCATTACCTCACGGAGAGGTTGGAGAGCTCTGTATCGGAGGGGTGCACGTCGCGCGCGGGTACCGCAACTTGCCGGAGCTCACGGCCGAAAAATTCATCGCGCATCCTCAGTTCGGCCGCCTCTACCGCACCAGCGATAAATGCAAAATCGACATTCAAACACAGCGCGTACACCTCCTCGGCCGAATCGACTCGCAGCTCAAAGTGCGCGGGCATCGCGTCGAGGCACAGGCCGTTGAGGACATTCTCCAGACGCAGTTCAGCGAGATCGAGACCGCGGTTGTAGACTATCAGAACGAGGCGCTTGTCGCCTTTGTCGCGGCGCCTTCGGTCTGCGAAGGAGAGATCTCGGTGGTCGCTCGAGCGCCCGCGGCGTGGGCTGCCCGGGTGACGGCGGCGCTTGCCAAACAACTTCCAGAGCCGTCGGTCCCGACACGGATCTTACTTGTAGAAAAATTCGTCATGAACCCGGTCTCGGGCAAGATCGACCGGAAGTCGTTGCCAAACCTATCTCATCTGCTGAGAAGCGCCGAGCCGAAAGCGGAGGACGCCCGGAGGGAGACACTGGTCAGCGCGCGGGACACGGGGGAAGGAGAAGTCGAGCCGCCTGATGCCGATGCGGGTCTGGACCCTGAGAATGAGGAAGTATTGGCGATCTGCAGGGCCGTGTTCGAGACGCAGTTGGGATTGGATGATGGGTTCCTTGAGGCTGGTGCCCATTCAATCCTCATCGCGCGCTTGGCGCAGCAACTACAAGCTTCGGGATGGGAGGTGCCTGTCCGGGCGCTCCTGAGTGACTGCAACACTGCGCGAAAAGTGGCGAGGCGCCCGCGAGCGCTCCGGCGGACCTCCAAGGTTGCTGCCGGCCCGGTGAGATGCTGTGAGGACAGCGTCGAGCACGATCAGGTCGCGGCGGAGGTACTCCCCGTGGGATACTTCACCGCCCTGCAGGTCCTCTTCGCAATATTTTTGTATTCCCCGGGCTTAGTGGTCGTTCTCGTCGCCCTGGACCTCGCCGACGTCGGAACCTTTTTCACGACCGCCACCCTGTGGGAGTTTATCATCGCCGGCCTCTTCCTGTACTTGCTCGGCCTGGTCACGCCCTTCGCCGGCCTGCTCTGGGTCATGACGATAAAATTCTTCATGGGCGGTGACATCTACAGGAACAATGTGGCCCCGGGCGTGTATCCCAAGTGGAGCAGAATGCATCTGCGGATCTGGTGTATCGGACGGCTACAGAACATGGTGCTTCTCACGCTGCGTACGCTGTACCGTAGCGCTGCGCTCATGGCATTCGTGTTGCGGCAGCTTGGCGCCAGCGTGGGCGACAACCTTCAGTGCGCGCACGATGCTCACCTGTCCGGGCCGCTGGATTTGATCTCCATCGACGACAATGTCGCCATCCAGACCGGAGCGTACATTCAAACCACGAGCTGGTCGGGACAGTCCCTGCATGTCGGCCCTGTTCGCCTCGCAAGCGGGTGCAAGATCGGAATGCGAGCCGCCATCGCCAACGATGTGACTGTTGGCCCGGGGAGTTGGATCACTCCGTTCACCTCCATTCTCGCCAGCGTGGGTTCTCACGAGATGTGGGAAGGAGCTCCCGCGCGCCTCAGCGGTCGCTGCACGGAGCTCAGGCGCACAGCGGGATATTGCCAGTACGCGTCTCCGATTTGGTTGCTGGAAGCGCTCAACATCGCAATGCAGATCTTCATATCCTTTTGGCTCATTGTGGTCCCCACCGCTGCGATCCTGTGGTTCGCAAGCGGCCTGATACCCGCCGCGGACGCTGAGCTTTCCGGTGACTACTTCAGAGTGACGCCGCTCTGGGAGATACTCTGGCACCTGAGCCTCTACGCGTTCATCACCACCGGGCTCACCCTCACCGTGACCGCTCTGCTGGAATGCCTCTTCATCCGCTGCACGGCTGCTTCGCCGGGCCTCTACCCTTCGCGCGGGTTCAGGGCAGCTCTCCTCATGTACAGAAAATATCTAATGGACCGCATCCAGAGACAGTGGACCTGGACCATCACCGGGCAGTACCTGCGAGCGCTCGCCGGCATGCGCTTCCCGCGCGTGGGTGCGTCGGAGTGCGACCTCATGTTCAATCTCGTCCCGGAGCTTGCCAGTGCTGACTCCCAAGTCTTCTGGTCCAATGGCTGTTTCACCAACATGCTCGATTATGGCGCCGAACATATCAAGCTACGTCAGCTCGACATGCCCCGGAATTTCTTCAGCGGCAACAACTGCGTGGCGGAATACGGTCATTTCCCGTCCAACTTCCTCGTCGGCGTCTCCACTGCAGCCAGTGACATACAATTCCGGCGACAGATGCGGTCGCGGCCAGGCGAGCCCATCACGGTAGCGGGAAACCCGGCGGTGAAATTCGCGAGCGCCTCGTTTGAGGCGGCGAACAAAACCCAACGACGTCCGGATTTTCCCCTCTTCTTGACCCGCATGTTCCTGTTTGATTTCTTCACGATCGGTATTCTGCCCATCACCGAAGGGCTGATCTTCGCGATGCTGTACATCTGTTTGTTGCGAGCCGGCGTACACCCGCTGGCCATTGCGGCGATTGCTTTGTTGTTCACGGAAGTCAGCCTGGTTCTGATCTGCGTCGCGACGAAGAAGTCCCTGGTCGGCGGCAAATGGGGTGCCGATGATTCGGCGCAGTTCTGGTCCTGGCGGCACTTCGCCTACTTCTTCGTACAGGACTGCTTTTTTGTCTGGTGCAGAGGCGCTCTCTGGTTCTGCGCCGGGACTATCCTGTCGAATTCCATTCTGCGATGGATGGGATGTCAGATCGGGGACCGGACAATCCTGGTGCAACCGATGCAGTGCTCCGACTGGAACGCGGTGAGCTTTGGCAACGACTGTGTTGTTGACGGCGTTCTGCAGCTTCACACCTTCGAGAACATGGTGCTGAAGGTGAAGAGAACGCGAGTGGAGGACGGCTGCACCGTCTGCTTTGGCGCCACGGTGATGGGCGGCGCGGTGATCGAGCGGGGCACGACGCTCTTGCCGTTGTCACTGGTCCTCAAGGAGATGCATCTGCCGACTGCTATCTACGAGGGAAGCCCCGTGGAGCCTGCAAGTGTCACAAGATAGCGCGGGAATGCACGACGCCACCCGTTCGAGAACCCCGCCTCGCCCGGTTGACAACACCGACTGGCTGAAGACCGTCGCAATCATCTGCGTGTCGGCTGGTCATTTTGGCTTTTTCTTCATGGACGACGAGCAGTGGTGGAGCGTTCTCGGACGCTTTGCAGCTCCGCCGTTTTTCTTTCTTGTGGGATACTCGCAGAACCGGACCGTCCCGTTTCACTGGATATGGATCGGCGTCATTCTGACTCTGCTCGAAAGCTCGAACGCCGATTGGACCTGGGTGGCACCGAACATTCTTTTGAGTCTCGCACTCATCCGCCTTGCACGTCCCTATGTGCAGATGCTTATGCAACGTCACGGGTGGGCTGCCTTCGTCCTCCTCGTCTCCACATTCCTCGTTGTACTGCCGATAGCGGCGAAGATCGTCGACTACGGCGCGGAGGGGTGGCTGTGGGCGCTGTTCGGCTTATGCCAGCGCCAATATGTCGATGGCATATCCGTCGTCGGCAGCAGCGGCGAAACTCAACACTCGTCAGCGTCCGCGCTGGCTGCGACCCAGACCGCCGGCCTGATGCGGCTTCTGGCCTGCTTGGTCGCTGCGGTCGTCTTCGTCTGGCAGGAGCAAAAGGAGTTCTCGTTTCCGCCAATTCATTTAGCTGTCGTTATTTTGGGCCTCGGCGTTCTGTCGGTCAGCCTGTGTCTATTTAAGCGTGGCGAGAGCCGCATCCAACCTTCAGAGAAAATAGCCAGCACGCTTCGCTTCATCGGTCGGTATACTCTGGAAATATACGCTATCCAGCTTGCCGGCTCCGAACTCATTGTAATGTTGGTGCCTGGTCTCTCCCCCTGAGCCGACGGAGTCGGCGGTGAGCACATTGCCGCCGGGAACAAACAAATTGTGCGTCGGCCGCGCAGCTTCGTCGTCCAGCCCGATCCAGCGCAACTTGCCTTGCGCCGAGATGAGCCAGAAATCCTCCCTTCCTCAACCCGCCCCAATCTGTCCCATGAGTGCTGACGGCAGAGACTTAAGGGGGGCGCATTATAACCTTGACAAAGCAGGTTCCATAGGTAGGATGGTAGCAGAAAGGACGCCGTGCCATGTCTAACCTTCAGAACCCGATCTTTTCCGACGAGACCAAAGCCCGTAAGTGGCTCGAAGCTCGGGTTTGGCCGCAAGGCCCTGTCTGTCCGCATTGCGGCGTTACCGAAGAACATGTGACCAAGCTGGAAGGCGGCAAGCACCGTCCCGGCCTGTACCAGTGCAACGAGTGCCGTGAGCAGTTCACCGTCACCGTCAAGACCGTATTCGAGCGCAGCAAAATCCCGCTCACGAAGTGGCTTGCCGCACTGTTCCTCCTGACGGCCTCGAAGAAGGGCGTTTCCGCCCATCAGGTCCATCGCTCCTTGGGCATCAGCTACAAGTCGGCCTGGTTCATGATGCATCGCCTGCATGAAGCCCTGCGCAACGGTGGCCTTGCCCCGATGGGCGGCGCTGGCGAAGTGGTCGAAGTCGATGAAACCGTTATCGGCAAGCTCGAAGGCGCTCCGAAGCACACCTATCAGGGCTACGGCCAACAGTGGCGCAACACCGTGCTCGCGCTGGTACAGCGCGGCGGCAATGTCCGCACCTTCCATGTGGAAGGCACCACAACCGCCGTCCTGCTTCCGATCATCCGCGCCAACATCCAAACCGAGACTTTCGTCATGACCGACGAAGCCTCTTGGTACAAATTGCTAGGCGACACTTTCGACAACCACGAAGCGGTCAACCACACCAACAAAGAATACGTGCGCCGCGACTTCTCTTGGCACACTGGCGAGCTTTCGCAGGTCAAGATCACGACCAACACGGTCGAAGGCCATTTCTCAATCTTTAAGCGCGGGATGGAGGGTGTGTACCAGCATTGCAAAGAGAAGCACTTGCATCGCTATCTCGCGGAATTTGACTTCCGCTACAACACCCGCACGGCCCTTGGTTACACCGATCTGATGCGCGCAGAACTCGCGGCGGCGGGCATCAAAGGCAAGCGCCGCACCTATCGACGGCCTCACAAGCAAAACCAAATCGAAGCGCATTAAGCACCAAGCTCAACGCTTCCTAGGCTGGCGCGAGAAGAGGCGCCCGAAAATGAAACGTGTCCACTATTGGAGATCGCGCAAGCCCGTCTAAGTGGGAGTGAGCTAACATGGTCGATAAGGAACAACTTGATCTCGAAATTCGCCTAACGGCAATCGAATATTTGCTCATCAACATGGGAAAAGCAGTCTACCTCACCGCTCAGGTACCCGCAGAGAAGATGAGAGAAATGCGCGAAAACGCGCGAACGCAGCTGTTAAGTGAAACCTTCCCCGGCGTTGACCCAAGCATGGGTGACCATGTGGGGGCTGAGCTTGCAGATCGCGTAGAGTATCTTCTAGGCGAGATCGAAATACTGGTGGCAGATGCATATCAACAATTAGGTCAACAAAGGAAGGCTTAGCACTCATCCGCCTTACTTCGCTTGGTTTTGCCCCGTTTCCTGGGCCGTTTTGTCGCTTTGGTTCTATGCTGCGGCGGACTCTTTGCCACCACATCTACGGCGCGCTCGAAGCGAGCCCATGCGTCGGAATGCAGTTCTGGTTCTTTCTCTTGCTTTGGGCGGCTCATGTCGATCAATCCCAAAACGCTCGATCCAGAAGATTATGTCGCCTACTTAATCGGTCGAATTATGATCGAGTAGGGAGAACTCGATCAACGTCCTTACAGTGACATTGGGCGATTCGATCTGAAGATGCGGCAGACAGTAGCTACATATACTGACGATCTTGATCGATCATCGATTCGAACACCGCCGGAAGCATTGGCGCAAACTCTGTTTAGCATTGTCCAAGGGCGATGCAGCCGTCATATCCGCTGTAGACCAGACGATCACCGAACTAAAAAGGTTGGAAGAACTACGCAGCCATTTTGCCCGCGGCCAGCCAATCTGGATGCCAAATGGGTCTCCCAACTGCCCGTCTCCCCATATGTTTATCCTAGAACATAGGGCGGGGATAAAGGCCCTCAGACAGATGTTCGAAGAAGCTCGCGCGAACAAAGGAAAACTCGTTACTGGGCAGAACATCCTTCCTGTGTTCACAATCCCAGACCTTGAAAAACTTCGGGACGATCTCGCAACCCTGAACGTGAATTTCAAAAAGGCGTCTGAGACGGTTCTTCCCTCAAGATCGATAGGTTAGCTCGCCCACCGTGCAGCAATTATCGAAGTCCGGTTCGTCCAATTCTTCCGCTGCGTGATACGCGCCAACGTATCTACGTAAAAACTGCCTGACAGCATCCTCGGGCGCGCCAGCCCCGCAAATCACATGGGGCGGCTGTAGTTCTACTGTGAGGGCTGCTTTGTCAAGGTTATAATCCCCCATAAGGGTGCCATCCATATGCAGTCTGCGCACAAAGGCTCTTCACGTAAGCCATATAACTATCTGAAATAACAAAAGCTATTTTCTAGACCGTGACCTTTCGCATCAACTACGATCCCCCTCCCCAGCCCTCCCCCAACGCAAGTCGGGCCTGCCCGACTTGCGCAAGATTAAGTCGCGACCCGGGCAAGCCCGGGGCGCGTCGGGAGGGAGCAGACCGCCGTTGCCGCTCGCCCGCATTCGATTCTCCTCTCCGGCTCGCGGACAATCGCCGTTTTTGTGATCGGGATCACAGCGCGCCACCGCCTTTCCATGTCTGCTCTCCAGTCCAGCGGGAGGCATGTCCTCCGCTCAACCGAGGTGGAGGGTGGGATGATTGTTGGATGTGCGCGGGTCGCGACCGCTGGTCGATCGCGAGATGATTGGACCATCAGACACGGCCGGCTTGCCGCTTCAATCCGGGGGCTCCCGAACGTCATGGCGAAGGCGTCACAGCCGTGAACCGCGCCGCCATGAAATCGAACCGCGCCGGCATGAAATCGCTGATCCTCAAGCGCTCGATCATCATCGCCGGCATGAAGACCAGCGTGAGCCTCGAGGATGAGTTCTGGCAGGCACTGAAACAGATCGCCGCCGGGTTCGATATGCCGATGGCCAAGCTCGTGCACCGGATCGATACGCGGCGCCAGAACGGAAATCTGTCCTCGGCGCTGCGGCTGTTCGTGCTCGAGCACTATCTCAACCGCACCAAAGTCAAGCGCGAGAATGAAGCGGTGGTGCAAGGCGAGGTCTGCTCACCGACCTGAGACGGCGGTCGTCGTGTCGGAGCGCTTGTCCGCTGCCGATAGGCCAGCCATATATCGCCCATATATCCTTGTGGCAGGCCGTTTTCGCGTGCGTTCCGGTGCAATAGAGTTGGCAGCGCGCGCGCCGCGGCGAGCCGGCGGCGGCTTGCCGTCGACATCTCGCGGCACCCGGTCACCGGACCATGGACGCACTGGCAGCAAGCGAGTTCCAGAAGCTGGTCGCGGACGCGATCGCCCTGCACAAGTCGGGCCGGCTCGACGAGGCGGAGCGATCGTATCGCGCGGCGCTGCGCATGACGCCCGGCCACGGCGCCATCGCCCACAACCTCGGCGTCCTCGCCGCCGCGCAGGGCAAGCACGCGGCCGCGATCAGTCATTTCGACGCGGCGATCGCCGCCGAGCCGCGCTACGCCTCCGCGCATTACAATCGCGCGGCCGCGCTCGAAGCGAGCGGCCGCACGCATGACGCCATCCAGGGCTACAGCCGCGCCTGCGCCATCGAGCCGGAGCACTACGGCAGCCATCGCGCACTCGGCTTTCTCTGGCTGGCGCAAGGCGAACGGGGTCGCGCGCTCGACCATTTTGCCCGCACCTATGAATTGCGGCGCGGCGAGGATCGCTCCGGCATCGCGGCCGCGTCTCTGACGTCGGCAAACCGCGGCAAGCTGATGCATGACGCGGACCAGTTCCGCTATCTCGCGGGCCGGCGGCGCGACGGCCAGCGCTTCGAGCTCATGGCGCGCGCGTACGAGCAGGTCGCCGCCGGCGTGCCGGCGGAGGCCGCACCGCTCTCGCCATCCCAGCGCGAGATCCTCGGCGAGGACTACAACACCGCCATCAACATCTACAGCGCACCGGAATGCGCGGACGGCGCCGTGAGCGAGCGCCCCGACCGCGACGCGCTCATCGCGCGCTACCGGGACGGACCCACCGGCGCGATCTATTTCGACGACCTGCTCACGGCGCGCGCGCTCGCCACGTTGCAGCGCTATCTGCGCGAGAGCACGATCTGGCACGACTTCAGTCACATCGGCGGCTTCGTCGCGTCCTATCTCGAGGACGGCCTCGCCTGCCCGCTGCTGCTGCAGATCGCCGACGAGCTTCGCGCCACGTTTCCGGAGCTGCTCGGCCCGCATCCCCTGACCCAGGCCTGGGCGTTCAAGGGGCTCGAAGCGGAGGCGGCGGTCGACGTGCACGCCGACGATGCCGCGGTCAGCGTGAATTTCTGGGTCACGCCCGATGACGCCAACCTGGCGCCCGATCGCGGGGGGCTGCGGGTCTGCCGCACGCCGCCGCCTGCCGGCTGGGAGCTCACGTCATATCATGCGGACCAGGCGCGCGTTGTAACTTTTTTGGAACAACAGGCCGACAACACGCTCCTGGTGCCGTACCGGGAGAACCGGGCCGTCCTCTTCGAGTCGCGCCTGTTCCACTATTCCGATGCCCCGAACTTCGATAAATCATATCAAAATCATAGGATTAACCTGACGATGCTGTTCGGCCGCCACGGCCACACGGGGGCACCCGCGGGCCCCAAAGCGCTGGAAAACCCGCCATCCCAAAATTGACACACCGGGCCGCCTGCCCCTATATGACTCCATAGAAGAGACGGCCTGGGCAGAGCGGGCAGCAGGTACTCGGACCGAGCGGGATGCGGAGCGCATGGGCGCGAACGACCACTACACCAACTCCGCGCTCCGGGTCGGCGACGAGGATCACTACCCGCAGCGGCGCGTGGGCGAATTCATCGGCAACGTCGTGTCCAACACCGCGGTCAACGACGAGTACAAGCACGTCGTGCTGCGGGTTCACGAGCACGCGCTCAAGGCCTATGCCGGCCAGATGTTTCACCTGCTCTGTCCGTCACCCGACGGCGCCGAAGTCTGGATGCGGCGGCCGATGAGCGTCTACCGCGTCGACCGAACCGCGGGTCAGATCGAATTCCTCTACAAGACCGAGGGACGCGGCACCCGCGGCATGGCGCTGCTGGCGCCGGGCGACGACTTCAACGTCACCGGCCCGCTCGGCGTCGGCTTCAAGCTCGACCCGGCCTGGAAGAATCTCGTGGTGCTCGGCCGCGGCGTGGGGCTGGCGACGCTGGCGCCGCTGTCGCAACTGGCGAACGAGAACGGGGTGGGCGTGACCGCAATCCTGAGCGCGCGCCACGCCGGCGTCGTCATGTCGCGCGAGCTGTTCGACAGTCTCGGCGCCCGCACCATCACGGTGCTCGATTCCGACAACACCAGCGCGGTCGAGAACGTGGAGACGCTGATCGAGGAGCTGATCGGCCAGGGCAAGGCCGACGCCTTCTTCACCTGCGGCTCGAACCGCCTGCTGAAGCTGATGCAACGGCTGGGCAAGACGCACGGCATTCCGGGCCAGGTCGCCATGGAGCAGATCATGGTCTGCGGCTTCGGCGCCTGTTACGTCTGCATGCGAACCTTCGAAGTCGACGGACAACGGGTGCTCCGGCGGGTCTGCCGCGACGGGCCGGTGTTCAACATGCAGGAGGCGGTGGGATGGTAGACCTCTCCGTAAAGATCGGCGACATCACCCTGCAAAATCCGGTGACGCCGGCGTCGGGCGCCTTCTCCTGGGAGTACAACGACGTCATCGATCTCAACCGGCTCGGCGGCCTGGTGGCGAAGACCATCTGCCGCGAGCCCAGGCTGGGCAATCCGACGCCGCGCATGGCGGAGACCGAGGCCGGCATCATCCAGTCGATCGGGCTGCCCGGGAAGGGCATCGAATACTTCATCGACCACATCGTCCCGGAATATGCGCGCTTCACGCCGCCGCTGATCGTCAGCGTTTCGTCGGACAATGTGGAGGACTTCGCCGCGCTGGCCGAGGAGCTCAGCATCCCCGACGTCGACGTGATCGAAGCCAACATCTCCTGCCCGACCCGCAACCTCACGGGCACCAACTTCGCGATGCACGAGGACTACACGCGCGACTGCATCACCGCGATCCGCGCCAAGACCAGGAAGCCGCTGTGGGTCAAGCTCTCGCCCAATGCCGGCGACATCGTCTCGATCGCGAAGGCCGCCGAGGAGGCCGGCGCCGACTGCCTGGTGATCGCCAACACCTTCCTGTCGCTCAAGATCCGGACCGACAATTTCCGGCCGGCCCTGGGCAACAAGTTCGGCGGGCTGGTGTCGCCGGCGCTCAAGCCGATCGTGCTGCGGATGGTCTACCAGGTCGCCAAGCAGGTGAAAATCCCGATCATCGGGATCGGCGGCGTGACCAAGGCCGAGGACGTGGTCGAATACATGCTGGCCGGCGCCAGCGCCGTGGGCATTGGCTATGCCGGCTTCCGCAATCCGACCGCGCTGACCACGATCATCGACGATCTCGAAGCCTGGTGCGACGAGCGCGGGATCAAGAAGGTGAGCGAGCTGATCGGCGCGGTGCGCGACGACGACATGGAAACCGACACGCTGGTGGCGGCGTCGGCAGGCGTCTGAGCCGCGCGGATGACGTTCCGCTACGAGGAGATCGGGCAGCGGCTCAAGGCCTTTCGCATGGGCTCGGGGCTGGGCGCGGACGAGATCGCCAGGAAGATCGGGATCTCGCGCACGGCGCTCTACCGGTTCGAGCGCGGCGAGCTGGCGAAGATCGACACGCTCGCCAAGTTCGCGGAGCTGCTCGGGGTCTCGACCGCGACCCTGCTCGGGGTCGGCATCGAATACATCCCCTCGGCGGTCAGCTACTTC
>Ga0207688_10000216_pt1 | contig 25766 bp, 22 predicted proteins | sample KBSMiscanthusM4_FD_184296 | JGI IMG/M metagenome (GOLD analysis project Ga0207688, IMG submission 184296) | Miscanthus rhizosphere microbial communities from Kellogg Biological Station, Michigan, USA - M4 (SPAdes) (version 2) | ecosystem: Host-associated > Plants > Roots > Rhizosphere ...
TCGGCGCCATACCGAAGTAGGCCTTGACCTTGTGCAGTGTGCTCATCGGTGGACCCTTCTAACTCTGGTGTCTGTGATGAAGATGTGACTAGAGTGACTTTTCAGGGTGACGTTAGCGGTCGTTGCCCCAATAGCGCGGTACCGACACGCACACACGTCGAACCGTGTTTGACTGCGCTCTCGAGGTCCACGGACATCCCCGCCGACAGCCCGAGGGGCTGCTCGTAGGCCTTCTGCACCCGCTCCTTCTCTTCTTGCAGCCGCGCGAAGGCTTCGTCCGGATCGGCATCGAGCGGCGGGATGGCCATCAACCCGACGAACTCCAAGCCGTCCGCGGCCGCGATGGCGGCACACAGCTCGTCCACCGAATCCGTCCGGCCGATGCCCACCCCGCCCCTCGACTCGTCGCCGTCGAGGCTGAGCTGCAGGTAAGCTCGCAGCGGTTCTGCCCGGCGGCCTTGTTCCAATGCCTGGGTGGCCGCCCGGGCCAGCGCAGCGATCACCTTGGCGCTGTCGACCGAGTGCGCCGCGTACGCCCAGCCCGCGATCGACCGCGCTTTGTTGCGCTGAATCCGCCCGACCATGTGCCAGCGAATGGGCTCAGCACCCAATACGGCACCGACTTGCGCGCTCTTATTCGACGCTTCCTGTTCGCGGGATTCGCCAAATTCGAGACACCCTAAACGCCGCAAAATAAGCACATCGCTAGCCGGGAAGAATTTCGTTATGGGCAATAATTCAATGTCATTTGCATTACGTCCTGCCGCCTCCGCGGCGCGAGCGAGGCGCGCCCGAATGGCCGACAGTGCATCGGCCAGTTCGCGTTCACGGGCGCTCTTTGGGTTCATTCCATCCACACCAACGACGCCAGCCGTCCGGTGGGGGCATCGCGCCGATGACTGAACAGGTTGCGGTCGTCCACGGTGCAGCGGGGGTCGATGTCGATGGCCGTGATCCCCAAAGCCGTTAGTTGCCTGGCGATTCCGGCCCGCAGATCCAAACCGGGAGTTCCCCGCGAGGTTGTCGTGCGACTGCCCGGCAGCGATGCCTCGACGTCTGCGGCCATCTCGTCGGGCACTTCGTAGTTACGTCCGCTGACCGCGGGGCCCAACAGCGCGGAGATGTCGCCGGCGCGTGCCCCGACCCGCAGCATCGCCTCTACTGCCCTGGCGACGATGCCCTTCTGTGCTCCGACCCGGCCCGCATGAACGGCCGCCACGACTCCCGCGCGGGCGTCGCCCATTAAAACAGGAACACAATCTGCGGTTACCACCGCCAAAGCCAATCGTGGCGTGGTAGTGACCAATGCGTCGGTTTTGTCGACGGCGCCGTTCAGCGGCCCGTCGACTTCTGCCACGTGATCGCCGTGCACCTGGTTCATCCACACCACCCCGTCCTCGCCCAACCCGAGCGCGGCGCCGAGGCGCTTGCGGTTGGCCGCGACCGCCGCCGGATCGTCGCCGACATGGTCACCGAGATTGAAGGTGTCGAACGGCGGCGCCGAGACGCCGCCGGCGCGGGTGGTGGTCACACGACGGATACGAACGCTCACTCGCCCAGTATCCGGAAGCGGATCAGTGGCGCATGAAGGGAGGCACGTCGACATCGTCGTCGTCGTCGCCACCGATGCTGACCGTCGCGCCGTTGGTGTGCACCGGCACGCTGGCCGCGTCGGCGGGATCGAACAGCGGCGTGGTGACCTTGCCCGCCTTGCCCGGTGCGATCGCCTGGGCGCCGGCACCGACAACGGGCTTTCTGCTCGGTCCGCTGGCCTCGAATCCCGCGGCGATAACCGTGACGCGGACCTCATCGCCCAGCGAGTCGTCGATGACCGTACCGAAGATGATGTTGGCTTCTGCGTGCGCGGCCTCTTGCACCAACGAGGCGGCCTCGTTGATCTCGAACAGGCCGAGGTCGCTGCCGCCGGCGATCGACATCAGCACGCCCTGGGCGCCCTCCATCGACGCCTCGAGCAGCGGTGAGTTGATCGCGATCTCGGCCGCCTTGAGTGCGCGGCCGTCCCCACGTGCCGAGCCGATACCCATCAACGCCGTTCCGGCGCCGCTCATGATGCCCTTGACGTCGGCGAAGTCGACGTTGATCAGGCCCGGCGTGGTGATCAGGTCCGTGATGCCCTGCACACCGTTGAGCAGCACCTCGTCGGCGCTGCGGAACGCGTCCATCAACGACACCGCTGCGTCGCCCATCTGCAGTAGCCGGTCGTTGGGGATGACGATCAGGGTGTCGCAGCTCTCCCGCAGCGCCTGGATGCCCGACTCGGCCTGGTTGCTTCTGCGCTTGCCCTCAAACGAGAACGGCCGGGTCACCACCCCGACGGTGAGCGCTCCCAGCTTGCGGGCGATGTTGGCGACCACCGGCGCGCCGCCGGTGCCCGTGCCGCCGCCCTCGCCCGCCGTGACGAACACCATGTCGGCCCCGCGCAGCAGTTCCTCGATGTCGTCCTTGGCGTCCTCGGCGGCCTTGCGCCCGACCTCGGGGTCGGCGCCCGCACCCAGACCTCGGGTGGAGTCGCGTCCCACGTCGAGCTTGACGTCGGCGTCGCTCATCAACAGCGCTTGAGCGTCGGTGTTGATGGCGATGAACTCGACGCCCTTGAGGCCCTGCTCGATCATCCGGTTGACGGCGTTGACGCCGCCACCGCCGATGCCGACCACCTTGATCACGGCGAGGTAGTTATGCGGGGGGGTCATCAATCGCCTTCCTCCCTGGTTGGCTGTCGACGCGAGGAACTTTTTGGCAAACTCTCAACCTCAACCAGAGGGTTATAGTTATGTCAAGTTGTTCCGCGCAACCAGAACGGTAGGGCGAGGTAGCGACGTATCCGTGCAGGCGCGCCGATGGGCGTGTCGAGAATTTCCGCGCGAACTTCTGCCATGAGGTCGTCAGCACCGGCGGCAACATGAGCTACACCGGCGTAGCCGGGCCTACTTCACCGTCGGCAGATCCGGGCTGGACACGTCGTAGGTCTGGCCCGGCTGGGTGAGCAGCGCGCCCAGCTTGAGCGCCTTTTCCTCGGTGCGGTCGGTGGTTCCCCACACCACTACCCGGCCATCGGTCAACGTCAGGGTGATGGCGGCGACCGACGGCGCCGCTATCCGGCCGACCTGCCCGGCGACCTCGGGGCGCAGCGCAGTCATCACCTGCAGCGCGGCCCTGGTCGCGGCGTCGCTGGGCCCCGGGTTGTCCGCGTCGAGATACGGCACGCCTGCAGGCGGCGGCGCGTTCGCGAAATCCACTCCGTCCTTGTCGAAAAGGTGCGGTCCGTCCGGATAGTCCTTCACCACCACCGGTATCCGCTCGATGACGGTCACGCGCAGCGTCGACGGGTACTGACGTTGGACCCGCGCGCTGGCCACCCGCCGGATCGCCGCGACGCGCTCGGCGACCGCGTCGGTGTCGACCTGCAACAGCGGCGTGCCCGGCTTGATCGCGGCGGCGCCGATGACCTCGTCCTGCGTCACCGCGCCCAGCCCGATCACCACGATGTTGCGCGCGGACATGATCGGCGTGAAGTACAGCAGCAGACCGAGGCCGACCACGACGACGCTCATCAGCGCCGACCACATCAGCACCTTCAGGCCCCGAACCGTGCGGCGGCCAAGCCTTTTCGACTCGTCCGGCAGCCCGTCCATGACTCGGCGCTTGGCCTCTCGGCGGGCCTGCTCGATCGCGGTCGCCCGGGCCTGGGCCGCACGACGCTCCTCACGTTCCCGACGTGCCCGTCGTCGCGGACCCTCGTAGTCGGCTGCGGCGGCGGGAGGCAGCGTCGCTTCTTGCGAGGCGTCGGCCTCGCCGGTGTTCGCGTCGGTCGGCTCGGTCATCGGAATGCCCTGCCCGGCCCGCTGCGGTTGGCCTTCGCCTGCAGTGCCGCGAGGATTTCCTTTCCGAGCATCGTGACGTCGCCTGCACCCATGGTCACCACGACGTCGCCCGGATCGGCCGCCGCCGCCACCCGTTCGGCCACCGCGGAGAAGTCGGGGACGTAAGTCACCGTCACGCCGACATGGTCGGCGATCATCGCCCCGCTCACGCCTGCCATCGGCTGTTCGCGTGCGGCATAGACGTCGAGGACGAACACCTCGTCGGCTGCATTGAGCGCTTGGCCGAATTCGCGCGCGAAAGCCTTTGTCCGCGAATACAAGTGGGGTTGGAACACGACGATGGACCGGCCTTGGAAACCGGGTTCGCCCTGCTGAGCCACCGCGCGTACAGCCGTCAGCGTGGCACGCACCTCGGTCGGATGGTGGGCGTAATCGTCGAAGACCCGTACGCCGTTGGTGGTGCCGACCAGCTCGAAGCGCCGCCGCACCCCCTCGAATCCGGCAAGTCCGTCGAGCACGCTGTCTGGCTGCGCGCCGATGTCGATCGCCGCCAGTAGCGCGCCGAGCGCGTTGAGCGCCATGTGCCTGCCTGGCACCGCAAGCCGCATCACCCGCGGGTGCGCTTCGCCTTGGAGCTGGATGTGTGCAACCGCGCCGGTGCCCTGCTGCTCCCATTCCAGGAGGGTGGCTGCCAGCGGCTGCGCCGGATCGCTTCCGTAGCGCAGCACGCGGATGCCCAGTGCGGCGGTGCGCTCGGCCAGTCCGGCCGCGCCGGCGTCATCGGTGCAAACCACCAGCGCACCACCGGGTTTCAGGCGCTCGACGAATCCGTCGAACACCGCGCCGTACGCCTCGGCGCTGCCGAAGAAATCCAGGTGATCGGCCTCGATGTTGGTCACTACCGCGACATCGGGGGTGTATTCGAGCAGCGAGCCGTCGCTTTCGTCGGCCTCCGCGACGAAACACTCCCCGCTGCCGTTGTGAGCATTGGTGCCCGCCTCGCCGAGATCGCCGCCCACCGCGAACGACGGGTCAAACCCGCTGTGCTGCAACGCCACGATGAGCATCGACGTGGTGGTGGTCTTGCCGTGGGTGCCGGTGACCATCAGCGAGGTGTGTCCGGCCATCAACTTGGCCAGCACCACCGGTCGCAGGATCACCGGGATGCCGCGGCGACGCGCCTCGACCAGTTCGGGATTGGTCTTGGGAATGGCGGCGTGCGTGGTGACCACCGCGGTCGGCCCGCCGGGCAACAGGTCCAGTGACGACTCGTCGTGCCCGATGCGAATCGACGCGCCGCGGGCGCGCAGCGCCACGACACCGCGCGACTCCTTGGCGTCCGAACCCGATACCAGGCCACCGCGGTCCAGCAGGATGCGGGCGATGCCCGACATGCCCGCTCCCCCGATGCCGACCATATGCACCCGCTGCAGCTCATCAGGCAAGGTTTGATGTCGCCGGCCTTCCGGCTCCGGAATTTTTGCGTTCACCGCAACCGTTTTCGGTTGTTGCGGGAACTGCGTGCGACGTCGAGGGCGACCTCCGCGACGCGCTGCGCGGCGTCGCGATGCCCCGCGAGCGCCGCGGCCGCAGTCATCTGCTGCAGTCGCCCGGCGTCGTTGAGCAGGCTGGTGACCGTGTCGGCGACGAACGATGGGGTCAGGTCGGCGTCGTCGACGATGAGACCGCCGCCGGCATTTACCACCGGCAGCGCGTTGAGACGCTGCTCGCCGTTGCCGATCGGCAGGGGCACGTAGACCGCGGGCAGGCCGACGTCTGTCACCTCGGCGACCGTCATCGCACCGGACCGGCAGACGGCAAGGTCCGCAGCGGCGTACGCCAGGTCCATCCGGTCCAGATACGGCACGGCGATGTACGGCGGGCCACCATCGGCGGACTCGCGAAGATCGAGGGTGTTCTTCGGCCCGTGGGCGTGCAGCACCGAAATACCGCCCACGGCAAGATCTTTGGCGGCCGCAGCCACCGCTTGGTTGATCCGCTGGGCGCCTTGCGAGCCGCCGAACACCAGCAACACCCGTGCGTCGTCGGCGAATCCGAAGTGTGCCCGCGCCTCGGCCCGAAGCGCCATCCGGTCCAACGAGGTGATCGCGGCCCGCACGGGCACCCCGACGACCTCGACGCCGCGAAGCCCGGGATCCGGCACCGCCGACAGCACGCGCTTGGCCGACCGCGCGCCGACGCGGTTCGCCCAACCCGCGCTCGCGTTGGCCTCGTGAACCACAACAGGAACGCGGCGGCGCCGAAGGGGTCCGCCGCCGCGTGCCGCCAGGTATGCGGGCAGCGCGACGTACCCGCCGAACCCGATGACCACGTCCGCCTCGACGTCGTCGAGCACCGCACGGGTCTGCCGGACCGCCCGCCGCACCCGCAGTGGCAGCCGCATCAGGTCACCCGACGGCTTGCGTGGCAGCGGGACCGGCGTGATCAACTCGAGGTGGTATCCGCGCTCGGGCACCAGCCGGGTCTCCAGACCTCGCGGCGTGCCGAGCGCGGTGATCCGCACATCAGGGTCAAGCGCGGTCAGGGCGTCGGCCACGGCCATTGCGGGTTCGACGTGCCCCGCGGTGCCGCCGCCGGCGAGGACGATCGAGATCCCCCGGTCGTCCCCCTGCCCTTCGGGCGGGTGGGCCCACCGCTTGCGAGGGGAGTGCCCCCAACGCTCGCCCGGCGGGACAGAAGTACTCACCCGTAACGCTGACCTTCCAGTGTGCGAGCCCGACGGCCCTGATTGCGCTGGCCAGCATCCTGACGACCGGACTTAGCCGACCGCTGGCCGCCTCCATGATGCCCTGCGCCCCGCACCTGCCGATCGGCCGGCTGGGGCTTGCGCTTCCTGTCGGCGGTGGTCTTGCGGTCGGTCTTGCGGTCGAGCTTGGCCTGCGGCGCTGCCGGCTTGGACAGCAGGCGGTCGCGCAGCACCTCGGTGCGGGGCGGCACGTAGGGCTCGGGCAGCGGAAGCCGCAGCAGCCGGTTCACCCGATCCTCGCGCCCGGCCCGCAACGCGGCCACCGCCTCGGGTTCGTGCCGAGCTGCATTCGCCATGATGCCGATTATCAAAAGTGTTGTCGCCGTCGAGGTTCCGCCGGCTGAGATCAGCGGCAGCTGCAGACCGGTGACCGGCAGCAGGCCGACCACGTAGCCGACGTTGATGAACACCTGGCCCAGCACCCACAGCGTCGCGGTCGAGGTGAGCAGCCGCAGGAACGGGTCGGCGGAGCGACGAGCGATCCGCATTCCGGTGTAGGCGAACAGCCCGAACAGGCACAGCAGCGCGACGGCGCCGACGAAGCCGAGTTCCTCGCCGATGATCGCGAAGATGAAGTCGTTGTGGGCGTTGGGCAGATAGTTCCACTTCGCGGTGCCCTGCCCCAGCCCGTCCCCGAACACACCGCCATTGGCCAGCGCGAAGCGGGCCTGTCGGGCCTGGTAGCCGGAGCCCTGGGTATCGGCACCGGGGTTGAGCCAGGACTGCACGCGGTCGGATCGATAGCCCTCGGACACCGCCAGCACGGCCGCCGAGGCTATGACGGCGATCAGCGAGGACAGGAACACCCGCAGCGGCAGCCCCGCATACCACAGCAGGCCGAGGAGGATGATGCCCAGCGACACCGTCTGCCCGAGGTCCGGCTGCGCCACGATCAGCGCCAGCGCAATGACGGCGGCGGGCACGAGCGGGATCAACATCTCGCGCAGCGACGCGCGCTCCATGCGCCGGGCGGCCAACAGGTGCGCACCCCAGATGGCGAACGCGATCTTCGCCAGTTCGGAGGGTTGCATGGAGAATCCCGCGATCACGAACCAGCCGCGAGAACCGTTGGCTTCCTTGCCGATTCCCGGGATGAGCACAAGGACGAGCATGATGATGGTGAGTGCGAACCCACTGAACGCCATGCTGCGCATCAGTTGCACGGGCATCCGAAGCGCGATGTAGAACGCGATCAGCCCGACGATCGTCCACAGCACCTGTCTGCCGAAGATCGCCCACGGGGAACCGTCCTCGTCGTAGGAGTGCACCCCGGACGCGGACAGCACCATGATCAGACCGAGTGTGATCAACAGCGCCGTGACGGCGATGACGAGGTGAAACGACGTCATGGGGCGGCCCAGCCACGCGCCGAACCGGGTGCGCGGACCGCGGACCTCGGTGGTCGCCTCGCCGGCCGCCGCATCCGTGGCCGCCTTGGTCCTCCGGTGCCGCAACCGGGTCAGGATGTTGCTCATGGTCGGTTACCGGGTCAGAGCAGTTACGGCCGAGGCGAACGCGTCGCCGCGCTGGCCATAGCCGCTGAACTGGTCGAAGGACGCACCGGCAGGGGCCAGTAACACGGTGTCGCCGGGGTCGGCCAACCCTCGCGCGGCGTCAACGACCGCGGCCATCACCGCGTCGCTGACGGGCCGCCCACTCACATCGACCACTCGAGTCACATGATTCTCAACAGACTCAATTTGCCCAGGCACCCCAGAATCCTCCCCTGTCACAACCTCGACTACGGGGACATCCGGGGCGTGTCGCGATAACGCGTCGCGGATCAGGGTGCGGTCGCGGCCGATCAAAACCGCTCCGACCAGGCGGTTCGCCACCGCAGTGGCCAGTTCGTCGACCGACGCGCCCTTCAGCAAACCGCCTGCGATCCACACCACCCGCGGGTATGCGGTGATCGATGCCTGTGCCGCGTGCGGGTTGGTGGCCTTGGAGTCGTCGACATACGTGACGCCTTCCACAATGTCGATCACCTCGGCGCGGTGCCTGCCCACCCGGAAGCCCGCCAGCGCGTCGGCGATGGCGTTGGGCGGCACGTCGACGGCGCGGGCCAGCGCCGCGGCGGCCAGCGCGTCGAGCACCCCGACCGGACCTGCCACCGGGATCGATGCCGTCTCGGCCAGCGCCAGCTCGTCACCGAATGCGTTGTCGACGAGCACGCCGTCGCGCACGCCCAGCTCGCCCCGCGCCGGCTCGCCGAGCCGGAAACCGACCCGCACGGGCGCAGCGGCGGTTGGCAGCAGACCTGCCGCGACCGGGTCGTCGAGCCCGACGACGGCAACGCGGCCGTCCAGCACGCGGGCCTTGTCGCGCGCGTAGGCGTCCATCGTGCCGTGCCAGTCGAGGTGGTCCTCGGCGACGTTGAGCACCACACCGGCGTCCGGCCGCAGCGACGGCGCCCGGTGCAGCTGGAAGCTCGACAGCTCGACAGCCAGCAGCTCGGCCGGCTGATCCAAGACGTCGAGCACTGGATCGCCGATGTTGCCGCACAGCAGCGCCCGGCGGCCGGCGGCCACCAGCATCGCGTGCAGCATCGACGTCGTAGTGGTCTTCCCGTTGGTACCGGTCACCACAAGCCAGCGCCGTGCCGGCCCGTAGCGGGCGGAATTGTCCAGGCGCCAAGCCAATTCGACGTCGCCCCAGACCGGTATCCCGGCCGCGGCGGCAGCGACCAGCACCGGCGCGGTGGGCGGCAGGCCGGGGCTGGTGACGACGAGGTCGAACTCGGCGATCTTTTCGGCGGCGTTGGCTGGATCGATCACCGCGACACCGTTCTGCGCGAAGGCCGTCAGCGCAGACGGGCTGTCGTCGGTGAGCGTGGCACGCGCGCCGAGCGGCGTCAGCGCGGCAAGAATGGCGCGACCGGTGACGCGCGCACCGGCGACCAGGACGGCGGCTCCTGACAGCTCCACGTCAGGCCCCGACGGTGGTCAGCCACTCGCTGTAGAAGAGCGCAACCCCGAGACCGCAGGCGATCGCCGTGAGCAGCCAGAACCGGATGATCACCGTGGTTTCCGCCCAGCCGACGAGTTCGAAGTGGTGATGGAACGGCGCCATCCGGAACACCCGGCGGCCCGTGGTGCGGAAAGCCATGATCTGCACGACGACCGAGGTCACCTCCGCGACGAACAACGCACCGAGCACGACCGCCAGCATTTCGGTGCGGCTGGCCACCGACAGCCCGGCGATGATGCCGCCGAGTGCCAGTGAGCCGGTGTCGCCCATGAAGATCTTGGCGGGCGCGGCGTTCCACCACAGAAAACCGACACATGCCCCGGCAGTGGCGGCCGCGATGATCGCGAGATCCAGCGGATCGCGGACGTTGTAGCAGCCGAGGCCCGGGCTGGTCGCACAGGCGTTGCGGAACTGCCAGAACGTGATCAGCACATAGGCCGCGCACACCATGGCCATCGCCCCGGCTGCCAGCCCGTCTAGGCCGTCGGTGAAATTCACCGCGTTCGACCAGGCGCTGACGATGACGATGCAGAACAGCACGAATACCGCGGGCGCCAGGGTGACCGTGGCGATCTCGCGCACGTACGACAGTTCGGCACTGCCCGGTGTCAGCCCGTCCGAGTTGCGGAACTGCAGTGCCAACACGCCGAACAGCACGGCGGCGGCCAGGATGCCGACGGTCTTCGCGGTCTTGTTCAGGCCGAGATTGCGCGCGCGACGGATCTTGATCAGGTCGTCGACGAAACCGACGGCGCCGAGCGCGGTGGCAAGCCCCAACACCAGCCAGCCCGACGCGGACGGCCCCCTGCCATCCATGACGATGCCGATCAATTGCGTGCCCAGGTATCCCGCCCAGATGCCCGCGACGATCGCGACGCCACCCATCGACGGTGTGCCGCGCTTCTTATGGTGGCTCGGCGGCCCGTCCTCGCGGATTTCGTGCCCGAACCCCTGGCGGGTGAACAGCCGGATCAGGACCGGCGTCAGAAGGATCGATACCGTCAGCGCAATGCCGACGGCGATGAGGATTTGCCTCATCCGCGAACGTCCTCGGCGACCAGTGCGTCGGCCAGGACACCGAGCCCGGCTGCGTTCGAGGCTTTCACCAGCACCACGTCTCCTGCCTGCAGTTCCGCCCGCAGCAATGCCAGCGCGGCGTCGGCGTCGGCGACCATGGTCGATTCGGAGCCCCATGACCCCTCCATGACCGCCCCGTGGTGCATGGCGCTCATAGACCTCCCGGTTCCCACAACGATGAGTCGTGACACATCTAATCGCACCGCCAATCGGCCGATGCGGTCATGCTCGGATATCGCGTCGTCGCCCAGCTCTGCCATCTCGCCGAGCACCGCCCAGCTGCGCCGTTTTTCTGACGCTTCGCTCGCGATGGCGGCCAGCGCCTTCAGCCCGGCCCGCATGGAGTCCGGGTTGGCGTTGTAGGCGTCATTGATGACCGTGACGCCGTCGCCGCGGGTGGCGACCTGCATGCGGTGCTTGGACACCGGGCCTGCCACTGCCAGCGCGGCCGCCACTTGTTCGAGACTGGCGCCGCATTCCATCGCGGCGGCGGCGGCGCACAGCGCGTTGGACACCTGGTGGTCGCCGTGTACGGCCAAGGCAATGTCTATCTGGCGGTCGGCGGTGTGCAACGTGAACCGCGGCCGGGCCAGCGCGTCGAGCTTGACGGGGCCGGCCCACACGTCGGCGGCCGAAGTGCGACCCACCCGCACGACCCGCGCGGACGTCTGGTCGGCCATCGCGGCCACCGCCACGTCGTCGACGTTGAGTATCACCACCCCGGACGACGGAACAGCTTGCGGCAGTTCGGCTTTCGTTGCCGCAATGGCCTGCCGGGAACCGAATTCACCGAGGTGCGCGGTTCCGACGTTCAGCACGACCCCGATCGACGGCGGTGCTATCGATGCGAGAGCGGCGATGTTGCCCTGATGGCGCGCCGACATCTCGAGGACGAGGTAGTCGGTGGATTCCGTCGCGCGCAGCACAGTCCACGGGTGGCCGAGCTCGTTGTTGAAGGAGCCCGGCGGTGCGACGACTTCGCCCAGCGGGGCGAGCACCGCGGCGAGCAGATCCTTGGTCGACGTCTTACCGGACGATCCGGTGATGCCGACGATGGTCAGCCCACCGTCGACGAGTTCGGCGGCGACCGCGGCGGCCAGCCTCGCCAGCGCCGCGAGCACCGCGGCGCCTGAGCCGTCGGTGTCGTGTTCGAGCACGCTGGCCGCAGAGTCGCGGGCAGGTTCGGGTTCGACGACGATCGCAGGCACGCCCACCGGCCGCGCGGCCAGCACCGCGACGGCGCCCGCACCGAAAGCAGCGGCGGCGAAGTCGTGGCCGTCGGAGCGCGCCCCCGGCAGCGCCAGGAACATGCCGCCGGGCGTCACTGCGCGCGAATCGAATTCGACGGTCCCGGTGACTCGGGTTGCGGCCGCCTCTTCCGGGGATATGCCGGCGAGCCTTCCGCCGACGATGTCGGCGATCTGGGCGACGGTCAGATCGATCATGTGGCCGTCCCCAGCGCAGCGGCGAGTTCCTCGCGGTCGTCGAAGGGCCGGGTCTGGCCGTGGCTGGTCTGACCCGCCTCGTGGCCCTTCCCCGCGATCAGCACGACGTCACCCGGTCGCGCCCACGCCACCGCGTGATCGATGGCCTCGCGACGATCGCCGATCTCGACCACCTGCGCCGCTGTGCCCGCGGCGATCACACCAGCCATGATCGCGGCCCTGATATCGGCGGGTTCCTCGTCGCGGGGATTGTCGTCGGTGACCACCACCAGGTCGGCCAGCTCGGCGGCGACGCGACCCATCGGCGCGCGCTTGCCCGGGTCACGGTTGCCGCCGGCACCGAACACCACGGCGACCCGGCCTCTGCACTGTGCGCGCAGCGTCTCCAGAACCGCACGCAGCGCCCCGGGTTTGTGCGCGTAGTCGACCAGGGCGAGAAAGCCCTGGCCGCGGTCGATCGACTCCAGCCGGCCGGGCACCCTCGCGCTGCGCAGCCCCGGTGCGGCCTGCTCGGGTGACACTCCGACGGCATCCAGCAGCGCGACCGCCAGCAGGCAGTTGGCGACGTTGTACCGACCCGGCAGCCCGATCCGCAGCCCGTGATGCACGCCCGCCGGGTCGACGGCCACGAACTCCTGGGCGCCCAGCTCGACCGTATCGACGTTCTCCACGCGCCAGTCGGCGTCGCGGCCAGTCGCGCTGACGGACACAAAATTTTGGGCGACGCGGGCCATGGCACGTCCCGCGTCGTCGTCGATGCAGATCACTGAAGTGCTTGCGTGCGCCTGCGAGCCGGGATCGAACAGCCGCGCCTTGGCGTCGAAATAGTCCTGCATCGTCGGGTGGAAGTCGAGGTGGTCGCGCGACAGATTGGTGAAACCCCCGACCGCGAAGTGCACGCCGTCGACGCGGCCCAATGTCAGCGCGTGACTGGACACCTCCATAACCACCGTGTCGACGCCCTGTTCGACCATCAGCGCCAGCAGCGCCTGCAGATCGGGCGCCTCGGGTGTGGTCAGCGCGCTGGGCTGATCGTGTCCGTCGATACGGACGCCGACAGTGCCGATCAGTCCTGCCACCCGCTCCGCCGATCGCAGGCCGGCCTCCACCAGATATGTCGTAGTGGTCTTGCCCGACGTTCCGGTGACGCCGACGACACGCAGCCGATCCGACGGATGCCCGTAGACGGTGGCCGCCAACTCGCCCAACACCGAACGGGGGTCGGGATGAATCAAGACAGGAATGTCCCCGACGGCTGTGGCCGCATTCGCCGCCCCGGCGGCGCGCGCCATCGCGTCGACACCGGCCGCGTCGGTGAGCACCGCGACGGCGCCCTGTGTTATCGCATCGGCGACGTAACGCCCGCCATGCGACGACCCCCCCGGCAGTGCGGCGAACAAATCGCCGGGCTGCGCGTTCTGGCCCCGCAGGGTCACCCCGGTGATGTCGACGTTCGGCACCGTGGCGCCGCTTGCGGGCACGGCCCGCACCTGCTCGGCCAGCCGCCCCAGCGCTTGGCCGACGGGATGGTTGGGACGCAGGTTCATGGCCATGACACAGTACCGGCCTGGCTGTGGCGCCTACCCCGCTCAGTCGGCTTGAAGCGTCAGCATCGGCCCCGGGTCGGCCGACAGCGGCACGTTCTCCCGCTGTAACAGCCAGGCGGCGATGTTGTGGAACAACGGTGCCATTGTCGTGCCGGGCTGACCCTCGGCCGTCCGTTGTGGGTTGTCGGCCATGATGCCGACGACGTAACGGGGATCATCGGCGGGCGCCATTCCGGCGAAGGTGATCCAGTAGACGTTGTCGTAGTAGCAGCCGCAGGCGGGGTTGATCTGCTGCGCGGTGCCGGTCTTGCCGGCGATCTGGTAGCCGTCCACGGCAGCAAGTGGTCCGGTGCCCTGCTGCACACCCCTCGGGTCGTGTTGCACTGTGGCCCGCAGCATCTGCCGCACGGTTTGCGCGGTTTGCGGTGAGACCACCCGCACCCCGGCAGGCCGGGGTTCGTCGGTGTGGGTGCCGTCGGCGGCGATGGTGGTCTTGATGATGCGCGGCGGGAAGCGCACGCCGTCGTTGGCGATCGCCTGGTACATGCCGGTCATCTGCAGCAGGGTCATCGAAAGACCTTGGCCGATCGGCAGGTTGGAAAATGTGCTGCCCGACCACTGGTCGATCGGAGGCACCAGCCCCGCGCTCTCGCCAGGCAGCCCGACGCCGGTTCGCTGGCCGAGACCGAACTTCTGCAGCATCTCGGCGTAGCGCTGCGGCCCGATCCGCTGCGCCAGCATAAGCGTGCCGACGTTCGACGACTTACCGAAGACGCCCGTCGTCGTGTACGGCATCGTGCCGTGTTCCCAGGCGTCGTGCACGTTGACGCCGCCCATGTCGATCGAACCGGGGACCTGTAGCACCTCGTCGGGGTTGGACAGGCCGAATTCGATCACCGACGCAGCGGTGACGATCTTGTTCACCGAGCCCGGCTCATAGGGTGACGACACCGCCGGGTTGCCCAGTTCCCGGTCCTCCTGACGGCCGATGTCCTGGCTCGGGTCGAATGTGTTGTCGTTCGCCATGGCCAGCACCTCACCGGTTTTCGCGTCCAGCACCACGGCCGACACGTTCTTGGCACCGGACAGGTTCTTGGCCTGCTGCACCTGCTGCTGAACGTAGAACTGGATGTCGTCGTCGAGGGTGAGCATCACCGTCGAACCGTCCACCGCGTCGTGCCGATTGCGATAGCTGCCCGGGATCACCACACCGTCGGAGCCGCGGTCATAGGTGATGGAGCCGTCGGTGCCCGCCAGCGACGCGTCGAGTGAATCCTCGAGTCCGAGGAGGCCATGGCCATCCCAGTCGATACCGCCGACGATGTTGGCCGCCAGCGATCCGCCGGGATACTGGCGCAGGTCCTGGCGCTCGGAGCCGACTTCGGGGAACTTTTTGGTGATCGCGTCGGCGATGGCCGGATCGACCGCGCGCGCCAGATAGACGAACGAGTCGTTGCTGGTGAGTTTCTTCAGCACGGTCGTGGCGTCGGGCTTGTTGTTGAGCCGCAACGCGATTTCGGCGGCGATGGCGCGCAGGCGCCGCGCAGGGTCCGGCGCCTCAGACGTTTTCGCCCTGGCCTCTTCGAGCTGCTTGCGGATCTTGACCGGCTGGAAGGTCAGCGCGCGGGCTTCGATGGTGAACGCGAGCTTGTCGTTGGTGCGATCGACGATCGCACCCCGCACGGCCTTCTCCACGTCGGTGACCTTCAGCTGACCCGCCGCCTCGGCGCGCAGGCCCGCCGCCTTGGGCACCTGCAGCGTGAACAGCTGCGCGGCGGCGACCAGCAGCACGACGAAGATGACGGCGTTGCCCGTCCGATGCCGGAACACGAATGACGCGCTGCGCAAACCATTTTCGGCCGTAGGCTCGCGCGTCCGTCGTGCCCACGCCGAGCGCTCCTGACCGGGTTGCGCCTTGCGCGCCTTCGACCTGCCCGGGCCATGGCCCCGATTGTCACCGCGGCTCATGCGGGGGCGCCGGGAAGTGGCGCGGCCACGGCCGGGGCCGCCTGCGGCGGACCTGCGTCAAGCGGCAGAGCGGGCACTTCCGCGGGCGGGACGACGGGTGCTGCCGGCGCATCGGCAGGTGGTGCGGCTGGCACAACCGCCGGGCCCAGCGCGGGCGTCTGTCCCGTGGCGGCGTGCGGGACCTCGGCACCCGGCGGAACTGCCAGCGGCGCTGCCGGTGCCCCTGGCGCCGAAGGCTCGACCTCCGGCAGTGGAGCGGGTGCCAGCGGAGCACGGGGCGCCGTGCGGACGGTGACCTCGCGCGGCTCCACGACGCGCGGCGGGGGCGGCGGCGGCGGACCCTCCTCCGGCAGCGGCGTGTTCAACGGTGGCGGGGCGACGCCCTGAGCGGGCTCGGGGGTTCCGACCACGACCCAGTTACCCGACGGATCCTGCACGAGGTGCGCGGTATCCCTGGTCGGGATCATGCCGAGGTTGCGGGCCGCCTCGGCCAGCGCGGGGGCGGCTTGGGCCTCGAGCACCTGACGTTCCAGCGCTTCCTTCTGTTGCAACAGCGCCTGATTGGTCTCTCGCGCATGGCTCAACTGGTAGGAGCGCTCCGCGGCGTCGGTCGACAGCCACAGCGTGACGCCAAGGCCGACGCCGAGTGACCCGATCACCAGCACCACGAACGGCACCCTTGCGACAAGGGCACGTGGGTTCAGCTCGATCGAGGCCAGCTTGACGATGATCCGCTCACGGAGCGGTCGCCGAACGACCTTGGGCGCCTTTGCCTTTCGGGCCTTCGCCCGCGCCTTGGCCTGACTGGCGTTCTTCGGCCTGGCCGGCCCGTCAGTGGGCCGCGGGATCGGATTGGTCGCAGGCGCCGAGCGCTGCGGGCGCTGCTCACGCGTCGGCTTGCGCCTACGCGGCGGCGCTTCGGCCGGGCGGCGGGTGGTGTTGCGGCTCGTCCGGCGGGGTTTGTCGCCGCCGCGTACCGGCGCAGGCTTCTTTGCCTTCATGGTTATCCCCCAACCTTTTCCAGTGCCCGTAGCCGCACGGACGCGCTACGCGGATTGACTGCGATCTCCGCGGGGCCTGCACGTTCGGCTCCGCGGGTCAAAGCGACGAATTCCGGTTCGTGGCCAGGCAATTCGACGGGTAGGCCGGGCGGGGTGCGTGACGCGGTGGCGGCGGCGAACTGGTTCTTGACGATGCGGTCTTCCAGCGACTGATAGGCCATCACGACGATTCGGCCGCCAGGGGCCAACGCGCCGAGCGCCGCGGGAAGCGCGTCACGCAGCGAGTCCAGCTCACCGTTGACGACGATGCGCAACGCTTGGAAGGTGCGCTTGGCGGGATGCCCGCCGGTGCGCCGGGCCGGCGCGGGGATCGCCTGATACAGCAGCTCCACCAGCTCACCGGTGGTGGCGAACGGCCGATCCATCCGCCTGCGGACGATCTGCGCGGCGATGCGGCCGGCGAACCGCTCCTCGCCGAATTCCCGCAGCACCCGTGTCAGCGTCTTTTCGTCGTAGGTGTTGACGACCTCGGCCGCGGTGAGCGCCGCATCGGGATCCATCCGCATGTCCAGTGGCGCGTCGGCGGAGTAGGAGAAGCCGCGCGCGGTGCGGTCGAGTTGCATCGACGACACGCCGAGGTCGAACAGGATGCCGTGCACTTGGCTTGTCCAGTAATCGGTTTCGGCCAGCACGCTCTCGATGCCGTCGTAGCGGGTGCGCACCAGCATGACCCGGTCACCGAACTGTGCCAGCCGCTCGCCTGCGATCCACAGGGCGTCGGGGTCACGGTCGAGACCGATCAGCCGCAGGCCCGGCAGCTCGGTGAGGAAGCGCTCGGCGTGCCCGCCGGCCCCGAGAGTGGCGTCGATGAGGACGGCGCCCTCGCCGTCGGCGTTCTGTCGAGTGAGCGCGGGAGTCAACAGCTCCGCGCAGCGGTCGATCAGAACTGGGATGTGCCCGTGGTCGGCGTCTGATTTCGAGGCCATCACAACCTCTTTGATGAGGGCCCCTGCACCGAGGTCCCTGTCCGAGAGCGCGGACCTGGCGTTGGGGAAGTACGCCAGGGCCGGTTCGGGCAGAGGCCACGATGCACGGGCGAGGGCCGCGTCAACGGCCCGGTTAAATAATGTCGTGTAGTGCTTCATCGGTGGCCGCGGAGAAGTTTTCTTCGTGGGTCTGCTGGTAGGACTGCCAAGCCGCTGAATCCCAGATCTCCAAATAGTCAACCGATCCGATCACCACGCACTCCTTGGACAGATTCGCGTAGCGGCGGTGGTCGGCCGACAACGTGATGCGGCCTTGCGCGTCGGGATGCTGCTCGTCGGTGGCGGCGGCCAGGTTACGAAGGAACGCGCGGGCGTCCGGATTGCTCCGCGACGCCTGCGACGCTCGTCGAGCCAGCTTTTCGAACTCGGCGCGCGGGTAGACGGCAAGGCTGTGATCTTGACTCTTGGTGACCATCAACCCTCCTGCCAGCGCGTCGCGGAACTTGGCGGGCAGCGTGAGCCGCCCCTTGTCGTCGAGCTTCGGCGTGTAGGTGCCGAGAAACACCCCGCCACCTCCTACCACTCGGTTGAACCCCCGAGCCGCTTCGCTCCTGCCCACCGGACGGAGCCCCGGTCGCTCCGTTGTCTGCCACCTTACCCCACAATCCCCCACATTGCTCCATTTGACAGCAAAAGTGGCGCGTACGTCCCCACCAGCCCCCCACATGCAGGTGTTTTCCGCGGGCTTGCCGGGACCGTAGACGGCCGGCGTTGGGCAAAACCGCAGTTAAACGCCGCTGACGGGATCAGTGGGGCGGTGTGGGGAGAACTCGCGAGACGATCGCGCGCAAAAAAGGGGTAGCCCGTCGTGGGCTACCCCTCGGCTCGGAAACGGCCTACTCGTCGAACCGCCGGCGGAACCGGTCTTCCATCCGGCTGGTGAACGATCCACCAGAGCCCTTGGGGCGCTTCTGGCGTGACCCACCCTGGTCCGATCCGGGACGATCGCGGCCTCCGGAAACCCGTGGCCCCGTGATGGCGAAGATCACACCGCCGAACATCACCAGGAAACCGATCACGGACAGAATCGGGAAGCTGCCAATCATGGTGGCCTTGAACGCGACGCCGCAAACCAGCATGGCCAGACCGATCACGAAGAGTGCTGCGCCCTGCAGACGGCGCCGCGCCGAGGGTGCGCGTAGAGTCCCACCGCGAACGCTCGACGCGAACTTGGGGTCCTCGGCATAGAGCGCGCTCTCGATCTGGTCGAGCATGCGCTGCTCATGATCGGAGAGTGGCATTCGTCCCTCCTTGCCGGCCCTGCCGTCTAAATGTTCAAACTCGTGTACGCCCGCATTTACGGGACCTAACAGTCATGATACGAGGTCAATCTGAGCCGTACCACCTAGTTCGACGGTCGATTCTATGACGGGCGCGGTGGCTGTGAGCCAGCACCTCTCTCAGCCGATAATGGGGTGGACGACACCGCTTTGTGGCCGGAGGCGCGGGGAAGGACAACGAGAAGTTGGCGACATTTCTCATCGATCTGTCGCCGAGCGATATGCAACGCCGGCTCGGTGACGCGCTCGCGGTGTATGTCGACGCCATGCGATACCCGCACGGCACCGAAGACCAGCGCGCGTCGATGTGGCTCGAACACACCCGCAGGCACGGCTGGAAGGCCGTCGCGGCGGTCGAGGTGCCCGATCAATACGACGTCACCGATATGTCGGCCGCGGTGATGGCCGCCGCGCCGCTGCTCGGGGTGGCGTATGGCTACTGCGGCGCACCAGATCAGTGGTGGCAGCAGCAGGTGGTGCAGGGGCTGTATCGGGTCGGCGCCGACAGAGTGCGGATCGCGGAGCTGATGACGAGCTACTTCGAGCTGACCGAGCTGCATATCGCGCCCCGCGCGCAGGGCCGCGGCCTCGGCGAGGCGCTGGCCAGGCGACTGCTCGCCGACCGCGGCGAGGCACATGTGCTGCTCTCGACGCCGGAGATAAACAGGGAAGCCAACAGGGCGTGGCGGCTGTATCGACGGCTCGGGTTCACCGACATCATCCGCGGTTACCACTTCGCAGGCGATCCGCGCGCCTTCGCGATCCTGGGCCGGGCCCTGCCACTGTGAGGCCGCGGGGTCTGGCACGATGACCTGGTGCCCGCCCGATCCCGCCGGACCCGCATGCTCACCTCGGCGTTGCTGCTGCTGGTCGTCGTGCCGATGGCGGTTGGCTGCGTGCGCGTCAGGGCGTCGATCACCGTCTCACCGGACGACCGGGTGTCGGGTCAGATCGTCGCTGCCGCCAAACCCCGCAACGCCGACGACAAGGGCCCCCAGCTGCTCAACAACCTGCCGTTCGCCCAGAAGGTCGCCGTCTCCGACTACAACCGCGACGACTATGTGGGCTCGCAGGCCGTCTTCTCCGACCTGACCTTCGCCGAGCTGCCCCAGCTGGCCAACATGAACCGGGACGCCGCGGGCGTGGACATCTCACTGCGTCGCGCAGGCGACCTTGTCATCCTCGAGGGCCGCGCCGACCTCACGTCGCTCAACGACCCGGAGGCCGACGTGTCGCTTTCGGTGGCATTCCCCGGCGAGGTGACGTCGACCAACGGTGACCAGGTGTCATCGGAAGTCGTCGAATGGAAGCTGCGGCCCGGCGTGGTCAGCACCATGAACGCCCAAGCCCGATATACCGATCCCAGTGCCCGCTCGTTCACCGGCGCGGCTATCTGGCTTGGCATCGCGTCGTTTCTCGTGGCCGCGATCATCGGCGGGCTGGCGTACACCAGCCGGGACCGCTCACCGCGTCCGACATGAAACGGTGAATTGTCAGCGGATGCCCCTGGTGAGTCAACGCGCTGACTTGGTACAAAACCCGCCGCACGCTCTACTCTGAATGCACTCGGGGGCGAGTACTACAGACTTCTTTCGGAAAGGGGCGCCCGCTGAGCGTGGATGCAGCGGCACCGTCAGCCGTCGAGTTGGCCGGCGCCGTCACCGACCAGTTGCGGGAGTATCTCCGCAGTCGTCGCAACGACGCCGCGTACATCGGCACCGACTACGCGGAACTGACCGCCGCCCTCGAAGAATTCGTGTTGCGCGGTGGCAAGCGACTGCGCCCCGCATTCGCCTACTGGGGCTGGCGAGCAGTGGCCGACGCAGGCGGGGATCCGGTCGATCCTTCGATGCTGCGGCTGTTCTCGGCCCTTGAGTTGCTGCATGCGTGCGCGCTGGTGCACGACGATGTGATCGACGCCTCGGCCACCCGCCGCGGGCTGCCAACCGTGCACCGTCTGTTCGGGGACAAACACCGCACCAGCCGGTGGCACGGGTCGTCGGAACAGTTCGGGATCTCGGCGGCGATTCTGCTGGGCGACCTCGCGCTGGTGTGGGCCGACGACATCGTCGCGACCGCCGACCTGCCCGCTGACGCACGCTTGCGGGTGCGGCGGGTCTGGTCAGCCATCCGAACCGAAGTACTCGGCGGGCAATACCTGGACATCGTCGCAGAATCCAGCGGTGCCGAGTCGGTGGCGTCGGCGATGACGGTGAACATCTACAAGACCGCGTCGTACACGATCTCCCGACCGTTGCAGTTCGGCGCGGCGGCCGCCGCCGACCGCCCCGACGTGCTCGCCGCTTTCCACGAGCTCGGGACGAACCTGGGCGTGGCGTTCCAGCTGCGTGACGACGCACTCGGCGTGTTCGGGGACCCGGCGGTCACCGGCAAGCCGTCCGGCGACGACCTGCGCTCCGGCAAGCGCACGGTGCTGCTGGCCGAGGCCGTCGAACGGGCCGAGAAGGTCGACCCCGTCGCGGCCAAACTGTTGCGCACGTCGATCGGAACGGAACTGTCCGACGCCCAGGTGAAGGAACTGTGTCTGGTCATCGAATCAGTCGGGGCGCTGGCCGCGGTCGAGGAGCGCATCGATTCGCTCACCCGCCGCTCGCTGGACATCCTCAACGCCGCGCCGATTGACGTCCAGGCCAAGGTTGGCCTTTCCGAGCTCGCCAGATTGGCTGCGAACCGGTCCGCGTAGGAGCATGACAACCCCGACGCCGACGCAGGCCCCGAAACCCGGGCCGGCGCATCATCTTTGGAGGCTGACGTCGTTCGCGACGTCGCCGGAGGCGCGGCAGGCACTGTTGGGCGCACTGGGTGCCGTGCTGATCACCGCCGGTGGGCTTGGCGCGGGCAGCACCCGGCTGCACGATCCGCTCCTCGAATCGCTGCACCTGTCCTGGCTTCGATTCGGTCATGGCCTTGTGCTGTCGTCGGTGCTGCTATGGGTGGGCGTGGCGCTGATGCTGATCGCCTGGCTGTGGCTGGGGCGCCGGGTGATCGACCGCACCGCAACCGAATACACGATGGTGGCGACGACGGGGTTCTGGCTGGCGCCACTGTTGCTGTCCGTTCCCGTGTTCAGTCGCGACACGTATTCGTATCTTGCGCAGGGCGCACTGCTACGCGACGGCCTCGACCCATACATCGTCGGCCCGATCGACAATCCGAACTCGTTGCTGGACAACGTGAGTCCGATCTGGACGACGACGACCGCGCCCTACGGGCCCGCGTTCATTCTGATCGCCAAGTTCGTCACGATGCTGGTGGGCAACGACGTGGTGGCCGGCACCATGCTGTTGCGGCTGTGCATGCTGCCCGGCCTGGCCCTGCTGATCTGGGCGGCGCCGCGGGTGGCTCGCCATGTCGGCGCCGACGGTGCGGCCGCGTTGTGGATCTGCGTGCTGAACCCGCTGGTGATCATTCACCTGATGGGTGGCGTGCACAACGAGATGCTGATGGTTGGGTTGATGATGGCCGGCATCGCGCTGACGTTCGCCCGTCATCACGTCTGGGGTGTCGGCCTGATCGCCGTCGCGGTGGCCGTGAAAGCCACCGCGGGACTTGCTCTTCCGTTCATGGTGTGGGTCTGGATGCGCGACCTCCGCGACAGGCGGGGATACTCGCCGGTTACGGCATTCGCCGCGGCGACGACGGCCTCCGCGGTGATATTCGGCGCCGTGTTCGCCGTGTTGTCCTGGCTGGCTGGCGTTGGCCTGGGCTGGCTGACCGCGCTGGCCGGGTCGGTGAAGATCATCAACTGGCTGACGGTGCCGACCGCGGCGTCGAACCTCATCAACGTCTTGGGCAGTTTGTTCCTGCCGGTGAACTTCTACGCCGTGCTCGACGTCGCGAGGATTATCGGCATCGCGATCATCGGGATCTCACTTCCCCTGCTGTGGTGGCGGTTTCGCCATACCGATCGCGAGGCGCTGATCGGCATCGCGCTGGTGATGGGCGTGGTGGTGCTGTTCGTGCCCGCCGCGCTGCCGTGGTATTACACCTGGCCGCTGGCTGTGGTGGCGGCCTTGACGCAGAGCCGTCAGGCGATCGCGGTGATCGCCGGCCTGTCCACCTGGATCACGGTGATCTGGAAACCCGATGGTGCGCACGGAATGTATTCGTGGGTGCATGTGCTGTTGGCGACCGCAGCCGCGACGATTGCGTGGTATTCGCTCTACCACGCGCCAATCAGTAAGCCACGACCGCAGGCGGTCAATATGCCATCGCCTGAGCCCGGCGAACAACCTCGCGGGCCTGATGCGAGTGCAGCGCGTCCACAGGACGCGCATTAGCCTGCCGGTCGGTCGTGCCGTCGCGCCTGATCGTCAATGACGGGTCGGGCGTGAACAACCAGCGCACGATCTCGGTGTCGCGGTAGCCGCCGTCGTGCAGCACCACGAGCAGCCCGGACAGGCTCTTCACCACGTGCCCACTGTCGTCGAAGAACACCTTGGGCACCACCACCGAGCCTTCGCGGCGCACCGCGACCAGGTGCCCTTCCCTCAGCTGCCGATGCACCTTGGTCACAGGGACCCCGAGCAAATCGGCAACGGCGGGCAGGTCGTAGACGGCCTCTCCGGGATCAAGAACATCGTCGGCGGCCGGAATGCTGCTCACCGCACTGAGTCTAAGACGAAAGGGGCGGCTCGTAACATGTCTTCGGTGGAGGCCTACCAGCAATCTGACCCGCTCGTCGGGGCCGTGCTGGACGGGCGGTACCGCGTCGACGCGATGATCGCGACGGGTGGCATGTCCGCGGTGTATCGCGGGCTCGATCTGCGGCTGGACCGGCCGGTGGCGGTGAAGATCATGGATTCCCGGTATGCAGGCGACAACCAGTTCCTGACCCGGTTCCAGCGCGAGGCGCGCGCGGTCGCTCGGCTGAAGGATCCGGGCTTGGTGGCGGTCTACGACCAGGGCATCGACGGCCAGCACCCTTTTCTGGTGATGGAGCTCATCGAGGGCGGCACGCTCCGCGAGCTGCTGCGTGAGCGCGGCCCGATGCCACCGCACGCCGTCGCCGCGGTGCTTCGCCCGGTGCTCGGCGGGCTTGCGGTGGCGCACAGCGCCGGGCTGGTACACCGTGACATCAAGCCCGAGAACGTGCTGATCTCCGACGACGGCGACGTGAAGATCGCCGACTTCGGTTTGGTGCGGGCGGTCGCCGAAGCCAAGATCACCTCCACCAGTGTGATTTTGGGCACCGCCGCGTACCTCTCGCCCGAACAGGTCAGCACAGGCGACGCCGGGCCGCGCAGCGACGTGTACTCCGTCGGCATCCTCGCCTACGAGCTGCTGACCGGTGTCACACCGTTCAACGGTGACTCCGCGCTGGCAGTGGCCTACCAGAGGATGGAGAACGACGTCTTACCTCCGAGCAGAGTGATCGCCGGTGTGCCTGCGCAATTCGACGATCTGGTGCTCCAGGCCACCGCGCGCGAACCCGCCGACCGGTACGCCGACGCAGCAGACATGGCCGGTGAACTCGACGCGATCGTCGACGAACTGAACCTTCCCGAATTCCGCGTGCCCGCGCCGCGCAACTCGGCGCAGCATCTGTCCGCCGCGCTGTACCACAGCCATGTGCAAGCGCAGCAGGCCACCGACAGCGCGGTCAGACCACCGGCGGCACCGCCCGTGTTGGCGCCCCGGCAGCACACCAGGGAACTTACTCGCGACGATTGGCCGCAGCCGTTCACCAGAGCCGACTACGAATATCAGGGCGCCTCAGGTCATTTCGCGGGCATCGAGATGAGCGAGTTCTACTTGGCGCGACAGCGGGCCAGGCGGGCGCTGCTGTTCTGGGTAGTCGCCGTGCTGACGCTCACCGGGCTGATCGCGGCCGCAGCGTGGACGCTCGGCGGCAACATCGCAACGCTGATCTAGGACGACCTGGTTATTGCGCCGCCGTCCTATCCATCCGCAGGTGCGTCGCAACAATGAGACAACCGACGCTAGTCACGCAGGGTGGTAAGTCGGTTCGGGGTTGATTCGCGCGACACGTAGTACTACAGTCGTAGTGGAATAATTCAACGAATGCTGAAATCGCATCGAGGTGATTGGTGATGAACGAGAAGCTGCTCCCGGTTCTGGTCGTTGGCGCGGGGCCGACCGGCCTAATGGTGGCGAATGAGCTGGCCCGGCATGGAGTCGCGCCGCGGATCATTGATCGCGGACATGCGCCTTCGACTACCTCCCGCGCGCTGGTCGTCCAGCCCCGGACCTTGGAGATCTTCGACGACATCGGCGTTATCGACCAGGCGGTCGCGGCGGGCGACCCTGCGTCGGGCCTGACGATCACCTTTGCCACGAATGCGGTCGAGTTGGACTTCGCGGGCCAGCTGACCGGGCCGCAGAATTACACTGCCTACCCCGAACCGCGCACTCTCTCGCAGCATGACACCGAGCGCATCCTGACCGAGCGGTTGAGCAGCAACGGTGTCGAGATCGAGCGCGGGCGGGCGCTGACCGATCTGACCCAAGACGGCGAGACGGTGACCGTGTCGTTGCGCGGAGAGGATGGGTCGATAGAGACCGTACGGTGCCGGTGGGTCATCGGTTGCGACGGTGCGCACAGCGCGGTCCGCAAGGCGGCGGGCATCCCGTTCGCCGGGTCGACCTATCGCGACGAATTCATCATGGCCGATGCCGAACTGGATTGGCAGTTGCCGCACGGCGGGCTGTACGGATTCCCTAGTCCTGCAGGGATTTTCGCGGCGTTCTCGATGCCGGGCGAGAACCGCTACCGGATATTCGGCAACTTCCCGCCCGGGCCCGACGGCCCGAGCGCCGAGTACAGCGAACCCAGTCACGA
>Ga0207688_10000217_pt1 | contig 25744 bp, 32 predicted proteins | sample KBSMiscanthusM4_FD_184296 | JGI IMG/M metagenome (GOLD analysis project Ga0207688, IMG submission 184296) | Miscanthus rhizosphere microbial communities from Kellogg Biological Station, Michigan, USA - M4 (SPAdes) (version 2) | ecosystem: Host-associated > Plants > Roots > Rhizosphere ...
CTTGGTGACGTAGTCGTCGGCGCCCATCTCCAGGCCGAGCACGCGGTCGATCTCGTCGTCGCGGGCGGTGACGAACAGCACCGGCGTCCAGTCGTCCTCGGCGCGCAGCCGTCGGCAGACCTCGACGCCGTCCAGCCCGGGCAGCCCGACGTCGAGCACGACCGCGGCGGGCCGCAGGCGCCGCACGGCCGCGAGCCCCGCCTGGCCGTCGCGCTCGACCTGCACGCCGAACCCGTCGCGGCGCAGGTAGAGGCCGACGAGGTCGGCGATCGCCCGGTCGTCCTCGACGACCAGCACGAGCCCCTTCTCCGCTCCCGCCACGGCCCCACCTCCGGCGCTGATCGTGCCACCGCCACGCGACCCCCTGGTGCGGCGCCCACGAACGTTCACCGGGTCCTCGCGCGCCCAGACGACGCCACGCGGCGTTGCCGCCCTCGCGGACGCCCGGTATGAGCTTCGCGCGGCGCCTTCCCCTTCCCACCCCGCCTCCTTCGTCGGCTTCCGTCCCCCGGGCGAGGCGCCGCCTGGATCACGCGATCACCCCGGCACCGTTCGTGGCCACCGCACTAGCGCGTGCCGTCGTGGTCGACCTGCTTCTCGATCTGGTCGACGCGGGTCTCGACGCTGCCGAGCGGGTCCGCCGACGTGACGGCGGGCGGGCCTGCGGTCGGGGCGGCGGCGGCCCGGCAGCCGCCGAGCGTCACGGCCGCGGCGAGGGCCAGCACCGCGAGCCGTCCCGCGCTGCTCATGCCGCCTCCGGCCAGGAGCGTGCGCGCACGGCCGCTCATCCCGCGCAATCCGTCTCCTTGACGTGCTGCACGTCGGCCCGGAGCTTCGTCAGCTCGTCGAGGCGGCCGGGCCTGCTGTCCGCCCGCGCCGTGAGCAGGTCGGCGAGCGCCGTGTACCCGGCCGCCCTGGCCTCGTTGGCCTTGGCCCGCAGCCACGCGGTCGACCCCTTGACGGCGGCGTCGCCGTTGATGCGGGCGGTGAGCTTGTCGATGCGGGCGAGCACGGCCGGTACGCGCTTGGCGCAGATCGCCGAGTTCGCGTGGTCGGGCGCGGCCGTCGGTGGCGCGGTGTCGGCCCATGCCGTGCCGCCACCCAGCGCTACCGCACCCACCGCCGCCAGCACGGCGAGACATCGTCGGACGAGCATCGGCTTCTCCTGGTTCTCGGGGAGCTTGTCGGCACCGACGATGCCGAGCCGCCGTGAGCCTGCTATCCGAGCGGTGTTCGGATCACGTAAGTACGGTTGAGACGTGGAGCTGGTAGTCCTGGTGGACGACGACGGCAACCCGGTCGGCACCGCGGAGAAGGCCACCGTGCACGGTGCGCGCACCCCGCGGCACCTCGCGTTCTCCTGCTACGGGTTCGACGGGGCGGGCCGGTTGCTCGTCACCCGACGGGCGCGGGACAAGGCGACCTTCCCGGGGGTGCGGACCAACACCTGCTGCGGGCACCCCGCCCCGGACGAGCCACTGGCGGACGCCGTGCGCCGCAGGCTGCGCCACGAGCTCGCGGTCGACGTGGCCGACCTCGACCTGCTCCTGCCCGATTTCGCCTACCGCGCCTCGGCCAACGGCATCGAGGAGCACGAGCTGTGCCCGGTGTTCGCAGGCACGGTCGTCGGCACCCCGCGCCCGCGGCCCGACGAGGTGGAGTCGTGCGAGTGGTGGCCCTGGGAGCGGTTCCTGGCCGAGGCCGCCGACCCGGCGAGCGACGTCTCCCCGTGGGCGCGGCTGCAGGCGCCGCTCCTCGACGGGCTCATGGCCTGACCGAAGAAGGCGGACGGCACCTGGCGAGGTGCTCCGTCGCGGCCCGGTGCAGGATGATCGCGTCCGATGGGCCCGCGACGAACGTGACCCCGATCGCCCTGAAGCGCTGGGCGTGGTCCGGGGTCGCCGTGAAGATCCCGACCGGGGTGCCCGCGGCGCGGCACGGCTCCACGATGGAACGCACGAGCGCGTCGTAGGTCTCGTCGCCGTGCTGCGCCTCCACCGGCACGCCGTGGCTCAGCGCGAGGTCGGACGGGCCGATCAGCACCCCACCGACGCCCTCCACCTTCAGCATGTCCGGCAGCGCGGCCACGGCATCGGGGGTCTCGACCATCACGACGCACACCGGCTCGGCGCGCGGCGGGTGCCAGGGCGCGCGGACGGGGCCGTAGCTGCGGATGCCCCGCGGCGGGTGGTGGCAGGCGATGACGGCCGCGGTGGCCTCGTCCGCCGAGTTCACCAGTGGGACGATCACGCCGTCGGCGCCGCGGTCGAGCGCGCGGCAGATCGACTCCGGGGTGTTGGACTGCACGCGGACGAGCGACGGCGTGTCCGTGGCGGCGAGCGCCTGAAGCATGGGCAGCACCGAGTCGTCGTCGACGACGCCGTGCTGGAGGTCGATGCAGGCGAAGTCGAAGCCGACCGAGCCGATGAGCTCTGCCGACGCCGAGCCGGGGAGGTGCAGCCAGGCGCCAACCGCGTCGTCGTCGAGCCGGAGATCACGCATGCGGCCGACTCTGCCAGAGCGCGTGGACGATGTCAGCGCACGGCGGCGGTTGCCCGCTCCAACGCGTGTTCGACCAGCGTGACGAGGGTCTTCAGCCCGGTGGCCGACGAGCGGGCGTCCATGCGCACGACCGGGGTGTCGGTGTTCAGGGCGAGCGCGTCGCGGACAGCGGGCATGGCGAAGCGCTCGGTCTCGGGGAAGCCGTTGACGGCGACGACGAACGGCACCCGCCGGTTCTCGAAGTAGTCGATGGCGGGGAAGCAGTCGTCGACCCGGCGCAGGTCGACGAGCACCACCGCACCGACGCAGCCGCGGGCCAGCTCGTCCCACATGAACCAGAAGCGGTCCTGGCCCGGTGTGCCGAACAGGTACAGGATCAGCGAGTCGTCGACGGTGATCCGGCCGAAGTCCATCGCGACGGTGGTGGTGCGCTTGTCGGGCACCACGGCGATGTCGTCGACGCCGATCGACGCGGTGGTCATCGCCTCGTCGGTGAGCAGCGGCGGGATCTCCGACAGCGCGGAGACGAGCGTCGTCTTGCCCACGCCGAAGCCACCGGCGATGAGGATCTTGAGGGGGACGGGTCCCGGTTCAGCGTGCACGCAGGCCCTCCAGGAGTCGGGTGAGGATCTCGGGGGTCGGGTTGCCGTCCGCGGTGGACGGCGCGCCGTGAACGGCGAGGTGGCCGGAGGCCGCGAGGTCGCCGACCAGCACCCTGGCCACGCCGACGGGCACGCCGAGCACCGCGCCGATCTCGACGAGCGTGACCGGGCGGACGGCCATCCTGACGATGGTGCGGTACTCCGGCTCCAGGTCGTAGGAGCCGCGATCGGTGGCGGTGACGATCGACTCGATGGGCAGGTCGCGCTCGGTCGAGCGGGTGCGCCCGCCGGTGACGGCGTAGACGGGGACGACGCGTCCGTCGCAGCTGTGGCCTTCCGCCCAGGACCGCCCGGCCCCGTTCACCGTCCGGAACCGGAGCGCACACCCGGGGAGAGCGCGTGGCCCGCGCGGTTGGCGAGCATCGTCATCTCGTAGCCGATCATGCCCATGTCGCAGTTGCGGTCGGCGTGGACGGCGAGCGCGGCGCCGTGGTCGATCGTGGTGACGAAGAGGTAGCCGCCCGCCATCTCCAGGATGGTCTGGGTGACGGGGGCGGCGGCGAGCAGCCGCGCCGCGCCCTTGGCCAGGCTGACCAGGCCGGACGCTGCGGCGGAGAGCTGGTCGCCGAGCTCCTCGGTCATGCCGGGGGAGGTGGCGAGGCGGAGGCCGTCGGCGGAGACGACGAGGGCGCGGGTGACGCCCGGCGTCTCGTGGGCGAAGTCGGCGAGGAGCCAGTCGAGGCTTGCGGTCATTCGTGGGCTCCGTCAGCGTGGTCGTCGGTGGTTGCGGGGCCGGTCGGCAGCGTGCCGCCGACCCGTGCCTGTGCGGCCGCCCGGCTCGCCTGGTAGCGGGAGAGGGCCGCGGCGGCGTCCGCCGTGGAGGGGCGGTTGAGAATGGGCGCCGCCTCGGGCTCCGGGGTGCGGAGCTGGGCGGAGAGGTGCGACTGGGGCACGCGGCGGCGCAGGCCGCTGACCGGGTCGACCGGGCCGGAGGGGCGTTGTTCCGGCACGGTGGCCGTGGGCAGCGGCAGGGCGTCGACGACGAGGGGTCGCGGGCTCGGCGACGGGCGGGGCCGCAGGGGCTCGGCCTGCCGCGTCTCCTCCGCGGGCGCCGACGGCGTCGACGTCGACGACAGGGACGACAGGGGCGCCCCGGTCGAGGCGCGGTAGGTCGGGGTGCTGGTGCCCGGCTCGAGGCCCGCGCCCTCGCGGTTCGCGTTCTCGTGCGGGGTGCCGTCGGCGCCCCACAGGCTGCTGACGAAGAACGGGTCGTAGGACCTCGCGCCGCTGCCCGCGCCGCGCGGCTGCACGTCGACGTCATCGGCGCTGACGACCACGCGGATGGGGCCGGTGTCGGTCGGGCCCAGCCCACTGGAACGGGCGTCGACCGCTCCGGCGCCACTGCCGACCTGGTCCGCGCCATCGGCCGCCGGGTGCACGCCGTCGGCGGTGGATCCGTACTGGTCGGCGGCGGGGGAGTCGTGATCCGACGCGTCCGACGGTGTGGGGGTGGCGTGGCCGTTGGTGCCGTATCCGTTGGAGGCACCGTGACCGTTGCTGCCGTGGCCGTTGCTGCCGTGGCCGTTGTTGCCGTGGCCGTTGCCGCCGTGGCCGTTGGCGGCGGGGCCGAGGCCCGCGGTCGGGTGGACCGCGGATCCGTTGCCGTAACCGTTCGACGGGGGCTCGCCGATGGCCGGGCCTGCCCCGCTCACGGGAGCCGGGGTGGGGTTGAACGCGGGCATCGCCGAGGCGACCGCCGGATCCCACCAGCCCTGCCAGTCGGCGGTGTCCAGGGTGCGCGGCGGTGCCGTCGACGACGCCGCCACCGGGGGCGGGGCCGCCGTGGGGTGGTGGGCGGCCGCGCGCCGCGGCGGCCGGTGATCGGCGGCCGGTCGCGCCGCCGCAGCGGACGCGGCCGCCGCGGGGTAGAGCGGGGCGAAGAGCGACGGCGGCAGGGAGACGAGCGCCGTGGTGCCCGAACCCGGTGTGACGCTGAGCCCCACCTTGATGCCGTGCCGCGTCGCGAGCCGGGCGACCACGTGGAACCCCAGCCGCTGCGACATGCCCACGTCGATGTCGGGCGGCGAGGCGAGCAGCGCGTTGGCTTCCTCGATCTGCTCGGCGGGCATGCCGAGGCCCCAGTCTTCGATGCTGATGAGCCTGCCGCCGGGGCGGGCCCGGTCGGGCCGGGAGCGCACCGTGACGGTGGTGTCCGGCGGCGAGAAGCGCACGGCGTTCTCGGTGAGCTCGGCCAGCAGGTGCGTGAGGTCGATGACGGTGTGCCCGACCACGGCGCTCTTCTCGTCGACGACGAACACGACGCGCTCGAGGTTCTCGGTCTCGGCGATGGCCGCGCGCAGCACGTCGCGCAACGGGACGGGCTCGCTCCAGGTGCGCGGGGGCTGCTCGCCCGCGAGCACGAGCAGGTTCTCCGCGTTGCGCCGGACCCGGGTGGCGATGTGATCCAGCGCGAACAGGTCGGAGAGCGCATCGGGGTCGCGCTCCGACTCCTCGAGCTGGTTGATGATCTCCAGCTGCCGGTGCAGGAGGCTCTGGTTGCGGCGGGCGAGGTTGGTGAGCAGGTCGGACGTGAACTGGCGCCGGTTGATCTCGGAATCGGCGAGCCTGCGCCCCAACACGTCCTTCTCGCGCTGCGTGTCTTCGGTGACCCGCAGCACGAGGAGCGCTCCGGCGCAGGCGACCAGCACCGCCACGCCGTGGATCAACGACCACAGCCAGGGGTGCTCCTGCCCCTCGACGTGGTCGAAGATCAATGTCTGCTGCCACGCGGAGCCGATCCCGTGGCTGATCACGGTGAAGACGATGTTGACGAGGAACGGCGCCCAGTCCTGGTAGAGCGCGATGAAGCCGATGATGACGAAGAAGTGGAAGTGCGCCTCGATGGTGCCGTGCGTGAGCACGACGAGCGCCGCCGAGCAGTAGACCAACCCCACCGTGACGGTGATCGACGTGGGCCGCCGGTGGTGGCGCAGCAGGTGACCGAGCCCCACGAGCGCCAGCGGGGGGATCGCGACCAGTGTCAACGTGCGCGGTGTGTAACCGAGCGCGAGACCGAGGGCGACCAGGGCGGGAGCGTGCAGCCCCAAGATCCAAAGCATGAGGCGGTGACGGCGTTGCCAATCCTCTTCGGCCAGGTAGTGGCCATGCGGAAGGGCATCGAGGAGCTTTCTCCACATCGTGTGGTGCACCATTTCTTCGCGCATACAGACGGTGATCTATCCGGATCTCCGGAAATGGTCGGGGGCCGCGAGACTACCGCTCTATGACGAGGGGTGAACAGGTGGCTACCCAAAGACAGAAGAGATACGACCGATCGGCCTAATAGCTGCCGCCGTTAGCTCCAAATGGTCACATAAACCGGCGGGCGGAATCGCGATGGCGGAACACCTGCGCCCGGCGCCCTGAGCAGCTTCATCGCTTCCGGCGTGCCGAGGAAATGGCGCAAAGATCCAGCGGCGGCGCTACGCCGATCGGGAGCCAGCGTGGTCACGTGCCAACACAGATCCAATGGTGTGCCCGGCACGTCGACGACCTGGAGCTCGCGCCTGCGCAGCTGGTGCACCGCGAGGTGGGCGATGGCGGGGGCCACGCCCGCGCCGCGCGTCGCGGCCTCCCACGCCGCGGTCTGGTTGGGGAAGACCGAGAGCCGGGACTCCGGCACGCCGACGCGGCGCAGCACCCGGCTGACGTCGCTGAGCGGGTCGGTGGCCGACGGGTCGACCAACCAGGGCCACTGGCTGGGCGGCCCCGGCGGGCGGGCGTCGGGGGCGACGAGCACGACGATGCGGGCCCGGAACACCGGCTCGCTCACGAGCCCCGGCCCGCCGGACAGGTCCGGGCCGAACGCGACGTCCGCGAGCCGCTGGGCGACGAGCGCGCTCATCTCCGCGGTCGCCGACACCCCGGCCGACACCTCGATCGACCCGCCCGAACGTGCGGTGAACGCGTCGGCGAGCGGGCCTGCGACGAACTCGACGAGCGGGCTGGGCGCCACCAGCCGCAGCCGGTCCGCCGCCCCCTGGGCCGAGCGGACCGCCGACTCGGCCTCGGCCCCCAGCGACACCATCTGGGCGGCGATCGTCAGCAGCCGCGAGCCGCCCGGGGTCAGCTCCATGCCGTTCGCGCTGCGGGTGATGAGCGGGTCGTCCAGGTAGCGACGCAGCGCAGCGATGGCCTGTGAGACCGCGGGCTCGCTCACCCCGAGCGCCGACGCCGCGGCCTTGACCGTGCCGAGCCGGGCCACCAGCACGAACGCGCTCAGCTGGGTCAAGGTCACCTTCAGATTCTGCGCTGACGGACGCCGTCGCGACAGACACGGACGGACCAACGCGGCTACGGAGCGTCGGAAAATCGATCCGGCATAAGGGAAGGCTTATCCGGCGATTGCCCGCCGGTGTGTCGCGGGGAACGATGGCGGAATGGGTGACGAGCCGGAAGGGGTCGCGGTCCTGCGCGCCATCTGGACCGCGCGCGACCACGGCGCCGACGTGCGGGCCGAGATCGGGTCGGGCACCGGGAAGGTCTGCCGGAGGCTGCAGGACGTCGGCGGTCCGGTCGACGAGGAGCAGCGCACGGCGTGGCGGGAGCTGCTGGAGCGCGAGGGCAAGCGGGGTCCCACCACGGTGGCCGAGCTCGTCGCCGACCAGGAGACGGGACCGCGGTCCTGAGCCCCGGGGTCGCCGAGCTCGTCCGGCTGCTGCGCGAAGGCGCGTACGTCGCCGATCGCGGGTTGGCCACGGCCGTGCACGTGGCCCTCGCGCTCGACCGCCCGCTGCTGCTGGAGGGCGAACCGGGCGTCGGCAAGACCGAGATCGCCCGGGTGTTGGCCGCCGTGCTCGGGCGCGAGCTCATCCGGCTGCAGTGCTACGAGGGCATCGACACCCACCAGGCGCTCTACGAGTGGGACCACGCCCGCCAGCTGCTGGCCATCCGCGCGCTCGGCGATGCGGGCGGCTCGGTCACCGCGCTCTACGGGCCCGAGTTCCTCCTCGAACGGCCGCTCCTGCACGCGCTGCGCACCGGGTCGGGCGCCGTGCTGCTCATCGACGAGATCGACCGCGCCGACGACGAGTTCGAGGCGTTCCTGCTCGAGATGCTCTCCGACTTCCAGATCACGATCCCCGAGGTGGGCACGGTCACCGCGCCGTCCCCGCCGCTGGTGGTGCTCACGTCCAACCGCACGCGCGAGCTGCACGACGCCCTCAAGCGCCGGTGCCTCTACCACTGGATCGACTACCCCGACGCCGAGCGCGAGGTCGAGATCGTCACGCTCCGGCAGCCCGGCGTGGCGCGGGAGCTGGCCCGCCGCGTGGTCGCCGCGGTCAACCGCCTGCGCGAGCTGGAGCTGGCCAAGCCGCCCGGCGTCGCGGAGACGATCGACTGGGCGCGCACGCTCGACCTGCTCGGTGAGCAGGACCTCTCGACCGACGCCGCCGACCTCACGCTCGGTTCGGTGCTCAAGGAGCGGGAGGACCTCGAGCTCGCCCGGGAGCACCTCGACGAGATCACCGCGTCGTGATCGCGTGAAGGGCATGGTGGCCGTGCTCGCCGGGTTCGGGCGGGCACTGCGCGCCCGGGGCCTGGCCGTCGGGCCCGGCGACGTCGCCACCTACTGCGCCGCCGCGGCCACGCTCGACCCCACCGACCTGGCCGACCTCTACTGGACGGGCCGCGCCACGCTGGTGAGCAGGCGCGCCGATCTCGCCGTCTTCGACGAGGTGTTCCACGAGTACTACCTCGGCGGGAAGCGGCCGGTCGACGAGCTGCTGCGGCTCACCGCGCAGGTGTCCGCCGAGGCCGAGTCGAGCCTGGAGGTGCCCCTGGTCGACGATCCCGGCGGCGAGGCGGACGACGAGCAGGCCACCATGGGGCTCGTCGCCTCGGCCGCCGACGTGTTGCGGCACCGCGCGTTCGCCGACTGCACGCCCGACGAGCTGCGCGCGGTGCGCCGGATCACCGCCCGGCTCCGGCTGGACCCGCCCCGCCGTCGCACCCGGCGCTACCGGCCCTCGCACCGTGGGCGCCGCCCCGACCTGCGCCGCACGGTGCGGGACGCGCTGCGCCTGCACGGCGAGCCCGTGCCCCTGCGCAGGCGCGTGCCCCGCGTGCGGCCACGCCCGCTGGTGCTGGTCCTCGACGTCTCCGGCTCGATGGCCGACCACTCCCGCGCGCTGCTCCAGTTCGCGTGGTCGGCCCGGCGGGCCGTCGCGAAGGTGGAGGTGTTCTGCTTCGGCACGCGGCTCACCCGCATCACGCCCGCGCTGCGGCGCCGCACCCCGGACCGGGCGCTCGCCGACGCCGCCGAGCTGGTGCTCGACTGGGACGGGGGCACCCGCATCGGGGCTTCGCTCGACCGGTTCGTCCGCACGGCGGGCCGTCGCGGCGTGGCGCGCGGCGGCGTGGTGGTGATCTGCTCCGACGGCATGGACCGCGGCGACCCCGACCTGCTCGCCTCCGCGATGGAACGCCTGTCGCGCCAGTGCCGCCGGATCGTGTGGTGCACGCCGCACGGGCCCGGGTCGAGCGTGGGCCTCGTGGTGGCCGAACCGCACATCGACCGCGTCGTGAAGGGGCGGGATCTCGCGAGCCTCGCCGAGCTCGCCGACCTCCTGCCTGCCCTACCCTAGGCAGGTGATCCGGCTCGGGACGCTCGGCGGCTACGCCTTCTCCGGGCCGCGCCTGCTGGGCGGTTGGAGCCCACCCGCCCGTCCGGGCGTCTACGCGATCCTCTACCGGCCGGATCCGAGCTCACAGCGCTACGCGGTGGCCTACGTCGGGCACGCCGACGACCTCACGGCCGAAGGGTTCCCCTTCCGCCACCGCCGCGCCGCCTGCTGGACGGCGCGAGCGGGCTCGAAGTGGAAGGTGCACGTCGCGTTCCTCGAGGTGCCGGGCGGCACCCGCGGGCACCGCGAGGCGATCACCGCGGAGCTGCTGAGCCAGTACCACCCGTCGTGCAACGAGGAGCGCTTCGGCCCGAAGGTGCGGGCGGAGTGGGTCGGGCGCGGCTACGGCAACGGCTCGATCTCCACGCCGTCGACGACGGAGTAGCGCGCGGCGTCGCCGGTCACCACCGCCCACCCGCGATCACGGGCGCACAGCAGGGCGTGCGCGTCGAGCTGGTCGCCGCCCAGCTCGCCGATCGCGCGGGCCCGCGTGCCGGTGAGGTCGTCCACCACGGTGACCGGCAGCCGCAGGAGCACCTCCAGCACGTCGTGGTCCTTCTCGCTCAGCGTGGCCCAGGCCGTGCCGAGCGCCGTGGACGGCACGACGAGCACGATGCCTTCCTCGACGGCGGTCCACACGAGCGCTTGGGCGTAGATCGACGTCCGCGAGGCGAAGGCGATGACGGCCGCCGCGTCGAGGACCCGCCCGCCGATCACACCGGGGCCAGCCCCAGATCCCGGCGCACCGCGTCGAGCGCCTCACGCGGGGGACGGCCGCCGAGCACGCGCTCCAGCTCGGCCAGCGCCCGCGCCCGCGAGAGCTGCGTGCGCAGCGCATCGGCCACGAACGCGGACAGGCTCGTGGCGGCCCCCGCGGCGATCGCCTCCCGCGCGTCGCGCAGGAGCTCGGGTGGCAGGCTCACCGTCACCCGCTCAGCAGTCATACTCATAGGCTAGCGCAGTCATACCCCTGCCGAGCGCAGCTGGGGGAGGACCTTCTCGCCGAACGCGTCGATGAACGCGTCCTGCTCCTGCCCCACGTGGTGCAGGAAGATCTTGTCGAAGCCCAGCTCGCGGTACTCGGCGAGCCGGGCGGTGTGCGCCCCGAGGTCGGCCGAGACGTTCACGACCTGCTTCACGCGCTCCACCGACACGTTCTCGGAGACGGCGTCGAAGACCTCGGCGGTCTCCACGTCCCAGCAGACGGGCGGCGGGAAGACGTTGCTGCGCCACTGCTCGTGGGCGATCGTCTCGGCGTCGGCCTGGTCCTGCGCCCAGCTCAGGTGGACCTGCAGGACGACGTCGCCGCGCCCGCCCGCGTCCCGGTAGGCGCCGATCATCCGGCGCAGCGTCTCGACGGGTGCGTTGACCGTGATCAGCCCGTCGGCCCATTCGGCGCACCACGCGGCGGTCTTCTCGCTGACCGCCGCGCCGACGAGGTCGGGCGGGGTCTCGGGCCGCGTGTAGACCCGGGCCCTGTCGACGGTGACGAGGCCGTCGTGGCTCACCTCCTCGCCGCGCAGCAGCGCGCGGATGATGTCGACGCACTCGCGCAGCCGGGCGTTGCGCAGGTCCTTGCGCGGCCACGGGGCGCCCGTGATGTGTTCGTTGCTCGCCTCGCCGGTGCCCAGCGCGGCCCAGAACCGGCCGGGGTACATGGCGGCGAGGGTGCCGATGGCCTGGGCGATGATCGCCGGGTGGTAGCGCTGGCCCGGCGCGTTCACGACCCCGAACGGCAACGACGTCGCCTGCAGGGCCGCCCCGAGCCACGACCAGGCGAACGCCGACTGCCCCTGGCGGTTGCTCCACGGCGAGAAGTGGTCCGACGACATCGCCGCGTCGAAGCCCGCCTCCTCGGCGCGTTGGACCGCGGCGATCAGCGCCGACGGGGGGATCTGTTCGTGCGAGCAGTGCAACCCGAAGACCGACATGCCGGACAATTACCCATCCGGGGGGTATGCCGACACACGGGATTCAGGGGCGGTAGCCCACCGTCTCGTGGATCCGGGAGCGGCGACGGCCCGCGGCGCCCTCGCGGACGGGCCGCGGCGTCACCTTGGCCACGATCTGCTCGGCGAACCCGTACAGCAGCGGCAGCGCACCCGCCACCACGCCGCCGGTGCGGTTGATGTGCTCCAACCCCGGCCTGATCGCCCGGGCGTCGTCGACGATCTCGGCGACCAGCCCGTCGCCCGCCTCCAGCGTGGTGGCGATCCCGGTGAGCAGCGAACCCACCCACCAGAGGAAGAACGCCAGGCCCGCGATGAGCACGACGATCTCGACCACGGTCAGCGCGACCAGCAGTGTCATCTTGAGCTCACACCTTCCCGACGACGCGACCGAGGAACAGGTGGTGCTGCAGGCCTTCGGCGAGCACGAGCTCGAGCCCGTCGCCGGTGGCCGTGATCAGCTTGGTGTCGGCGGTGTTCTCGGTGATGGCGGTCAGCGTGCCCGCGATCGCGTTCACGCCCGCGCCGATGCGCTTGACGAACGCGACCAGCAGCGACAGCAGCACCACCACCGCCACGATCACGACCGCGCCGAGCACCAGGATCACCGTCCAGTAGGTGACCTCTCCATCGGTCAGCACCTCAACCCCCCAACCGCGCGCGCCCGCGCTGCAGGCCACCGATGATCTCGGTGGCGTGATCGATGGTGGTGCTCAGCCCGGCGAGTCCCGCGGTGTTCTCCCGCGCCCGCGACAGCGCCGCGTCAAGCTCGCGGGCCTGCGTGCCGATCTTGTAGGCCAGCACCAGGATCGGGGTGACGAGCGCGACCACCGCCACCACCACGACCAGCCCGATCACGAGCCCGAGCGTCCAGCCGTAGGGAACCATCACACCGTCTCCGTCCACGCTCGTACGGGCGCCAGGTTGCCGTTCACCGAGCCGACGACGGTGGGCACGGTGGCGGTCTTGTCCGCCACCGCGCGCACCCCGCCGAGCAGGGCGGCCAGCGTCCTGTTGACGTGCGCCAGGTGCAGCACCACCCGCAGCAGGCCGACGGCGGTGACCGCGATGATGAGCACGGCGATGATCACCGTGACCCAGGCGACGGCGGGCATCTCACGCCTCCTTCGGTGGCAGGAGCCGGGCGACCGAGCCCGCGTAGCGGGTGGCGCCGACGGCGACCTGGTGCACGGTCGCGTCGGTCGTGGCGAGGAGGTCGGGCACCCGGTCCACCTCGCCGAGCAGCTCGACGCCGCCCGCGAGGATGTCGTCGCAGGCCGCGCGGATCCGCTCGACGGCGGCCAGCACCCGGTTGAGCAGCGCGATCACGACGGGCAGCACGACGAACAGCAGGATCGCGTTGCCGATCCACCAGAGCACCATCAGCGGCTCCTGTCGTAGGGGAGGAAGAACCGGGCGAACACGCGCTTGAGCGCCATCACCGTGGCCCGCAGGCCGATGGCGAAGCCGCTCGCCGGGGCGGCGCGCACGGCCGTCGCCGTGCCCCCGCCGCCGGTGATGGTGGCCTGCACGCACTCCGCGAAGCTCCCGAGCAGCACGCCCGTGACGTCGGCGATGAGCCCGCGCCCGTAGTTCGCCGCGGCGCCGGAGATCGACAGGTCCTGGGTGACGCTCACCCGTGTGCCGCCGCCCGTTGGCGCCATCGTCGCGGTGATCGTCATGTCGGCCTCGCCGCGGCCCCGGTCCTCCGAGCCCGCCGCCTTGAGCACCATCCGGTGGGCCGCCTCGTCGGCCTCGACGATGCGCGCGGTGCCGGAGAAGTTCAGCTTCACCGGACCCAGCGCGGCCACGACCTTGCCCTGGTAGGTGCCGTCCCCGTCGTCACCGACGAGGGTGGCGCCGGGCAGGCAGGGCGCCAGGTTGGGCACGTCGAGGAAGTACGCCCACACCCGGTCGACGGGCGCGTCGACCGTGAACTCGTTGTCGAGGATCATGAGTCGCTCCGCACGGGGGGTGCGCCGGACACGTCCCGGCCGTCCTGCAGCGCCTGCCAGACGCGGTCCGGCAGCACCGGCATGTCGATGTTGCGCACGCCCGTCGACGCCAGCGCGTCGTGCACCGCGTTGACGAACGCCGCGGGCCCGCCGACCGCCGCGCACTCGCCGACGCCCTTGGCCCCGATGGGGTGGTGCGGGCAGGGCGTGACGACCTCGTGCAGCTCGAACCCGGGCGTCTCCCACGCGGTGGGCAGCAGGTAGTCCATGTAGTTGGAGCCCACCTGGTTGCCGTCGGCGTCGTAGGTCTGGAACTGCATGTTCGCCATCGCGTAGGCCTCGGTGAGCCCGCCCATGATCTGCCCCTCGACGATCATGGGGTTGATCCGCACACCGCAGTCGTCCACCGCGACCACGCGCAGCACGTCCCACACGCCGGTCTCCGGGTCGACCTCGACCGTCACGATGTAGACCGCGAACGGCCACGTGAGGTTGGGCGGGTCGTAGTAGGCGTTGTTCTCCAGGCCGGGCTCCATGCCGTCGGGCATGTTCGAGTAGGCCGCGGCGGCGCACTCCTGGATCGTGGCCCCGCGCTCGGGGGCGCCGCGCACGTAGAAGCGCCCCAGCTCCCACTCGACGTCCTCCTCGGACACCTCGAGGAGGTGCGCGGCGAGCTTGCGGGCCTTCGCCCGCACCTTGCGCGCCACCATCGCGACGGCCGCGCCCGCCACCGGCGTCGACCGGGAGGCGTAGGTGCCCATGCCGAACGGGGCGGTGTCGGTGTCGCCCTCCTCGACGATCACGTCGTCGGCCGGGATGCCCAGCTCGTGGCTCACGATCTGGGCCCACGTCGTCTCGTGGCCCTGGCCCTGGGTCTTCGCCCCGGTGCGGAGGATCGCCTTGCCCGTCATGTGCACGCGCAGCTCGGCGGAGTCGAACATCTTGATGCCGAGGATGTCGTACTCGCGGCTGTTGCCCGCCCCGAGCGGCTCGGTCATGGTCGAGATGCCGATGCCCAGCAGCCGGCCGCGTTCGCGCGCGGCCACCTGGTCGCGCTTGAACTCCTCGTAGCCGATCGCGTCGAGTCCCAGATCCAGGCATTTGTGGTACTGCCCGGAGTCGACGAGGAAGCCGAATGCGGTGCGGTGCGGGAACCGGTCGTCGGTGAGGAGGTTCCTCCGGCGGATCTCGGCGGCGTCGATGCCGAGGTCGGCGGCCGCCGCGGCGACCATCCGCTCCTGGAAGAACATCGCCTCGGTCACGCGGAACGAGCACCGGTAGGCCACGCCGCCGGGCGCCTTGTTCGTGTACTGGCCCTCCGCGGTGATGAGCCCGACCGGCACGTCGTAGCAGGCGAACGCCGAGTGCAGCAGCCCCACCTTGAACTTGCTGGGCTGGGCGTCGGCGAAGAACGCGCCCTGGTCGGTGACGGCGTGCATGCGGACGGCGAGGATCTTGCCGTCGGAGCGCAGGGCCATCTGCGCGTCGAGGTACATGTCGCGGCCGAAGCCCGTGGAGGACAGGTTGCCGGACTTGTCCTCGATCCACTTCACCGGCTTGCCGAGCAGGATCGAGGCCAGGATCCCGGCGACGTAGCCCGGGTAGATCGGCACCTTGTTGCCGAAGCCGCCGCCGATGTCGGGCGACACGATCCGGATCATGTGCTCGGGCAGCTCGGCCACGAGCGCCACGGCCGCGCGGATGATGTGCGGCGCCTGGGTGGTCATGTACACGGTGAGCTTGCCGGTGCCCGCGTCGTAGTCGGCGATCGAGCCGCAGCACTCGATCGGCGACGGGTGGCTGCGCGGGTAGTGCAGCTTGAGCGAGGAGACCACGTCGGCCTGCGCGAACGCCCGCTCGGTGGCGGCGGCGTCGCCGACCGCCCAGCGGTAGCAGGTGTTGTCGGTCTGCCCCTCCTTGTCGTCGCGGATCACCGGCGCGTCGGGCGCCGCCGCCTGCTCCGGGTTGACGATCGCGGGCAGCGCCTCGTACTCGACGACGATCGCCTCGCACCCGTCCTTGGCGATGTACGGGTCGTCGGCGACGACGACGCACACCTCCTGGCCCTGGAAGCGCACCTTGTCGGTGGCGAGCACGGCCTGGGTGTCGTAGGAGAGCGTCGGCATCCAGGCGAGGTTGCGCTGGGCCATCATCTCGCCGGTGAGCACCAGCCGGACCCCCGGGATCTCCCAGGCCTTCGACGTGTCGATGGAGACGATGCGGGCGTGCGCGAGCGGGCTGCGCAGGATCTCCATGTGCAGCATGCCGGGCAGGTGGATGTCGTCGACGTAGTGGCCGCGGCCGCGCACGAACCGCGCGTCCTCGACCCGGCGGCGGCTCGCGCCAAGGCCGCCGATCGCGGTCTCGTCGAGCGCGGTCATCGACCCGCCTCCTTGCGCGCCGCCCAGAGCACGGCCTTGACGATGTTCTGGTAGCCGGTGCAGCGGCAGAGGTTGCCCGAGAGCGCCCAGCGCACGTCCTCTTCGGACGGATCGGGCTCGCGGTCGAGCAGGGCGCGGGCGGACAGCATCATCCCGGGGGTGCAGAAGCCGCACTGCAGGCCGTGCTCGACGGAGAAGCCCTCCTGCACCGGGTCGAGCTCGCCTGCGGTGCCGAGCCCCTCGACGGTGGTGACCTGCCGCCCGTCGGCCTGGACGGCCAGCATCGTGCAGGACTTCACCGGCGTGCCGTCGACGAGCACGGTGCACGCGCCGCAGTTGGTGGTGTCGCAGCCGAGGTGGGTGCCGGTGAGGCCGAGGCCCTCGCGCAGCAGGTGGGCCAGCAGCAGCCGGGGCTCCACCTCGACGACGCGCCGCTCGCCGTTGACCGTCACCGTGATCCGGTACTCGTCCTCGGCGCCGGGGGTGATCTCGCGGGCGGCGAAAGAGGTCATGCCGCCGCCTCCAGGTCTCGTGCCAGAGCGCGGCGCACGAACGTGGCCACGACGTGCCGCTTGTAGTCCGCGCTCCCGCGGTGGTCGCTGCGCGGCTGGGCGGCCTCCGCCGCTCGGGTGGCCGCGAGCTCGACGGTCTCCTCGGTGAGCGGCTTCCCGACCAGCGCGTCCTCGGCGGCGGTGGCGTGGATCGTCGCGGGGCCGACGCCGGTGAGGGCGATGCCCGCGCGGGTGACCGTGCCGTCCGATCGCTCGAGGGCCACCGCCACGCCCGCCGTCGCGAAGTCGCCGACGCGGCGCTCCAGCTTGAGGTAGCTGCCGGTCGCCGTGCCCGCGGCGGGCGGCACCACCGCCTCGACGGCGACCTCGCCCGCCCGCAACGCGTTCTGGAACGGGCCCAGCACGAACTGCGCGACCGGGATCGAACGCCGCCCGGCAGGCCCCTGCGCGACCACCGAGGCGCCCAGCGCGATCATGACCGCCGCCCAGTCGCCCTGCGGGTCGGCGTGGCAGACCGAGCCGACGAGCGTGCCGCGGTTGCGCACGATCGGGTCGGCGACCAGCGGGGCCGCCGCGGCCATCAGCGCGTGCCTGCCCGGCAGGAGCGTCGAGCGCTCCAGGTCGGCGTGGCGGCAGAGCGCGCCGACCCGCAGCGTGCCGTCGCCGTCCTCGCGGTGGTGGCCGAGGCCGGGCAGGTTGTTGATGTCGACGAGCAGCGCGGGGGCGGCGAAGCGCAGCTTGAGCAGCGGCACGAGGCTCTGGCCGCCCGCGAGCACCTTGGCGTCGTCGCCGTGCTCGGCCAGGAGCGCGATCGCCTCGTCGAGGGTGCGCGGCGCCGCGTAGCGGAAGCGGGACGGGTACATCAGGGCTCCACGTGCGGGTCGGGAACCGCCACCGGCAGGTCCTCGTCGGTCGGGTCGGGACGGGGCTCCTGGTGCGGCGGCCACGGACCCGCCACCGGCTGGGCCGCGGTCTTCAGGTACTCCGTGAGCTGGGGCCACGCCCAGATCGTGGGGCCCTTCCCGGTCTTCGGCGCGTTCTCGATCAGCTCGTACATGCGCCTGTTCGTCATCCGCGGACGCCTCCTCGCGCGTGTGGTGGCGGCCACTGTGCACGTTCTCGCCGCGCGGCGCCCATGGTCGATAAGCGAACGATTAAGAGGTCTTGTTCTTGCCCCGTTCCGCTGGTCACGATGGGTGCCCACGTGGGGAGAGCCATGCAGGTGCCAGCGCCGTTCGAGTACCTCCGCGCCACGAGCGTCGAGCACGCCATCGGGCTGCTCGTGCGGCACGGGCCGGAGACGCGCCTGGTCGCCGGGGGCCACAGCCTCCTCCCGATGATGAAGCTGCGGCTGGCGGCGCCGGAGCTGCTCGTCGACATCAACGAGCTCACCGACCTGGCGTACGTCACCGTGGACCGGGACGTGCTGCGCATCGGTGCGCTCACCCGGCACGCGGCCCTCCTGGCGGCACCCGCGGTCGGGCACGTGGCGCCGGTGCTGCACGACGCCGAGCGCAGCATCGCCGACGCGATCGTGCGCAACCGCGGCACGGTCGGCGGCTCGGTGTGCCAGGCCGACCCGTCCGAGGACCTGTCCGGGGCGTTCTGCGCGCTGCGGGCCGAAGCGGTGATCCGCGGCGCGCAGGGCACCCGCACGGTGCCGATGCGGGAGTTCTTCCTCGGGCCCTACCAGACGGCGGTGGGGCCCGCGGAAATGCTCGTGGAGCTGCGCGTGCCGCTGTGGTCCACGGGCAGCGCGTACGTCAAGGTCGACCGGCGGGCGGGGGACTGGGCGGTCGCCGCGGCCGCCGCCGCGCTCCGCGTCGCCGACGGCGTGATCACCGACGCCGGGATCGGCCTCACCGCCGTCGGGTCCTTCGTCGCCGCGGAAGCCGAGGCGAGCCTGCTGGGGCGGCCGCCGACGGAGGAGACGTTCGCCGCGGCGGGCAGGCTCGCCGCGCAGCACTGCCGTCCGAGCGCCGACCAGCGCGGGCCCGTCGACTACAAGCGCCACCTGGCGGGCGAGCTGACGGTGCGCGCACTGCGCAAGGCGGCGGCGTGACGGAGGTGCGCGTCGTCGTCAACGGGCGGGTCGAGCGGCGTGACGTCGAGCCGCGGCTGCTGCTCGTGCACCTGCTCCGCGACGAGCTCGGGCTCACCGGCACCCACTGGGGCTGCGACACGTCCAACTGCGGGGCGTGCGTGGTGTGGCTCGACGACGTGCCGGTGAAGTCCTGCACCGTGCTCGCCGCGATGGCCGACGGCCACTCCGTGCGCACGGTGGAGGGGTTGGCCCCGCCGGGCGGCCTCGACCCGGTGCAGCGCGCGTTCATCGACTGCCACGGCCTGCAGTGCGGGTTCTGCACCCCGGCGATGCTGCTCACGGCCCGGTGGCTGCTCGACCACACGCCCGACCCGACCGAGGAGGAGATCCGCACGGCCATCGCGGGCATCACCTGCCGCTGCACGGGCTACGCGAACATCGTCAAGGCGATCCAGCGGGCGGCGTCGTGAGCCGCGCCGACGCACTCCCCTCCGCGGAGGCGCCATGAGCTTCGGTCGGGTGCGGCGCAAGGAGGACGCCCGGTTCGTGCGCGGCCGCGGGCGGTTCGTCGACGACATCGCCCTGCCCGGCATGCTGCACGCCGCCGTGCTGCGCAGCCCGCACGCCCGCGCCCGGATCGTCGCCGTCGACACGCTGGCCGCCGAGTCGCACCCGCTCGTGCGCGCCGTCATCACCGGCGAGCAGCTCGCCGAGCGCGGCCTCGCCTGGATGCCCACGCTCTCCCACGACGTGCAGGCGGTGCTCGCCACCGACGAGGTGCGCTACCAGGGGCAGGAGGTGGCGTTCGTCGTCGCGGAGACCCGCTACGCCGCCCGCGACGCGCTCGCGCTGATCGACGTCGAGTACGCGCCGCTGCCCGCCGTGGTCGACGCCCGCCACGCCTTGGACGCCGACGCGCCGCGGGTGCGCGACAAGCCCGACAACCACGTCTTCGACTGGGAGGCGGGCGACGCCGTGGCCACCGACGCCGCGTTCGCGGCCGCCGAGCACGTGAGCGCCTGCGACCTGGTCTACCCGCGGGTGCACCCGGCGCCGCTGGAGACCTGCGGCATCGTGGCCGACCACGACCCGATCACCGAGAAGCTCACCGTGTGGGCGACGGCCCAGGCCCCGCACGCGCACCGGGTGCTGCTCTCGCGGGTGACGGGCATCCCGGAGCACCGGATCCGCATCGTGGCGCCCGACATCGGCGGCGGGTTCGGCAACAAGGTGGGCCTCTACCCGGCGTACGTGTGCGCGGTGGTGGCGTCGCAGCTGGTCGGCGCCCCGGTCAAGTGGGTGGAGGACCGCTCGGAGAACCTCATGGCCACGGCGTTCGCCCGCGACTACCACATGCGCGGCGAGATCGCGGCGACCCACGACGGGCGGATCACCGCGCTGCGCGTGCGGGTGCTCGCCGACCACGGCGCGTTCAACGCCACCGCCCAGCCTTCGCGCTTCCCCGCGGGGTTCTTCCACACGTTCACCGGCTCCTACGACGTGCCCGCCGCGCACTGCCGCGTCACCGGCGTGCACACGAACAAGGCCCCCGGCGGCGTGGCCTACGCGTGCTCGTTCCGGGTGACCGAGGCGTCCTACCTCGTGGAGCGCCTCGTCGACGTGCTCGCCTTCGACCTCGGGCTCGACCCGGCCGAGCTGCGGATGCGCAACCTGCTGCGCCCCGAGCAGTTCCCGTACCGCTGCGCCACCGGCTGGGAGTACGACTCCGGCGACTACCCGCGCACCCTCGCGCTCGCCCTGGAGAAGGTCCGCTACGAGGAGCTGCGCAAGGAGCAGGCGGCCCGCCGCACGACCGGGGACGGGCCGCTCCTCGGCATCGGTATCAGCTTCTTCACCGAGGCGGTGGGGGCCGGGCCGCGGGCGCTGATGGACATCGCCGGGCTGGGCATGGCCGACGGCGCGCAGCTGCGGGTGCACCCGAGCGGTTCGGCGGTGCTCGCGGTGTCGTGCATGTCGCAGGGCCAGGGCCACGAGACGACGTTCGCCCAGCTCGTCGCGCACGAGCTCGGCATCGGCGTGGACGAGGTGGAGGTCGTTCAAGGCGACACCGAACGCACGCCGTTCGGCCTCGGCACCTACGGGTCGCGCTCGACGCCGGTCTCCGGGGCGGCCACGGTGGTCGCGGCCCGGAAGGTGCGGGAGCGGGCGCGGCTGGTCGCGGCGGCGATGCTGGAGGTGGCGCCGCAGGACCTGGAGTGGGTGGCGGGCCGCTTCCAGGTGCGCGGCGTGCCCGGCACGGGCGCGTCGTTCCGGGAGATCGCCATGGCCGCGCACTCCGACCTCGAGCTGCCCGACGGCGTCGAGGGCCACCTGGACGCGGCGGCCGTCTACAACCCGCCCAACCTCACGTTCCCGTGCGGGGCCTACGTCTGCGTGGTGGAGGTCGACGCAGGCACGGGGCAGGTCGCCGTGCGCCGGTTCGTCGCGGTGGACGACTGCGGCGTGCGGATCAACCCGACGATCGTCGAGGGGCAGATCCACGGCGGCCTCGCCGACGGCGTCGGCATGGCGCTGATGGAGCTGATCGCGTTCGACGCGACGGGCAACCACCTGGGCGCCTCGTTCATGGACTACCTGCTGCCGACGGCGCTGGAGTGCCCGATGTGGGAGCTGGGGGAGACGGTCACGCCCTCGCCGCACCACCCGGTCGGGGCCAAGGGCGTGGGGGAGTCGGCGACCGTCGGCTCGCCCGCCGCCGTCGTCAACGCCGTGCTCGACGCGATCGGGGTGCGGCACGCCGACATGCCGCTCACCCCGGCCCAGGTGTGGCGGGCGGGCCAGGGGCGCCCGCTGCGGCCGGACCTCGCGATAGGAACTGAGTCGACGGGGGGTGGGCCGTGAGAGCCGACCTGCTCGCGCGCGTGGACGGGCTGCGGACGCGGCGCACCCCGTTCGTGCTCGCGACGGTCGTGCGGGCCGAGCGCCCGACGAGCGCGAAGCCGGGCGACTGCGCCGTGGTGACCGCCGACGGCACGCTGGACGGCTTCGTCGGCGGGGTCTGCGCGGAGTCCACCGTGCGCGTGGAGAGCCTGCGCCTGCTGGCGGCGGGGGAGTCCGAGCTGCTGCGGATCACCCCGGACGCGGGGGCGGCGCCCGCGCAGGACGGCGTGCGCACCGTGGGCAACCCGTGCCTCTCCGGCGGCACGCTCGAGATCTTCCTGGAGGCGATGATCCCGCCGATGCTGGTGGCGGTGTTCGGGGAGTCGCCGGTGGCGCGGGCGCTCGTGCGGGTGGGGGCGGCGCTCGACTGGGACGTGCGGACGGGGCTCGACCCGCTCAGCCCGGACACGTCGGCCGTGGTCGTGGCGTCGCACGGGCGCGGCGAGCTCGCCGTCCTCCGCGCGGCCCTCTCGGCCGAGGTGGGCTACATCGCGCTGGTCGCGAGCAGGCGGCGGGCCGCAGGCGTGCTCGACGAGCTCGGCGCCACCGAGGCCGAGCGCGGGCGCATCCACGCCCCGGCGGGCCTCGACATCGGCGCCCGGTCGGCCGCGGAGATCGCGCTGTCGGTGTGCGCGGGCATCGTCGCGGCCCGGCCGCGGGTCGCGCGCGTCCCCGACGCGCCCGCCCCGCCCGGCCCGACGGTGGCCGTCGACCCGGTCTGCGGGATGGAGGTGCTGGTGGAGGACGGGGCGCTGCAGGCGGGCGACGTGTACTTCTGCGGACCGGGCTGCCTCGCCGCCTGGCGGGCCAGGTGATGGCGCGGGGTGGACGTCAGCAGGGTGACACTGCAGACGTTCAGTGTCTGCAATGTCACCCTGCTGACACGTCCGTGACCCGAGCTACGCGCTGACGACCGTGCCCGCGGCGCCGTCCACCGTCACCGTCTGGCCGGTGTGCAGGCGGGCCGTCGCGTCGGGCACGCCGACCACCGCGGGGATGCCGTACTCCCGCGCGACCACGGCGCCGTGCGAGTTCGACCCGCCCATCTCCATCACGAGCCCGCCCGCGGTGAGGAACAGCGGGGTCCAGCCGGGGTCGGTGGACGGAGCCACGAGGATCTCGCCCGGCTCCAGGTGGGCGTCCGCCGGGTCGAGCACCACGCGCACGACGCCCGTGACGGTGCCCGCCGAGGCCGGGACGCCGACCAACGCCCCCTCGGGCGCGGGCGCGGCGTGCTCGGCCTCCGGCTCGGTGCCGTCGGACAGCAGCACCCGGGGGATGTGGCGGCGCCGCAGCTCCCGGTCGTACTCGGCGCGGCGATCGGCGACGAGCGCGCGCTGGTCGGTGCCGTCGAGCGCGGCCGCGACCTCGCGCAGCTCCAGGAAGAAGACGTCGTCGGCGGCCACGAGCAGACCGCGGCCCGCCAGCTCGGCGCCGAGGATCGCGAGCTGGGCCCGGGCGTGGGCGAGCACCCGCACGAGGTAGTCCTTGTGCGTCTCCCGCATGCCCGCGAGCTGCCGCGTGCGGCGCAGCGCCAGGCCGGTGACCCACGCGCGCACCCGCGAGCGCCGCCGCACCTCGCCGACGACCTGCGCGACGGCCGCCTCGGCCGCGGCCGCCCCCCGGGCGAACCGGGCGTCGGGGTGGTCGGTCGGGTCGGTGATGCGCAGGTAGTTGGCCAGCGACCCGAGCACCTGGGTCGGGTCGTCGGACCAGCGCGGCATGCCGAGGTCGATCTCCGCCGCCGTGCGGTGGCCGTGCTCGGCGAGGAACGCGGCCAGCTCGCGCTGCAGCACGGGTGGCAGCGCGCGGGCGTGGAACCGCTCGGCCAGCTCGGCGGGCGGCGCCGCGTGCAACGCGGCCGTCGACGCCTGGTCCAGCCGCGTCGCCAACGCCCACAGCTCGAGGTCCATGTCGGTGGTGACGTTGTGCGGCAGCCCGCGCAACACCTCGTGGACGGCCTGCGCGTCGAGATCGTTCCCCGCGACCCCGCGGGCCAACCCGAGCGCGAGGAAGCCCCCCGCCGCCGCGGGCACGGTGCGCGGCATGATCGGCGGGACCGCTCGCAGCATCGTCACGACGTGCGCGAGCCGGGCGTGCCCGTCGCCGATGACCGGCTCGGCCAGGCGCGCGCGCAGCTGGTCGCCGCGCGCGGCGACCACCTTGCGGGCGGCGGCCGGACGCGCGAGGGCCAGTGCGATGAGCGCGGGCACCCGGTAGCGGAGCAAGATCCGCAGGACGGGCCGGGCGAACGCCACGGCCCCCGGCAACGCCGAACGGGTGGGCGCCAGCGACGGCTCGTCCGCGAGCAGCTCGCGGATGACGACCGCCGAACGCGCCTCCATCACACTGAAGATCGCAGGCACGGCCTTGCGGCCGACCGGGTTGCGCAGCGCCGCGGTGATGTCGATGAACGCCCGGTCGCCCGCGATCCCGAACCCCGCGGGGCCTTGCATCGGGTCGACGGGCTTGCCGGTGGCGAGCTGGGCGAGCGATGCGCCGATCACCCGGAACGCCGAGAGCCCCATCGGCGTGATCGGGCGGGTGAGCCCCTGGGCCAGCGAGGCGTTGAGGTGCACGCGCAGGCCCGGGTGCCGCGGCGGCGGCACCGGGTACAGCGTGGTGATCGCGCGCGACTGGGTGAGCCACAGCGTGCCCTCGCCGTCGAGCGCCCACTCGATGTCCTGCGGCGCGCCGAAGTGCGCCTCGACCCGGCGGCCCAGCTCGACGAGCTCGCGCACCTGCCGGTCGGTGAGGCAGCCGCCCGCGGGGCTGGCGGTGATCGCGCGCCCGTCGACCACCCAGTGGTCGGGGTCGACCGCGCCGGAGACGACGGCGTCGCCAAGGCCGGGGGCGGCGTCGAGCACGCTGCGGCTGCGCCGACCGCTGATCGGGTCGGCGGTGAACAGCACGCCCGCCGCCTGCGCGTCGACCATCCGCTGCACCACCACGGCGAGCTGGGTGCCCGCGTGCGGGATGCCCGCGTCGGCGCGGTAGGCCACGGCCCGGTCCGTCCAGAGCGACGCCCAGCAGCGGCGCACCGCGTCCAGCACGGCGTCGACGCCGACCACGTTGAGGTAGGTGTCCTGCTGACCCGCGAAGCTCGCGCCCGGGAGGTCCTCGGCGGTGGCCGACGACCGCACCGCGACGGGCACCGCCTCGCCGAGCGCGAGGTAGGCGGCGGTGACCGCGGCGGCGACGTCGTCGGGGATGGGCGTGGCGAGCAGGGCGTCGCGGGCCCGGACCGGGAGGTCGGGGGCGTCCAGCAGCGCGGCGATCCCGGCGGTGTCGGCGGCCTGCGCGTACGCCGGGGTGCCCACGCAGAAGCCGTCGGGCACCGGGAAGCCCGCGCCGAGCAGCTCGGCGAGGTTGACCGCCTTGCCCCCGGCGAACGCGAAGTCCCGGGCGTCGGCGAGGTCGAGAACGGCGGTCTGCAACGCGGTCATGGCACCAGGGTAGCGCAGAACTCAACGCTTGATGAAATTAATTCTCCGAAGCCAGCCCATAGCGTCCGCGGTAGTAGAGCAGCGGCGGTCGGGCCGGATCGGCGCTGAGGTCGAGCACACGGCCGACGGCGATGGTGTGGTCGCCGCCGTCGTACTCGGCCCACAGCTCGCAGTCGACCCACGCGCTCACGCCGTCGAGCACGGGGGCGCCGGAGGGCGCGGGCGTCCACGCGACCCCGGCGAACTTGTCGACGCCGGAGCGGGCGAACGCCACGCTGACCTCCTCGTGCTCGGCGGCCAGCACGTTGACGCAGAACGCGCCGACCGCCCGGATCCGCGGCCACGTGGAGGAGGTGCGGGCGGGTGCCAGGCTCACCAGCGGGGGGTCGAGCGACAGCGACGCGAACGACTGGCAGGTGAACCCCAGTGGGCCCGTGGGACCCGCCGCAGTCACGACGACGATGCCGGAGACGAAATGGCCCAGTACATCGCGCAGCACCGCGGGCGAGACCGGCCCCGGCGGAGCGTCGTGGCTCATGCCCCGACTCTAGTTCCGCCTGGCGTGCGCGCCCGGTGGAAACGACGATCGCCCGGTGTGACGCAGGAAACCCCCGCGCCGCACCGGGCGATCACGTGTCAGCTGGCGTAGGCGCGCAGCCGGTCGGCCCGCTCGCCGATGCGCAGCTTGGCCATGACCTCGCGCTCGATCTGGCGCACCCGCTCGCGCGAGAGCCCGAACCGGCGGCCGATCTGGTCGAGCGTGCGG
>Ga0207688_10000219_pt1 | contig 25690 bp, 24 predicted proteins | sample KBSMiscanthusM4_FD_184296 | JGI IMG/M metagenome (GOLD analysis project Ga0207688, IMG submission 184296) | Miscanthus rhizosphere microbial communities from Kellogg Biological Station, Michigan, USA - M4 (SPAdes) (version 2) | ecosystem: Host-associated > Plants > Roots > Rhizosphere ...
CTCGACGAACATCTCCTCGTCGCCGAAGCTCAGGTAGCGGTAGCCGCGTGCGTCGAGCCAGTGCAGGTGATTCGGCCAGACGATCGCCACACAGCCACCGGGCCGGCACACCCGCTCCATCTCGGCCAGGCCGGCGTCGCCGCCGTGGCCCGCCTCGGGCGTGAACGCCGAGCAGGCGACGACGAGGTCGGCCCAGTCGTCGGGCAGCGGCAGGTCGTCGAAGAACCCGTCGCGCACGCGAGCACGGTCGCCGCGCTTGGCCCGCGCGAGCCGCTGGGCGAGCAGGTCGCGCAGCGGCGCCGCGGGCTCGACCGCGACGAGCTCCTCGGCGCGGCCCAGCAGCTCGAGCGTCAGTCGGCCGGTGCCGGCGCCCACCTCGACGATCCGCTGGACGGACTGCGGCAGCCATCGGAACACGGCGGGATGGATGCGCTCGGCGCGCACCAGGCGGTCGTAGAGCTCGGGCTCGAGTCGGTACAGAAGCTCCCAGGCCAGGGCGTCGTCGGCGCGCGGGTCGGCGCCGGCGCCGGCGAAGCGTCGCGCCTCCTCCGCGGTCAGGACCTCAAGATCGGCGATCGCGTAGCGCGCGCGCAGCGTCAGGCGCGCTCACCGACCTCGGCCCAGTTCTTGTCCGTCTCCCACACGCGGACCGTGCGCAGCGATCCGGCCGGAAGCTCTGAGCGCATCCGCTCCCAGAACGCGACGGCCAGGTTCTCGGCGGTCGGGATGATGCCCTCGAGCCAGGGCACGTCGCTGTTCAGGTTGCGGTGATCCACGTCCGCGATGACCCGCCGCGACATGACCTCCGCCAGGTGCTTGAGGTCGAGGACGTAGCCGGTCGCCGCGTCGATCTCGCCGGCCACGACGACCTCGAGGACGTAGTTGTGGCCGTGGAGGTTGGCGCACTTTCCGAACACCCGCTGGTTCTCCTCGTCGGACAAGCCGGGGTCGCGCAGCTCGTGGGCGGCGTTGAACGTGTCGCGTCGGCTGACCAGGACGTCCACGGCAGCGACGATACCCGTCGAGGAAAACATCAATCTGTCTTGATGTAATCTCCGGCCCAATGGCGGCAGCGCCCGGCGACGCTCCACCCGACGTTCTGCGGCTCGCGGGCCATCCGGTGCGGTGGCGCCTGTTGCACGAGCTGGCGGGGAGCGACCGGCGCGTCGGGGAGCTCTGCGACCTGACGGGGGAGCGGCAGAGCCTCGTCTCCTACCACCTGGCCGAGGCGCTGGCAGGCCGGATGCCCGACGGCGCAATCCGGGCCGCGAGCGCGGGAAGCCACCCGAAGCCGCTGCACCCGCTCGCCGTGTCGGTGATGCGCACGCGCTTGATCGACATCGCCCACCAGGAGTCGAAGCACCTGCGCCGCTTCGCCGGAGAGCAAGCCCGCGGCCCGGGCCGGTGAGCGCGGATCCGAGCCTCACGGTCGTGCTCCGCGAGTGGGGCCGTATCGGGTGCCTCGGGTTCGGGGGACCGCCGACCCACATCGCCCTGCTCCGCCGGCTGTGCGTCGAGCGCCGCGGCTGGATGCAGGCCCGCGACTTCGAGGACGCGGTCGCCGCCTGCAACCTCCTGCCCGGGCCGGCCTCGACGCAGCTCGCGATCTACTGCGCCTGGCGCCAGCGCGGCCGCGTCGGCGCGCTCGTCGGAGGCCTGGCCTTCATCGTCCCCGGGCTCGTCCTCATCCTCGCCCTCTCGGTGCTGTTCCTGGCCGGCGACCCGCCGCTCTGGGTCAAGGGCGCCGGCGCCGGGGCGGGCGCCGCTGTCGCCGCCGTCGCCGTGCATGCCGGCTGGAGCCTCGTGCCCGCGAGCTGGGCCCGCGTGCGCGGGCGCGCCGAGGTGCGCTGGCTCGTCTACATCAGCATCGGCGTCGTGGCCGCGGCGACCGTCGGCCCCTGGCTCGTCCTGCTCCTGCTCGGGTGCGGGCTCGTCGAGGTCGTCATCCGGCGCGGCGGCGCGGATGTCGCGTCCCTGGCGGCAACCCCCGCCCTACGGGTCGCGGCGATCCTGGTCGGCGGCGGCGGGCTGCTGTCGCTCGCCTGGGTGGCCTTCAAGGTCGGCGCCCTCTCCTACGGCGGGGGCTTCGTGATCATCCCGCTGATGCAGGCCGACGCGGTCGACCACTACCACTGGATGACCGACAGCCAGTTCCTCAACGCCGTGGCGCTCGGGCAGATCACCCCGGGCCCGGTCGTCCAGACCGTCGCCGTCGTGGGCTACGCCGCCGCCGGGATCGGCGGCGGCCTCCTGGCCGCCGCCGTCGCGTTCTCGCCGTCGTTCGCGTTCATCCTGCTCGGCGGCGACCGCTTCGACCGGCTGCGCCACAACCACCGCGTGCGCGCGTTCCTCGACGGCGCCGGACCCGCCGCGATCGGGGCGATCCTTGGCTCGGCCGTCCCGCTCGCGGTTGCCCTCGCCGAGCCGTGGCAGTACGCGGTCCTCGTCGCCGCAGCGATCGCCCTCCTGATCCTGAGGCGCGGGCCGGTGGCGACGCTGCTGGCCGCAGCGGGCGTCGGCGTCCTCGTCGCGCTCGCAGGCGGCCCGGTCCCGCAGGCCTAGCGACCTGCGAGCAACCCGGGCGCGGACCAGTGAGCCCACGGGCGCGACCGATCAGGCCAGCGACAAGGCTGTGGACGCCGACAGCTACCGACCGACGGAGGTCAAGGCAATGGACATGAAGCTCGAGGTCATCACCGTGCCCGTCGCGGATGTGGACCGGGCGAAGGCCTTCTACGAGGGCCTCGGGTGGCGGCTGGACGCCGACATCGCCGCCGGCGACGCTTTCCGCGTCGTCCAGCTCACGCCTCCGCAGTCGGGCTGCTCGATCTCGCTCGGCAAGGGCATCGCCGGCGCGTTCGGGGTCGACGAGATGGCGCCGGGCTCGCAACAGCGGCTCGAGCTCGTCGTGTCCGACATCGAAGCCGCGCGCGACGAGCTCATCAGCCACGGCGTCGACGTCGGCGAGGTCTTCCATATCGACGGCGGACGGGTTCCCGGGCCCGATCCCAACCACGCCTCGTACATGAGCTACGCCACGTTCCGCGACCCGGACGGGAACAGCTGGCTCCTGCAAGAGGTGACGACACGGCTCCCGGGCCGCGTCTGGGACGACTGACGCCGGGAGACCGGCGGTCTACCCGGCGGTCTGGGCCGAGCGCCTGGCCTGCCGCGCGTCGCGCCAGTTCACCAGCCGCGCGGAGTCCTCATCCCACAGCTTCAGCCGTACCGCCGTGAGGCCGTCCCAGAGCGTCAGCGTCGGCACGTCGTGGAAGACCGGATTCGCCTGGTGGGCCCGCGGCAGGTTGTAGTTGGGCACGCGAGAGGAGAGGTGGTGGACATGGTGCAGCCCGATGTTCCCCGAGAAGAACTGCAGCACCTTCGGGAGCTTCAGATACGACGAGCCCTGCAGAGCCGCCTCCGCATAGCTCCAGTCATCCGAGCTCTGCCAGTAGGTGTCCTCGAACTGGTGCTGGACGTAGAACAGCCAGATGCCGGCCGCGCCGGCGAGCCACACCGTCGGGATCTGGACGAGCAGGTAGTCGTCCCACCCGATCCACAGGCAAAGGGCGGCGATGAGCGCGGCGAGGGCGATATCGACGAGGATCACGCTGTGCTGCAGCCGGCGGCGGGCCGACCGCGGCACGATGCGGGGAGCGATGACCATCGCCCAGATCGGCCCGAGGCCGAACATCACGAGCGGGTTGCGAAACAGCCTGTAGGCGACCCGGCCGCTCCAGCCCTTCGCGTAGTACTCCGCCACGGTCAGCGTCAGGACGTCGCCCTCTCCGCGCCGGTCGAGGTCGCCCACCGTCGCGTGATGAACGGCGTGGCTGTGGCGCCAGCTCGCGAACGGCGTGAACACCATGAGGCCGAGTGTCGCTCCGAGCCAGGCGTTGGCGCGCTTGGTCCGGAAGAACGAGCCGTGCGCGCAGTCGTGAAAGACGATGAACGTGCGCAGCAGGAAGCCGGACGCCGGGATGGCGACCAAGAGCACGAGCAGATACGAGACGTCGAGCAGCAGGTACATCACGACCGATAGGGCCAGGTAGGGCAGCGCCGACGTCGCGATGTCCAGCAGGCTTCGCGCCACGACGGGCCGGGCAAACGGCGCGAGCGTCTCGCGCCACGGCGCCCGCTCGGAGCGCTGGTGCGCTCGCGGTGCTACGACGGTCGGAGAGGCGGCGGTGGCCATCGGTCATGACTCCTTTGCGTTGCCGCAGTCGGCGTTGCTCAGAAGTCATGCTCCGCTGCGCGCCGTTTCCGGCGCACCCCGTTGCGAATGCCCTCCGTCTTCGAGCCAAGCTAGCAGCACCCGGCCATCGCCGCCAGGGTCGCTACGCAGGTGCGAGGAAGAAGAGCTCGACCTCGAGGTCCGGCCCGACGTGATGGGTCGAAACGAAGCTCTCAACCCGCCGTCCGGAGAGCCGCTCGACCTCGGCGACGAAGCGGGGCTCCATCGCCAGCTGGAAGGCGCTACGCACCTCGTGCACCAGCGGCGTGCGCTCGAGCTCGATCATCGTCATCTCGACCTCGCTGTAGATCCGGCCGAGGACGCAGGCGAGAAGGTCGTCACCCAGCATCTGCGTCTTGGCGGTTGCGGGCGCACGGCCGTGGTAGTGCTCGTGGAGCGCGGCCATGCTGTCGCTGACAGCGGTCAGGAGCGCGTCGCCGGTGAGGGGGCTGCTGGAGGTCATACGACCCTTCTCGCGCCCTCTGCGGTCGGATCGTACAGGGAGGTGGAGGGCGTAAGAACCCACCGGCCGATGCCACCTAAGCTTACCGAGGACTAGGATCGGGGGTGCCTCGATGTCCATCCCCCCCGAGCAGCAGCAGGTCGAGCGCGGCGAGATCCTCACGGCTATCTCGGATGGGCTGGTCTCGCTGCTGAAGGAGTTCTACGGCCGGGGCCCGACCCGTGCCAAGACCTACTACGACGACGACCTCGTGGTCTGCCTCCTTCGCGGCGGCTTCACGCGCGTCGAGAAGACCCTGCTCGAGGGCGGTCGCAGCCGCGCCGTCATCGAGCAGCGCATGGCGTTCCAGGAGGTCATGCGCGAGCGCTTCGAGGGCGTAATCGAGAGGGCCACCGGGCGCCGCGTCATCGGCTTCATGAGCGGCAACCAGCAGGACCCGGACATGATCTGCGAGGTGTTCATCCTGGCTCCGAGCGACCTCGTCGCCAGCGACGAGATCGAGCGGCGCGCGTAGGTCTACGTCCACAGGACGCCCGCTGCGCCGGCATCCTCGAGCGACGGCCCCGCCCCCGGTCAGTGCACGCCGATCGCGGGCCGGATCGCGGCACGCGCGTCGTCGCCGGAGAGCCCGTCCTCCTCGGCGCCCGAGCCGGTGACGTACGTGACGATCTCCTGGGTGGTCCGGGGGCGGACCGCAGTCGGCAGGGTGAGCACCAGCGCGCCCTCGCGCATGAGCAGATCCCGCTGTACCAGCTCGTCGACCACGCGCTCGATGGTGCCGTCCGCCACCGCGGCGGGATAGCCTGCAGCAAGCAGGTGCTTGAGGTTGCTCACCTTCCGCGCCTTGTCGCAGAGCAGGAAGACGTCGTGGTGGAGGTCACTGAGGCGGAGGTAGCGGCCCTCGCCGTCGCGGGTGTCGGCGACCTGCAGGAACCCCGCACCGAGCGCGTACTCGTACTTGGGAGGAACGTGCTGCTCGTAGGCGTCGATCCACTCCCCGACGACCTCCCGCACCCGCGGCGCATATTCCCCGCGGTCGACGAGCGCGCTCGAGCTGTACGTGAAGAAGTAGCCGATTTCAGCGGGTCAACGAGACCTGGCGGGAAGTTGAAGGCATAGTCCTCACGCAGCTCGTACCGGTCCACGCCGAACTGCTCCTTCGCCTGGAAGAGCGGGCTGAAGCGATGCATCTCGACGAAGTGGAGGTTCTGCACCGGCGGCTGCAGATGGACGATGTGCGGCAGGAACGCCGCCATGTCGCGGTACCACTCGACGTGCTCGCCGGGGAACCCACCGAGGATGTGGTACGAGAGATAAATCCCGTACTCCTTGCACCAGCGCAGGAATTGGACGTGGCGGATGCGGGATGTGTTCTTGTTCATCAGCATGAGCAACTCGGTCGAGAACGACTCGATCCCGGGCTGGATGGTGGTCACCCCCGCCTGCTGCATCAGGAGGATCTCCTCCTTCGTCAGATCCGCGCGCGTCTCGTAGAAGCACTCGATGTCGAGATCAAGCTCCTTGAGGCGCGTGAAGATCTCGCGCCGTCGACTGCTGCGGTTCCCCGCGATTGCGCGTAGTTGATCGCGACGAACGCCTGCCAACGCCGGGGCAACTCCTGCTCAGGAAAGATGGCTTCCACGGGGCACTCGGGCGTGCAGGCGCCGCAGTCGATGCATTCGTCGGGCGCAATCACGAGGAGCCGTTCGGCCTCGTAGATGCAGTCGACCGGGCATACCTCCACGCAAGATGCGTCCTTCAAATCGAGACACGGCTCGGCGACGATGTACGTCACGACGCGATGCTATCGGCGTGGGGATCGCGACTCATGCCAGCCATTGCGCGCGGCGTTGGAAGCACGTCCGAGGAAAGCCGTCGCCCAGGAACCGCAGCAGGTCAGTGGCAGACGCTGAGCCGCGGCTCCTGCCGCGCGCGCTAGCAGCCGATTGCGTCGCGCACGCGCCCCGACCGTGCTGTTGTCGGCGTCGGCCCGGAAGACGGTGTCAGGGATCCCGCGCCGCTACTGCTGACAGAGGCCGAGGACGCAGGGGCCGGCGCAGCACTCCGACGACGCCTGACAGGGACTGTTGACCGGCGAACATGAGGATGAGGAAGCTGTGCAGTAGCACGTGTTGTTGGTGGCTCCGCGGTAGCAAAAGCCCGAGGAGCAAGCCGCTGCGTTTGGTCCGGAGAATTGGCCCGGAGTCGCCTGACACGTGTTTGCACCGCAGGGGATGACGGCCCCGTTGGGACAGCCGGAGCTGCACAGTGAGACGGCGGCGCTGACAGGTGGAACGGCGACGGAGTAGATGAGGGGGGCGCTGAGGGCGACGGCGCCGAGCTTGGCCACGCGCTTGGAGGCCTCACGGCGCGACAGCCCGTCGCGCTCCTCGATCAGCTGCACGTCGGAGAGCTCCTCGAGCGCTCGGGTCACCGTGGTTTCGTCGAGCCCAACGCGGCGGGCGATGTCGGCCGTCGAGGTGCGGCCGTCGCACTCCCGCCACACCGAGGCGGCGTCGTGGGAGAGGGCGTGGGCAGTCTGGGTCGACGCGCAGTAGGCGAGCAGCTCGTCGCCCAACTCCTCGGTCACGATCCCTTCGCTGCGACGCCGCGGAAATGAACCCAAGTCTCGCCTCTCCTCTCGCGTGCGATCGTAAGCGCAGCACCAACCGAAGGCAACGTCAGCGCCGAGCGGGCTGGTGCTCGCGCACGGAAATGAAAGCAGGAACCGAGTCATCGTTTGGCGCCGTGGAGGACTGACGAGCATGAGCTCGACCACGCGGCAGCGGTCGGTTCGACGGTGTGGCCTATCTAGCGCCCCTCTTACCGGGGCTTGCGGTCAAGTGCCCCTCTTCCGCCCAGAACCCGCCAGGTGCAGTCGGTACCGGTCAGATGCTCCGGTCTGGACCAGTCACTGCCGGGCGCTGGGCGCTGACACCCCGCGCTACGCGGAACTCCGCGGCGACCTCGCGTGTCGCCGCCTCGGCTCCGAGGGGAAATATGTGAAGAGCATCTACGCGCGTGATAGTGGCAAGGTCGGCCGCAAGTTCGCGCGCTAGGTCGATGCCGCCGCCCCGGCGGATCTGTGACAGGGCTCGCTGAGGAATTGCGACCCCCGGAAGCGCGCAGGCGCGCTCTGCCATGCGTGCGCTGCGGAGCAGTGCGACGCTGGCGTAGAACCGCACGTCCGCGAGGATGTCCTCGGCGGCCGAGAGGAACGCATCGAGACGCCCGAGGTCGAACAGCATCTGCGATTGCAGGAAGGTTGCTCCAGCGGCGACCTTGCGCCGGAGGAGCCGCAACTCTCGATCGACGTCCGCGGCGAAGGGATTGACGACCGCCCCGACCGCTAGCGGGTGCGGGGCGCTCCATGCCGACGCGCTCGCAATGAGCTGCGTGGCTTTCATGTCGGCCACGCGTTCGATGCCAGGCACCGGATCACCCTGCATGCAGAGGACCGCCTCAGCGCCGAGCGCCGCCGCGCCCACGACCTGGGACTGCAGGGCAAGCCGGTTGCGATCGCGACAAGAAACGTGGACGACTGTCCCCACGCCCTGCTCTCGCGCGAGCGCTACCGCAGCCAGCGGCGACATCCGTGGCTGGCCGGCGTGATTGTCGGTCAACCCGACGACGTCGACAGTGTCGGCCAGAACAGCGATCCGGTCGCTGACTCGCGCGCCATCGGCCTCGGACGGCAGCGAGATCTCGGCGGACGTCAGTGCGGTCAGCGACACGACCGCTGAAGCCTAGTCCCCGGTCCCGTCAGGCCGGCCCGGTGCTCGTTACAGAATCCGCCTACGGAACGCCTCCACCCGCCGTCGGCATCGTCGGCGACGCATCGGAGTAGCCGTCTTATCTCGGTGGCGAACGTGTGGGGCTGGTGTAGTGGTGGTGCGCCGCGGACCCAGGCTCCGCAGCCCGGTGTCGGTTACGTCACGGTCACGGTGGTGTGCGCGATCTGGGTGCGCTTGCCGTGGCCGAGCTCAAGCAGCGTCAGCCGGTAGCGCCCGCGGTGCAGGTGCTTGAGCTTGAGCTTGAGCCTGTAGGCGCGGATGACGCCGCGGCCCACGGTCCGGGTGTGGCCGTGGATCTTGGCCGTGGCCAGGACCCGTGCGTTGGCCGCCCCGCCGCTGAAGTGGAACGTCACCGTGCAGGTGGTGGAGTTCTTCCTGACGTGGCGGCAGGCGATCGTTTCCGAGGTCGGGGTCCTGGCCGCCGGACCGGCCGCCCCTTGCGGCCCGGTGACCCCCTGCGGGCCCTGCGCTCCGGTTTGGCCGTTGGTCCCGTTGGTCCCGCTGGCTCCCGGGTCGCCCGGGGGACCGGTGGCGCCCTGCGGCCCGGCCGCGCCTTGGGGGCCGGCCGCGCCGGTGGGTCCCTGCGGCCCGGGCGAAACCGGGGGTCCGGTCTCGCCTACCGAGTGCTCGACCACGAGCGTCCCGGCGATGTAGTTCTGGGTCATCAGGCGGTCGAGCGACAGGCACCGCGCGCGGATGAAGTACGGCCCGGCGTCGGCGTCTGCCGGGACCGTCAGCGTGGCGGTCCACTCGCCCGTCACGTCGAGCACACCGGACGCCGTCGCCACCGAGGCGCCGGCGGATGAGACCAGCGCCAGCGGCGCCGTGGCCGAACCGAACTGGCCGCCGACCGGACACGGTGTCACCGACGTCACCCCAACCGACGACCCCGCCGGCACCGACCCCGGCGCGAACGCCAGCGACCCCAACGGCACCGACGGGGTCAATTCCACCACCCGGTGGTTGAAGCTGTCGGCGACGAACACGTTCCCCGCGCCGTCGACCGCCACCCCCATGGGGCGGAAGAGGCCGCTGAACGGCAGCGTGACCGGCGTCCCACCGGCGGGCAGCTCGACCACCCGGCCGTTGAAGCTGTCGGCGACGAACACGTCCCCCGCACCGTCGACCGCCACCCCCCCGGGCTGGTTCAGCCCGCTGAACGGCAGCGTGACCGGCGTCCCACCGGCGGGCAGCTCGACCACTCGGTCGTTGAAGCTGTCGGCGACGAACACGTCCCCCGCACCGTCGACCGCCACCCCGCCGGGCAGGTTCAGCCCGCTGAACGGCAGCGTAACCTGCGTCCCGCCGGCGGGGAGCTCGACCACCCGGTCGTTGAGGGTGTCGGCGACGAACACGTCCCCCGCACCGTCGACCGCCACACCCCTGGGGGAGCTGAGGCCGCTGAACGGCAGCGTGACCTGAGTCCCGCCGGACAGCTCGACCACCCGGCCGTTGTTGGTGTCGGCGACGAACACGTCCCCCGCGCCGTCGACCGCCACCCCCAAGGGGCTGTTGAGGCCGCTGAACGGCAGCGTGACCTGAGTCCCGCCGGACAGCTCGACCACCCGGTCGTTGACCGGGCTGTCGGCGACGAACACATTCCCTGACCCGTCGACCGCCACCCCGAAGGGGTTGCTCAGCCCGCTGAACGGCAGCGTCTGCTGCGAGAACGTCACCGCACCCGCCGGCGACGCCCACACCGCCAGCGCGAGCCAACACGCGGCCGCAACCCAACCTCTCGCCGCTCCCCGCCGTAGCCGTCGAGCGCGCGGTCGCAGCCGCGGTCGATGGTCAGCTCCAAAGCCCATCATCCGTTCCTCCCTTATCGCTTGCCCGGCGCAAACCCACCACGGAGGCCGAAAACCACGTGCACATTGGCGTAACGACGCCAGATGCCACCAGGCATGCCCGTGGTCCACGCCGCCAGCCCTAATCCGGGGATCCCCGGCACCGTGTCGAACGCCCCGCGCCTGGGTGGCGATCGCGCGCCGCGCCGCGGCCGCAAGCCCGCACCCGCGCCCACCAAGACGACAATCGACCGTCGCTGCCAACCTCCCGTGACAAGGACTCTCAGGGGTCCCCACGCGCAACCCTCAACGAACCCCGGACGCCTGTCAAGCCCGCGAGTGACACACGGATGGGGCCGATGTATCCGCCGACGCGGAGGGCACGGGCACAACCGGGAGTACGTCACAAGCCGTGAGTCGACTCCGATCGGACGTCGAGGTGCCGGCGCGTGCAGCTCTAGCCGAGCCCGAATGTCGCGCGCTCGCTCGGGGTGAGCTCGCGCACGCTCTGCCGGCCGGCCAGCTGGGCGAGGGCCCTCGGGTTCTGGCACACGTCGCAGGTATCCCAGACGCGCAGGACATGCCCGGTGTCCTCGACCGCGAGCTCCCGACTGTCGGGTGAGAAGACGAGCGTCTCGATCGCGTGGTCGAGCGTGTGATGGCGTACGAGTCGCAGGGACCGCGCGTCGTAGAGGTCGACGGTCCCGTCCAGCCGGCCGATGGCGTAGAAGCGGCCGTCGGGCGAGATGGCCAGCGCCCGGCCCTCGGTCTGCGCTCCCGGACGCACAACGGACTTGCCGGTGGCCAGCTCGACGCGAACAAACGAGCCGCCGAGGACGGTTACGAGCACGTACCGGCCGTCGGGCGACAGCAGCGCGCCGGAGCCGCTCGCCCGGTCCGGCAGATCGATCGTGCGCCTGACTCGCCCGCTGCGGAGATCCCAGACGACGACGTTCAGGCACCCGTCGACGCTCGCCATCAGGCGGCTGTCGGTCGTGAACGACGGCGTCGTTGCAGCGCACCCGTCGCTGCTTCGCCCGGCGGGCAGGTCGCGCGTCCGCCCTGAGCGGGGGTCGATGATCTGGGCGAGGAACCTGTTGCCGTCGACCCAGGCGGCGGCGATGCGCCCGTCCGGGGCAACACCCTGCGCGTCGAGGCGCGGGACGGTCACGCTCGCGACCGGGCGGCCCGTCCGTCCCTCGACCTCCCGTATCCGATAGCCGGCCTGCCCTGGCCGTAGGTAGGTGAGCCACCGCAGCTGTGGCGAGGCCGCGAAGCAGGCCGAATTGCATGTGGCGAAAACGCTGGCCGCGGGGAAGCCTGGGAATGTCCCGACGGTCCGGCCCGTGTGCCGGTCAACGACCCGGCCGCGGTCGCCCACCAGCAGCAAACGCTTGCCGTCGGGGGTGAAGTCGACGGCCGGCGCGGGTGGCGCCTGGAGACGCAGCCGCTCGCTCCCACGCGCCGACCAGGTCCGGATGACGCCGTCCAATGCCACCGTGACGAGCGACTTGTCGCCCGGCGGGAACGCCATGTCGCCGGCGCCGATGCCGGCGCTGCTCGCGTCCCGGACGACGAGACGACCGGTCGCGGCGTCGAGGACGTCGGTGGCGCCCTGGCTGTAACCCACGGCCACTAGCCGGTCATCGGGTGAGGACTGGACCGGGCTGGCCGTGGCACCGAGCGGCCCGTGGGCGACCCAGCGGACTCGCCGCGAGCGCGCGTCGACGGCCCACGTGGCGGCCACCTGGTGATTGTTCACCGCGTTGATGTCGGCCCCGGTGATGTACCAGGTGCGTCGATCGTGCGAGACCCGCAGGAAGTTCACCGCCGCGAGGTGCGGGCCCTTGGCCAGGCGCACCGTCGAGCGCGTTCCGCGCGCGGTATCGAGGACGGTGAGCCCGCCGAACAGGTTCCCGCGGCCCTGCGTCTGCCCGAGCGAGGCCACGAGCAGCACGTGCGGCCCCGCCCACATCATTCCGTTGATGATGTTGACGCTGGCGTCGCCGTGCGCGATGACCCGGAGGCGGCCGGCCGGGTCGACCACCGCCACCTGCTCCTTGTCGGCGATCCCGAACGACCGCCCGGCGGGATCGGCCAGCTGCTCGATGGTGAACGGCGCGGTGAAGATCCGCCGGACCCGCCCGGAGCCGACGTCGAGGCGGACCAGGTCGTGTCCGGTGGCGACGATCAGACTGCGGCCATCGCGACTGCGGATCATGCCGGTCGAGGTGGCGCCGACTCGAATCCGCCGGATGATGCGCCGCCGCGGCAGGTCGGCAAAGACCACGTAGCCGTCGCAGGTGTTGTCCGCGGCGATCCGCCCATGGTCGAACAGGAAGAGAAAGTTGGCCTCCTGGCAGCCCTGGAGCCCGAACGAAGGCAGCTGCGAGCGGGCCGTGTTCGCGTCGAGCGCCTCCGACACCGCGAGCTGGGCCTCGGGCGTCGGCGAGATCCGAAGCGCATCGCGCGCGAGCAGCAGCGCGCGCTGCGGATCCCGGCCGAGCTGGCTGCTCGCGCGGGCAGCGATGGCCTGCGACCGGGACGCTCCCTCCGCCTGCACCGCGTCGCGCCGACTGGCGAGCGCGAAGACAAGGAGCCCGACGGCCACGAGGAGGAGCAGTCCGGCGCCGACGAGTGCGCGGCGCAGCCGGCGGTTGGCCCGCAGCTGGTCGCGCTGCGTCCGCGCCGATTCGTCGACGCTCGTGTTGACGAAGTCGCGCTCCGTCGCGTTGAGCAGCGCGCCCTTCGAGCGCGCGAACTCGACCGCCGCGTCCAGGCGCGTCCCGCGGTAGAGGTCGGCGGGCTCCCGGCCGGCGGCGTCCCAGAGCCGGGCCGCGTCCCCGAGGCGCCGGTGCAGGCGAATCCCCTCGCGGTCCTCGTCGAGCCACCGGCGCAGAGTCGGCCAGCGGCGGATGAGCACCTCGTGCGCGACCTCTGCGGTGCCCTCGTCCAGGGTCACGAGGCGCGCCTCGACCAGACGCTCGAGGAGCGTCCGCACCGCCTCGGGGGAGGCCCCCTGGGGGACGAGCTCATCGATGTGGACCCGTCGCCGAGTGTCCTCCACATCGTCGCCGAGCTCGGTGAGGCGCAGGAACACGCTGCGCAGCAGCGGGCGGTCGGCTTCGGGCGTTTCGGCCAGCACTGAGTCGGCGGTCTGGGCGACAGCCGAGCTCACACCGCCGGACTGGTGGTAGGCCGCCACGGTGAGCGTCCGCCCGTTCCGGCGCTCCCACGTCTCGCGGAGCGCGTGGGACATCAGCGGCAGCGCACCCGGTTCGCCGGCGACGTCGCGTAGGACGAGATCGACGAGACCCGGCTCGAGGCGCAGGCCGACCAGCCGCGCTGGCTCGGCGATGGCACGGCGAAGGTCATCGTCGCGCATTGGCCCGAGCAGCACCTGGTTGCGGGCCACGGCGGCAGCCAGATCGGCGTCGGTGCTCAGCTCGCCGTAGAAGTCTGCCCTCAGGCCGATCACGACCGGCCCCGGGCGGGCGAGGAGGTTGGCGACGAACCGCTCCCTGCGCTCCGCGTCATCGCACTGCGTGTACAGCTCCTCCAACTGGTCTACGACCAAGAGCTCGCGCTCGTCATCGCCCAGGTCAAGCGGCGGGTTCGCGCCCGGGTGCATGAGGCGCACCGAGCCCGCGGCGCCGACCTCCGCTTCCTCTACCGCGGCGATCAGACCGGCGCGCAACAGGGACGACTTGCCGCTGCCCGAGGCGCCCACGACCGCGAGGAGCTGCCCGGCGGCGACGCGCACGGTCAGGTCGGCGACGACATCCTCGCGTCCGAAGAAGAGGTGACGGTCGGATGGCTCAAATGCGAGCAGCCCCCGGTACGGGCAGTCGGCCGCCGCGGGCGGCGTAGCGAGGCCGGGGCCGACCACGGCCTTGATCGCCTCGGGCGCCTCGATGCCCCTGAGTCGGTGCGGGCCGAGGTCGGCGAGCGTGTAGCCGGCCCCCAGCGCCGGGCCCACCAGCGCCGCCGTCGTGTCCGAGAGCAGGATCTCTCCCCCGCGGGCCTCGCCGCGCACCCGCGCCGCTCGGTTCACCGTCGAGCCGAAGTAGTCGCCGCCCCGCCGCTGCGCCTTGCCGGTGTGCAGGCCGAAGCGCGCCCGGATGTGCAGACCGGCCGGCCACGGCTCGGCGTCGATGGCGTGCGCCGCCTCGATCGCCGCGCGGACGGCGGCCGGTGCCGATGCGAAGACCGAGACCGTCGAGTCCCCCTCTCCCATCGACTTCAAGAGGCGGCCGCGGTGGGCCTCGACCACGGCGGCGATCAGGTCGTCGTGACGCCGGAGCGCCTCGGACATCGCCTCGGGTTGCCGCTCCCACAGCGTGGTGGAGCCCTCGATGTCCGACATGCAGAAACTGAGCATGCCGCTCGCGAGCGTGGACGGGGCACCCGTCCCGCCTCCACGGCGAACGTTTGTGCCTCCCCACATCGCTGCGACCGAGGGTACCTGCGGTGATGCAGGCGCGCCAGGTCTCGTGCGCAGCGGGGTCCTGGGTGCGCGCCTTCTCGGCAACCCCAGCGTCTCGCGTCTGCCGCGTCTACGTCATCTGTTCACGATCCGCCGATCGCAGACCGATGCACTCGGGACCGTCGGGACGCGCGGGCGAGCACCTCGGAATTGCCGGCGACCGCTGCTCGACAGTGGCCGCCGACGACGTCTCACAGGCGGAAGTAGTCACTCATGCCGGGATGTTGGAAGAGCATCCTCTGCTGCATTGTGAGCTCCTGTCCCTTGCCAGCGTCGACGGCGCGGCGGTACATCGCGAGTGCGATCGCGACGTCGACGTAGGCCAGCCCAACGGCGTCGAAATACACTCGCTCCTCGTCGTTCTCACGGCCGGGCTTGTCCCCTGCGACGAACTCCACGAGATTGCCGGCGATCTGCGCGTCTGCCAGCGCGCCGTCCTTGTACATCCGGCTGAGCGTCTGGGTGCGGTGCTTCACCGTCTCCCAGTCGTCGCAGACGATCTTGTCACATTGTTCGGCGACCGCGTACTCGTCCTCCCAGCCCCCGACGTGGTTGTAAAACGACCCCGGCTTCATCCAGTCGGCCTTCAAGAGCGGCGCCTGGGCGCTGGTCGCGGTGACCAGGATGTCTGCCTCGCCCATGGCCCACGCAGAATCGGTGTTGGCGACGGCCAGCTCCATGTCTGGCAGCAGGGGTGAGAGCTCGCGCACGAACTGGCGCTCCTCCTCCACGGTCTTGGCCGAGACCCGGCACTCGCTCAGCGAAGGGCGCACGGTCTTCATCGCCAGCAGGTTCATCTTGGCCTGCTCACCGCTGCCGATGAACCCGATAATGCGCGCGTCCTCGGGGGCGAAGTACCGGGCCGCGAGTGCCGCCATCGCCCCCACGCGGACGTTCGAGGCCAGCGTGCCCTCCATCACCGCGAACGGGAAGCCGTGCTCGATCTCGGACAGGACGTAGACGGCGGTCAGGTTCTGCCGTCCACCCGCCACGTTGCCGGGGAAGACCGACACCCACTTCATGGCGCACACCCGCTCGGCAAGCAGCGTCGCCGGCAGGCAGTTGATCCGCTCCTGGGTCTCGTCGTCGAAGATCTGCACGATCTTCTCCGGGAACACCACGTCCCCGTTGCGATGCGCCAGGAGCGCCCCCTCAGCAGCGTCCATCGCGAGCTGGAAATCGAGGCAGCCCGCCTCCAGCAGATCCTCCTGTGAGAGCCAGGTCAGCCCGATCACGTGCTGCCCGTCGCTCATGACGCCCGACACGCTACCCGACCACAGATAACGAGGGCGGTCTCACCCGAGCACCAGCATCGCCCCGGACGCGAACGCGATACACCTCACTCACCGCTCGCAATGTCACCCCATCGGGTCGTCACTTGTCGGCGACACACGGGTTTCACTTCGTACAGGACTCGCGGCCGTCGCTAGATCGGCGCGAGTTGCGGGAAGTTCGCCTCCAGCCGTACGCCCGGATCAAAGCACCAAGCTTGGATCGAAGGCCACGGTCCGTATCCGTCGATTGGGCCGAGGTGCCGGCCGCCGGTGATGAGGTCCAGTTCGGCACCGAGCGCCTCCACGTAGGTCTGGGCGCCGCAGTCGGGATTGAACGGGTCGTTGTCGGTGGTGACCACCCGGATGGTTGTGCGACATGTGCTGCGCACGGCGGCACCATCAATCCCGGCGATCCGCAGGTCGGCGCAGGCGTCGGGGACGCGAGCCGAGTCCGGCGGCACGACGAGCAGGAGGCGGTCGACGGGCTGCTCGTCGGGACGGCGATCGGTCGCGAAGCGCATCCAGACCGCGCAGGCCACCGAGTTGCAGACCACGATCCGCTCACCATCGGTTCCCAGCTCGGCGAGTGACCAGTGAACCGCCTCACGCCACTCGTCGTACCGCGGCTCGTCCTCGAAGGGAAGCCCTGGATAGAGCACCCGCTCCCCCTGCGCGCGGAGCCGGTTCGCCAGCCAGTACTGCCAGTGCCCCGGGGGCCGGTGGTGCGAGAAGCCGTGGAGGAGCAGGAAGGAACGTTCCGTCACGCACCGCCAACCATATCCGCACCCCAAGCCATCCAGCGGCGCCGACCACGTCCAGGGGCTGAGGCGTGGCCTGCGCAATGGGCAGGCGCCGTTTCGCCATCTGAAAACCGGCGGGCATGCGCCGTCGGGCGCGAGTAGAGTGCACGACCCGAGGTAGGAGAGAAGGTGGGAAGCTCGACGCGAGCACGCCAATCCGCGCCGCCGGGCGAGAGCCCTCCGGGCGACCGCATCCAGTCGCTCTCTCGCGGCCTGCGCATCCTGGAGTTCGTGCATGCGGCCGAGCGGCCGGTGGGCATCAAGGAAGTGGCGTTCGGCGTCGGGCTCCAGCTCCCGACGGCCTATCACCTCGTCAACACGCTGCTCTACGACGGCTACCTGGAGCGGGACGACGCACGCTTGCTCCGGCCGGGCCGGCTGCCCGGCAGTCTGGACGGGCGCGTTGACGTCGCCGTCCGTCGTGCGCTCGGCCGCGCCGCCTACGCCGTCGACGACGTCGCGGTGTTGGCTTGCCCGGCCGACGCCGAGACCCCCGCGGCCGAAGCGCGGGTGACGGCGACGGCGGAGGTTCCGGGCGCCGCGTCCGCCAGGCACTATCCGGCCAACAGCACCGGCCTCATGCACCTGCTCGCGGTCGGCCGGGTGATCCTCGCCCACCAGCAGCCCGACGTCGCGGACGAGACGATCGCGCTGACGCGCCGCGCCGCCTCGATGCGCGGCGAGCTGTTCGACGAGGCCGAGCTGCGCGACTCGCTTGCCGAGATCGCCGAGCGCCGCTATGGCGTCCTCGTGAGCGAGGGCCATGCCTGCGTCGCGACGCCGATCTTCCGTCCTACCGGAGAGCTGTTCGGCGCCGTCGCCGTGGTGGTGGAGCCCCGGCGGCTGCAGCGCGGGCATGACCACCTCGTGACGGCGGCGTCGATCGCGGCACGCGAGGCCAAGACGACGCTGCACCCCAACCAGACGACGACCGCCAACAAGGAGGCGACGTGTACGAGCACAATGGCGACGGGTACTTCACCGCAAGTGGAGGACGGAGATGACCTACCAGCTGTCTGAGCAGGCGCGCGGGACGGCGATGCTCGCTGCGCGCACCATGTTTCCGCACGAGACGCTGCCGGACGAGGCCTACGCGAAGGTCGTCGACGCCCTCGAGGCAGAGGCGGCGGGCAGCGACACTGCCGCGTCGGCCGTCGAGCAGGGGATCGCGCAGCTCGACGATCCCGAGCCCTTCGCCGGGCTGGACGCCGACGCGCGCCTGGAGGCGGTCAAGCGCATCGAGGGCTCGGAGCTCTTCGAGCTCCTGCAGGCGACCTCTGCGGTTGAGCTCTACGACAACCCGCTGGTCTGGAAGGCGTTCGGCTACGAGGGGCCGTCCACGCACCTCGGCGGGTACCTGAATCGCGGGTTCAATGACCTCGATTGGCTGCCCGATCCGCCCACCGCACTGGATCCCACCGCGGGATCCCACCACCGCTAGGAGGACGACAGACATGCCGCGCTTTCGCTTTGATGACGACGACGTCGCCGTCATTGTCGGTTCCGGGGCCGGGGGTGGAACCCTGGCCAACGAGCTCTGCCAGAGGGGCGTGAACGTCGTCGTCCTGGAGTCCGGACGCCACCACGCACCCGATGACTTCATCAACGACGAGTGGCGCTCGTTCAAGCAACTCGCTTGGCTCGACCAGCGGACGACGTCCGGGTCTTGGCGCGTCGCCAAGGACTTCCCCAACCTGCCCGCGTGGACCTGCAAGACCGTCGGCGGCACGACCGTCCACTGGGCCGGGTGCTGTCCACGCTTCATGGAACATGAGTTCAAGGCCTCGACGTACTACGACGGCATCGACGCCAACACGCTGGATTGGCCGATCTCCTTCGCCGACGTGGAGCCCTACTACGACCGCGCCGAGCGCAAGCTGGGCATCACCGGCACCAACGGCATCCCGCAGCTGCCCGCGAACAACAACTACAAGGTGTTCGCAAACGGTGCCCAGCGTGTCGGCTACAAGCGCTTCCACACCGGCCGCTACGCCGTCAACCCCGAGCCGCGTGACGGGCGGCCGGCGTCGATCCAGGACGGCTTCACGTTCCAGGGCGACAAGGTGGGCGCCAAGTGGTCGACGCTCGTGGCAGAGCTCCCGAAGGCGGCGGCCACGGGCAAGCTCGACCTGCGCCCCGAGGCGCACGCCATACGCATCGAGCACGACGACAAGGGCCTCGCGACCGGCGTCGCCTACATCGACGGCGATGGCCTCGAGCAGTTCCAGCGTGGGCGCCTCGTCGCCGTGGCCGGCAACGCGATCGAGACGCCGCGACTGCTGCTCAACTCGGCGTCGAGCCTGTTCCCCGATGGCCTGGGGAATTCCTCGGGCCAGCTGGGCCGGAACTACATGCGCCATCTAACGGCTTCCGTGTACGCCATCTTCGAGCAGCCCGTCCGCATGTATCGCGGCGAGACGATGGCCGGCCACATAGAGGACGAAGCGCCGAACAGGCCCGATCGCGGCTTCGTCGGCGGCTACTACCTCCAGCTCCTCTCGCTGGGCGTGCCGTTCCTGGCCGCGTTCATCGATCCAGGTGGGTGGGGTCCGGAGTTCGCGTCGGCGATGGAGAGCTACGAGAACATGGCCGCCATGTGGCTGGTGGGCGAGGACATGCCCCAGGCGGACAATCGGGTAACGCTCAACCGCGACGAGCTTGACGAATACGGCCAACCGGTGCCGAACGTGCACTACGACGACCACGCCAACGACCTGGCGATGCGCGAGCACGCCTGGTCGGCGGGAGAGGCGCTGTACCAGTCCGTCGGAGCCGTGCGCACGGTCCGGACGCCGCCGTACCCCTCCACGCACAACATCGGCACGGCACGCCAGAGCGCGCGGGCCGAGGACGGCGTGGTCAACGGCTTCGGCCAGTGCCACGAAATCCCGAACCTCTTCGTCTCCGACGCGAGCCAGTTCACCACGGGCGCGGCGGCGAACCCGACCCTGACGATCGTCGCACTCGCGATCCGACAGGCCGAGTACATAGTCGAGCAGCTCAAGCAGCAGGCCATCCCTACCGGCCACGCGGTATGGAACGGGCGGGATCCCGGCGGGTCGGTGAGTGAGGAGGCCAGCGCGGCCGCCCCCCTGGTCGCCGGGTCGCCTTGACGGTCAGCAGGACCCGAACGCGTCACAGCTCCTCCCTTGCCGGTCGCCTCGCGCGAGTCGTGGGGGAGGAGCACGTGCGCGCCGACGCGGGCGCGCTGCGCGTCTACGCCCAGGACGCGACGCCGCTGTTCCGCGGGGAGCCGGACGTCGTCGTCCTGCCCGGTTCCACCGCGGAGGTGGCCGGGGTGTTGCGGGTGGCAACAGAGCTCGGCGTTCCCGTGATCCCGCGCGGCGCGGGCACGAACCTCTCCGCGGGGACGATCGCCGACCGCGGCGGGATCATGCTCGTGCTGACCCGGATGGACGGGCTGGTCGAGGTCGACCTTGACAACCTGGCGGCCGTCTGCCAACCCGGCCTTCCGACCGCGCGCCTGGGCGCGGTGGCCGGCGAGCACGGGCTGCTCTATCCGCCCGATCCCGGCTCCCGCACGACGTCGACCATCGGCGGCAACGTCGCGGAGAACGCCGGGGGGCTGCGGGGCCTGAAGTACGGGGTCACGCGTGACTACCTGGCAGGCTGCGAGGCCGTGCTTGCCAGCGGCGAGGTGATCCGCGCCGGAGGCAAGCTGGTCAAGGACGTGGCGGGATACGACATCCTGCGCTTGCTGTGCGGCAGCGAGGGCACGCTCGCGGTGCTCACCGAGCTGACGGTGCGCCTTGTGCCGGCCCCGGAGGCCACCCAACTCGGCCTCGCCTACTTCTCCACGCTCGCCGCGGCCGGCCGCGCGGTGTCGAGGGTGCTGCGCGGCGGCGTGCTGCCGGCGACGCTCGAGTTCCTCGACGCGACGTGCATCGAGACGGTAGAGGACTTCGCGGCTGTCGGGTTGCGGCGCGACGCCGGGGCCCTGCTCATCTTCGGCCAGGACGGTGGGCCCGAGGGCGTCGCCCGCGATGTAACGCGGATCGCCGAAGCGTGCGAGGCCGAGGGCGCGCTGGACGTCGTCGTGGCGCAGGACGCGGCCCAGAGCGACCGCATCCTCGAGGCGAGGCGGGCGGCGCTGCCGTCGCTCTCGCGTCTCGGGCGTGTCACCCTCCTGGAGGACGCCACCGTGCCCCGCTCGCAGATCGCGGCCATGGTCGAGCGGATCGAGGCGGCAGGTGCGCGCCACGGGCTGCGCATCGGGACCTTCGGCCACGCGGGGGACGGCAACCTGCACCCCACGGTCGTGCTGGCCGACTCGGGCGAGGACGCCGTCGCCCGCGCGCACCGTGCCTTCGAGGACATCTTTGAGGCGGCCATCGCGCTCGGCGGCACCATCACCGGCGAGCACGGCGTCGGCCTCGCCAAGCTGCCCTATCTCGAGCGTCGGCTGGGCGCCGAGCACATGGCGCTGCTGCGGCGGATCAAGTCCGCGTTTGACCCGCAGGGCATCCTCAATCCCGGCAAGCTCGGGTCTTGAGCCCGAACGCACCCACCGGCGGGCGGAAGGTCTTCACCCCGGAGCTGCTCGACCGCTGCATCTCCTGCGGCTTCTGCCTCCCCGCCTGCCCGACGTACGTGCGCACGGGCGTGGAGACCTCCTCGCCCCGTGGGCGGATCGACCTGATGCGAGCGGTGGAGACGGGCGTGCTACCCGACGACGACGCGACGGTGCAGGAAGAGTCCTCGTTCTGTCTGGGGTGCCGCGCTTGCGAGCCCGTCTGCCCGGCGGGCGTTCAGTACGGCGCGCTGCTCGAGGAGTGGCGCGACCACACGTGGGACCGGGGCGGTCGACGCCGCGTCCGGTTGAAGCCGCTGCTGTGGGGCGCCAACCGCCCGTGGCGCCTGCGGGCGATGGGGCTGGTGCGACGCCGCACGCGCGGGGGCGACGGAGATGGGCCGCAGCTCATGCTCGGCTGCTACGAGCGAGCGCTCTTTCCCAAGGTGAGCCGCGCCGCACGAGCGCTCGTGCCTGCGCTGCGCGTGGATCCCGGCCAGGGCTGCTGCGGCGCCTTGCACGCCCACAACGGCGACCTGAAGCGCGGGCGCGAGCTCGCCGAGGAGCTCGGCCGCCGGCTGGACGGCACCATCCTCACGACCGCCGGTGGCTGTGCCGCCCACCTCGTCACCGTTCTCGGCGCCGACCGCGTCCGCGAGCTCTCGCAGTACCTCGCCGAAGCCGACCACCGCCCGCGCCTGACGTTCGGCGCCGCCGACCATCCTGGCCCCGACCCGGCGTTCGCGGCGCGCCGGCCGCGCATCGCGCTCCAGGACTCCTGCCATCTTCGCAACGGGATGGGCGTCTTCCGCCAGCCCCGGGAGCTCATCGAGGACGTCGGTGAGTATGTCGAGCTCCCGTCCGCCTCGGAGTGCTGCGGTGCGGCGGGCACCTACAGCATCCTGCGCCCACGCGACTCGAAGCGCATTCTCGACGACAAGCTCGATCAGATCGAGGCGGCGCAGGTCGACTTCGTCGTCGCCGTCAACCCGGGCTGCCTGCGCCAGCTGCAGACGGGCCTGAAGCGACGACGCTCCAGCGTGCGCGCTCTGCACCTCGCCGAGCTGCTCGCCGACCATTATGTCCCGCCCTGAAGGAGGAACCGCAAATGACCAACCGCTACATCCACACCTGCATCCGTGTCCGCGACCCCGAGGCGTCCGAGCGCTTCTATGAGGCGCTCGGCTTCGAACGGCGCGGCCGACTGAACTTCGAGACGGCCTACAACGTCTACATGGGGTTGCCAGGCGACGGCGACGTCCTCGAGCTCACCGTGAACCACGACAACGACGGGCCCTACGACCTCGGCACGGGCTACAACCACATGGCGCTCACGGTCGACGACATCGACGACGTGCTGGCCACGCTCGAGCCGCTCGGCGTCCAGCCCGAGAAGCCGCCATACCGTCCGGGCGGCCGCAGTGACCTTCCGCTCATCGCGTTCGTCGCCGATCCTGACGGCTATCGCATCGAACTCATCGACGGAGGCGCCTTCCCGACTCCGCAGGACCCTGAGGACTAGCGCCTCAATCCGCCGATCCCGGGCTGATGGGGTTCGGGCTCCGTCCCTCTCGGGCCGTGAGAATCGGGATTGCTGACATCAGCCGTTCGGCCCGGCGGCGAGTTGCGTGGGGGCCTGGGAGGGTCGGCCGCTCGCGCGGAGCGAATGGCTCGGCCGCCTCGTGCGAGCAGGTCGACGCGGGCGGAGGACACTTGGCGAACGGACATATCAACTGAGGAGGCCGCGATGATCGTCGATTGCGCCCATTACGTTCGCGGAGTGCGCCAGGACTTCGGGGAGATGACGGTCGAGCAGGCTGCGGCCCGTCCTCGCAGCGGCGGCAGTTTCGTTTGGCTGGAGGTGCATGAGCCCGGCGCTGAGCTCATGGAGGAGCTGCGCCGGCGGTTTGACCTGCACGAGCTGGCCGTGGAGGACGCCACCCGAGCACACCAGCGACCAAAGGTCGAGGGCTACGACGACTTCTACTTCATCGTGTTTCGGACCGCGCGATACGACGAGGGGGAGGAACAGGTTGAGTTCGGGGAGCTCGAGCTGTTCGTCGGATCGGGATACGTCATCGCGGTCCGCCACGGCCCGACCGCCGATTCGGCCCAAGTCCGCCGGAGCCTGGAGCAGCGCGCCGAGCTCCTCAAGAGCGGGCCCGCCGCGGTCGTCTGGGGCATCCTCGACGCGGTCGTCGACGAGTATCGACCGGTGGCCGAGGCGCTGGAGCGAGACATCGAGGCCGTCGAGCACGGGATCTTCGTCGAGCGCAGGGATTCGACAGAGCGCATCTACTTCCTCAAGCGCGAGGTCAGCGACTTCTACCGGGCGGTGCACCCGCTACTCGAACCGCTAGACGCGCTGGAACGGGGCGCCTTTGAGCAGATCGACCCCGCCCTCCGCCGCTACTTTCGCGATGTCAACGACCACGCGCGTCGCGTCCAAGAGGAGGTGCTCGCCCAGCGCGACCAGCTGACGAGCGCGCTCGAGGCCAACGTCTCGCTGCTCAGCGTGCGCCAAAACGACATCACCGCGCGCCAGAGCGGAGTCGTCAAGCAGCTCACGGTGATGGCCAGCGTGTTCCTGCCGCTCACGTTCCTGACCGGCTTCTTCGGCCAGAACTTTGGCTGGCTCGTCCGTCACATCGATTCGTTCGCGGCCTTCATGGTCCTCGGCGTCGGCGGGCTCGCCGTCGCCAGCGTCGTCCTGCTCAGCTGGTTCAGGCGCGGGCATTACATGTGACGCTCGCCAAGGCGGATCGGCTACCGCCAGAGTCGCCTCGACCGCCCGCAACGCGATCACGGCTCTACGAAGACGCCGCAGAGCAGAAACTCGCCGCATAGCTCTCGCTTGCCGGGCGCCTGCGCTCGGCAGTGTCCGTCCGAGATCGCTAAGAAGCGCGGGTGACGACGGACACTGCATACGGCCCAAAGAACGGCAGGCGCCCCGGGGTCGGGATCCAGCCGGGCCGCCCGTCGCACCAGGCGAGTGCATCTCGGGCCTCTTGTTCAGTGACTTTCACAGGGCCACGGCCAGCGATGAGTTCCTTCATCGCACGCGGTGCGTCGGCTTCGTCCTTCTCGGCGTAGTGCCAGAACCTGGCGAAGTCCTCGTCACGCCGAGCGACCAGGAGCAGCTCCGGCATCACTGATCCTCGGGGTCGCGGGCGATCATCGCCGTGCGCACGGTGAGCCACACTTTGACGCATGGCCGAACTTAGGACCATCACCTGGTGCTCCGCCTGCGAGCGGTCAGTCGCCCCCCGCACCGGTCGGGCACGCCTCGCGCCGACACCGAGCAGCTCCCGTGTTCGTCCCCGCCGTGGTTGTTTTGGGGTGCTGCCCGGGGTTAGGGTGGGCTGCTTGGGCGTGGCGGTTTGAGCCGGGGAGGCTGTGGGATGGATCGTCTGAAGTGCTTGCTCGCGGTAGGGGTATTCGGGTTTGCGGGTGCTGTCGGGGCTGGGACTGCGGCGGCGCCCGCATCCGCGCAGGCGCCTCCCGCTGGCCACACGGTGTTCGTTCATTCCGCGCTGAGCGGTGAGCTGGGTCGCGGCCAGCTGACCTTGCGGGGCGTGGGCCGACGGGTGACCTGGATGCACGAGAGCGGCCGGTCCGGGGTGTTGAGGGTCGAGCGGATGCACCGGCTTTTGTTCACGTCGGACAGGCCGTCGGCGACCGGCGTGCTGCATGTGGCGGGCCACCACGGCGGGGACGAGTTGACGTTCAAGCTGACCCGGCCGCGCTACAACGCCTCGCGCGGCACGGTGAGCTATCAGGTCAAGCAGATCAACGACGGCCGCCTGCCCTCGCGCGCCGGCCGCGCGGCCCAAGACGCGCAACCGTTCGGTGGCGCATCGCTGTCAATCGTCGGCGCCTCGCAACCCGCATCGCTGACAGCCGCCAACACCTACTACGAATGCGTTCCTCCCGGGGAGAGCGTTGTTCGAGGGTGTTGGGGAACCGTGACAGGATCCGCCCTGCAGCCAAACCAGGCCCTGATCGTGACCTTCAACCGCAGTGACGGTTCAACACTGCTCGGGTCGCAGGTGGGGATCAACCCCACGACGGACGCGAACGGGAACCTGGGGACGACGCAGCTGGATGTGATCTGCAGTCCGAGCGGCGTCGTGAGCGTCGACATCACCGGCTTGGCGGCAGACGGCACCACCCAGGTCACCGCCCATGCCGACGCGCCGTACTACTACAAGTTCGGTCAGTTCTACTGCACAAACGTGGCCCCCTGACCTCCGTCATCCGCGCGGGAGGCCCCACCCCTGATCTAGTGCACGCTGGCAGGGCTGCTCCGCCGACCGACAGC
>Ga0207688_10000230_pt1 | contig 25363 bp, 22 predicted proteins | sample KBSMiscanthusM4_FD_184296 | JGI IMG/M metagenome (GOLD analysis project Ga0207688, IMG submission 184296) | Miscanthus rhizosphere microbial communities from Kellogg Biological Station, Michigan, USA - M4 (SPAdes) (version 2) | ecosystem: Host-associated > Plants > Roots > Rhizosphere ...
ACCGACTGAAATCCGTAATGAACGGATTTGTCATACGATGGCGAGATGGGAATGAGGAGGAGATGTGCCTAAAGGAACAAGTGGATTGAGTGCGGAACGGCTTCGCGAGCTGGCGAGGGGCGGAGCCGAGGCGGTGCTCAAACAGCTTCGCGCGGAGATCATCGCCATTGAACGGACGTTTCCCGAGCTCGCCTTGACCAGCAAACGCCACGCCGTGCGCAAGGCTTTTCAGAAGGCCCGCAAACGTGTTCGGTCGATGACCGAAGCAGAGAAGAAGGCCGTCTCGGAACGTATGAAGAAGTACTGGGCTGAACGCCGGAAGGCTAAAGCGAAGGTGAAGTAAGCAGGCCGCTGACGAGCATGTGCCGGTCGCTGACTTGTGTCACACGCAAATCCAGCGTGGCCGCGCGCAGTTGGCCGGCGACTTCGTCGATTGTGAACGCCGCGCACAGGGAGTTGTAGAAATCCTCGCGCAGAATGGGATCCTCGTTCGCCGCTACGGTGTCGACGATGCAATGGGCATCACCGGTCGTCAGCGGACGGACGAGATCCATCACATAGACCGCCGCACCAGTCTGGCCGAGCCGCACGACTTCCTTCCAGAGCGCTGATGGATCGGGCAGGTGATGCAACAGGTCTTTCGAGAGGATCGCGTCGTAGGAGCGATCCGGGAGGGCGACGCCGGGAACGTATCCCTCCACGAGCCTGACGCGGGTCTCGAGTCCGTTGGCGCGAACCGCTGCGCGCGCCAGCGAGAGCATCGGCTTCGAGCCATCGATCGCAGTGATGTGAATGTCAGAGGCCGCCCGAGCCAGCCTGATCACGACGTCTCCCGGGCCGCAGCCGATATCGACTGCATGACGGAGATGGCCAGGGAAGTCTCGAACGAACCCGTCTACGAACAACTGATTCGACGCGCTGAAGTCGGCCTTCGCATAGGCGATCGACTGCCGCTCATCGTCCATGAGCTCGGGTTCGAGGACTCGGTTCTCGAGAATCATTTGCCCACCAGGTGTGGAACGTCCTTCTCGTTTTCGAGGATCGTGACCCGCAATCTCCTGTTCGTCATCGTGGCGGAGCCTATCACACGCGTTGTCGAGCGGGCTCACGCGCGCGAGTCTGTTAGACTGCGGCAAATTGTTCAGGGTGCCCTCATGCTGAATAATCGAGATCTGCTTGGCCTATTTGTCTGTGTCCTCTGTCTGACCGTCGGTGGCTGTCAGAGCCGGGAATCGTCGTCGCCCGCGCCCGCAGCGTCGTCGCAACCCGAGTATCTGCCGACGGCGACCATCAAGGATCTGATGTTGTCGGTGGTCGACCCGTCAGCAGACGTCGTGTGGCTGTCGGTGACGACGATCGTCGATGAGAAGGGCCTCGTCGAGACGGTGCCCAAATCCGATGAGGAGTGGCTCAAGGTACGTCACGGCGCGGTCACACTGATGGAAGCCGCTAACCTTCTCATGATTCCCGGCCGAACAGTGGCGCGACCCGGCGAGAAATCGGACACGCCTGGCGTCGAGCTCGAACCGGCGGAGATGGACGCGCTGATTGCGAAGGATCGCGCGGCCTGGAATGCCAGGGCCAAGCGGCTGCACGATACCGTGTCCGAGGTGATCAAGGCGATCGACGCCAAGGACGGCAACAAAGTGTTCGAGCTCGGAGAGGAAATCGAAGAGGCCTGCGAGAACTGTCACAAGCAATACTGGTATCCCAACGAGGTGATCCCGCCGCTGCCGTCAAGTACTCATTAGACGTGGCCGCACGACACGGGTCCACCACATGATGAAGGCGGTGACGAAGAGCGCCGGCGGTGCCAGGCCGAGCAGAAACCACGCCACTCTCAGGCCGGTTGCGTTGAAGCCGCCGACGTGCAGTGGAGCGATCCAGGCCATCACGGTGTCCCCGAGCGTTCGCCGTGCCGTCGGCACCGTCAGCGACGCTCCAGTGTATTGATCGAGATACACAGAGGTCAGCTCACCGCTTGCCGCCGGTGTCGGCTGTTCGCGCGAGAACATCACCAGAAACGCCGCCGTTGGTGACGATGGCATCACGACGCGCGCAACATGCTGTCCGGCCGCATGCTGGCGGGCTATATCGACCAGGGTCCGCCATTCCAGATGTACGGCTTCGCTGTCAGGTGTGCGTGAATCAGGTGTCCGCGCCACTGTCAGCGGCGAGATGGCGTTGACCACATCGCGAAACCGATTGGGAAACGCGAACTCGAGCCCGGTCACCGCCCATATTGCGATGATGAGCACCGTGCAGATGCCCAGCGTGCTGTGGACATCCCACACCACCCGTCGCCATTGGCGTCGACAGTCGATGGCAAAGCCGCGACGCCAGCTTTTGCGGCCGGGCCACCAGATGATCAAACCGGTTGCGCACATCGCCAGCAGGCATAGCGCACCGAGCCCATTCACGATTCTGCCGGTTCGCCCCGCCAGCAGATCGAAGTGCAGCTCCTGAATCGAGCGGACAAAGGAACGATCGGGCAGTTCGCCCAGCAGCCTCGCATCGACCGGGTCGAGCAGCAGCGTCAGCAGTCGCGTATCGCCGCGTGCGTAAGCAAGGTAGGTCGGACGCGTTGTCGTCGGGGCGTCGACGCCAAACACAGTCTGGCCCGGGAACGAGCGGCCGACGCTTTCAATCACGTCGGCAGGATGCGCGACTGGACCCGGCCTTGCCGGTGTGAACAATGCCGGGTGCATCGCGCGCTGCATTTCTATGCGGAACACGAGCGCCGCGCCAGTCGTGCACACCACGAAAATATAGAGACCGGTCAGCACGCCGACCCAGACGTGGACCTGGAAGAGCGAGCGCCGGAAACGTGTGGACTGCGGCCGATCGAGGAACGTACTCAAGTGCTGGGAGTGTGCCGTACACTCGCTGTATCGTGCGAGTGCTTATGGTCGAAGACGATGCGACGATTGCCGACTTCGTGAGCAAGGGACTGGCCGAAGCCGGCCATGCGGTCGACGTCGCGAGGGATGGTGAACAGGGCGTCGAGCTTGCCTTGAAGGGCGGCTACGATGCCGCCATTGTCGACGTGATGCTGCCGCGTCTCGACGGGTTGGCTCTGATCGACCGCATCCGTGCGCGCGGCGTGCTCACGCCTGTACTGATTCTGAGCGCGCGCCGTACTGTCGACGATCGCGTCAAAGGCCTGCAGGCGGGCGGCGACGACTACCTGACGAAGCCGTTCGCGTTTGCAGAACTGCTGGCGCGTTTGCAGGCGCTCATCAGGCGATCGACCGGGCAGACCGAACCGACACGGCTGTCCCTGGGGAGCTTGTCTCTCGACTTGCTCAGCCGACGCGCCGAGCGGGATGGACGGGCGATCGACCTGCGCCCGCGTGAGTACGAGCTGCTCGAGTATCTGCTTCGTAACCAGGGACGCGTGCTCACCAAGACGATGATCCTCTCGCACGTCTGGGGCTACAACTTCAATCCGGGCACCAACGTGGTGGACGTCCTCGTGTCGCGCCTGCGTGAGAAGATCGACCGCGACTTCGAGCCCAAGCTGTTGCACACGGTGCGGGGTGTCGGATACGTCCTCAAGGCCAGCTGATGGGAACGGCGCCTCACCCGGAGAACGAGGAACCGATCCCGCGAATCGGGCTCCGTCTCGCTGCCTGGTACGCCGTCGTCTTCGTCGTCACCTCGATTGCGATCGTCCTGCTGACCTATCGGCTGCTCGCCGCCTCACTCGAGGAACGCGATCAGCAGTTGGTGATTTCCACCTTGCGAGAGTACTCGGAGCGATACGCCGAGGGTGGTCTCCGCTCGCTCGCCGACGCTGTGGAGATCGAGCAGCGGTCGGGTCGGCGCGAGCGTATGTTCGTGCGCGTGGTGCGGGGAACGTCGGAAACGCTGTTCCTGAGCGCGCCCTACGCGTGGAGCGACTTCGATGTCAGTCGCCTGCGCGGGCTCGGTGGGCTCGAGGAGATCCTGTCCGAGTCGGGCACGGCGCGGCTCGAGGTCGCGTCGGCGCGCCTGGCCGACGGTACGCTGTTGCAGGTCGGCAAGAGCAGCGAGAATCGCGAAGCGTTGCTCGCGCGTTATCGCACCGTGCTGGCAATCATCTCGCTCGTGATTGTGGCGTTGGCCCTCGCCGGTGGCGTGATCGTCACGCGTTCCACTCTGCAGCCCATCCGGCAGCTGATTGCCGCTGTTCGCGGCATCATCAGGACGGGTCGCATTGACGCCCGCGTCCCGGTGCGCGAGGAGCGTGATGCCATCGACGAGCTGAGCGCCCTGTTCAACGAGATGCTCGATCGCATTACGACGCTCATTCGCGGGATGGAGCACGCCCTCGACAACGTCGCGCATGACCTGAGAACCCCGATGACGAGGCTGCGAGGTGTTGCCGAACGGGCCCTGCAGACGGACGATGTGCAGGCGCACCGCGAAGCGCTGGTGACGAGCCTCGAAGAGTCGGAGCGAATCCTGGCGATGCTCGATACGTTGATGGACATCTCGGAAGCCGAAACCGGGACCATGCGGCTGGAGGTCAGCGCTGTGCCGATAGCGCCGCTCGTTGGTGAGGTCGTCGAACTCTACGAGAACATCGCCGAAGACAAGCGCATCGACGTATCGACGGATATCGAGACCGGACTGACGGTGCCGGCCGATGCTACGCGTCTTCGTCAGGCTCTGGCCAACCTGATGGACAACGCCATCAAGTACACCTCGTCAGGCGGGCGAGTCGAAATCAAAGCGCGCCGAGATGGAATCCTCGCGCGTATCGATGTGACCGACACCGGTATTGGCATCGCACAGCACGATCTTCCACGTGTCTGGGAACGGCTATATCGGGGCGATCAGAGTCGTACAGAGCGCGGGCTTGGGCTTGGTTTGAGTCTGGTTCGCGCGATTGTGGTCGCCCACGGCGGCGCGGTGGACGTCTCGGCTGAGCCAGGACGCGGGTCGACCTTTACCATCCGACTGCCAATCGACAGACCGGGGCCTTCCATTACACGCATGTAATGTTCGTGTCACGACTTGGCAAGGTTGTGGTTCGTCTTACTTCATGTGACCGGTTTTGACGGCGGAATTCAACCGCCGGCCGAAACCGGATCGCACAAAAGGAGTAGAGAGCCATGTTCCATGTTCCTCGGCGGCCCGCCCTGACACGCGCTGGACTCGGCGCGGTGCTTGTCGCGATGGTCGCCATCGCCGGGTACAACATCGGGTTAGCTCAGTCGCCGAACGCGGTGGTCTCTGCCGCGCAGGCGGCAGCCAGACCTGTTGACACACCGCGACTCAAGGGGTCTGACTCCGCGACGTCGTATGCGTCAATCGTGGATGCGGTCGCGCCAGCGGTCGTCACCGTTCGTGTCGAGAAGAAGGCGTCGATCGTCCCAACACAGTTTCCGGACGACGACTTTTTCCGTTTCTTTGGCCGTCAGCTTCCCCGTCAGCAGCGGGTTCCCCGACAGTCGGGTCTGGGATCGGGCGTCCTGACCACGCCTGATGGTTACATCCTGACCAACAATCACGTGATCGATGGCGCAGACCAGGTCCGCGTCGAGCTGCCAGACAAGCGCGTCTTCGACGGCAAGGTGGTGGGCGCGGATCCAGCAAGCGATCTGGCCGTGCTGAAGATCGACGCGACGGGTCTCCCGACTGTCGCGATTGGAGATTCGAACCACGTGCGTGTCGGCGACGTCGTGTTGGCGATCGGCAATCCGCTCGGCGTTGGCCAGACGGTGACAATGGGAATCATCAGCGCGAAGGGCCGTGCGACCGGCGTGGGCGATGGCAGCTATGAGGATTTCCTCCAGACCGATGCGCCCATCAATCAGGGCAACTCGGGCGGCGCGTTGATTAACGTCAATGGTGAGCTCGTCGGCATCAACTCGCAGATCCTCACGCCGACCGGCGGCAACATCGGCCTTGGCTTCGCCATTCCGTCGAACATGGCGCGCGAGGTCATGAGCCAGTTGAAGACCGAGGGTCGCGTCGAGCGCGGCAAGCTGGGTGTCACGGTGCAGAGCGTGACCTCCGATATCGCCTCGAGCCTGAAGCTGTCGAATACCAGCGGAGCGCTCGTGAGCGGCGTCGAGCCTGGCGGTGCGGCGTCGCATGCCGGACTCAAGCAGGGTGATGTCATCACCGCGATCAACGGCGAGAAGGTGAGCGACAGCAATGCCCTCCGGAACCGCATTGCCTCGACGAAGCCGGGGTCGACGGTTGAACTCCAGGTCGTTCGCGACGGGAAGACCGAGACCATGCGTGCGACGCTCGGCACGCTCGAACCGGCGAAGGAGCGAGCCTCGCGCGACAACGGCGAGTCGGACGGCCCGGAGTTTGGCCCGACCGGCATGAGCGTGGAATCGCTCACGCCACAGGTGGCACGTGAGCTCGGCCTGCCGAACCGCAAGGAAGGCGTCGTCGTCCGCGACGTCGATCCGGATGGTGTAGCGGCATCGGCGGGAATCCAGCCTGGCGACGTGATCAGCCAGGTCAACGGAGAAGCCGTGAAGACGCCGAGCCAGTTGAAGTCGGCGCTCGCGGCGTCGCATGAGCGGCCGGCGTTGCTGCTCGTAACGCGCGAGAACGCGGACATCTACGTGGCGCTCCGGCACCGGTCGTAATCCTCGGGGCTCGGAATTTTCGTTGGTCCGGCTGAACGGACACTACATCTGTAGTCGTAGTGTCCGGCTTTAGCCGGACCTTTTTCGTTTCATCACACACAACTCCGAACTCAACGTCACTTCCATCTGAGGCATCGCGTTCACGCGATCGGACAGCGTGAATCGCACGCCACGATACGTGCCGCGAAGCAAATTGAGAAGGTCGTTGCGTTCGAGCGTCAACTTCTCTCGAACCAGCACGCGTTCCGTGAGTTGGAAGTCGATGTTGTGCTCGTGCAGCATTCCGTCGACGCGGTCCCGTTCCACGCCTCGCCCCTGTACGAACTGCCGCAGCTCAATCAAGTCATCCGCTGCCGGCAGCGTGACGACCAACACACCCGCGGGCGTCAGGACGCGCGCGCACTCGGCAGGGTTCCGCCGGCCGTGAATCGACAGGACGACACCAACGCTGCTGTCGCGGAGTGGCAGTCGACGATCCGCGTTGGCCACGATCCACGTCAATTCGGGAAAGCGCCGCGCCGCAGAGTCCGCGGCCGCCACCGACAGATCGATGCCGATTCCATGGACCCGCGGCGCCTGACACAACAGGCTGAGCATTTCCCCGGAGCCGGAACCTAGATCCACAGCCGTGACATCGTCAGAGAGCCGAAGGGCGGCGATTCGGTCGATGACGGCGTTGATGACTGTGTGTCCGACGCCGGCGCGATCGAGCGCGGCTCGCGCCTCGACGGCGGCTTTCGAATCGCCCGCCTTCAGCGAGCGGCGATCTTGCGGCTGGAGCAGGTTGACGTAGCCGCTGCGCGCGATGTCAAAAGAATGACCAGCCGCGCAGACATAGGCACGCTCGCGGCGCGCGAGCGGCAAACCACACTCGCGCACGCTGCACGCGAGCGGAAGTTCAGCGGTCACGCGCGATTCACGCGAGGTCTTCGGACAGCGTCGCCTCGCCCGCGCTCTTCGCGTTGAGGACCCTGGCCAACTTGCGCCCCAGTACCCTCCACGCGAGCACGAGCGAGGTGACGCACAGGGCGGTGCCTCCGACCATCAACGTGATCACGACGATGTCCCACAGCGGACGGTAGTTGTAGAGCCACGGGAAATTGAGCGAGTGCAGCCCGTTGTACAACCAGCGGTTCACCCAGTTGCTCGAGTTGTAGGTCTGGACGACTCGTGCCGTGCTCGGATCGATGTAATAGCGCGTGTGATCCTCGCTGGTGGTCTCGGCCAATACCACGGGCAAGGGAAGGCGACGGGTGCGATCGAGGTAGTAGCGATCGTACTGGTTCAACACCCTCGTCGTCATGCGCCCCTCCGCGGCGGCCGAGACGACGCGCACGATCTCTTTGTGATCGAAACCCGAGTGCGGCGCACCCTTCATCGGAACGACGCGCGTATCGCCGTCCGCAAGCCTGGCGAGGTAGACCGCATCACCGGCGAATGACGTCAGCTCCAGTTCTTTGACAGGGAGCGGGGCCAGTTGCTCGAGTGCCTCTCGCGGGTGCTTCGCGTCGAACGCCGCCGGGTCGAGCTCGCCGCGGAGCGCGCGGAAGATGTTCGTAGTACCGCCGCCACGTCGCTGTTGCACACGATCGTTGAACGACGGAAACGGGTCCATCGAGAGCATGCCGCTGAACGCGTAGGTCACCGTCGCCACGCCGAAGATCAACCCGAAGACCGTATGCCATCGTTTCTGACCGCGATACGGGATGCTCGTCGATGCGCCGGCGTATCGATATTTCTGCGACGGCGAGTACATCCACAGGCCGATGACGACACCGACAATTGCCGCGATGGTGCCGATGCCTGACGACCAGATGACGACGCGGCTCCATTCGGGCCCGTGTTTCCGGAGCGGCGTGAAGTAGAACCAGTGCGGGATGGGGCCGAGATAGGCGCCGATGCGTGATGCCGTCGTCGTGTACTGCACCACTTCGCCTGTGGCTTGCGATACGTACACCTGCTCGCCGTTTGGCCACGAGTACTTGAACACCGGGCTCAGCTCCCCAAGCCGGGTCTGGAGCGTCCATTGGTCGGCCTCGGTGACTTCTTCAACCGACGCGGTGCTGACTGGCTGGCCCGTCCACGCCGATGCCACGCGCTGCACCATGTCCGTCGAGACCTCGCCCTGTTCTTCTCCGGTGTCTGCATAGAGAACCGGACCACCGTCGCCCCGCCCGGCGCGGTACGCAGGCCGGCCGTCGAACGAACTCAGGCGAAGATCGTCGGGGTCCGCTCCCAGTTTGGCCGCGGCTTCCGCCGGCGACAGCGTCACCTTGGACGCGTCGAGCACGGGAAGGCGCTCGAGGCGAAGGGCCTGCGTCACGCTGGGCATCGGGAAATACATCATCCCGATTCCTGAGGGGAACCACAGGAGGAAGACCACACAGAGAGCGACCCCCAGCCAACGGTGGATGAAGATTAGCGAGCGTTTGAGCATAGGCGTAGCGTAACCCTGCGCGGATGCTACCCCGCGACGAGGCCGCGATGGAACTGAAGAGATCCTGAATTCCCTGTCAGGAAGCGTGGGTCTCAGTGTTTCTGCCCAGCCAGCGTCATGCGATGCCCGAAGTGCCGTTGCACGCTGAGCCAGGAAAGGCCCGCATCGGCGGCGAGGTGTTCCATCTCTGCCGGTTTCAACGCCCTTCTGATCGACAGGGGACCGTCGTGGTGGAGGATGGGATGAAACGGGCGGGTGAAGAGCCACGTCCACAGGTAGGCACGTCGCGATCGCACGAGATCGTTGACGACAATGCCGCGGGTCGCGAGTCGATCAAAGGACCTGAGCGCGGCGACGATCTGGGCATCCGTCAGGTGGTGGAAGAAAAGGCCGCAGGTCACGTAGTCGACGGCGCCGTCTCGGATCGGCAGGTGCTCGACATTGGCGCACACCAGGCGCAGGCGCGTCTCGGGCGGTCCAGCGCGTCGCGCGTAGTCGAGGGCGCTGGGAAGAATGTCGGTGGCGGTGACTCGCAGATCGAATCCGCGAGCGCGTCCCCAGGCGACCAGCGCTCTCGGCACGTCGGCCGCGCCGCAGGCGACCTCGAGCACCTCGATGCGCTCGCCCGGGCGCCACGAGCGGCTGAACGTCTCGAATCGAGCGATTGTGCCTCTGACACCACCAAAGAGCCGGTTGACCGCGGCAAGGTAGCGATAGATCTCATCGGCCGTGTCCTGGTCGACGGTCTCCTCGTCCATGATTTCGGGCTGGTAGATACGTGCTCTCATGTTGTCGGCGTGGAGCGAGCAGGGCACATGCGGTCGGACGGTGCGACGTGCGCACGGCACCTTCGACCCCTCGCGCCGTCGCACCATCGCACCGCTGTCGCTCTCGAAGATTCTCATTACAGGGCAGCTTTCAGCACCGTCCTGGCATCCAGCGGTCGTCTCGCCAGCGCGACGTCGAGCAGCGTCGTCACGAGGGAGCGTTTTCGGAGCAACAACGTGGCGGCGCGTCCTTCGACGCGCGAGATGGCCAGGAGCAGACGTCCCAGACGATCGGCATTGCGCCCCATTGCCAGCCGCACGCGTTCGTACGCGACCAGATCGCCGGAGACGATCGCATCGGCGGCCGGTTTCACCGATGCCATCGCCATGGCGATGCCGTCACCCGTGATCGGATCCGGTGCGCCGGCGGCGTCGCCGATCAGGAGCAGGTTACGGTCGACGATGTGTGGCACGCGAAGTCCGAGTGGCGATGCGGCAAGGACCGGCGTCGTGAACTCGAGCCGCCGGGCGCGATCTCGGACCGCCGGGATCGTCTCGAGCAGATACGAGATGCCGTCGCGACGAAAACGGTCGCGATGAAAGAGCGCGGCTACGAGCGTCTCGCCGCCCCCGGTCGGCGCGATATACAACTCACCCTCACGATGAAAGAAGACCTCGACCCGGTCGTCGATCTCATCGAGTCCGATGACGTGAGCCGAGAGGCCCACGCGGACGTGCCTTGGTCGTATCGCCTCGAGCCGGCGATGAAACCAGGAGTGACGTCCGTCGGCGCCGACGACGAAACGCTCGCCCTCCGATCGGTACGGCGTGCCCATGCGTGCGTCGACATTGGGAGTCGCTCCCGCCTTTTCAAAGAGCCAGGCGTCGAACCAGTCACGACGAACGACCATGCCGAACCCGTCGGGGAATTCCGCCTCGGTCGACGCACCGCCGGCGACGAATCTCAATCCGCGGACGCGTGGAGCCTCGGGCAATCCCGCAATGGCGCTCAGCGCGGCGACGCCGTGGGGAAGCAGTCCCTCGCCGCATGCCTTGAGGCGTGGATGGCGGGTTTTCTCATAGAGATTGACCCGAAGACCACGCCGCCCCAACTCGATCGCGAGCGCAGCGCCGGCGGGCCCGCCGCCGGCGATTGCAACGTCCGCTACCACGCGATGGCCAGCATCTCGGCAGCGAACCCCGGGCCGAGCGCGAGCATCAGACCGGTATCACCGGGTCGCGGCACGCCGCTGGCGACCAGGTTGCTCAACATCACGAGCACCGCCGCGCTCGACAGATTGCCGAACTGCCGCATGCACTCGCGCGCGATCGACAGCGCCTCATCAGAGAGGCCGAGCGCCGACCGATACGTGGACATCACCTTCGCGCCACCCGGGTGCAGGATGTGATGGGTGATGTTGGCGATCGAGAGCCCGGCGTCGCGCAGAAAGTCCTGGACGACCGGCGCGACGTGCGATCCAACGAGTGACGGGATGTCGCGCGACAACACGAGCCGCATCCCATCATCAGTGAAGCGCCAGCCCATGAGATGGCGGGAGTCCTTGAAGAGATGCGTCCGCGTGCGAGCGATTCGGATGCCTTCGCCAGGCGTGTCGTCTCCGCCCATGAGGACCGCGGCGGCGCCGTCGCCGAAGAGGGCGACGCCGACGAGATCCGTTGGCGTCTGAGCCTGCTTCGAGAAGATCAAGCTTCCAAGTTCCACCGAGACTACGAGCGCTCGATCACCGGGGCGAGCTGATAGAACGTCGGCTGCCCTGATCAATGCGCCGGCTCCGCCTGCGCACCCCAGTCCGAACAGCGGCGAGCGCCGCACGTCGGCGCGCAGTCCGAGGCAACTGGCCAGCAAGGCGTCAAGACTCGGCGTTGTCAGCCCGGTCGTGGTCACCACGAAGATGTGATCGATCTCGCCGGGCGCCGTTCCTGATTGCGTGAGGCAGGCGCGCACGGCTCGCTGTGTGAGCTCGAGCGCCCTGGCAGCGTATTCTTCATTGCGCTCTTCAAACGAGCGCGACTCCAGATACCACTCGGGTTCGTGAACGAGATGGCGGGTATCGACACCCGTTCGGTCGAACACCGGAATCAGCCGTTCGAGGTGCGGTTGACCCTCGCAGATGCGCGCCATTTCGCGGCGCGCGAACGCCTGGTCCATACGATGGGGTGGAATGGCGGAAGACAGCGCGAGAATTTTCGGCATGTGGCGCGAGTCTATGCGAGATAGTTGCCGCGCAACAGCTCAAGAATGTTTGTCTCCTAGAAATCGACGCGTGCATTTTTTTGGACGGTTGCGTCAGTTCAATTGAACCTGGGCCACTCCGGCGCCGAAGTTTTCCCGCTACTCGTGACGTCCCTTACAGGCACGACTATTGCCGATGAGGTCCAATCTTCTATAAGGAGCGACTGTGACAACACCGCAGCGAAAGATGCCAATGGTCATCGAGTTATCCTCCCCACAGGTTCCCGAACCGACGCGGCGGCAATTCTGCGCTCACGCCTGTCAGGCGGCGTCGCTCGTGGCAGTGGGTGCGTTCCTGCCCGGGTGCGGTGGTGGGGGCGACAATGGGGGGAACCCGACCTCGCCAACGACTCCCGTGGAAGGTTCCGCGCTCGCCGTCGTCAACGGCTCCGTCTCCGGCAGGACGGTCTCGGCTCCCGCGACTGGCGCGCTGGCAACTGCGGGCGGCGCGGGGTTGGTCCAGTCGTCGCTCGGGAGTTTTCTCGCGTTTCGGAGCTCGACGACCACTGTCACGGTGCTCACAGCCACCTGCACTCACGAGGGTTGCACGGTCGACCATTTCAACGGCCAGCTTTACGTCTGCCCGTGTCACGGCTCCAAGTACACGACCGCCGGTCAAGTCGCCAACGGCCCTGCCAACCGCGCGCTCACACAGTTCCCCGCGACATTGTCGGGAGACACGTTCACGTTCACGGCGTGACGTCTCTGACGCGACAGCGTAGGCCGGGTCCTGCTCTATGGACCCGGCGGTCTACAACCGCTCTACCATCCATCGCGTTACTGTCTACTGCCGCGTTCGGCGTTAGTATGAGGACATGCTGACGCTTCGAAAAGCCGCGGACCGCGGCCACACTAATCTCGGGTGGTTAAACAGCTATCACACGTTTTCGTTTGGCAACTATCACGACCCGAAGCACATGGGATTCAGGTCGCTGCGTGTGCTCAACGATGACCGTGTTGCCGCAGGCAAGGGCTTCGGAGCACACGGACATCGCGACATGGAGATCCTGTCGTACGTGCTCGAGGGCGGACTCGCGCACAAAGACAGCATGGGAGAACAGCACGTGCTCGGGCCGAACGAAGTGCAGGCCATGAGCGCCGGCTCCGGCGTGATCCACAGCGAGTTCAACGCGTCGGCGACCTCACCCACGCATTTTCTCCAGATCTGGATCGTTCCCACGGTCGAGGATCTCAAGCCGTCATATCAACAGTTTGCCTACGCGCCGTCGGAAAAGCGCGGCGTGTTGCGTCTGATAGCTGGTCCTGACAAGAGCGCCAATCCGCCGGCCGCGTTCATCAATCAGGATGCGCGAATGTACGCCGCGGTGCTCGGCGCGGATGATTCGATCGACTACTCGATACCGCCAGGACGCTATGCGTGGCTGCAGTGCGCCACCGGCGCAATCGATGTCAATGGACTCGCCCTCAAGGAAGGCGATGGCCTGGCTGTGAGCGAGGAACCAACGCTCAGGCTGCGCGGATCGAATAATAACGACTCGGAGGTCTTGCTTTTCGATCTCGCCTGACGGTCGAGATCAACTCCCAACTCCCAACTTCCGACTTCCAACTCCCAAAGGTGCCGCGAAAAACCCGAATCCGATTGGGAGTTGGGAATTGGTAATTGGAAATAGACACGGATGAGCAGTGATGTCCGACATCAACGTACTGGTTGTCTTCTACTCCCGCTACGGGAATGCGGAACGGCTCGCGCTTGCCGCTGGTGTCGGCGCGATTCAGGCGAGGGCCAATATCCGGCTGCGGCGCGTCGCCGATCAGGCCGACGCCAAAACGATCGACGCAACGCCAGCCTGGCGCGAGAATCTCGATCGAATGAACCGGGACTACGTCGTGCCTCGTCCCGCCGACCCCCAATGGGCCGATGTCATCGTCCTTGCTACACCGTCTGATTCGTGCGCAGAGATCGAATCGTATTGCGCGTCACTGCGATCGGTCGCGCCGATGGCCGGAAAGATCGCGGCTCCTCTTGCACCCGGCGAGGACGAATCGACGCTCAGGCCGGTCTACGGGGCGGCCGCGTGCGCGGGCATGCTCGTCGTCCCTGCGAACGCGGATACGGCCGATCCGATTGCGGCCGCGCGTGAGTATGGGCAGCGCGTGACTCAGATCGCCCGCTCGTTGAAAAAGCTGCCAACGACCTAGCTCAGCCCTTCCACGGTCGGGTCACCAAGGCGGGTCTGAAGACGCGCCTCTACTTGTGTACGCTCGCGGACGAGTTCGTCCCACAAACGGCCACCCTGCCGGGCTCGAGCCTTCGACGGCCACTCCTTTCGCGGCAATTGAATAACCCGCCGTGCGTTCGTGTGGCACACCGTTTGAGATTTACCGCTTTGCCCGTGAGGAGACAATGACTGAGACATTCCGGCAGGATGTTCGTAACGCGTTCCGCGTTCTCGCCCGTTCCCCGGGCTTTGCCGTCGCTGCCGTCGTGATGCTGGCTCTCGGAATCGGGGCGAACACGGCGATTTTCAGCGTGCTGCGCGCCTCGTCGCTGCGCGGTTCGCCGCTGCCGGATCCAGACCGCCTCGCGTTCATCTGGACCACGCCGGCTGGCGACCGCCAGTCGGTCGAAGGTGCTCGCATCGTCGAGTACTTCGCGTGGCGTGATCAGAATCGGGCGTTCGATGCCGTCGGGACGATGCTCGGCTGGCAGAGCACCGTGGATTCGGAGCGCAACGGTGAACCGGCGGAGAGGTTGTCGGGAGCGCGATTCAGCGCATCGCTGTTCCGCGCGCTTGCGGTCCAGCCGCAGATTGGCCGCTTTTTTTCTCCGGACGAAGACAAGGTGGGATTTGGCGACGGCGTGGTCGTCATCAGCGATCGGCTGTGGCGGACGCGGTTCTCGTCTGATCCCAAGGTTCTGGGGCAGACGATGATGCTCGATGGCAACCCGAGCGTCATCGTCGGCGTGATGCCGCCGGGCTTTGGCGTGTTCGATGCGAATTCTGATTTCTGGCTCCCAAGCTCGTTCAGTCCGTTTCAAGTGCAGGCGCGCGGCGTCAATCGCGTCCTGACCATCGTCGGGCGCGTGAAGACGGGCGTGTCGATGCAGAGCGCGCAGTCCGACATCGAAGGCGTCGCCGCAAGACTTGCCGAGGAAGATCCCGGTCCGCAGAAAGGGCGGGGTATTCGCGTGCAGCCACTCGAAGATGCGCTGTATGGGAATCTGCGGCGCATTCTGACTGTGCTCCAGGGCGCCGTTGGGTTCGTGCTGCTCATCGCCTGCGCGAACGTGGCAGGCCTGCTCCTCGTCCGCGCGACGACACGACAAAAGGAAGTCGCCATCAGGCTCGCCCTTGGCGCAAGCTCCTCACGGATCGTTCGCCTCTTCCTGACCGAGAGCCTCGTGCTCTCACTGGCGGGAGCGCTCGTTGGTGTGGCACTCGCGTGGCTGGGCGTGCGCGCAATCGTCGCCGCGTCTCCGCAGTGGCTCTCGAGCGTGCAGCACATCGAGGTCGATGCGAGCGTGCTTGTGTTCACGGTGGTGGTGTCTGTCTTGACCGGCGTGTTGTTCGGATTGGTGCCGGTGTTGAGCGTCTCGCCACCGTCTCTCGTCACGCCGCTCCGGGCGGCCGCGGGTGCCGCAACCGGCGGCCGCGGACACCGGCACGTACAGAGCGCGCTCGTCGTGGCGCAGGTGACGCTCACGCTGGTGCTGCTGGTCGGCGCTGGATTGCTGATCAAAAGCTTCTGGCAGCTTCAGCGAGTGAACCTCGGACTCGACTCCAACCGTGTCGTGTGGTTCCAGACGCGTGTGCCGGCGAACAAGGGCTTCCGCCAGGTCGGCAATCAGGGAGGAGCCATCCAGCTCGAGGTCAGTCCGATTCCCTCGCAGGTGTTCGATCGCGTTCGCGAGCGGCTGCAAGCAATACCGGGCGTCGAATCTGTGGCAGGAACGAACGCTCCTCTTGTGTCGGGCGCCGCAATGCAGGCGCCATTCCAAATCGAGGGACGGCCGTTGGAAGGCGGTGGTCCGGGGCCTGACGCGGGGCTGGCGGCGCGGACGCTGGATCCGTTCGTGAACTACTCGCTCGTGACTGCCGATTTCTTCAAGACGATCCGAGTGCCGGTGATACGCGGGCGTGAGTTCACGGCGCGCGACAATCGCGACGCGCCGCCGGTGGCCATCATCAACCAAGCGATGGCTCGGCGCTTCTGGCCGGGCGAGGACCCGATCGGGCAACGTGTCGTCGTGACGATTGTGCCCGGGGAGCAGCCGCGCGAGATCGTCGGTATTGTCGGCGACACACCGGCCAGCCGATGGGATCGCTCGATCGCGCCCGGACTATATGTGCCGCACATGCAGGAATCGTTGCGGTCGCGTGTGCCGTACGGGCAGAGCCGCGTCAACATCACCTTCATGCTTCGAATCAACCAGCCGCTGTCGGCGATCGTGCCCGAATTGAGACGAGCGGTGGCGGATGTAGATGCCAGCCTGCCGGTGACGCAAGTCGAGATGATGGACACGTTTTTCGCCCGGCAAGTGGATGCCCCGCGAGATTCGATGGTGCTCATCGGAATATTCGGTGGTGTAGCGCTGCTCCTGGCTGTCTGCGGCATCTACGCGATGGTGGCGTACGGCGTGGTGCAGCGGACGCACGAGATTGGCATCCGCATGGCGCTCGGCGCGCAACGGACGACGGTGCTCGGCCTGGTCTTGCGTCAGAGTTCGATCCTGACGATCGTCGGCCTGGTGCTCGGCGTCGCTGTTGCGGCGACCGTGACGAAGTACCTGAACAGCCTCTTGTTCGAGCTGACGCCGCTGGACGCGACGACATTTTTCGCGATGCCGCTGATCTTTGCCGCGATCGCCGCGGTCGCGTCATACGTGCCCGCCCGCCGCGCCACGAAGCTCGATCCGCAAGCTGTACTGCGAAGCGAGTAGTTAACTCCCAACCTCCAACTCCCAAACACGGCGGCACGTTTGGAGATTGGGCGTTGGGAATTGGGAGTTGACGCGTTGTTCACGCCTAAAGACCCGCCGCTACCGTTGCGCCCTTGATTCCACGCGCGGCGGGTGCAAACTTCCTCCGGTAGTACCGAGTCCAGATAGCGATCGTCGGGACGCCAACGATCGTTGGCGCGAGCCACACAAACAGCGAGAAGGTTTCCACGCCGAGCCGGCCGGCGTTGACGACGAGGAACGCGGTCGTCGCGGCAATGCACGACCCCAACATGCTTCCCATGTGCTCGAACCACCAGTGCATCGGATGCGATGGTGGTGTCAGCCAATACGCCAGTTGGCCTCCGCCCACGAACAGGCCGATCATCGAGAACGCCGTGAACAGGTGATGACCAGCGCTGAGACCGTAGAAGGCGGCACCCAGACTCCAGGTCGTGAGCAGCGCCGGCCACCCGATATCCCACGCATTCCGATGAACGGCTTTTCGTGTCTTCGCCCGAAGCGCTCGCACCCCGCCCGAAACACTGGTGGCAGTGAGAATGGCGACGAAGAAGAGGAAGGCTCCGGCCTCGCGTCCCTGGTTCGTGGGATCGGTCAGCCATCGTGCGCCAGCCAGAAGAAATGCCGTGATCGAGACGATCGTCATGCCGGTGACGAAGACCCAGCCGGCGCGCCGATGCGTCAGGCCGCCTTTCTTCGTGACGAGCGGAACCAGCATGGACAGCAAGGCGGCCGTACCGCCTGCGATGTGCAAGTAGAGGACTGAAGTCAGCATGCACACATGATGCGCCGGCCCGGCGTGTGATGCATGTGCCGGAGGTCACGGGGTCGATCTGTGACTTCCGGCATGTGTGTGAATGGCGCACGGCGCCTACAATGACGACGTGCGTGGGGGAACGTGGCTGAACGTCGCGGCACTGGCCACCTGGCTCATGTGCGCCGTGCCCCAGATCGTTCTCATTGCGCAGGGTCAGTTCACGGGCTGGCCCGCGGTCGTCTGGATGGCGGCCTATACGCTATACGGTGCGGCCCTGACGGCGTTTCTTGGCCTTGGCAGCATCCGTCCTCTGCTCGGGTATTACGCCCCGCCGGCTCTGGTTGCCATCCTGATGGTGACCGCCATCGCGGTTGTGATGCTGCCGGTCGTGTCCGGGCACAGCACGAACTCGACCCCGGCGTTGCTCGTCATCATCGCCGCATGTCTTCCGTACTTGACCCCGTCGCACAGTCCCGGTGCATCTGCGCATCCTCACGCGACGTTGAGGACCCCGTGGATCTGGTCGATCCTGGGAGCGCTCATGCTGACGAACGTGGCGATTCTCTTCGCCATCGATCGTTCGTGGACCGAGGCGCTGACCTTCGGTCTCACTATGGGTGGATTCATGCTGTTTGCTGCCGCCAGCTCGTTTCTCGTACGCAGTGAGGCAGCGGCGCGGGCTGAGTTGGCGTCGACCAATACCGAGCTGCTCGCCACACGGGCGATGCTCGTCGAGACCAGCCGGGTCGAGGAACGGCTGCGCATCTCGCGCGATCTGCACGACACCCTCGGGCATCATCTGACGGCGCTCAGCCTTCAGCTCGATGTCGCCGCGCGGCTCTCACAGGGCAGGCCGTCCGCGCATATTCAACAAGCACACGCGATCACGCGTCTGCTGCTTGGTGACGTGCGAGACGTCGTGAGCCGGCTGCGCGAGACGAGTCAGCTCGATGTGGCACAGGCGATTCGCGCGATGACGGTCGAGCAGGCAGGCCTGGCCCTGCATCTCGATCTCCCCTCATCCCTGGTCGTCGACGAGGCATCGCGGGCCGAAACGCTGCTTCGATGTGTGCAGGAGATTGTCACCAACACGACTCGGCATGCACAGGCGCGGAACCTGTGGATTCGGCTGGAAGCGCGGCCGGATGGGATCGTGCTGCACGCGCGCGACGACGGACAGGGTACTGACGTCGTGTCCTGCGGCAATGGCCTGACCGGCATGCGGGAACGCTTCGAACAATACGCCGGACACGTCGAGTTCCGCGCGGCTCGTGGCTCGGGATTCGAAGTCCGTGGTTTTCTTCCGACGGCTGCAGTCGCATGATTCGCATCGTGCTCGTCGACGATCAGACGCTCGTGCGGCAGGGCATTCGCTCGTTGCTGGAGTTGGTTGCTGACGTGTCGATCGTGGCGGAAGCGTCAGACGGCGATGAGGCCGTCACGGTGATTCAACGCGAGAAGCCGGACGTCGTGCTGCTGGATCTGCGCATGCCCAGAAAGGGCGGCGTCGACGTGTTGAGGTCGCTGCAAAGCTCGTCGACGCTGCCGCCGACGATCGTGCTCACGACGTTCGACGATGACGAGGCGCTGCTCGATGCGGTGCGGGCTGGCGCGAAAGGATACTTCCTCAAGGACGTGTCGCTCGAAAGACTGACGGACGGCATTCGTGAAGTCGCACGTGGCGGCTCCATCATTCGCCCCGCGATTACGGAGCGCGTCCTCAAAGGCCTCGAGCACGTGCGACGCGACTTCGACGCGCTCAGTCCGCCGGACCCGCTCACGAAACGTGAGCTGGAAATCCTGCGCCTGATGGCGGGCGGCTACAGCAATCGCGAGATCGCCGAGGCGCTGGGGACTGCGGAAGGGACAGTGAAGAACCACGCGTCGAGCATCTTGTCCAAGCTTGGTGTTCGCGATCGCACGCGCGCGGTACTCAAGGCGCTGGAATTGGGCTACATCTGACCAGCCTCGTTGCGCTTTCGTACTCGTCGTGGCCTTCGTGGTGATGCGATTTTATCGAGCGAGATCGTCTCGATATGTCTCCTTTAGCCCCAGAGTGCAGAGCCAGGCAATGAATGCCATCGCGGCGATGTACACCGTGATGAGAGAGGAGTTCCCGGTTGCGCCGAACAAGGCAGCTGCAATCGCTGGAGAAACTGCGCCACCGAGAATGGTGCCGAGCGTCAGGCTGAGCGATGCGCCGCTGTAGCGCGTCGCTGTCGGAAAGAGTTCCGAGAAGACCGCGGGTTGCGGACCGATGTACGCGCCTTGAATCACCAGGATTCCGCATAGCGCCAATCCCGCCAGCACGACGGATCGCGTATCCGCCAGCGGAAAGAACACCAGCGACCACAGAACCAGCGCGCCGTTGCCCCAGCGCATGATCCGTCGTCGTCCAAAACGATCCGACCAGGTCGCGAAGAGAAGGATCGATCCCGCGAACATCACTGCGGCCGTCAGGAGCAGCGCGAGCGTCGTGGTCAGCGGAAATTTGAGCTCGCGCGTCGCATACGACACGAAGTAGACGATGACGATGTAGCCGAGCGTGCTGATACCGATGTAGCTTCCTGCGGCGAGGAAGACAGCGCGCGCGTCGTGACGCAGGACGTCAACGATCGGCATGCGGCGCGCACGCTGCGTCTTGACGATCTCCGCGAAGATCGGGCTCTCGGCAAGACCCATCCGGACCCAGAGCCCCACAATCACGAGTGCGGCGCTGGCGATGAAGGGAATGCGCCACGCCCATTCCGCGAATGCGGCGGGAGATACGGCGCTCGACGTGACGAGGAAGACGAGGTTCGAGAGGATGATCCCGGCAGGCAGGCCGAGGGCGACGAAGCTGCCGTAGAACCCGCGGCGCCCCTGCGGGGCATGCTCGACCGACATGAGCACGGCACCACCCCACTCGCCCCCCAGCGCGAACCCCTGGACGAAGCGAAACGCCACGAGCAGCAGCGGTGCCCAGACGCCCAGTCGCGAGTAGTTCGGCAGCAGACCGATGCCGAGCGTCGAAAGTCCCATCAGCATCAGCGACCAGACCAGCATCGATTTGCGGCCAAGCCGGTCGCCGTAGTGACCCATCGCGACGCCGCCCAGCGGACGCGCGATGAACCCGATCGCGAAGGTGCCGAAGGCGGCGAGCGTCCCGGCGAGGTCTGACACCTGTGGAAAGAACTGTGGCGCGAAGACCACGGCGGCGGCTGTGCCGTAGATGAAGAAGTCGTACCACTCGATGGTGGTGCCGATTCCGCCCGCCAGGGCTACGCGACGGGCTTCGGCGGCGGTCCGTTCGGGGGGCGAGGTCAGTGAAGACGCCATGCGCTCGGTGTCAGGCAGTGAATCGTGAACGGATATTCTGCCTCGGGAGCCGGGATCTGCAACCCGTACTGCGTCCCGAGCCCCGAGTCGTTCACGATTCACTGCCTGACACCTGTCCGCCTGCCCCGAGTCCCGGACCCCGTTCACGATTCACTGCCTGACACCAGCCGGGCCCGAGCCCCACGCCCCGACCGCCGCCCGTACGGCCTATACTGATCCTCCGGCACGGCTGGCATTGCGAGATAGACAGGGGGCAGGTTGCGCTATGAGAAAGCCACGTTTGCCGCACAAACACGGCCGTTGGGTGGTTCTTGCCGTCCTGGCCATCGTCGCGCTCGGCGTCCATCTACGAGCCGGCCAGCAGAATGTGGAATTCAAGGGCGGCATTCCGGTCGCCCCGTCCGGCCTCGCCGGTCACAAGCTGCCGGCCAAGCCGGTCGAGTTCGATACCGGTGAAGGTCAGCGCATACGCGTGTCCGCCGTGACCCGCGCTCTCGAGTATCCGTGGGCGCTGGCGTTCCTTCCGGATGGCACGATGTTGATCACCGAGCGGGCAGGCCGCCTGAGAGTCATTCGACACGACGTGCTCGATCCTCAACCGGTGGCAGGCGCACCGGCATCGTATTGGGCGGGTGAGTCAGGATTGCCGGGAGCGGTCCACGGCTACATGGACATCGCGCTGCATCCGCAGTTTGCGCAGAACCAACTTGTCTATTTGTCGTACACCAAGCCGCTCGACGAGAAGCGCCAGACAGTTGCGATTGCGCGCGGACGCTTCGATGGCAAGGCGCTGACCGAAGTGAAGGACATCCTCGTGCTCGATCGCGCCGGCACGTCCCGGATCGCGTTCGGTCGCGACGGCATGCTCTACATCACGACGACCGGCACCGATCCAAAGGATCCGAAGGATCCGCAGAACCCGAACACGCAGGGCGGAAAGGTCTTGCGTGTCACTGACCAGGGCGGCATTCCCAAGGACAACCCGTTCGTCGGCAAAGCCAATCATCGACCCGAGGTGTACACCCTCGGTCATCGCAGCTCACTTGGTCTTGCCGTCAATCCCAGCACCGGAGAAATGTGGCTCAACGAGAACGGGCCCAACGGCGGCGATGAGATCAACATCCTGAAACCGGGCAAGAACTACGGATGGCCTATTGTCAGCTACGGGCGCCAATACACGGGCCCGTGGCAGTCGGAGATTCCGGGACACGCCGGCTTCGAGCCGCCGCTGGTGTTCTGGGTCCCGTCGATTGCCGTGTCGGGGATGGCGTTCTACACCGGCGACAAGTTTCCCAAGTGGAAGGGCGACGTCTTCGTAGGGGCTCTGCGCACCGGCGAGATTCCCGGTACGGGGCACCTCGAACGTATTCTCTTCAATGAGAAGATGGAGGAGTTGCGCCGCGAATCGCTGCTGGTCGAACTGCGGCAGCGCATTCGCGAGGTCCGTCAGGGCCCCGACGGGCTGCTTTACCTCCTGACCGACGAGAAGGAAGGCGCGGTGCTTCGCATCGAGCCTGTGCAGTAAGCAGACAGCTGGAATAAACAGTAAACGTAGGGCGGGTCTGTTGTGCGGGAGTGCCGGGTGTGAAGAACGGCCTACGCCAGTAAGATCGCATTCATATTGCGCTCGGAACCACGCATGGGCTTTATTCGATCCGTTTCTATTGCAGCGGCCGCTGCAGCCGTCACGCTAGGAGCGTTCGGCTGCACGGCCGAAGACCCGGCCGCCGCGCCAGCCGCGGGTGGGCGCGGCCGCGGTGGCGGCGGCGGGACTGTGCCGGTGACGACGGCCCCCGTCGTCAACAAACCGATGCCGATCGAGATCAGCATCATCGGGACGGCTGAGGCCTTCTCGAATGTTGCGATCCGTTCACAGATCACGGGTCAGCTCGAGAAGGTCAACTTCACGGAAGGCGACGAGGTGCAGCAGGGACAGGTGCTGTTCACGCTGGATCGTCGTCCGCTGGAACTCGCCTTGCGAGAATCACAAGCCAATCTCGAGCGCGACGAGGCAAGGGCCGAGAACGCCGTGCTGATGAACAGGCGGTATGAGGATCTCGCCAAGCGCGGCATCGCCACGCGCGAGCAGGTCGACACCTCGCGCGCAGACATGAGTGCGCTGGCTGCGACGGTCAGCGCTGACAAGGCCGCCGTTGAGAACGCGACCGTGCAGCTCGACTACGCGACGATCAAGGCACCCATCTCGGGCCGCACCGGTGCGCTGATGGTGCACGAGGGCAACCTCGTGCGCGCCAACGACCAGACGCCGCTCGTGACCATCAACCAGGTGATGCCGATTTCGGTGTCGTTTGCGATTCCCGAAGCGCGCTTCTCCGACCTCAAGCGGTATATGGCGGTCGGGTCCTTGCGCGTGACGGCGACCCCGCCCAACGACGATGGGCCCGGTGCGGTCGGGCGGATTGCGTTCGTGGATAACGCTGTCGACGAGAACACGGGAACCATTCGCATCAAGGGAACCTTTCCCAACACCGATCGGCGCCTCTGGCCCGGTCAGTACGTCAACGTCGTCGTCACGCTGACAACCGATCCGAAGGCGATCGTGGTTCCTTCCGTCGCGGTTCAAACCGGACAGCAGGGCACGTTCGTGTTCACCGTGAAGCCTGATCAGACCGTCGAGATGCGGCCGGTCACTGTCGAGCGCGCTACCGGCTCAGAAACGGTGCTTGGCAGTGGTGTCCAACCCGGCGAGACCGTGGTGACCGACGGCCACCTGCGGCTCGTGCCGGGAAGCCGCATCAGCGTCAAAGGCGACAACCAGCAGGCGGAGCAAGCCAAGCCGCAGGACGATCGAAAGGGCGCCCCATGAATCTGTCGGCAATCTTTATCAAACGGCCCGTTACCACGACGCTCCTGATGTTGGGCATCCTGGTGTTCGGCGGCCTCGCCTACCAGACCCTGCCGGTTGCCGACCTGCCGAGCGTTGACTTCCCGTCGATCCGTGTCAGCGCCGGGCTGCCAGGTGCAAGCCCCGAGACGATGGCCGCCTCCGTGGCGCTTCCACTCGAGAAGCAGTTCACCTCGATCGCCGGCGTGACAAGCATCAACTCCACCAGCACGCAGGGTGGCACGGACATCACGATCCAGTTCGACATCAACCGCAACATCGACGCCGCCGCGCAGGACGTCCAGTCGATGATTGGCCGCGCCTCTCGACAGCTTCCGCCGGAGATGCCGTCGCCGCCTTCGTATCAGAAGGTCAACCCGGCGGATCAGTCCATCTTCTTCATCGTCCTGCGGTCGTCGACGCTGTCACTCGCGGTGCTCGACGAGATTGCGCAGTCGCAAGTGGCGCAACGCATTTCGATGGTGAGCGGCGTCGCACAGGTCAACATTTTCGGGTCGCAGAAGTTTGCCGTCCGCGTCGACGTCGATCCGCGTGAGCTGGCCTCGCGATCGATTGGCATCGACGAGGTGGCGAGCGCGATCAACAGCGCCAACTCGAACCTGCCGACCGGCACTATCTATGGCGAACGAACCTTCGTCGTCCGCTCCAATGGCCAACTGATGCGGGCCGCGAGCTACGGGCCGACGATCATCGCCTATCGCAACGGCTTGCCCGTCCGGCTGGACGAAGTGGCGCATGTCTACGACGGCGTCGAAAACGACAAGACGGCAAGCTGGCAGAACGGCGAACGCTGCATCTATCTGCCCGTGCAGAAGCAGCCTGGTGTGAACGTTGTCGAGACGGTGGAGCGGATCAAGGCGTTGCTACCAACCATCCGCGAGCAGTTGCCGGCATCGGTCACGCTCGACGTGCGCAGCGATCGCGCCCTGACGATTCGCGAGTCCGTGCACGACGTGAAGCTCACGATGATGATCACGGTGGCGCTGGTCGTTCTCGTCATCTTCATCTTCCTGCGCAATCTGTCGGCGACGGTCATTCCAAGTCTCGCGCTGCCGTGCTCGCTCGTCGGAACGTTCGCCGTGATGTACCTCCTTGGGTACAGCCTCGACAACCTCTCGCTCATGGCGCTCACGCTCTCGGTCGGCTTCGTTGTCGACGATGCGATCGTGATGCTGGAGAACATCGTCCGGCACATGGAGATGGGGAAGAACCCCATGCAGGCCGCCTACGACGCGTCGAAGGAAGTGGCCTTCACGATTCTGTCGATGACCATTTCGCTGGCGGCCGTGTTCATTCCGGTGCTGTTCATGGGCGGCATCGTGGGCCGCCTGCTGCACGAGTTCGCCGTGACGATTGCCGCAGCGATTCTGGTCTCCGGTGTCGTATCCGTCAGCCTGACGCCGATGCTGTGCGCGCGCTTCCTCAGGCCGCCGCACGAGGCTCACCA
>Ga0207688_10000231_pt1 | contig 25270 bp, 24 predicted proteins | sample KBSMiscanthusM4_FD_184296 | JGI IMG/M metagenome (GOLD analysis project Ga0207688, IMG submission 184296) | Miscanthus rhizosphere microbial communities from Kellogg Biological Station, Michigan, USA - M4 (SPAdes) (version 2) | ecosystem: Host-associated > Plants > Roots > Rhizosphere ...
CGACGACGCCGAGCATCGTCAGCGCAGCGAGGCGGTGATACGTCGCCTGCCATGTAGCAGCGATCGCGCACGCGATGCCGATGACTGAGAACGCGACGAACTCCGGCGAAGCCGGCACGCGCGGACGCGGTCCCCAGCCGATTCCGTCGGCCCACATCGCTGCCGTCGGCGCCAGCACGCCGATCAGCGCAAGCAGGAACAATTGTGGCTGCAGCCGCCTCGTGCCGAAGAACTCGAGCGCATGGCGGGCGACAAGGCTCGACCGCGCCAGCAACGACTCGAAGGCCGACTTGCCGTCCAGGCGCCCGACGATCGGCGCTCGCCGGAAGCGGCCGCGGGCAAGCTGACGGCGCAGCCACGCGTAACCGAGCGCGCCACCGATCATTGCGAGCACGCTCATGACGAGCGGCGCGTTGAACCCGTGCCACAGTGCAAGATCGTAGTCCGGCATGTCGCCGCCGACAACGGGGTTCGCAGCCGCGGCGAGCACCGGTCCGATCGATTGCGCCGGGAATATGCCAACGACGAGGCAAGCGAGCACGAGCAACTCGATCGGCACGCGCATCCAGCGCGAGGGCTCGTGCGGACTGCGCGGCAAATCCCGCGACGGCTCGCCGAAGAAGATGTCGACGGTGAACCGAAGTGCGTACACGACCGCGAACACGCCCGCAATCGTCGCGGCGATCGGCAGGCCCCATGCGATCCATGGGTTCGACACGATGTAGACGGTTTCGGCGAAGAACATCTCCTTCGACAGGAAACCGTTCAACAGCGGCACGCCCGCCATCGCGGCACTGGCGACCATCGCGAGCGTCGCCGTGACAGGCATTGCCTTGAACAGGCCGTTCAATCGCTCGATGTCGCGCGTACCGGTCTCGTGGTCGATGACGCCAGCTGCCATGAATAGCGCTGCCTTGAACGTCGCGTGATTGATGATGTGAAAGACCGCAGCGACGGCGGCCAGCGGGCTATCGAGACCGAGCAACAGCGTGATGAGGCCAAGATGGCTGATCGTCGAATAGGCCAGCAGGCCCTTGAGGTCGTGCTGGAACATCGCTGCATACGCGCCTGCAAGGAGCGTGCAGAGACCGGCACCGCCGACGATCCAGAACCATTCCGGCGTGCCGGAAAGAACCGGCCACAGTCGCGCCAGCAGGAAGACTCCGGCCTTCACCATCGTCGCGGAGTGCAGGTAGGCCGATACCGGTGTGGGCGCCGCCATCGCATGCGGCAGCCAGAACTGGAACGGGAACTGAGCGCTTTTCGTGAACGCGCCGATCAGCACCAGTACCAGCAGCGGACGATAGAGCGGATCGGCGCGCAACTGCGCACCCGCGCCGAGCACGACGTCGAGTTCGTAGCTGCCGACGATTCGGCCGATCAGCAGCGCGCCGCCGAACAGGCACAATCCGCCGGCGGCGGTGACGAGCAGCGCCATCCGCGCACCGCGCCTTGCGTCCGCGCGGTGATGCCAATAGCCGATCAGCATGAACGACGTGAGGCTCGTCAACTCCCAGAAGAAGACGAGCTGGATGAGGTTGCCCGAGGTGACCAGGCCGAGCATCGCACCCATGAACGCGAGCAGGAACGCGAAGAAACGCGGCACCGGATCGGACGGCGACATGTAGTAGCGCGAATACAGGATCACCAGAAACCCGATGCCGGTGACAAGCATCGCGAACATCCACGCGAAGCCGTCGACGCGAATCGTGAGGTCGAGCCCGGCGCTCGGCATCCACGCGATCTGTTCGCGCACGACGCCGCCGTCGCGCACCTGTGGAAACATCACTGCGACGCGGACCAGCGCGGCGGCGGCGATCGCCGCCGACCACGTCGACTCGGCGTTGCGCGCGTTGGAAGGCAACAGCGCCGCGATGACGCTGCCGATGAAGGGCAGCGCGAGCAGGAGTGCGAGCGACATACCGGAAGTCTAGCGAACCTGCGTGCGACGTTTCGCCACGCCGCGGTTACAGCTGCGTTCGCAGCAGGGCCGCGGCGTGCTCGAGCAGCTTCTCCGACGCGGGGCGCTGCTCCCACGCCTGTAGCGTCACCGGCTTCGACCGCGCAAGATCAGCCTCGAATATGTCGACCTGCCGGCCCGCAAAAGCGGCATCGTCGATGTTGAGATTGGCCTCGTCGTTGAGCGCGAACGAACGGCTGTCGAAGTTGGTCGAGCCGACCGATGTCCACAGCGAGTCGACGACGAGCACCTTGCAATGGAACATCGTAGGCTGAAACTCGTGGATCGCGACGCCGGCCCGCAGCAAGGCACCCCAGCCTGCCCGCGACGCGCGCCGAACCGTTTCCGCGTCCATGTGCTCGCCCGGCGTAATGATACGGATCCTTACGCCGCGTTTCGCCGCGCTGACGAGCGCCGCCTGGGTCAGCGCGTCCGGTACGAAATACGCGCTCGACAAATCGATCGACCGGGTTGCCGCCGTGATCGCCAGCAGGTACATGAGCCGCATGCTCTCACTGCCGCCCTCGGGGGAACTGCTGAAGACCTGGCCGCGGCTCCTGCCCGCCACGGCGATCGCGGGAAAATACCCGGCACCGTGCAGAACGTTGCCGGTTACCTTGATCCAGTTGTCCATGAACACGGCTTGCATCTGGGCGACGACCGGCCCCTCGGCGCGAAAGTGCGTGTCGCGCCAGTGTGCGGGGTCCTGCGCATTGCCGGACCATTCGTCAGCAATGCCGACCCCACCTGTGAAGCCGATCCGGCCGTCTACGACCAGCAGCTTGCGATGGGTTCGATTGTTGAAACGCGCAAGGTGATACCAGCTCGGCTCGTGAAACCGGCGCACCTCGACGCCGGCAGTTTCCATCAGCGCGAGCTGACTGGGATCGAGCTTGCTGCTGCCCAGCCAATCCAGCAGGAGGTGCACGCGTACGCCCGCGCGCGCCCGCTCCGCGAGCGCCTCGGCAAACGCCCGGCCGACAGCCCCGGACCAATAGATGTAGCTTTCGAACGTTATCGTCTCGCGCGCGCCGCTGATCGCCGCCAGCATTGCTGGAAAGATCGCGTCGCCGTTCACCAGGACCTCGAACCGGTTGCCTTCGAGGATCGGGGGTCCGAGCAGCACTCCCATTGCGCGATCGAATTGCGGGTCCGATGTCGCGTATAGGCGCGTCACCGTCTGCTCGATCTGCTTCTCGCCGGTGCGAAAATTGAGCGCGATCACGCCGGCGACGGCGGTCAACGCGATCGCGATCGCGGCGACGGCGATATCGCGCGCCTTCATCGGCGTCGATCGCCGCTGCTCAATGGGCCGTCTCAGCGCGCGTCACGCCATCGAGCTCGAGCGCCGACACGGCCTGACCGACAATGGTGATCGAGCCGTCGCGCCGATTGTGGCCCGTATCGCTGTATTGGAAGCGATAGACGCGGCGCAGGCGCACGCGGCCGTCGGCGCTGCGGATCGGTCGCACGGCATGCAGCGATACCGTGTCATCGAGGAAAAGGTATCCGCGGCGCTCGCATGCGTCCCGCATCGCCGTGTTCGCGTACTCGCGTGCGCGGAGCGTGTCCCACACCAGCCACAAGCCGAGCAGGACCAGCAGCACAGCGAGGATTTCGGCCGGTCCTATCAACGCCGTTCAGTGATTGACGACCCACGGGTCGAGCGGCGGCACGGTCGGCATGCCGCTGACGCGCACGCCGTACTCGAACGTGCCGGCCGTGCCACGGTTCATGCACGCAATGCGGCCGCCGTTTTCTTCCACATGACAGCGGAAGGCGTTGCGCCCGGCTTCGGTCTTGAATGCAATGCCATTGTCGTCGGCGAACTTGTACGATTGCCCGGCGTTGTTGACGATGTTCCAGACGACGGCGAAACCCTTTGCGAAGACGCGCGGATGATCGACGGACAGCTTGCAGGCACCTCCAGTGCACGCGACGCTCACCTCGACTTTGCATTGCTGCGCGCTGTTGCACGTGAGGTCGTGCGGCTCCGGACTGAACGGCGGCCCCGCGCAGCCGGACACGGCCAACACGGCCAGCATTGTCAGCGCCGCAAGCGCGAAAGCATGTCGTGAGCCCGGTCGGGACCAGGCTGAGCCGGATTGCTCGTGGTCGGTCATCGTCGTGTCTCCGCTGTGGTCAAAGCGCGATCCGCGACGCGACTATACTGCGTCGCCGCGCTGCAGCAGTGCTATCGTTGCCATTCCGAACTCCGCAGCCTCGCCCACGATGCCATCCAGTGACGCAATGCCGCTGATTTCGCACGCGATCCAGCTGGCGATCGCGCCGGTATTCCTGCTGACCGGGATCGCCGGGCTGCTTGGCGTGATGGCGAACCGACTCGCGCGGGTCATCGACCGGGCCAGGGCGCTCGAGGCGGCATGGCGGACGTTCGACGACAAGTCGCGCGCGCAGGCGCGGACTGAGCTCACCTACCTCGAGCGGCGCCGCAGGTTCGCGAGCTGGTCGATCAATTTCTGCACGGCGGCGGCACTGCTCGTGTGTCTCGTGATCGCCGTGCTGTTCGTGGACGAATTCTTCGCGACGAACCTGCGCTGGGCCGCCGGAGTGCTGTTCGTGCTGGCGATGCTCGGGGTCATCGGCGGACTCACGTCGTTCCTGCGCGAGGTTTACCTGGCGACGCATTCGACAACTGTCGACCCGGCCAAATTCTACGCGACCCGCGACTGACCGCTGCTCTCGGCGGTGACGCCAATGAGACGTGATACGCGGATCGGGACATCGGCGCGCTGCAGTTCCGCCACGCGCTGCTGCAGGCGGCTGTCGGCCATCGTCATCCTGGCCCGCAGGCGGACGTACTCGGCCCACGACGCGATGACGTAGCGCTCGACGAAGCGACCCTCCTCGCCGACGTCACGAAAGACGCGCCAACTGGTCGCACCGTTGCGCCGGCGCGTGGGCCCCACCCGCTGGATCGCCTTCAGGAACGCGTCGCGGTTGTCGGCGTCGATCCGGTATTCGAGCTGGATCAGCACCGGACCGTCGTCGGGCAATGGCTCGGCGGAGACGGTGAGCTCCGGCAGTTGCATGCCGGGAATCACGTCGGCTTCCTGGCCCATCTCGACGCGAACACGCCGATAAAGCCATTGCAGGATGATGACCGCCGACGCCGACGTGGCCAGCGCCCAGCGCGTTCCGAATCCGGAGGCGACAACGCCCCATATCGCACTGCCGAGTGCCAGGCATCCCTGCGTCGCGACGAGGTTCATCGAAACCGCCCGCGCGCGCACCCACCCCGGCGCGCTGCTTTGCGTGCCGGCCGAGAGTGTGGCGAAGACGTAGACCCATGCGGCACCCGCGCAGGCGGTGCCGATCAGCGCGAGTCCGGTGTTGACGGTCAGCGCTACGATGAAGATCGCCAGGGCCCACAGGATGCCGCCGGACGTGACGACGCGATTCATCGATTGCCGGTGCAACTGTCCGGGTATCGATACCGCGCCGACGATCGCGCCGATGCCGAAGCTCGCCGACAGCAGGCCGAAACCGCCGGCGCCGAGGCCTAGCTGGTCGCGTGCGATCACGGGCAGCAGCGCCCAGAACGCACTCGCGCAGACACTGAACGTCAGGTTCCGCAGGATCAGCGCGCGCATCGGCGTCGAGTGCCGCACGTAACGCAAGCCGCTCATCACCCCCGACAGCAGACGTTCCGGAACGCCGGGCAGCGCGGCCTCGCGCGGCTTCGCGCGCTTCATCGCGACGAACATCGGCACGAAGAAGAACGCGCTGACGATGAGCGCGCTGCCCGACGAGAGCCCAGCCGCGACTGCGCCGGCAAGTGCCGGGCCGAGTGCGCGCGCGACGTTGAACGCGACGGAGCCGAGCGCGACGGCGCGCGACAGGTTGTCGCGCGACACCATTTCGTTGATGCTCGCCTGCTGAGCGGGCAGGTAGAACGTGAAGCCGGCGCCGACGAGAAACGTCAGGAACAGCAGCGTCACGGGTCCGACGATGCCGACGACGGCCGCGAAGCCGAGCAAGAGGCTCGCGGCGAACAGCAGGATCTGCGTGACGATGATCACGCGGCGGCGATCGACGATGTCTGCGAGCGTCCCGGCGAAGAGCCCGAACAGCAGTGTCGGTGCGGTGCTGGCGCTCTGGACGAGCGCCACCATCAGCGCTGAAGTCGTCAGCGTCGCCATCAGCCACGCCGAGATCGTCGCCTGCATCGTGTAGCCGAGCGCCGCGCCGATCGATCCCACGTAGAAGTTGCGGAAGACCGGATTCTCGAGCGGCGTCGACTTCAACAAGCGAGCGGCATAGGCAGGCAGGCGGGAGGCCACGAGGGGAAGTGTAGCGTGCGCTGCGACCTGGCAGCCGCAGCGGGCGCGCAGCGTACACTCGCCGTGTGGTCGCTGCGCCGGCTGGGGCGGCCGGGCCTGTCACCGGAGAGCCGATGGACGATGCGCTGATCGAGCGGTTGCGCATTCGCGAAGTGGTGGAGAACTGGACGCTGTGGCGCGATGCGGGCGACTGGTCGCGCTTTGCGACGGTCTGGCATCCCGACGGGCGGATGATGGCCACGTGGTTCCAGGGCTCGGCTTCCGACTTCATCGCGGTGAGCCGGCAGGGATTCGACAGGGGCGTGCGGATCCTGCACTTTCTCGGGGGTACCACCGTCGACGTCGCGGGCGTGCGGGCGATCGCGCAAACGCGGATGACGATCGCGCAACGCGCCGACGTGGACGGCGTGCTGTGCGACGTGGCTTGCGACGGTCGCTTCTACGATTTCTTCGAGCGGCGCGATGGCGAGTGGAAGATCGTGCTGCGGCAGCCCATCTACGAGAAAGACCGCCTCGACCCCGTCGATCCAACGGCGACGGTTACACTGGACTGCGCGCTGCTCGGACAGTTTCCCGAAGGCTACCGGCACCTGGCCTATGCGCAGACGCGGATCGGGTTCACCGTCAAGCGCGACATGCCGCAACTGACGGGCGCCGCCGTCGCGCGGCTCTATGCCGATGGCGCCCAATGGCTCGCTGGAGCGGCACTGACACGCTGACGGTCTAGCGGTGCGCATGAAACCGTCAATCAGGTCGAATCGAAACGAAAGGAAATGGACATGGACACGCGCAGCGAGCTGCAGTCGACGATCGCCAGGATTCTCGAGGCCGGCAAGGGCATACTCGCGGCGGACGAGAGCACGCCGACGATCACCAAGCGCTTCGATGCGGTCGGCATCGAATCGAGCGAGAACTCGCGCCGCGCGTATCGGACGCTGATGTTGACGACGCCGGGCGTAAGCGAATACCTCGCAGGCGTCATCCTGTTCGAGGAAACGCTCGGACAGAATGCAGACGACGGAACACCGCTCGCCCAGCTGCTCGTCCGCAACGGCATCGCGCCGGGCATCAAGGTCGACAAGGGCACCACGCCGCTGGCGGGCGCGCCGGGCGACCTCGTCACACAAGGGCTCGACGGGCTGGCCGACCGGCTCAAAGGCTACAAGGCGCAGGGCGCGCGCTTCACGAAGTGGCGTGAGGTGTACGCGATCACGCCGGCGAATCCCACGCCGCTGGGCATTGCGGCCAATGCGGAAGTGCTCGCGCGCTACGCCGGCATCTGCCAGGAGCAGGGCCTGGTCCCGATCGTCGAGCCGGAGGTGCTTATCGACGGCGACCATTCGCTCGAACGCTGCGAGGAGGTGACCGAGAGCGTCCTTGCCGCCGTGTTCGACGCACTGCGTCGGCATCGCGTCGCCACCGAGCTTATCGTGCTGAAGCCCAACATGGTCGTCCCCGGCAAGAAGCATTCGCGTCGTGCAAGCCCCGAGGAGGTCGCTGCCGCAACGCTGCGCGTGCTGCGCCGCACGGTGCCCGCAAGCGTGCCGACGATCAACTTCCTGTCGGGCGGCCAAGCACCCGAGGAAGCGACGGCGAATCTGAACGCGCTCAACACGCTCGATCCGCACGCGCCATGGGTGTTGTCGTTCTCGTTCGCCCGCGCGCTGCAGGATCCGGTGATGCAGTTGTGGCGCGGCAAGCCCGGCAACGTCGCTGCGGCACAGTCCGCGTTCGCCCACCGGCTGCGGATGAATAGCCTCGCGCGCGACGGGAAATGGACGGCCGCGCAAGAGGCCCGCTGACCGTCGACAGCGGCGTCGCGCGGCCGGTGACCCAGCGCGCGCGGCGAATCGCGCTAGGACATCGCCGGCGCTGGCGGTGGCGGTCCACCCGGCAGAGGAATGAACTCCTGGTTGTCGAGGTCGGGCAGCTTCATCCGACCCGCGCGCCAATCGGCTTTCGCCTGCTCGATCCGCTCGAGCGACGACGAGACGAAGTTCCATTCGAGGAAGCGCTCGCCGATGGGCTCGCCGCCAAGCAGCATGATCGTCGCGGCCGTGGTCGCCGTGAACAGCACGGGCTCGCCGGGCTTGAACACGATCATCTGGCCGGTCGCGAACGACTGCCCGCCGACGTCGACGGTGCCGGCGGCGATGAATGCCGCGCGTTCCGGATACTCGGCCGGCAATTGCGCCTTCGCCCCCGGCTGCAGTTGCCAGTGAACGTAGAACATCGGCGAGTGAGTCCTGACGCGCGCATGCGCGCCGAACGCGCTGCCGACGATGAGCCGCGCCCACAACCCGGCACTCTCGAACGTGGGCAGGTCCGCCTCGGCGTGATGCGAGAACGAGGGCTCGGTTTCCTCGTGCTCGCGGGGCAGCGCGACCCATGCCTGGATGCCGTGCATCGTGCCGCCCTCCGCACGTGCCCGCTCGAAACGCTCGGAGTGGGTGATTCCGCGACCCGCTGTCATCCAGTTGAGCTCGCCCGGCCGGATCGGCTGCTCGGAGCCCACGCTGTCGCGATGCATGATCTCGCCGTCGAACAGGTACGAAACCGTCGACAGCCCGATGTGCGGATGCGGCCGCACGTCGACGCTGCGCGGGATGCCCGCTTCGAATCGCACCGGACCGAAATGATCGAAGAAGATGAACGGCCCGACCATCCGCTTCTGGCTGAACGGCAGCACGCGCCCCACCTGGAATCCACCGAGATCGCGGCTGCGCGATTCTATGACGAGTTCGATCATGACGCCCTCCGATCCAAAATTATGAACCACGCGCCCGCGTCGCGCGCGCCCCGATGAACGTCGACCCACCGACGGGCACCCCAGCGCCCACGCGCCTCGCGAGAAAGCTCGGCACCGCCGACGCGGTTGTCATCGGCTTAGGCGCGATGCTCGGCGCAGGCGTCTTTGCCGCCATTGCGCCCGCTGCGCGCGCTGCGGGCGACGGCCTGCTGATCGGCCTTCTCATTGCGGGGTTCGTCGCGTACTGCAACGCGACGTCGTCGGCGGCGCTCGCGGCACTTTATCCGGAGTCCGGGGGCGCGTACGTCTATGGCCGCAAGCGTCTCGGCGATGCGTGGGGCTTCCTCGCCGGCTGGTGCTTCGTCGTCGGCAAGCTCGCGAGCTGCGCGGCGATGGCGCTGACGTTCGCCACCTACGCCGCGCCGGCGTTCGCGCGGGCGCTTGCCGTGCTGGCCGTCGTCGTACTGACCGCCGTCAACTATTTCGGCGTCGCGAAGACCGTGTTGGCGACCCGCGTGATCGTGGCGTTCGTGCTCGGGTGCCTCGCGCTCGTCGTGACGGCAGCCGTATTCGGCGGCAGCGCCGACCCGGCGCGCGCGGTGCCCACGCTCGGCAAGGGCTGGAACGGGATACTGGAGGCCGCGGGGTTCCTCTTCTTCGCGTTTGCGGGGTACGCGCGGATCGCGACGCTCGGCGAGGAAGTCGTTGCACCCGAGCGAACGATACCGCGCGCGATCCCAATCGCGCTTGGCATCGTGCTCGTCATATACGCGATCGTGGCGATCAGTGCGCTCGCCGCGGTGGGCGCCGATGCGCTGGCCGCAACGGCGGCGCCGCTCGCCGCCGCCGTCTCGAGTGGACGCTTCGCCGAATGGTTGCCTGCGGTTCGCGTCGGCGCAGCCGTTGCGTCGCTCGGCGTGCTGCTGTCGCTGCTGGCTGGCATCAGCCGAACGACGTTCGCAATGGCTGCCAACGGGGACCTGCCGCGATGGCTCGCCTCGGTGCATCCGCATCATCGGATCCCCGATCGTGCCGAGGTCGCGGCCGGCGCGATCGTCGCGGCGATCGTCATCGTCGCCGACATCCGCGAGGCGATCGGCTTCAGCTCGTTCGCCGTCCTGCTTTACTATGCGATCGCGAATGCGTCGGCGATAACGCTGAATGCGCGTGAGCGTCGCGGAGCCCTTGCGTTGCCCGTGGCCGGACTGTTCGGCTGCGTGCTGCTCGCGTCCAGCCTGCCGTTGCCCGCGGTTGCGGGGGGTGCTGCACTGGTCGTTGCCGGGGGCGCCGTGCACCACTGGCGCAACGGTCGCCGCGCGGCGGTGACCGGATCGGCGGCACGTGCGCCGCGCGCCGAACGCAACGACGGGAGTGGCTCGCCATGACGGACACCAGCACCGCATTCGATTCGCCGGCATGCTGGCCGGCGCTGCCGCTGCGCGAATGGCAGGCCACCTGCGAGACGCTGCACATGTGGACGCAGGTCGTTGGCAAGATTCGCCTCGCCGTCACGCCGAGGGTCAATCACTGGTGGAACGTGCCGCTGTACGTGTACCCATGCGGCCTCACGACATCGATGATGCCGTATCGCGGCCGTGCGTTCGCGATCCGGTTCGACTTCGTCTCGCACACGCTGGTGCTCGATGTCGGGGACGGTGCCCGTCATTCGCTGCCGCTCGAGCCGCGGTCGGTGGCGGACTTTCATCGCGCCCTGATGACGCTGTTGCACGACGCCGGGATCGATGTCGCCATCTGGACGATGCCGGTGGAGATCCCCAACCCGATCCGCTTCGAAGACGATACGGTCCACGCGAGCTACGATCGCGAAGCCGTCGCGCGCTTTGCGCAGATACTGGTCACTGTCGACACCGCGTTCAATGCATTCCGTGCGGGATTCATCGGCAAATGCAGTCCGGTGCATTTCTTCTGGGGCAGCTTCGATCTTTGCGTGACGCGCTTCTCGGGGCGCCGCGCGCCGGAGCGCCCGGGTGCCGATCGCATCACGCAGGAAGCGTACTCGCACGAAGTGAGCAGCGTCGGCTTCTGGCCCGGCAGCGGTGATATCGCCGATGCAGCGTTCTATGCGTATACGGCGCCGGAGCCTGCGGGATTGCGCGACCAGCCTGTGCTGCCCGCAGCGGCCGCGTATCGCGCAGCACTCGGGGAGTTCGTGCTGATGTACGACGACGTTCGCGCGGCGCGCTCGCCGAGCGCTGCGTTGCGCGACTTCTGCGAATCGACCTACGCAGCGGGCGCCGATCTCGCGCAGTGGAACCGCGCGGCACTCGAACGCGTCGAAAATGCGTCGACCCCCGACCACTAGGACCTCTCGATGGCAACCGCCTGCACCCACCTCGATACCGTGAAGATCACGCGGGCCGCTACGCACGTCTGCGCCGAATGCGTGAAGCTCGGCGACACGTGGGTGCATCTGCGGTTATGCCTCGAATGCGGCAACGTCGGCTGCTGCGATGCGTCCAAGAACCAGCATGCCACGCATCATTTCCGTCGCACCCAGCATCCGCTGATCCGCTCGATCGAGCCTGGCGAAGCGTGGGTGTGGTGCTACGTCGACGAGCTCGTCGCCGGCGAATTGCGCTAGCGTGCCCACGATCGAGAGCGGAGACCGCATGGACCTTCCCCGTACGACGATTGCCGCATTGTCCAGCGTCACGACCGCGACGCTGACGACGCTGTTGCTGAAAAAGGGACTGCGCAACGTCTGGATGCGCGGCACGCAGCCGATCCGCAGCGGCCAGCCGCGTACCGTCGGACGCGCGTTCACGCTGCGCTTCATCCCGGCGCGTGAAGACCAGGCGACGCCCGAGTCATGGGCCAAGCCGACGTCGACGCGCGGCGCGATCGAAGCGATGCCGGCGGGCTGCATCGCCATCGTCGATGCGCGCGGCGTGACCGACGCGGGCATTTTCGGCGACATCCTGTGCGCGCGGATGCGTCAGCGCGGCGTCGCGGCACTGGTCACCGACGGTGTCGTCCGCGATCTGCAAGGCGTTCTCGGGACGCAATTGCCGGTGTGGTGCGCCGGCGCGGCCGCGCCGCCGTCGGTGGCCGGATTGACGTTCGTCAACTGGCAGGAACCAATCGGCTGCGGCGGCGTCGCTGTGTTTGCGGACGACGTGATCGTTGCCGACGACGACGGCGCGGTCGTCATTCCGGCCGCGCTCGTCGACGAGGTCGTGGCGCTTGCGCTCGAGCAGGAGCAGCTCGAGGCGTGGATCATGCAGGAGGTGGGCCGCGGGGCGCCGTTGCTCGGGCTTTATCCGCCCAATGCCGAGACCCGCGCGCGTTACGAGGCGGAACGCGAGGCCCGCACCGACACCGCGTAGTTGCACGAACGTTGAACAGGCGAGCGAAACCAGCCTCGCAACAAAGCCCCGCGCACGCGCCCGCAAACGCGGAACTTTGCTTGCGGGCGCCGTGTCCTCATACCGTATACTTATACGGCTCTCTGGCCCGGTCCCGAATGGAACTGTCCCGCAAGCTGGCGCTGCTCGCCGACGCCGCGAAGTACGACGCGTCGTGCGCCAGCAGCGGTGCGGCCGGCCGTCAATCGTCGGCGAGCGGCGGCCTGGGCTCGACCACCGGGTCCGGTATATGCCATTCGTACGCACCCGATGGCCGCTGCATCTCGCTGCTCAAGATCCTGCTGACGAATTTCTGCGTCTACGACTGCCACTACTGCGTCAATCGGCGGTCGAGCGATGTGCGCCGTGCGCGCTTCACGACCGGCGAAGTCGTCAACCTGACGCTCGATTTCTACCGCCGCAATTACATCGAGGGCCTGTTCCTGTCGTCGGGAATCATCCGCAACGCCGACTACACGATGGAGCAACTCGTCGACGTTGCGCGCACGTTGCGGACCGTTCACGACTTTCGCGGCTACATCCACCTGAAGACCATTCCCGAGGCCGACGAGCGGCTGATTCGCGATGCCGGGCGATATGCCGATCGCCTGTCCATCAATGTCGAGATTCCGACTGAAGCGGGGTTGCGGGCGCTCGCACCGGAAAAGAGCATTCATACGATCAAGCTCGCGATGGGGCGGATCCGCACCTTTCGTGACCACGCGCGGGCCGAGCCACGATCGGGTCGCTTTGCGCCGGCAGGGCAGAGCACGCAACTCATCGTCGGAGCGGATGGGTCAACCGACGCGACGTTCCTGCGCACCGCCGAAACGCTGTACGCGGCGTATGGCCTGCGGCGCGTCTATTACTCGGCGTTCAGTCCCATTCCGCACGCATCGGCGCAACTGCCCGTGCAAGCCCCGGCGCTGGCGCGCGAGCATCGTCTTTATCAGGCCGATTGGCTCCTTCAGCACTACGGTTACGGCGCAGACGAGATCGTCGCACCGCTTCGCGGGGGACAACTCGACCTCGACATCGATCCGAAGCTCGCATGGGCACTTGCGCATCGCGAGGCGTTCCCCGTCGATGTCAACGCTGCCGAGCGCGCGGCGCTGCTGCGCGTGCCGGGCCTGGGCGTGCGCAATGTCAAGCGGCTGCTTGCGCTGCGGCGCCAGCGGCGCGTGCGGTACGCCGATCTCGTCAAGCTGCGCTGCGACGTTCGCAAGGCCGAGCCGTTTGTCGTCACGGTCGATCACCGGCCCCGGCACGCTACGTTGGCGACACCGGCGCTGCGCGCACGGCTTGCCTCGCCGGCGCGACAACTGCCGCTTTTGTAGCAAGTGCGGTGAACGAATTCGCAGACTGGCGTGCAAGGGCTCGTACGCTGCTTGCAGCGGGTGTCGCGCCCGAGCACGCCCAGTGGGACGATGCGCGCCAGAGGCCTGTGCTCGCTGCGCCGGAGCCCGTCGCGAGCAGCGGCGACGCCGGCTCGTTTCGCATCTCGCAGCAGCTCTACGAAATGCTGGAGACCGCGGCGTGCCACCGCGACGAGCGCCGGTTTTACGTCATGTACCGGCTGCTGTGGCGGGTGACCCACGGAGAGCCGCGTTTGCTCGACGATGCCGCCGATGACGACGTGCGCGTCGTTGCGCGAATGGTGCGCGCGGTTCGACTCGACAGCCACAAGATGACGGCGTTCGTCCGTTTTCGCGAAGTGCGCGATGAAGGCGCCGCGGAGTCGACGTGGATTGCCTGGTACGAGCCTTCGCACCACATCGTCGCACGGACGGCACCGTTTTTCGTCAAGCGCTTCGCGACGATGGTCTGGACGATCGTCACGCCGGACGGCATCGCGCATTGGGATCGTTCGGCGCTCGCGCTGCTGCCGTACGACGCGTCGATCGCGCGTCCTGCGCACGACGCGAAGGAAGCGCTGTGGCTTCTTTACTACGAGAGCATCTTCAATCCTGCACGTCTCAACGTTCGCGCGATGCAGAAGGAGATGCCGCAGAAATATTGGGCGAACCTGCCGGAGGCGACGCGAATTCCGGAGCTCGTTGCCATGGCGTCGCAGCGGGCTGGCCAGATGGTCGAGACTGTGTCGGCGCCCAGGCTCCCACGCACGCAGGCGCGTGAGCCGGCGCCTGTCGCTGCCCGCGCACCGGGCGATGCAGCACCGACGAAAGCCGACATCGATGGCTGTCGCCGCTGTCCGTTGTGGGAACGAGCGACGCAAGGTGTCAACGGCAAGGGCCCGCCGCGCGCCGCATTGATGCTCGTCGGCGAGCAACCCGGCGACGCGGAAGACCTCGTGGGCGAGCCATTCGTCGGTCCTGCCGGCAAGCTGCTGCGCAATGCGCTCGAACGCGCCGGTATCGCCGCGGACGACGTCTACATCACCAACGCCGTCAAGCATTTCAATTGGGAACCGCGCGGCAAGCGCCGGATTCACAAGACGCCGTCGCAACAGGCGGTGGCCGCGTGCCGGCACTGGCTAGACGACGAAATGCGCCACGTGAAGCCGCGCGTCGTCGTGGCGCTCGGCGCGAGTGCGCTCTTCGCGCTGACGGGTCAGAAGATGGCGATCGCCGCGGCGCGTGCACGACCCTTGCAGCTTGCCGAGGGTCGCCGACTGGTCGCGACGTATCATCCGGCAGCGATCCTGCGTGCGCCGGATGATGCTGCCCGAACAGCGTTGCTGCAAACGCTGGTCGATGACTTGCGACGCGCCGCTGCACTCGCGCCGCCCATTCCAGGAGGAGTTGGATGAATCGTCGCAAGCTTGGCAATACCGGATTCGACGTCGCGCCCCTTGCGTTCGGCGGCAACGTGTTCGGCTGGACCGTCGACGAAGCGACGTCGTTCCGTCTGCTGGACGCGTTCGTCGACGCCGGCTTCAACCTGATCGACACGGCCGATTCGTATTCGCGCTGGGTCACCGGCCACCAGGGCGGCGAGTCGGAAACGATCATCGGCCGCTGGATCGCGGCGCGGGGTCGCCACGACGACGTCGTCATCGCGACGAAAGTAGGCTCCGACATGGGGCTTGGCCGCAAGTGCCTGCGCAAGGACTACATCCTGCAGGCGGCCGAGTCGTCGCTGCGGCGTCTGCAGGTCGACGCGATCGATCTCTACCAGTCGCACTGGGACGACGAGACAACGCCGCTGGACGAAACGCTCGAGGCCTATGCGACGCTAATTGCACAGGGGAAGGTCAGGGCGATCGGGGCGTCGAACCTGTCCGTCGATCGCTTGCAGCAGGCGCTCGACGTCAGTGCCCGCAACGGCCTCCCGCGCTACCTGACGCTGCAGCCGCCCTACAACCTCTACGATCGCGCGACATTCGAAGGACCGCTCGCCAGCCTGTGCATCCGGGAGGGCATCGGCGTCATCAGTTACTTCGCGCTCGCGGCCGGCTTTCTCACCGGCAAGTACCGGTCGGAGGCCGACTTCGCGAAGAGTGCCCGGGGCGGGGGCATGTCGAAGTACCTGAATCCGCGCGGTCTGCGCATTCTTGCGGCGCTCGATCGCGTCGCGGCCGACAAGCATGCGACGCCGGCCGCAGTCGCGCTGGCGTGGCTCATCGACCGTCCCGGACTCACGGCACCCATCGCGAGCGCGACGTCGGTCGAGCAGCTGGGCGAGCTCATTGCCGCCACGCGCCTGCGGCTCGACGCGGATGCGGTGCGCGCGCTCGATCAGGCGAGCGCGTAAACCGGCGCAGGCCTACGCTGCGAACGCCCGCGGCCGAATCGAACGCCGCAACAGCCACGCCACGATCGACACGTTGACGAGGTTCCACGCACTGCCGTTCAGGAACGCCGCGCGATACGAGCCGGTGACGTCGAATATCGCGCCGGACATCCAGCCGCCCAGCGCCATGCCGAACAGCGTGGCCATGATGACCGTCGCCACGCGCGCGCCCGCTTCCGCACGATCGAAAAATTCGCGGATGATGATCGGGTACGTCGACACGAGGCCACCCTGGAACAGTCCAAACAGAGCCGAAATCACGTACAGCGACACGAGGCCGTTGAACGGCAGGAACAGCAGCAGCGCCGTGCCCTGAAGCACCGAGCCGAGCAGCAGCGTACGCAGGCCGCCGATCCGGTCGCAGATGCCGCCGAACACCAGGCGGCTGACGATGCCGCACGCGAGCATCAGCGACAGCATCTCCGCTCCACGCGCCGGACCGTAGCCCAGGTCGCTGCAATAGGCGACGAGGTGCACCTGCGGCATCGCCATCGCAACGCAGCATGACAGTCCGGCGATGATCAGCAGGGACTGCAGCCCTCTGGCCGACAGCCCGAGCGACTCCGGCGACAGCTTGCGCGTGGTGACCGTCGCGCCTGTGCCGTCGCCGAGCGGCGGCTTTTTCCGCAGCAACAGCGTGAGCGGCACCAGCGTTGCGACGCAGAAGACTGCGATGCCCAGGTATGTGTGACGCCATCCGTCGGTACGGATGAAATGCTCGACGACCGGCGGCCATAGCGCGCCTGCGAGGTAGTTGCCGCTGGCGAAGATCGCAACCGCGATGCCGCGCCGGCGCACGAACCACAGCGACGTGTGGGCGATGAGCGGCGCGAACGTCGCCGAGCTGCCGGCGCCGATCAGCGCGCCCTGCGCGAGCGTGTACGTGCCAAGCGACGGTGCGTAGCTGGCGGCCACGTAGCCGAGCGCGAGCAGCAACGTGCCGAGCATCACTGGCGTCATCACGCCGAACCGATCGGACAGTCGGCCCATCGCGATGCCGGCGAGGCCGAATGAAATCATGGTCAGCGTGTACGGCAGCGACGCATCGGCGCGCGCGACACCGAATTCCGTCTGAACCGCGGGCAGGGCGACGACGACGGACCACATGCCGACGCCGCCGATCGTCGAGAGCGCCAGCGTTATTGCGAGACGAATCCACGCGGACGCCGAATCGGCTTCACCATGTGACATCGTCGTGAATGTTACACGTCGCCGACTTCCCGACGCGGCGGCGTCAGCGGCGGCGGACGCTGTGCGGGTAACGTGCGGCAGAACGCGAGCAGCAGCAGGTCGTAGACGATCTTCAGCACGCCTGCGGCGACGAGTGGCCAGCCGAAACCCGACAGCGTCAACAGGTAGCCGGCGAACAGCGGTCCGGTCGCCGACGCGAGGCTGCGTGGCACGGATGTCACGCTGGCGGCTGCCGCGCGCTCGGCGGGTGGCACCACGGACATCACGAAGGCGCTTCGTGTCGGAACGTCCATCTGCGAAAGCGCGCTGCGCAGCAGCAGAAGGCCGATGCACGTGGCGAGATTCGGCGCGAATGGAACAAGGATCAGCAGCACGCTCGAGGGCAGGTGCGTGAACACCATCGTGTACACGAGGCCGATGCGATTCGCGATGCGTACGGCGACGAGGTACGAGAATGCCGACAGCACGCCGGTCCAGAAAAAGATGACGCCGGCCGCCGCGACGGACAACGCGAACCGCTCGAGCAGCCACAACGCGAGCAGCGACTGCACGATCAATCCGCCGGCGAACGCATCGAGGCTGAAAAGCGCTGCAAGCGTGAACACGATGCGCCGGCTGTGGCGCAGCGGTCCGGCGGTCGTGTCAGTCGTCGCGGGAGGCGGGGCGGGCAACCGCCGGTATACGAGCGCGCATGCCGCGCCGAGCAGTGCATACAGCACGAACATCGCCTTCAGCGCCGTTGCATGCGCGAGACCTGCGGACGCGAGCCACTCCGGCAGTCCGGCGCAGACAGCACCGCCGGCGCCCATCAGCGCGCCGACGAGGCTGTAGCGCGCGAACCACGACGTGCGTTGCTTCTCGGGTGCGACGTGCGCCAGCATCGCGTGCTCGAGCGGCAGGAATACGCTGACGTCGCCGCTCGACGGATTGAGCGTGCCGAAGACGGCGACGACGACGAGCGGCCAGAAGGCGCTGACCGCGACGAAGCTGATCCCGGTGGCCGCCATCAGCCCCGCAGCGGCCAGGAGCAGCGACCGCGTCCGGAACCGGTGGGCGCAGAGGCCGAGCAGCAGCGTCAGCGCCCCCGATCCGAGCAGCGTGGCCGTTGCGATGATGCCGACGTCGAATGCGGAAAAGCCGAGCGACAGCAGGTACACCGGCAGCAGCAGGCTGATGTAACCGTCGCCGAATGCACGCAGGCCTCGCGCGACGAGCAGCCGGCGCAGCGGATCGGTGCGGGACGTCAACGACTTCCGTGCCGCGCTGATCGGAAGCCGATCGGTGCTAGGCCGCAAGCATTTCTTCGCGCCACAGTCCCAGCACCTTCTGCACCGGACGATCGGAATAGCTGAACAGCACGGCGTCGTCGACCGCGTGATGCCGCACCGGCGTCCACGACGGTACGACGAAGATATCCCGCGGTCCCCACTCGAACGTCACGTCGCCGACGACGCTCCGGCCGCGACCCTCGACCACGGTGAATACCGTTCCGTCAGTCGATCGATAAGGGGCACCGGCGAATCCCTTCGGCAAGAGCTGAATGAAGGCGGCGATCGTCGGCATCGGGTAACTGCCCGTGACGGGATTGACGTACTGCATCTTGAGCCCGTGCAACGGATGAGTGGCACCGTCGCGCCGCAATTTCTCGAGCACGTGGCGGCTTCGCGCATACGGATAGGCGAACAGCGGACTCGTCAGCGAGCTCGGCTCGTAATCGACGGGCACCATGTTCGTGCCATAGCGCAGCATCGCGTCGCCCTCCATCCTGCTGACCGGCTGCGTTTCCTCGGGATAGCGTTCGGCAAAGCCGGCGTCGAGCTGGCGAATCAAGGGTATGTCGAGGCCATCCATCCAGATGACCGGCTGGTCGCCGAGGTTGCCGTGATCGTGCCAGGATCCCGACGGCGTGATGATGAAATCGCCTGGATGCATCGTCGTGCGCTCGCCGTCGACGGCGGTGTACGCGCCTTCGCCATCGACGACGAAGCGCAGCGCCGTCTGCGTGTGCCGGTGGCTCGGCGCCACTTCGCCGGGCAGGATCAGCTGCAGGCCGCAATAGAGCGTCCGCGTGATGCTCGATTCACCACGCAGGCCGGGATTCTCGAGCACGAGCACGCGCCGCTCCGCCTCCTTCGCCGAGATCAGGCGGCCGGCCTCGATGATGTGCGGTCGAACGTCGTCGAAGCGCCATAGCGCAGGCACGCACGGCGTGCGCGGCTGCGGGATCACGAGATCGCCGAGCACGTCCCACAGCGGCGTCAGGTGCTGCGCGTCGATACGCTGGTAGAACGCCTCGCGCTCGGGCGTGCTGCGTGGAGCAGTGAACACCATGTCGTTGCAATCTCCTCGCGCGAGCGCCGGGCCGCATGCCCGGTTGCGACGGCTGATTGTAGTATGCTCGCCCCCCAATGGCCGGTCGGGCGCTCGGCGCGGTTCCGGCGACGAAGGCCGTGGGGAGTGCCGGGCTTCCCGGTACCGCATCGACGCCAGACGGGGATCCTCCATGTCGCACAAATTGCTTCGCACCATCGCGTTTGCCGCAGCGGGTCTCGCGGCACTTGCACCGGCGTATGCGCAAAACACGATCAAGGTCGGCGTGATCGCCGAGTTCTCGGGTCCATTCGCCGACTACGGTGCGCAGATCGAGGCCGGCATGAAGGCCTACATGAAGCAGCACGGCGATACGGTCGCCGGCAAGAAAATCGAGCTCATCACCCGCGATACGAAGGGGCCGGCCCCCGACGTTGCGAAGCGCTTCGCGCAGGAGCTGATCACGCGCGACCAGGTGCAGTTCCTGGCCGGCTTCGGTCTCACGCCCAACGCGATGGCGGTGGCACCCGTCGTCACCGAGGCGAAGGTCCCGATGATCATCTCCAACGCGGCGACGTCGTCGATCACGACCAAGTCGCCGTACGTGACGCGCGTCTCGATGACGATCCCGCAGGTCAGCGCACCGATGGCGGAGTGGGCGCTGAAGAACGGCATCAAGCAGGTGTACACCGTCGTGGCCGACTACGGTCCCGGCATCGACGCCGAAACGCAGTTCACGAAGTCGTTCAAGGCGGGCGGCGGTGAGGTTGTCGGCACGCTGCGCACGCCGTTGCAGAATCCCGATTTCTCCGCGGCGATCCAGCGCGTGAAGGATGCGAAGCCGCAGGCGGTGTTCGTGTTCCTGCCGGCCGGCGAGCAGGGCATCTCGTTCGTCAAGGGTTTCAACGAGCGCGGGCTCGCTGCGGCGGGCATCAAGCTGATCGCCACAGGTGACATCACCGACGACCACGTGCTTGCGGCGATGGGCGATGCTACGCTCGGGCTCATCACATCGTTCCACTATTCGGCCGCCCACGACTCACCCGAGAATGCGGCGTTCCTGAAGGCTTACGCCGACGCGAACGACGCGAAGCTCGGTGCGCCGAACTTCATGGCCGCCGCCGGCTACGACACGATGCAGGTCATCTACGAAGTTGCCAAGAAGCTCGGTGGCAACATCGACGGCGACAAGGCGATGGCGGTGATCAAGGGGATGAAGTGGACGAGCCCGCGCGGTCCGGTGGCGATCGATGCCGACACGCGCGACATCACGCAGACCGTGTACATCCGCAAGGTCGAGAAGAAGAACGGCAAGCTCGCCAACGTCGAGTTCGACAAGATCGCCGACGTCAAGGACCCCGGCAAGTAACCACGGCCGGAACCGTCGCGAGCCCGCCGTGATCGGCAACGTCATCGGCGTGCTGTTCGACGGGTTGGCGTACGGCAGCCTGCTGTTCATCATCGCCGTCGGGCTGTCGGTGACGCTCGGCCTGATGAACTTCGTCAACCTCGCGCACGGTGCGTTCGCGATGGTCGGCGGTTACGTCTGCGTGCTTCTGATGACACGGCTCGGCGTGCCGTTCCTGCTGACGCTGCCCATCGCGTTCGTTGCGGCGGCCGTCGTCGGCATCGTCCTCGAGCGGACGCTCTACCAGCGACTGTACAAGTCGAGTCACCTCGACCAGGTGCTGTTCTCGATCGGTCTCGTGTTCATGTCGATCGCGATCGCCACGTATTTCTTCGGCGCGTCGCAACAGCCGATGGCGTTGCCGCCGTACCTGCGCGGCCAGGTGCACTTTCTCGGGCTCGACTTCGGCGTCTACCGCATCTTCCTGATCGTCGTCGTGGCGGCACTGACGGTGGCGCTGCAGTACATCATCGAGAAGACGAGGTTCGGGAGTCAGGTGCGCGCGAGCGTCGACAATGCCACGGCCGCGGCCGGCCTCGGCATCAACGTCAATCGCGTGTTTGCCCTCACGTTTGCGCTGGGTTCGGGGCTTGCAGGGTTGGGCGGCGGACTCGGCATCGACGTGCTGGGGCTCGATCCCACGTTTCCGCTGAAATACATGGTGTACTTCCTGTTGGTGGTGAGCGTGGGCGGCACCGGCACGATCAAGGGACCGCTCGTCGCGGCGCTGATCCTCGGCGTGTTCGACGTCGCCGGCAAATACTATCTGCCCCAGATCGGCGGCTTCGTCATCTACGCGCTGATGGTGGTCCTGCTGATCCTCTTTCCGGCCGGCCTGTACGGCCGCCGGACGTAGGCGGGCGCGCGATGACGGCTCCGGCAACGCGCGTTGGCGCATCGGACGCGGCCACAACGGTCGGACGCCTGCCCGACGGTCGCTGGAGTGCGCTCGAGATCGCGTTCTGGGTGATTCCGGTCGCGTGCTTCTTCCTGCTGCCGAACTACCGCGTGCTCGGCAGCCAAGTACTGATCACCGCGCTGTTCGCTGTCTCGCTCGACCTGATCCTCGGCTACGCCGGCATCGTGTCGCTCGGCCACGCGGCGTTTTTCGGCATCGGCGCCTATACGGCGGGACTGCTCGCCGTGCATGGCTGGCACGAGCCGCTGTCCGGGCTTGCCGCGGCGGCGGTCGTCGCCGGCGTCGCCGGTTACGCCGTCAGCTTCCTCGTCGTGCGTGGCGGCGATCTCACGCGGCTGATGGTGACGCTCGGAATCGGGCTGATGCTGTGGGAGGCGGCGAACAAGGCGCATTCGATTACCGGCGGCGTCGACGGGTTGAGCGGTGTGACGATCGACCCGATCCTCGGCCTGTTTCGCTTCGACATCGGCGGTCGTACTGCGTACCTGTACGCGCTCGTCGTCGTGTTCGTCGTGTTCGTCGTGATCCGGCGCGTCGTGAATTCGCCGTTCGGCTTGAGTCTCCGCGGCGTGCGCGAGGGCGGCAAGCGGATGCCTGCGATCGGTGCACCGGTACCGCGGCGGTTGCGGACGATTTTCACGTTCGCCGCTGCCGTCGCCGGTATCGCAGGCGCGCTGCTCGCGCAAACGACGCAGTTCGTCGGGATCGATACGCTGGGGTTTCCGCGCTCGGCCGAGTTGATGATCATGCTGGTGATGGGCGGCACGGGTCGGCTGTACGGCGGCCTCGTCGGTGCGGCGATCTTCATGATCGCGCAGGATTATCTGTCGGGCATCGACCCCGTCTACTGGCAATTCTGGATCGGCTTCTTCCTCATCGTCATCGTGCTGTTCGCCCACGGTGGAATCCTGGGCGGACTCGACGCGCTGCGCGCGCGCTTGCGGGGGCGCAAGCCTTGAGCGATCCTCCCACGGCGACGCAGAAGCCCGCATTGCGCACGCGGGGGCTCTCCAAGCGCTGGGGCGCATTCGACGCGAACAGCGAGATATCGCTTGCGTTTGCGCCCGGTGCGCGACACGCGCTGATTGGCCCGAACGGCGCGGGTAAGACGACATTCATCAACCTGCTGACGGGCGTGTTTCCGCCCACGGCGGGCGAAGTCTTTCTCGGCGACGACAACATCACCGCGCTGTCGCAGCACGAGCGCGTCAAGCGCGGAATGACGCGAACGTTCCAGATCAACACGCTGTTTCCCGGGCTGACCGTGCTGGAGTCGGTCGTGCTCGCCGTGTGCGAGCGCCAGGGCAACGCCGGCGTGTGGCATCGGACCGTCGTGCAGCAGCGCGAGGCTGCCGACGAAGCCAACGCGCTGTTGCAGACGCTGCATCTGACGCGCGAGCGTGACGAGTTCACACGCAATCTCGCGTACGGCAAGCAGCGGCTGCTGGAGATCGCGCTCGCGCTGGCGACGAAGCCCGCGCTGCTGCTGCTCGACGAGCCCGCAGCCGGTATTCCGGCCGGCGAGAGTGCCGAGCTCTTCGGCGTGCTGTCCAAATTGCCGCGCGACGTGACCGTGCTGTTCATCGAGCACGACATGGACCTCGTGTTTCGTTTCGCGGAGCGCATCACCGTCATGGTCGCGGGCCGCGTTCTGACCGAGGGCACGCCCCCCGAGATCGCCGCCGACCCGCGTGTGAGGGAGGTTTACCTCGGCGAGGCCCAGCATGGCTGAGCTGCTGTCGCTCGACGGCGTGACGGCGGGCTATGGCGCGTCCGTCGTGCTGGAAGGGATCTCGCTTGCTCTCGACGACGGTGACAGCCTCGCACTGCTTGGACGCAACGGCGTGGGCAAGTCGACGCTGCTCGTGACGTTGATGGGCCTGACCAGGCTGCATCGCGGAGCGTTGCGCTGGCGCGGCACCGACCTGACCGCATTGTCGACGTACCAGCGCGCGCAGGCGGGCATCGGGTGGGTGCCCCAGGAACGCTACATGTGGCCGTCGCTGACGATCGAGGAGCATCTGACGGCGGTCGCCCGTCCCGGCCGGTGGACGCTGCGGCGCATCTACGAGATCTTTCCGCGCCTCGAGGAGCGCCGCTCGAACCTCGGCAATCAGCTATCCGGCGGCGAGCAGCAAATGCTTGCAATCGCGCGTGCACTGGTCGTCAATCCGCGGCTCCTGCTGCTCGACGAGCCGATGGAAGGACTGGCGCCGATCATCGTCCAGGATCTGATGAAGGTGATCCGCAACCTGATGTCCGAAGGGGGCATGGCGGTGGTCGTCGTCGAGCAGCACGCGAAGCTCGCACTGACGCTGACACGGCAGGCGATCGTGCTCGACAGGGGACGCGTGGTTCATCGCGGACCGAGCGACGACCTCCTGAGCGATCCGGATACGCTGCAGAAACTCGTGGCCGTCGCGTAGCGAGACGCTGCAAGACCGGCCAACTGTCAAACGGCCTCGATCGTCGGCACGTCGACGTCGCTGGTGGCACGTCGAGCGTTGAGTTCGTCGACTATGCGCGCTGGTGTGCGCTCGACCTTGTTCCGTGCCATTCGCTGCATCGCCGACACCGCCAGCGAACCATCCACGCCTGCAACAGGTTCGCGCGGAATCGGCAATCCGCAAAGACGCATCCGACCCGAAATCTCGAGCTTGCTAAAGATGTTGTGCGCGTGCGTCTTGACCGTCATGTCGCTGATGCCCAGCCTGCGGCCGATCTCTTTGTTGGTCATGCCGCGACGCATCCAAGAGGCGATTTCGAGTTGCCGTGGAGAGAGTTGTGCGCCGTGTTCCTTCGCAGTTTCGATCGCCGGCTCCTGCGCCGCAAGGAGCTCCTGGTAGGCCCGCGAAACGATCTTCCGCGCGGCCCACAATTCGCCCGCGTGCACCGCTGTGATTGCAGACAGGACGTCCTGCGCCGAAGTGCTCAACCGGAGGCACCCGCTGGCGCCATGTCTCAGCGCGCGCAGCACGAATTGTTCGGTAAACGCTGCGGAGAAAACCAACACCTTGCTGTTCGGACTGGAGGCGTTCACCCGGATCAACGTTCCCACATCATTGGCGTTGAATGAAGTGGCGTCGAGCAGCAAGACGTCTGGATGCCATTCGCGAGCGAGTCGGACCGTATCTGCTTCCGTATACGAATCACCGACCAGCGCGACGTCTCCTTTGCCGATCAATGCTCCGCGGAGTCGATGCACCGCGCTCTCGCGCGGTGCACAAGAAAGGACTTTGATGATTTTCATATGCGCTCCCTCTCCCCGAGTGGTTCGGGGTAGATTTGTTGCTCTCCGTCAGCGCACTAAT
>Ga0207688_10000235_pt1 | contig 25164 bp, 21 predicted proteins | sample KBSMiscanthusM4_FD_184296 | JGI IMG/M metagenome (GOLD analysis project Ga0207688, IMG submission 184296) | Miscanthus rhizosphere microbial communities from Kellogg Biological Station, Michigan, USA - M4 (SPAdes) (version 2) | ecosystem: Host-associated > Plants > Roots > Rhizosphere ...
CAGCGTCGAGCGCATGTTGAGCAACTTGGCGGCGTGCCCCTCGGCGATCAGCCTGCCGGCGTGGTTCTGCCCGATCTGGTCGAAATGCCCGTCGCGCATAAACTCCACGAAACCGTCGAGGTTCGCCAGGTACGGCGGCTCACTGCTGCCGATCGACACCCGCTCGGCCGTCAGCGTGGTACGGCTGACCTCCCAGCCGCGATTCACCTCACCCAGCACCAGCTCGTCGGGAACGAACACGTCATCGATGAAGACGGTGTTGAACATCGCGTTTCCGGTCAGCTCCCGCAACGGCTTCACCTCGACGCCGGCGCTGGCCATATCAAGCAGGAAGTAGGTGATGCCGTTGTGTTTCGGAGCGCTCGGGTCCGTGCGGGCCAGCAGCATGCCCCACTGTGATACCTGTGCGGCGGTGGTCCAGATCTTCTGGCCGGTGATCTGCCAACCACCATCGGCCTTGGTGGCCTTGGTGGTGAGGCTCGCCAAGTCCGAACCCGAACCCGGCTCGGAAAACAGCTGGCACCAGGTCATCTCGCCGCGGAACGTCGGCGGCAGGAACCGCTGCTTCTGCTCCTCCGTGCCGAATGCGACGACCGACGGTATCAGCCACGCTGCGATGCCCATGGCCGGGCGGCGCACCCGGCCGCTGGTGAATTCCTGGGCGATGATGATCTGCTCGACCGGACTCGATGCCCGGCCCCATGGCGTCGGCAAGTGCGGCATCACCCAACCGCCCTCGGCGATCGCGACAGTGCGCTGCTCACTCGGAATCGCTTTGAGGGCTGCGACTTCCGCGCGGATCTCCTGCCGCAGCTTCTCGGTCTCCGGGTCGAGACCGATATCGATCTTGCGCAGTCCGGTGCTTGTCGCGACGTCGACCACCTGCTGGGGGTAGTCCCCGGCACGGCCGAAGCAGGCGGCGAGCATGATGGCGCGGCGGTAGTAGACGTTGGTGTCGTGCTCCCAGGTGAAACCGATGCCGCCGTGCACCTGGATGCAGTCTTGGGTGCAGTGTCGCGCGGCGGCAGGCGCCAGAGTCGCTGCGACGGCGGCGGCGAATTCGAAAGCGGTTTCTTCCGACCCGGTTTCGCGATACTCGTCGATCGCGCGTGCGGCGTCCCACACCGCGGCGGTGGCCCGCTCGGTGTCGGCGATCATTTCGGCGCACTTGTGCTTGATGGCCTGGAACTGGCCGATGGGCCTGCCGAACTGCTCGCGGATCTTCGCGTATGCCGACGCAGTGTCGGTGGCCCATCGCGCGACACCGATGGCCTCCGCGGCCAGCAGCGTGGACATCAGTGCGCGCGCCAGGGTCCGGCTCAGGTTGCTGAGCACGCGATCATCGCCGACCTCGACGGCGTTGGCGCGCACGTGTGCCAGCGGCCGCAGCGGGTCGACGCTCTTGACGGGCTCGACCTCCAGCGCCTCGGCGTCGAGCACCACCCACTCTTCGCCGCTGTCGATGGCGACGGGCAGCACCAGGACAGACGCCTGCGCCGCGGCGGGAACCGCCCGCACCTCGCCGCGGATGACCAGGCCGTCACCGTGCCGCGTGGCGGTCAGTCCCGAGTCGATCGCATAGGCGGCGATCACCCCGCCGGAGGCCAGGTCGTTCAGCAGCTTGGCGTCGGGGTCGTGGGCCGCGACAAGCGCGCTTGCGATCGCCGACGGAACGAACGGGCCCGGCACCGCGCCGTAGCCGAACTCAGCCAGGACAATAGCCAGTTCGAGGATGCCGAAGCCTTGTCCACCAACGGATTCCGCCAGGTGCACGCCCTGCAGGCCCTGATCGGCCGCGGCCTTCCAGAATGGTGGCGGGTTCGGGATCGGAGTTTCGAGGGCTTCGTGCAGCAGCTCCGATGGCGCCACCCGCGCCACCAGGGACCGTACCGAATCGGCCAGGTCGTTGTGCTCAGGAGTGATCGCGATAGGCATAGCTACCTCTTCGGGCCTTCCCTATTAACCGGTCGGTTGGGAGCCAGCGTACCCGTTGACCACGTTGGCTAACTCGCGCCCTTCGGCGATCCGGCGGCAGTTGTCCACCGCATGTTCCACGTTGTCCAGGCCGAGCAGCGGATTGTCGGCGGGTATCGATTGGACCCGGCATATTCGCCACCGCTATTCCCAGCCGCGTCGCGGTCTTGACGTCGGTGGTGTTCACCCGGCGCCCAGCTTGTGCACGAGACGCGCGCCTGCCCGAGATCGTCTCCGGAGATAGCTGCAGCACGTGCCAGAGCACCTCGGCCTCGGGCAGTTCGCGGTAGAAAGTGTCGTCGTCCTTGCCGCAGTACCGGTTATCGAGCCAATCAGCTTCTGGTGCAATAAATTTGGGGCCTTCTCGACGTTCAGCGCCACCGCTTCGCGATCCACTTGGCGATCGTATCGGCCTTCTCGCTGCGGGCGCCCGGGGTGGTGAAGTAGTGGTCGGTGTCGACCGAACACTGCGATTTGTCAGTGCCTGCCAGCGCGTCATAGATGCGCTGAGCGTCGCTGGGATACACGCCCGTGTCCTGTTCGGCGTTGATCACCAGTGCGGGGCAATCGATGCGGGCCAGGTGCGGTTCGGCGCGGGTCTGTGCGTGCCGAAGGCTCCACATGCCAAGCCAGTTGCGCAACGTGCAGGCGGCAGCGATGCCATGCGCCGAGCGGTTCGCCTTGACGGGGACGCCGGCGTAGCACATGTTGGCCGGGCGCTTCGTCGGCTCGATCGTCGGATCGACCATTCGCGGGTCCGCCCAGGTGCGCAGCACGGTGAACGGACGGTCGGAGAAGCCGGCCGCGCGCACCCGCTTGAGTTCGGTCTCGACCCAATCGGTTATGGCGTGGTTGCGGGCGATCTGTGCCGACCGGTAGCGCTCGAGGAATTCCCTGGAGTACGAGGGACCGTTGCGTTGGTCAAAGAGGTCGAGCTCAGGATCGCTTGCGATGGGATCGTTCTCGTCGACGACGGACGCATCCATCCACGCGGTGAGCACGTCCGGGCGACCGGGGTGCGCGGCACTGGCGACGTAGCCGTCGGCGGGCGGCAGGTCTGTCAGTCCGGCCGCCGGCCGCATCCCCTCCAGTGGTGTCACTTGTGGGTCGACGGCCTGTGCCTGGTAAGCGGCCATCAGCGAACCACCGCCGGAATTACCGAGCAACACAATCGTTTCCACACCTTGAATCTCGCGCAACCAGCGCATCCCGACGCCGATGTCGACCAGTGCGTGGTCGAGCAGGAAACTGCTCTCGTATCCGCGGTAGCGGGTGTTCCACCCGAGGAACCCGATCCCACGGGTCGCCATGTAATCGGCGAGATAGTGTTCGGAGAAATCGATCTGATAGTGCGTGGCGATCATCGCGACCTTGGGTTTGCGCCCCACGCCGCGGTGGTAGAGCCCCTGACACGGATGGCCGCCCGACCCCGCCCGCCGCGCTGTCGGCGAGTCCAGGCCGACGAACTCGCGGGTGACGCCGGGTGTTCCGGCTGCCGCCGGCGTTCTCGTCATGTCAGCCCGGCCTCCTTGTGATAGATCGTCCGGTAGAAGACGTTGGCCAGCGTGGTGATACACGCGTCATCGTCGACGGCGCCCGCCGCGGCGTCACCGGACAGTCGCGTGTAGCAGAACTGGTTGAGCATCGACACCATCGCGATCGCTACCATCTGCGGATTGTCTTCTCGGGAACAGAAGCCTTTGTGTTGAGCCTGTTTGACCATCCGCGTGATCAATTCGATTGGCAACGAACAGATGTCGGCCCAGTATTCGGCGAAGTCGTCGCTGATCATGGCTAGCTGCGAGACACTGATTATCTCGGCGAGCCGGTTGCGGTAGGTGTTCCAATGCGCGGCCGCGGCCTGATAGGACCGCTCCCAGTTGGTCAGGCCGGGTTCTGCGGCCGCACGCGACCGTTCCCGCGCCTCGTCGCGGAACCGCACGGCCCATTCGCGGACCATCGCCTCCTTGGAGTCGTAGTAGTTGTAGAACGACGCGGTGGACTTGCCGGCTTCTGCTGCGATGTCCGAAATCGTCGTCGCCAGAATGCCCTTGCGCGCGATCACCGCCCTGGCCGCTGCGTCGATCGCGGCCTGCGTCTGCCTGCCGCGCAGAGTCGGCAACTGCTCGCGGGGGCTGACGGTCACGGAGCTCCTCGGCCATTGATCGAACCTGAATCTGATGTTAGATTCACATTTCGAGCTTGGCTAGAGGAGCTGCGAGATGATCAAGCCAACCAATCCCAATTCCGAATTCGAGCTCGGCGGCATCAACCACGTGGCGCTGGTCTGCTCCGACATGGAGCGCACCGTCGACTTTTACAGCAATGTCCTTGGCATGCCGCTGATCAAGTCGCTGGATCTGCCGGGTGGCATGGGGCAGCACTTCTTCTTCGACGCGGGAAACGGCGACTGCGTTGCGTTCTTCTGGTTCGCCGATGCGCCCGATCGGGTGCCCGGCGTCTCGTCGCCGGAGGCGATTCCCGGGATCGGTGACATCGTCAGCGCCGTTAGCACCATGAACCACCTGGCCTTCCACGTGCCTGCGGAGAAATTCGACGAGTACCGGCAGCGGCTCAAGGGCAAGGGCGTACGCGTTGGCCCGGTGCTCAACCACGACGAAAGCGAAGCGCAGGTTTCGCCGACGGTGCACCCTGGCGTGTACGTGCGCTCGTTCTACTTCCACGATCCAGACGGCATCACGCTTGAGTTCGCCTGCTGGACGAAGGAATTCACCGATAGCGACACCACGACGGCGCCGAAGACCGCGGCGGACCGCCGACCGCGAGTGCCCGCTGGACGCTAACGCGGCCATGTCTGACGGCGTGGTGTCCGACGCCCAGATCGCCGCGATGTCGGCGGCCGAACGTCGTGAGCTGATCACCAGGCTGGAGCGGCCCATCGGCGAGCTGGTGACCGAGTCAGGGTTCGTCAGGATGCGGCGGGTGCGTCTGGTGCTGATGGCGGGCGCGATCGTGGGCCTGGTCCCGTGGATCGTCTACCTCTCGATCACGTTGCCCGACAGGTACATCGCGAATAACTGGATTGCAACCTGGGTCGGGTTCGACACCCTGTTGCTGCTCTTTATGGCATCCACAGCGGTGCTGGGTCTGTTGCGCCGCCAGTTGCTGATCCTCACGGGGTTCACCACCGGCGTCCTGCTGGTCTGCGACGCGTGGTTCGACGTGATGACGGCCGCGCCCGCGGACAGATGGCTGTCCGTGCTGACGGCCACCTTGGGCGAGCTTCCGCTGGCGGCCGTTCTGATCACCGGTGCGCTGCGCATCCTTCGCTTGACAGCCACCCGGCTGTACGCGCTCGATCCCGGGATGCCGCTGTGGCGAATCCCGTTGCTGCCCTAGCTCTTGTAGAGCTCAGGTACGGCTAGCTGGTCGATGATCGCGGCCAGCCGATCGACGAGCTGATCGTTGTCCAGCGTGATGTCGCCGGCCAGCCACGCGGTGATCGTCTGACCGACGCCGCCAACCGCGAAATGCGAAGTGGCCTTGATGAGGTCATTGCTCTGGAGGCCCAGCGTGCCCGCGTGTTGGAACAGCAGCATCGCCATCAGCGCGCCGGACTCGGCGCGCTTGCGCACCACCACGGCATTGGACAGCTGCGCGCTGAACAGCAGCCGGCCGACCCGCGTGTCAGCGGCGATGGTCCGCACGATGTTGGCCATGCCGGCCCTGCTCTGTTCCTTGAGCGGCGCCGCTGTGACCGCCGCCTGCGTGGTCGCCGCGATGTCGGCGATCACCCAGTCGAACACCGCGGCGATGAGATCGTCCTTGTCGGTGAAGCTCTCGTAGAAGTAGCGCAGCGCCACCCCGGCCTGGCGGCAGATACCGCGCACCGTCAGTTCGGACGGATCGGGATCGGAACCAAGGATGTCCAGACCCGCTTCCAGGAATCGGCGCCGGCGCTCGGCGACACGGTCGGCCGCCTCAACGCCGCGGTAGGGCCGTGCTTGAGCCATCGGTTCAATCTTGACACCGGCGACGGCGTTGGAGCAAGATATCTGGAAACAAGCGTTCTCACATTTGCCGTTAGATGGGTCAATGACGATCAGTGAGCCGGTCCAGCACGTCGAGCGAGCGGTGAGCGACCCGGTCACGGCGCTTCCGCCGACATCGCGGCGCCGTGGTGCGAGCTTCGACGACGGACTGATGGGTGTGGCCCTGCTGGCCGGGCCCGCCAACGTGATCATGCAGCTCGCCCGGCCCGGCGTCGGTTACGGCGTCGTCGAGAGCCGCGTTGAGAGCGGGCGGGCGGACCGCCATCCGATCAAGCGTGCGCGTACCACCTTCACCTATCTCGCGGTTGCGACCAAGGGCTCGCCTGAGCAGAAGGCAGCATTCCGGCGTGCGGTGAACCGGGCTCACGCGCAGGTCTATTCGACTGACGAAAGTCCGGTTTCCTACCACGCGTTCGACAGTGACCTCCAGCTGTGGGTCGGGGCGTGCCTGTACACGGGCGCGGTTGACGTGTACCGGCTGTTCGTCGGCGAGATGGATGAGGAGACCGCCGAGCGGCATTATCGCGAGGGGGTGCCGCTCGGCACCACGCTGCAGGTACCGGACGATATGTGGCCTGAGGACCGCGGTGCGTTCGACCGATATTGGCTGGAGTCGCTGGAGCAGGTGCACATCGACGACACCGTGCGCGAATACCTCTGGCCGCTCGCGGCGGGCCGCGTACGTGGTGTAAAGCTGCCGGCCCGGGTGCAGCGCGGCTTGGACAATTTCGGTCTGTTGATCACGACAGGCTTTCTGCCGCAACGCTTCCGCAACGAGATGAAGCTGGAGTGGAATGCCGCCAAGCAGCGCCGGTTCGACCGCACGATCCACGTGCTGCGCTTCATCAACGACCTGATGCCGCGATTCGTCCGACAGTTCCCGTTCAACGTGCTGCTGAAAGACGTCGACTGGCGGATCAAGACAGGGCGCCCGCTGGTGTGATCAGCGGGCCGCGTCGCACCGGATGAAGACGCGCCCCAACCTAAGTAGCGACACCCGTGCGCCATCCTGGGCGGACGAACGTGACGACGGCGTCGAAGTCCCCCAGCTCGTCTGCCATGGCGAGGATGTCGCCGCACAGCCACTTCACAGGAGCCCTGGGGAAGCGCTGCTTGGCCCGCTCAAGCACCGGCTCATCGATTCTGCCATGAACAAAGTCTGGCTGGATTGTCAGAATCCGCGCGTATAAACGCGTACGTGCGTACCGAAAATGACACCTGGGACATCAAGACGAGCGTCGGCTCGACCGCGCTGTTCGTGGCCGCGGCACGGGCGTTGGAAGCGCAGAAGCTCCAGCCGGCGGCGGTTGATCCGTATGCCGAAGTGTTCTGTCGGGAAGTCGGCGGCGAGTGGGCCGACCTGCTCGACGGCAATGCCCCCGAGCACCCGCTGAAGACCGAGTTCGGCAACTACTTCGTCGACTTTCAGGCCGTTCGGACCAGGTACTTTGACAACTACTTCGAGGCCGCGGCCGCGGTCGGGGTGCGCCAGATCGTCATCCTGGCTGCCGGGCTGGACTCACGCGCATACCGGCTGGCGTGGCCGGACGGGACGGTGGTCTTCGAGCTGGATCAGCCGCGGGTGCTCGAGTTCAAACATGAGGCGCTGGCCGCGCGCGGCGACGCGCCGACCGCGGAGCGCAGGGAAGTCGCCGTCGACCTGCGCAACGACTGGCCACAGGCATTGCGCGACAGCGGTTTTGATCCGTCCAAACCGTCAGCCTGGATTGCCGAGGGGCTGCTCATCTATCTCCCGGCCACCGCGCAGCACCAGTTGTTCGCCGGCATCGACTCACTGGCCGCGCCGGGCAGCCACCTCGCTCTCGAGGAATCGGTGCCGTTGGACGCCGACGCATTCGAGGCCAAGCGGGAGGAGGAACTCGCGGGTGGCAACGACCGCACCTTTTTCACCCTCGTGTACAACGAGCAGCACGCACCTGCGCGCGATTGGTTCGGTAACCGTCACTGGTGGGCCGTGGCCACTCCATTGCCATATCAGTTGCGTTCGCTCGGCCGGCCTGTTCCTGAACCCGACTCCGAAGCGGGTGCGATGACGGGCAACATCAGCTTGGTCAGCGCGATCAAGGACTGACCACAGAACCTGCAGCGACTCGACGCCGCTGCGGCCCGGCCTGCTGGAACAACTGCGGTAGGTCTCACGCGCTCACTGGAACATGAAATCGCGCATGAATCGGGTCATCCGGCGCAGGTAGTCCGGCTGGCTGACGTGCAGCACGTGGTTGCCGGGGAACCAATGGAAGGCGCAGCGGTCCCAGTGTTCCCACAGCAACTCGGCCTGCTCCGGCGGCGCCAGTCGATCGCCCAACCCGGCGATGATCAGCCGCCGATCCTTGGGCACCAGCGGCGCGTAGTTGAGCGGTGACGGGTACCGCGTGGCGGCGTGGACCAATTGGTTGTCGGTGCGGGCGATGAGCTCGCGCAAGCGCACCACGTAGTTGGCTGGGAACCACTCGTCGACTGTCCGGTCCGGTGCGACGACGGGAACGTTGGGAATCACGGCCTGGATGCGGTCGTCGACGCAGGCGATCAGCGCCGATGTGTATCCGCCCAGCGACATCCCGGTCAGTGCGACCCGGTCGACACCCGTGAATTCCAGGTAGTCGATCAACGAACGGAAGTCGTGCACGGCCTGCGACATCGCCTCGGCGAAACCCGCGAAGCCATGCGCGAAGTAGCCGTAACCACTGAAGGGAGAGCCCCTTTCGGCGCGGGCCCCATGAAATGGCAACGTGTACAACAGCACGTCGTAGCCGGACCGGTAGAACCACGGCAGCGAGAAGAACAAGCCGTTGAACAGGTATGGCGAACCCATGAACCCGTGAATCACGCAGAGCGTGGGGTGCGGTCCGTCGTCGTGGCGCCAGTGCTGCGCGCGCACTACGTTATTGCGGACATAGCCGCTGCACCGCTCACGCAACGCCGGGTTGACGGCCTGGAAACTGCTGTCGAAGCGGACGTTGTGCACGCTGCCCTTGGCCATCCACTCAGCGATCGGATTGGCGGGGCGCGACGAGATCCGTGGCTCTGACGTCGGTGCCGGAAAGGACAGTTCTGGATCCTGCGCACTGGCCAGTTCGGCGTAGAACCGCAGATGGTCGTGTTCTGCGCGCTGCTCTGACCGTCGTAACGCGGTACTGAGCACCGCCGGCACCATCGTGGCGCCTAGCAGCGACGCGATCGCGGTGCGCAGCGCGATATCGGCCACGGCCGACGAATCGAGGATCAGCCGTTGACGCAACGTGAGGTCGACGCGGCGGGGCAGCCCATGGGCGCTGGCGTCGGCGCCGGGAACATCGGGAACTGGGATCGGCGGATCGACGGCGGCGCCATCGGAGCCCCGCGAACTGGACACATTCGCATGGTAGCGGTCAGAACAAGCGGTATACCGTCGATCCGCCGACGAAAACGCCTGGATAATGCGCAGCGACCCAGTCGGAGATCTCGCGGTTACGCGACGCGGTATGCAGCGTGCTTCGGATGACCTCGCCGTGCACTGCCGGTGAATTCGGCCCGCGGCCTGCCTCGACGTAGTACGAGATCTTGCCCGCATGTACGTCGTCGATAAACTGCTGCAGTGTCGGCACCGGGTCACCGCTCCAGCCGCCAACGGCCATCACCGATGTGCCGGAGTCGATTTCGAGGGCGGACGCTGACTGTGAACCGTTCGTCGCCGCCGACCACGTCGTGTGCGTGGCGGCCAGCAGGCCTGCCAGTTGGGCATTGGTGGCTTCGTCGAGGATCCATGCGCCGGTCACCCTCGACGTCCGGACAGCACTGGGCATCGCCCCGTGATGCGGTGTTGCGGCGGTCGCGACGGAAAACGCTGCGGCACCGGCAAGCCCGGCCAAGCATCCGGCCAACAGCGCGACCACCGGTGGACGGTGCCACAGCACGCCGACGGCGCTCACCAAGGCCAGCACGACGATCAGCCAGTGCAGCCACGCCGATCCAAAAGCGTTGCGGTACAGCAAGTTCACTGACGTGACAGCGGCCAGCACGATCATTGCGGCCAGCCCGCAGCGGCCATCCCAGCTCGACCTTCGTTGCCATGCCCACACTGCCCCGATACCCACCAGCGCGGCGACCGCGGGAGCCAGCGCGACCGTGTAGTAGGGGTGGGCCATTCCGCCCATGAAGCTGAACACCATACCGGTCACCAACAACCAGGCGCCCCACATCAGCAACGCGCACAATTCGTCCCGGCTCAATGTCCGACGCACGGCCAGATACAGCCCGAACGCGACGACGAACAACGCCACCGGAATCAGCCATGAAATCTCATTGCCCATCTCGCCGACGAACAACCGGTGCAGGCCGGTGCGTCCGCCCAACATCGGCAGACTCGAGCCACCCCCGTCGCCGAGCGGCGTGCCCTTCCGATGGTGGCCCAGGAGGCGGTTGATCCCGTTGTAGCCCAACGCCAAATCCAGCACTGTGTTGTCCGTCGACCCGCCGATGTAGGGCCGCGCGCTCTCCGGGGTCAGCTGCACCGCCAGCACCCACCAGCCTGCAGACACGATCAGCGCCGCCACCGCCCCGAGGATGTGAAGCAGCCGCTTGCCCCAAGATGTCGGCGCAACAAGCAGATAGGCAAGACCGAAGCCGGGCAGCACCAGAAACCCCTGCAGCATCTTGGCGAGAAACGCCGTGCCCATTACGGCGCCGACGAGCAGCAGCCAGCGCAACGAGGCGGCTGACGCCGCGCGCATCAGACAGTAGGCGGCCACCGTCAGCAACAGCACCAACAGCGCGTCAGGGTTGTTGAAACGGAACATCAGGGCCGCAGCGGGCGTGACCGCCATTACCGCACCGGCCAGTAATCCCGCGGCCGCACCGTGGTCGGGGTCCCCGAAAGTGCGTTTCACCGCGCAATACAGCATGGCGACGGCCGCAACGCCCATCACCGCCTGCGGTGCCATCACCGCCCAACTGCTCATGCCGAACAGGCGCACCGACAACCCGGTCACCCACAGCGAGGCGGGCGGCTTGTCGACCGTGATGAAGTCCTGGGCGTCGAGCGACCCGAAGAACCAGGCCGACCAGCTCTGTGAGCCGGCCTGCGCAGCCGCCGCGTAGAAGGTGTTGCCGTACCCGCTGGCCGACAGGTTCCACAGGTAAAGCACGGCCGTCGCTGCGAGGAGCCCGGCCAGTGACCACCGCTGCCAGCGGCCGGTGCGCGGTGACTCGGTGGTCTCAGCGGCGACCGGTTGGTCGACGACGGTAGTCACGACGCACACGGTGCCGGTATTTACCAGCCACGGTCCTGTGCCACGGCTGCGAACACGCTGTGGGTTCTGTGGGTGCGACACTGGCGTCATGTGGAACCCCGACGTCTACCTGGCCTTTGCCGACCATCGCGGCCGCCCGTTCTTCGACCTGCTGTCGCGGGTCGGCGCCGAGGCGCCGCGCCGGGTGGCCGATCTCGGCTGCGGTCCCGGCAACCTCACCGCGACCCTCGCCCAACGCTGGCCGGAGGCCACTGTCGAGGCGTGGGACAGCTCGCCGGAGATGGTGGACGCAGCCCGCCAACGCGGTGTCGACGCTCACGTCGGTGACGTGCGGGAGTGGACACCGCGACCCGACACCGATGTGGTGGTGACCAATGCCACCCTGCAGTGGGTGCCCGAACACGCGGAACTGCTCGTGCGGTGGGCCGAGGAGCTGTCAGCGGGCTCGTGGATCGCGATGCAGGTGCCTGGCAACTTCGACGCGCCGTCGCATCAGGCCGTTCGCGAGCTCGCCCGCCGCGACCAATGGTCAGAGCCGTTGCGGGACTTTCCATTTCGCGAGGGCCAGGTCGATGACCCGTCAGGCTATGCTGAACTCCTCAGCGACGCAGGCTGCACTGTCGACGCATGGGAAACCACGTACATCCACGATCTGAGCGGCGAACATCCGGTGCTGGAGTGGATCACCGGCACTGCGCTGCGGCCGGTGAAGAGCCGGCTGACCGAGCCGCAGTGGCAGCAGTTTCGGCAGGAGCTCATCCCGATGCTCGACGCGGCCTATCCGGCGCGTGCCGACGGCAAGACGTTCTTCCCGTTCCGCCGGATATTCGTTGTCGCTCAGACTGGTTGACGTCGCGCGTTGAGCAGATCGATCACCTGCGCTACGAGTTGGTCGATGTCGGCGCAGGTGGTGTTCAGCACCAGATCGGGGCTTTCCGGCGGTTCGTAGGGCGCGTCCACACCGGTGAGGCCCTTGAGCTCACCGGCGCGGGCTCGCGCGTACAGGCCCTTGGGGTCGCGCCGCTCGCATTCTTCCCGCGGCGTCGACACGTAGACCTCGATGAACGGCAGCTTGGCCGCGTCGTTCAGCGCGCGGGCGATCTCCCGGTCGGACTTCAGCGGCGACACTAGCGAGGCCAACGCGACAACTCCGGCGTCGGCGAAAAGCCGTGTGAGATGCCCTACGCGACGGATGTTTTCGGCGCGATCGCCCGCGGAGAAGCCGAGATCGTCGGACAGGCCGTGCCGGATGTTGTCACCGTCGAGCAGATAGGCGACCTGCCCGGATTCGACCAGTGCCCGCTCCACCGCCACCGCGATCGTCGACTTTCCCGATGCGGGAAGCCCGGTGAACCAGATCGTGGCGCCGCGCTGGCCGGTGGCGGTGTAGCGATAGGCGCGATCCAGCGAGGAAGGGTGCCAACGGATGTCGTTGCGCGTCTGCACTCCCGGTTTGACCTCACGCGGCTCGGTGATGGTCCCCGCGCCGACGGTGTCGTTGGTGGTCTCGTCGATCAGAATGAAAGCGCCGCTGTCGCGGTTGTCGGCGTAGGTATCGGCGACGACGATCGAACTGGTCCGCAACGTGACCGATCCGATGTCGTTGAGCACCAACTCGACCGGGTTGTCCAACTCGCCGAGAGTTTCGGGATCCAGCCTGCTGTGCAGGGCCTGCACCGTGGTGCGCACGGTTCGGGTGCCCTGTTTGAGTGCGAGCCGGTCACCGGCACGCAACGGGCTGTCGATGAACCAGCACACCGTCGCGTCGAGTTCGCGGGCCAGCACGGGATGAGCCGCGTCTTCGGCGGCACTGACGAACACGTCGCCGCGGCCGACGTCGATGTCATCTGACAGCTCGATCGAAACAGACAGTGGGGCAACGGCAGTGGTGCGCTCGTGATCGAGGGCGTCGACGACGGTGACGGTCGAACGGGTGCCAGCGGGTAGGCTCACCACCGGGTCACCGACGTTCAGCGTCCCCGCCGATAGTCGACCGGTGTAGCGGCGGCGCTGATCGGTGGACGGCCGCGAAACCCACTGCACCGGTAGCCGCAATTTGCTCGGCTCCGCTTGGGGCGCCGATAGTTCGACGTCCTCCAGGTAATCCAACAGGGTGGGTCCGTGGTACCAGGGAGTGCGGTCCGATCGGTGCACGACGTTGTCGCCGTGCTTGGCCGCGATCGGGATCACGGTGATGTCGACACCGCCGAGGCGCGCGGCGACCTGACGCAGTTCCATCTCGACCTCGGCGAACCTCGTTTGGTCGAAGTCGACCAGGTCGATTTTGTTGACTGTGGCGACAAAGTGCGTGATGCCGAGGAGTTTCGCAATGCGCGCGTGGCGGTTGGTCTGGCGCAGCACACCGGCGCGGGCGTCAACCAGCAGGACGGCGACGTGGGCGTTGGAGGCGCCGGTGAACATGTTGCGCGTGTAGCGCTCGTGGCCCGGCGTGTCCGCCAAGATGTAGCTGCGGGCCTCGGTCGAGAAGAACCGGTAGGCGACGTCGATGGTGATGCCCTGCTCCCGCTCGGCGCGCAGACCGTCCGACAGGGCGGCCAGGTCGGCGATCCCCTCGTCGTCGGTAACCGCCTCGAGGTGGTCGAGCGGCAGACTGTCGGTGTCGTGCAGCAGCCTGCCGATCAGGGTGCTCTTGCCGTCGTCGACGGACCCCGCGGTGGTGATCCGCAGCAGCTGGCGCGTAGTCATCAGAAATACCCTTCGCGCTTGCGGTCCTCCATCGCGGCCGCCGACGTTCGGTCGTCGGCGCGGGTTTCGCCGCGTTCAGAGACGGTGGCCGCAGCGATCTCGGCGATCACCCGCTGGATGTCGGTGGCTTGTGAGCGCACCGCACCGGTGATGGTCAGGTCGCCGACGGTGCGGTAGCGCACCCATTCCACCGCCGCGGTTTCACCGTTGACCGGCTGGGCGTGCTCGGAGACGGCGAGCAGTATGCCGTCGCGCTCGAACACCTCGCGTTGGTGCGCGAAGTAAATCGACGGCAGCTCAAGGTTTTCCAGCTCGATGTAGCGCCAGACGTCGAGCTCGGTCCAGTTGCTCAGCGGGAAGACCCTGACCTGTTCACCCTTCTTGATCCGGCCGTTGTACAGCGACCACGGCTCCGGACGCTGCGCGCGTGGGTCCCACTGGCCGAACTCGTCGCGGAAGCTCAGAATGCGCTCCTTTGCGCGGGCGCGCTCCTCGTCTCGGCGCGCCCCGCCGAATGCCGCATCGAATCCGCCCGCGTCCAACGCGTCGAGCAGTGTGCGCGTCTGCTGGCGGTTGCGGGACGCGCCAGGGCCGGGATCAGGCACCCTGCCGCTGTCGATGGATTCCTGCACGGACGCGACGATCAGCTTGTGGCCGTGGCCGGTGACCCGGCGGTCGCGAAATTCGATGACTTCAGCGAAGTTGTGCCCGGTGTCGACGTGCATCACCGGGAAAGGCGGGGAGCTGGGCCGAAAAGCCTTCTCCGCCAAGCGAAGCAGCACGATCGAATCCTTGCCGGCCGAGAACAGTAATACCGGCCGTTGCAGTTCGGCGACCACCTCGCGGATGATATGCACTGCCTCGGCTTCGAGCAGCCGAAGTTCGTCGACGTGCACGGTGTCGAAGTTGGTGGCGGCGGTTGTCATGTCGGGAGCCCCTCCCTTTCCGCGTCGGCCCGGTAACGGTCGACCCATTCATCGGAGCGTTGATCGGCCTGGCGTTCCAGCACGGGGGCCGGGGCGATCCTCGGATCCTGTCCGAGCGCCTCGAGGATGGTGCCGACGATCTGAGTGAGGTTGCGCCATAGAACCGGGTACGAGACTTCCATCGGCTCGATGCCTTCCTCTTCGAACCAGGATCGCCAGCCCTCCTCCTGTTCGCGCAGCATGCTGACGACGTGTGCGATCGCCGTCGCGTGATACTCGGCGCGGGAGTCGCGCGTCGGATCGGGCCTGCCGCGCCAGACCCGGGTCTGCACGGCGCGCCAGAACGAAACCGCTTGGGATACAACGTCGGGCCGGTAGACGTGCACGAGAACAGGATCGCTTCCGATGACGTCTCGGATCGCCGAGAGCAGCCCGTCTCCCGAGCGGTCGGGCAGGCCTGCGGCGCGCTGCACCAGCAGTGGCGTCTGGTTCCACATCAGCTTTCCGCCCCAGATGCCGTTGGGAGTACGCCCCACGGTGCGGATGTAGTCACGCCAGATCTCGGCTGGCGCCAAGTCCGGCTTGCCTTCGTCGAGCGGATCCAGCAGCCGAAGGATCGACTCGTCCGCCACGCCTTCGAACCATTGCCTCGGCTGCGGTGACTGGCTCGTCGACGGCAGGTACTGGAAGAACTCACCGGGCTCGCCGGCCACACCCGTGGCGCGTAATGATTCGACGAGCAGCGTGCTGCCACTGCGCTGCGAAGCAAGCACCAGATAGGCGGTCGGGTGTGACATGCGCGTGAGCCTAACTGCAATCAAATGGCTTGGCACTGGCGAACATTGCAATCATCGTGAGAAAAACTATTGTCCGGGACTGTGGTCGTGTTGGATGCCCCGCTCCGAGGCGATCGCTGAGCGGCTGGTGACCTGTGGGCCGTGAATGCGTAGGTAGGTCTCGGTGTAACGCTCCGCAATTCGGGTACCCGCGAACTCGGACGGAATGACGTCGTTGGTTTTTTGGCGCCAATCGTCGAGGAGCAGCGCGAGATCGTTGGCGATCGCTTCGGCCTTGTCGGTGATATCGGAACCCAGCAGGTTGTGCGACTCGTTCGGATCTTCGACAAGGTCGTACAGTTCGCGTTCTGGACGCTGCGCGAGTACGAGCGGCTCCATGATGCGGCCGGGTGCGCTTTCCGCGATATCCCAGGGCAGATCGAGTAGTGGACGCGAGGCGTAGTTCTCGATGTAGCTGTACTCCTTCGTCCGGATGGCGCGAATCGGGTCGAAGGAATCGTGATAGGTCTTGGTGGTGTAGACCTCGGTGCGGACCGGTTCGATGCCGTGGCGTTGCAGATTGCGTGCATGCGACATGCCTTCGATGTCGGCGGGAATGTCGAGGCCGAGCAGGTCGAGGAGGGTGGGCAGCAGGTCGACACCGCTGAACAGTTCGCCGTAGACCTGGGGCTTGGTGCGGGTGTTCCGCGGGGGCCGCACGATCAGTGCGATTCCGGTGCCTGCGTCATACAGCGTCGACTTGGCACGTGGCAGCGCGGGTCCGTGGTCGGTCATGAAGACTACCCAGGTCGATTCGTCCAGTCCCGTTTCCTCCAGCGTGTCGAGCAGTCGGCCGACCGCGGCGTCGGCGACCGAGATCGACCCGTAGAACTCGGCAAGATCCTGCCGGATGTCGCCGGTATCGGGCAGGTAGTCGGGTACCACCACGTCAACGGCATCGGCCGGGTCGTAGCGCTCACGCGGATACGGCCGGTGCGTTTCGAAGAAGCCCGCGGTCAGCAAGAAGGGCGGCTTTGGTGGCTCGGAGAGCCAGTGGGTGGCGTGCTCGACGACGTATTCGCAGTAGGAGTTCGACACGTCGAATTCGTGGTAGCCGAGCTTCGTCGGGTACGACGTCTCGTGCTGCATACCGAATAGCGCTGTGTGCCAACCTGCTTCGGACAGAATGTGGGGCAGCGTGCGGACACCGGTGCGGTACTCCCAGCCGTGATGGGCCAGCCCAACCAGGCCGTTGCTCTGGGGGTAGCGGCCCGTGAACAGGGAGCCGCGCGACGGCGAGCACAGCGGCGCCGTGGCGTGCGCGCGGGTGAACAGGATGCCCTCCGCGCCGAGCTGGTCGAGCCGAGGGCTGGAAACGTCGGGGTGGCCGTAGGCGCCGAGGTAGCGGCCGAGGTCGTGCCAATGCACGAGCAGCACGTTGTCTCGTTGCGCGGTCAATGCCTGTCCTTTCTCCCGTCGGTACACCGAACAGTGCCTAGGTGTTTTCGGCAACCCTTTGGCTCACGCAGAGCAACTTATCCACAAACCCGAATTCATCCACAGGTTGGGATTGAGCGGCAGCATTTGGGCGGTCCCAAGACTGCAGGCGCGGGTAACTTCGCTCGTATGTTCGATCGGCTTGTGACTGCCGCCGCCGGCGCTTGTGGTGCTGGGGCGGTGGGTGCGTGGGCGCGGGTGGAGAACGCCGCCTGTGCGCAGCGGCTGTTCGCGATCGCCGATCTGCTGGAGGCCCGGCTGTCGGCCGACGGGTCGGCCGAGCGTGAACAGTGGTGCCTTGACAACTGGGATGCGGTGGCCGCCGAGGTCGCCGCGGTCCACAACGTGTCGTTGGGGGTGGCCTCGCATCAGCTGGTGGTGGCGTGTGCCCTGCGCGAACGGCTGCCGCGGGTAGCCGATGTGTTCGCCGCCGGTCATATCTCCTATCGCGTGGTCAATACGATCGGGGCCAGAACCCGGCTGATCAAGGATCCGGCGGCGATGGGGAAGGTCGACGCGGAGGTGGCCGCCGAGGTGATCGAGTGGGGCGCGTTGTCGGTGGCCAAGACAGAGGCCGCCATCGATTACTGGGTCGATCGCTACGACCCCCATGCGTTGGTACGCACCGAGCTCAGCGCCCGCGGCCGGCATGTCGATGTGGTGCCCGCCGATGGCGGCACCGGTTTGGCGTGGATTGAGGGCACGCTGTTCAACACTGATGCGGCGGCGTTGGACAAGAGGCTGGACGCGATGGCGCGGTCGGTGTGCCAGGCCGATCCGCGCACGCTCGAACAGCGCCGCGCTGACGCATTGGGCGCGCTGGCCCACGGCGGTGACCGACTGACCTGTGCGTGCAGGGCCGCCGACTGTGATGCCGCCGCGGCTGGACCGAGTGCCGTGGTGATCAACGTGATCGCCGAGCAGGCCAGCCTGTCCGACGAGACGGCTGTTCAGCTTGATGGGGAGGCGGCACCGGGGCCCACGCCTGAGCAGCTGCGGCAGATGACCCTCGCCGAGGCGTTGGCGCCGCTGCCTGGTACCCCGCCGGCGGATACCCATCCGGCGGTTGTGATGGGTGGCGGGATACTGCCCGCGCCGCTGTTGGCGGCCAAGGTGGCCTACACCGCGACGTTCCGACTGGTGATCCATCCCGGCGACAGTGCGCCCGAGCCACACTATGTACCGTCGGCGGCGTTGGCCCGGTTTGTTCGATGCCGGGATCTGACGTGCCGCTTTCCCGGCTGCGACGAGCCCGCCGATGTATGCGACATCGACCACACCATTCCCTACCCAGTAGGGCCGACCTGCGCGTCGGACCTGAAGTGTATCTGTCGAAAACACCACCTGTTCAAGACATTTTGCGGCTGGCTGGATCAACAGCTGCCCGACGGGACCGTCATCTGGACTGCGCCCAGCGGGCAGACCTACACCACCCATCCGGGTAGTCGGCTGCTGTTTCCGATGCTGTGCAAACCGACCGCACCCGTGCACGCACCAGCCAACGCCGCCAGCGTCGAACCCAACCGGGGCCTAAAGATGCCGCGCCGCAAGACTACTCGCGCCAACGACCGCGCCAAGCGCGTCGACGAACGACGCAAGCTCAACGACGAATACGTCGCCGAACGAAATAAACCCCCGCCGTTCTAACGGTTTCGCGCTACGGGTGGTACGGCACCCCGACTGCGCGGAACACATACTCGGGCGGCACATCGAAGGCCAGGGATCGACGGGGCAGCCACATGAGGACTTCCTCGGGGAGGGCGTCCTTATAGTGCATCGACAGATGCCCTGTGCAGCGGGGATCGACCGCGGCGACGTTGACGTCGAGCATGAGACCGGTTGCGGAGAGCTCGGCCTTGACGGTGCCCGTCTGCGGCGCGTCCCAGCGCTGATCAATGGTGCGGCCCGCCAACTTCGGCACCGACGACAACGTTCCGAGCACCCGCTGATTGGTCAGCACCAGCGAGCCCACGTAACTGGAGATGCTGCCGGCCGACCGCATACCGGGGACTCGACCGGTGAACCGGCGTGTGACGGGAACGTATTCGGCGAGATGAATGATGCCTTCGCCCTCGACCTCGGCGCGCACCTCGTCGGGCAGCTTGCCGATCCGCAGCAACTTGCGCAGAAACACAGCCATGTGCAGTCAGCCTAACGGCATCTCGCAGGTTCGAGGGCAATACAAGTGGTACAGCTGGAGTGGTGACATCGCGAAACACCTGGTTGATCCCGTCGGCGGTCGTGGCCGTCGCGGTGTATGCGCTGATGTGGATCGGCTATGCGTCGCAGTGGAACTGGCTGTCGGCTGTTGACTCGTCCTGGCTGGACATCGGGCATCGCTACGCTGTCGCTCACCCCGGCTGGGTGACCGCCTGGAATGTGTTCTGCACCGTGCTCGGACCGACCGTGTTCCGCATGGTGACGCTGATCGTGATCATCTTTTCGCTGGTGCGCCGCAACGTCCGCGTCGCATTGTTTCTGGTGATCAGCGTCGAGCTGGCCGGAATCCTCACCGAGATCGCCAAATACGCCGCCAACCGTCCTCGCCCCGCCACGGCGCTGGTCACCGCGGTCTCCACCTCGTTTCCCTCCGGACACGCCTTCGGCGTGATGGTCGGCGTGCTGGCGCTGCTGACCGTCGTGCTTCCCGTTGTGCGCCGCGCGCTGCGGGCTTGGCTGATCGCCCTCGGTGCGTTGACAGTCATCCTGATTGGAGTCGGCCGCGTGGTGCTCAACGTGCATTACCCGTCCGACGTGATCGCCGGATGGGCAATCGGCTACGCGTATTTCGTAGCGTGCCTGCTGGTGGTCCCGCCGTCGCGGCCCGTCACGGTAACGGACGAAACACCGGCAGCGCTCGGTACCGGACGCTGAAGCTGGCCTCGGAGATCTCCGTCCCGACCTCTCCGTCATGGGCAAGCACCGTGGGCCCGTCCACCGCCCTGAACGTGAACTCGGGCACCCGCAGCTCGTGATACAGCGGGCTGCGCTCAAGACGGCCCAGCGCAAGGGCTGCCAGAATCCGGGCCTTGCTGAGTCGTCGGCCCGTTTCCAGAATGCGGACATCGAGCAGGCCGTCGTCCAGTTGGGTCCGCCGTGACGGCGCGAATCCCGAGGGCAGATACGTCGAATTGCCCACAAAGAACAACGAGGTCTGCAGCGTCTTGTTGTCGTAGGCAATGCGCACCGGCGCATCACGCCGCAGCGTGTGCAGCATCGCGTACAGACCAGCCAGCGGCTTGCCGATCTTGTGCTCGAGCTTCTCGCGCGTCTGCACGAACGCCGGGTATGCACCGATGCTCGCGGTGTTGATCACCATGTGGCCCTCGTTGAGGCACACCGCGTCGACGCACGCGACGCTGCCGCGCCGAATCGTATCGATGGTCTTGACGACGGTGTCGCAGCCGATGTCCTTCGCGAAATGGTTGAATGTTCCGCCGGGGAAGACCGCCAGCGGCACACCCGCGTCCATCGCCACACCGGCCGCGCACGAAACCGTCCCGTCGCCACCACCGACCGCGAGCACGTCCGCCCGCTGGGCCGCCTTGCGCATCACCTCTTCGACATCGTCGGCCCCATCTATTTCGACGATCTCGGCCTGCGGCAACGACTCTCGCACTTCCTCAATGACGCGCGCGCCCGTCCCGCCACCGGATGCGGGGTTGACCACCAACACCACGCCTGCACCGTCGGGCCGTGGGGGAGTATCCACTCGCAGCGGGTCCGCAACCGGAATCTTGGCCACCACGACCGGCGGTACCACCCGCCCTCCCAGCACGGCGATTCCAGCGCCGATGCCGAAACCGGCTAGCACATCACCGGGATAATGCGCCCCGGTCGCCACCCGTGACAGGCCCACCAAGCCGGCCAGTAGCGCCAGGCCCAGGCCCAACGGCGGGCTCTCCAGGCCGACGCCGACCGCGAACGCCGCTGCGCTCGCCGAGTGACCGGACGGCAGCGAGTTAGACGTTGGCGAGCGGTGGCCGCGACGTGCCAGCGGAACCATAAGGCGATTCGGCCTTGGCCTTCGCCACACCCGCTTGGCCACCTGATTGGTGAACAGGCTGGTCACCGCAAGGGAGAGCACGCCTCGCGCCACTCCGCGCTTTGCCGACGGGCCCCCGAACGCGGCCAGCACCGCCGCGATGGCCAGCCAGAGCTTCGAGTGATCCGCGGCCCGGGTGAGCCGGGGCATGGTGGCGTCCAGCAGCGGACTGGGGGACTCCGCGATGGCCTCGAACACCTCGCTGTCCAAGGTGCCCAGACCCTGGCCGATTTGCCGGATGCCGCGCAGGCGCCCGCGTAGGGGCAGCATCTCCATGACGTCTACGTAGCCAGAACTGGCTGTCTTCAATCGTGTCTGAACCTTTACTTGACCTTGCCTGTGGCACCGCTGACGATGGATCGGTGCGCCGACTGCTGCCTCTGCTGTGCGCACTGGCCATCTACTTGACAGCGGCCCCGATCGTTCATGCCGATTACACGCCGTGGTTCGCCCCTCAGGTCGGCAATGCCACCCAGGTGATTTCCGTTGTGGGAGCCGGTGGTTCATCGGCGAAAATGGACGTCTTCGAACGCACCTCAACCGGATGGCAAGCCTTGCGAGCTGGCATACCGGCCCATGTTGGGGCCAACGGGATGGCCGCGGAGACCCACGACGGCAATATGGCGACTCCGATGGGCATCTACACCCTGGACTTCGCGTTCGGAACAGCGCCCAACCCCGGCGGCGGCCTGCAGTACGTCCAGGTCGGCAATGACCACTGGTGGGACGGTGACATGAAGAGCCCGACCTACAACACCATGCAGGTATGCAAGACGGCGCAGTGTCCGTTCGACACATCGCCGGACAGCGGCACCGAGAACCTCGACATCCCGCAGTACGCGCACGCGGTCGTGATGGGCGTCAACAAGGCGCGCGTGCCCGGCAACGGTGGCGCGTTCTTCCTGCACACCACCGACGGCGGGCCCACCGCGGGGTGCGTGGCGATCGATGACGGCACGCTGGTGGAGATCATGCGCTGGTTGCGGCCGGGCGCGCTGATCGCGATCACCCAATAGCCATCAAATATTAAGCGCCCGACCAATTTTCAGCTTGAAATTGAGCCCTTCCGTCGACATGGTCGCGTCGTAGGTGCGGTCATAGCCGGTTCTGCTGATCCTCCAGCCGTCACCGGTCTTCCGGTATTGGTCGTGGTAGAAGGCCGCGCCGATCAACATGAAATTGAAATCGGGCACAATCACGCGGTCCTGCAGATACCAGGTGGCCGTGGCTTCGTTACCGTTCACGGCGATTTCGGGGTGGGTGACACGGTGCTCGGTGATGATGTTGGCCGGCATCGCCGAGCGCATGAACTCGACGAGGGAGCCGCGGTCGGTGAAGTGGTGTGACTCGCCGATCGACGCGTCGTAGTCCCCGACCACATCCTCGGTGAGCGTGTCGGCGAACTCGTCCCAGTGCTTGGTGTCAAGCGCACGTAGGTACCGGTATTTGACTTGCTTGATGTCGTCGATGTCACCCATGGCCGACATTGCAGCACACGCGCGCGTCGCCGCAAAGGGTCGGTCTACTGGGCTGCAGTGGGGTTGGAACGGGAACGACATCGGCGTCGTCCGCCCATTCGATCTCGAGCCCCGCGGCGGCGCACCCTCCAGTTCGGCGCGGCCGCGGCGACACCCTTATCGGACTGCGCGTAGATGTAGGCGTCCTCGCGCTGCACCGAGATGCGGTGCGCCTCACAGTGCTGCTAGTAGTCGTTGTTGTGGTCGTCGCCGTCAATATCGCGGTGATGGTCATCATGGCAGGGGCCGGCATCCCAGTTGTCACCCCATTCGGGATGCCAGAAGTCCCCGGGGCACCAGTGGTAGCTCGGGAACTCGCCCACCTGGGCTGCGGCGACGGTTGCGCCTCCTACACTGGCCAATCCGAGTCCGATCGCCACGATGAATGTCGTTGCTGCACAGCGTGCCAATGTGTTCACGCGCACTACCACAACACCGGATTCTGTGCCCTGGTTCGGGCGTTGCGTACAACCCGCTGGTAATGCGGCCCAAAAGGCGGAGTGTCTAACGGAATTGGTATCGCCCTACCGCTATCGTGTGGTCCGTTATGAGCGACCCATTGGGGTTGTCGATCGGGACGACCAACCTGGTCGCGGCACGCGTCGGCAATCAACCCGTTACACGGCGTTCGGTGTTGACCTTGTTTGGCCATGCCGCGCCGGAAGTCGGCGTGCCGTCAGCGCACACCGACGGCATCGTGCTGAGCGGCTTTGTGGAGCGGGTCGGTGACCCGGTCCCGCTGGTGGCGCCGGACGGGTCGTCTCATCTCGCCGACCAGCTACTGGTCGATGCCCTCCAGGCGATGGTCTACTCCACCGGCCGGCCGTCGCCGCAGACCGCGATCGCCGTCCCGGCGCACTGGGGAACATCGACGCTGTGGGCGCTGCGCACCGCGATGCGGGCCAACCCAAGCCTTGCGCCCAACGGAATGCCGGCCCGGCTGGTATCCGACGCCGTCGCCTCGCTGACCGCGCTGCACGCCAATTCCGGGCTGAGCCCGCACGGTGTGGTGGCGCTGCTGGACTTCGGTGGCGGCGGGACGAGCATCACGTTGGCTGATGCCGCATCGTCGTTCGAGCCGATCGAAGACACCACCCGATACTCTGAGTTCTCCGGCGACCTGATCGACCAGGCGCTGCTGAACCACGTCCTCGACGTCGTCGCCAACGCCGGTGGCGACGACTCGGCGGGTACCGCGGCGGTCGGGTCGCTCACCAGGCTGGGCGAGGAGTGCCGCAACGCCAAGGAACGGCTTTCGACGGAGACGGTAACCGAACTGATCGCGGAACTGCCCGGATACCACTCGGGGATCCGTGTCACCCGCACCGAGCTGGAAAGCCTGATCGCGCCGACGCTGGACGGGGTGTTCACCGCACTGGAAAATGCGTTGGAGCGCAACAGGATCAGCTGGACGAACGTCGCTGCTGTGGTCACCATCGGCGGCGGTGCCAGCATTCCACTGATCAGTTCGCGGCTTTCCGACCACTCGCAGGCGCCGGTCATGACGGCGCCTCAGCCAGCGCTGGAGGCCGCCGTTGGCGCCGCGTTGTTCGCCGCCTACGGCGCCGAGGCCGACGCGAAAACCGGGGTGGCGCCGGTGCTTTCGGTGGATGTTCCAGATCCGTTGGACGCGCCGGGGTCGGCGACGTTTCGCGCGCTGGCGTGGTCCCAGGACGACGACACCGCCGACGATGTCGTGCCGTACACCGGCGATGTGTACAACACGGGTGCGACGGACGCGCGGCCGCAGGTGCAGTACGTCCCACCGACAGAGCCGATCGAGGAACCGCGGACGACCTGGCAACGGCTGCCGCAGTTGGTGTTCGGGATCGCCGCCGTGGTCGCGGTGGTTGCCGTCGGCGGGGTCGCAGTCGCGTTGACGACTGCGAGCGACAGTACCAAGGCCACCGAACCGCCGCAGACCGCCACGTCGGCTCCCGGGCCCACCGGCGTGGCACCGCCGCCGTCGACCCCGCCACCTGTCGAGACCGTCACGGTCACCAGCGCGCCGCTGGCGCCTCCGCCGTCGCCAACTCCGACGACGACGGTCCCACTGCCGACGACGACGTACGTCACCACGACGACGCCGCCCACGACCACCACAACGACAACCACGACGACGACGACAACAACGACCACCACAACAACCACTACGACAACGCCGACGACAACCACCACCACGACCACGACGACGCCACCGATGACGACCACCTACATCACGGTGCCGTTCGTACCCGTGCCGATTCCGATTCAGGTGCCGCAGAACCAGTATCAGGCCCCGCAGTACCAGGGCCCGCAGTACCAGCAGCCTCAGCAGGTGCCCTGAGCTGCGGTCTCCTCGACGTTGCGCGGATGGTGGCAGGCGGCCACATGTGCCGAAACGTGCTCGACCAAGGCGGGCTCGTCCGTCGAACAGATTTCGGTGGCCCAGGGGCATCGCGTGTGGAAGCTGCAGCCCGGC
>Ga0207688_10000239_pt1 | contig 24883 bp, 8 predicted proteins | sample KBSMiscanthusM4_FD_184296 | JGI IMG/M metagenome (GOLD analysis project Ga0207688, IMG submission 184296) | Miscanthus rhizosphere microbial communities from Kellogg Biological Station, Michigan, USA - M4 (SPAdes) (version 2) | ecosystem: Host-associated > Plants > Roots > Rhizosphere ...
TGCTCGAGCGCCGCGCCGTGGAACACCTCCAGCGTGTTACCCGAGGGGTCCTGGAAGATCATCATCTCGTCGACGCGGCGGTCGGCCAGCTCGGCGGCGGTGGCCTCCTTGTAGGGCGTGCCCTCCACGTCGAGCCGGTGGCGAATCTCTTGCAGCCCTTCGGCGTTCGCGGTCTCCCAACCGGAAACCTGCAGCCTGTCGTGCGCACCCGGCACGATCACCAGCCGCGCCGGAAAGTCGTCCATCCGCAGGTACAGCGCACCCTCGACCTGGCCTTTGCCCTCGACCATGCCGAGCACCTTCAGACCGTATTCGCGCCAGGCCGCGATGTCGGTGGCCTCGATGCGCAGATAACCCAGTGACCGGATACTCACGCCGCACCATCCCCAGGAACGTCTTTCAAAAAATCAACTGTCAGCTTGTTGAACTCGTCGAACTTCTCCAGCTGCGCCCAGTGCCCGCACTGCCCGAAGACGTGCAGTTGCACTCGCGGAATCTGCTTGAGTGCCACCAATGCGCCGTCGAGAGGATTGACACGATCCTCCCGGCCCCAGATCAGGAGCACCCGCTGGCGGAGCTTATACACCTCACGCCACATCATCCCGAGCTCGAAGTCGGGGCCCGCGAACGACTTCCCCATAGCACGGGTCGCGGCCAGCGATTCCGGAGTGCTGGCGATCGCGAAGCGCTCGTCGATCAGCTCGGGGGTGATCAGCTTCTGGTCGTACACCATGATCCGCAGAAATGTCTCGAGGTTCTCGCGGGTGGGTTGATACGAGAACTTCCCGAGCAATTTCACACCCTCGGTCGGGTCTGGCGCGAACAGGTTGACCGACAGCCCGCCCGGGCCCATCAAAACCAACCGACCGGCGCGATCAGGGTTATCGAGCGCGAACCGCACAGCGGTGCCGCCGCCAAGCGAATTGCCCACCAGCGCAGCGCGTTCGATGTCGAGCTGGTCGAACAGATTCAGCAGAGCGGTGGCGCTGTAGCGGTTGTACTGCTCGTGCTCGGTGTGCTTGTCGGAGTGCCCGTAGCCGGGCTGGTCGACGGCGAGCACGTGAAAGTGCTGCGCCAGCACGCCGATGTTGCGGCCGAAGTTGGACCAACTCGCCGCGCCGGGGCCACCGCCGTGCAGCAGCACGATCGTCTGCTCATGACCGGCACCCGCCTCGTGGTAATGCAGCCGCATGTCGTCACGAACCTGCGCGTAGCGCGAGGTCGATTCGAACGTGATCTCTTGCTGTTGTGCGGTTTCGGCGGCAAATGGCGTCATCAGACCATCGTGTCCTGGGGCGGTAGCCCGAACTCGTTGTTGCCGAAGATCAGGTAGGCGCGTTCGGGATCGTTGGCCGCGTGCACCCGGCCTGCGTGCGCGTCGCGCCAGAACCGTTGAACCGGGGCGTCGTTGTTCAGTGCGGTGGCACCGGACGCCTCGAAGAGCCGGTCGATCGAGGCGATGGCGCGGCCCGTGGCGCGCACCTGGTCGCGGCGGGCACGGGCTCGCAGCTCGAACGGAATCTCCTTGTCTGCCTTCAGCAGTGCGTATTCATCGCCGACATTGCCGACCAGCTGCCGCCAGGCCGCGTCGATGTCGCTGGCCGCCTCGGCGATGCGCACCTTCGCGAACGGGTCATCCTTGGCCTTCTCCCCCGCGAACGCGGCGCGCACGCGGTTGCCCTGGTGCTCGACGTGGGCGTCGTAGGCGCCGTAGGCCATCCCGACGATTGGCGCAGAGATTGTCGTCGGATGCACTGTACCCCAGGGCATCTTGTACACCGGAGCGGTGTTGCTCTGCAGGCCGCCTGCAGTGCGGTCGTTCATCGACTTGTACGACAGGAACCGGTGCCGCGGCACGAACACATCCTTGACCACGACAGTGTTGCTGCCGGTACCGCGCAAGCCGACCACGTGCCACACGTCGTCGATGCGGTACTCGGTGCGCGGAATCAGGAAGCTGCCGAAATCGACCGGCCTGCCGTCCTTGATGACTGGTCCGCCGAGGAACGCCCACGTGGCATGGTCGCAACCCGACGACCAGTTCCATGAGCCGTTGACGAGGTAGCCGCCGTCGACCACGGTGCCGGCACCCATGGGCGCGTAAGACGAGGAGATGCGCACGCTGGGATCGTCGCTCCACACCTCTTGCTGGGCCCGCTGGTCGAAGAGCGCAAGGTGCCAGTTGTGCACGCCGATGATCGAGCTGACCCACCCGGTTGAACCACATGCCGTCGCGATTCGCCGCACCGCTTCGTAGAACACCGTCGGATCGCATTGCAGGCCGCCCCACTGCTCGGGCTGCAGCAACTTGAAGAAGCCGACCTCGTCGAGCTCGGCAACGGTCTCGTCGGGCAACCGCCGCAGATCCTCCGTCGCCTGGGCGCGCTTGGCGATCAGCGGCAACAGGTCGTCGATGCCGGCTAGGACCGACTGCACGTCACCCTGTTCAATGGACGTCACTGGTTTGCCTCCCGAGATTACGGACCTGAAAGAAGATTAGAACACGTTACGATTTGTGTCGAGCAGCGCATTCCTGCGGTGGCTGGACCTGCGGACATGCGTTTCTGTAACCTGTTCTAGTTATCGCAGTGTTTCTTGACAGGAAGGGCACCCGCCGTGACGGACGAGCCGCTGGGTGGCCACGTGCTCGAGCTGCAGGTGGCCGACGTCGTGAAGGAGACCGACGACGCGTGCTCGCTGGTGTTCTGTGTTCCTGATGGACCCGACGCGCCCGATATCCCAGCCGAACGGCTGCGCTACGCGCCAGGGCAGTTCCTGACGCTGCGAGTGCCCAGCGACCGCACCGGTTCGGTGGCCCGCTGCTACTCGCTGTGCAGCTCGCCGTTCACGGGCGACCCGATGACGGTCACCGTCAAGCGCATCAACGACGGGTACGCGTCGAATTGGTTGTGCGACAACGCCTATGCTGGCATGAAGATCCACGTGCTCGCGCCGTCGGGCGCCTTCGTGCCCAAGACGCTGGACACCGACTTCCTCCTGCTGGCCGCGGGTAGCGGCATCACCCCGATGATGGCGATCTGCAAGTCCGCGCTCGCCGAGGGCAGCGGCAAGGTGATGCTGATCTACGCCAACCGCGACGAGAACTCGGTGATCTTCGGCGGCGCGTTGCGCGAACTGGCAGCCAAGTACCCCGACCGGCTGACCGTTGTGCACTGGCTGGAAACCGTGCAGGGCCTGCCAAGCGCGGCGGCGCTTGCCGGCCTTGCCGCGCCCTATATCGGCCGCGACGCATACATCTGCGGACCGGGACCATTCATGGCGGCCGCAGAGGAGGCCCTGAAAAACTCGGGCACGCCCGCCGACAAGATCCACATCGAGGTGTTCAAGTCGCTGGAGTCCGACCCGTTCGCCGCAATCGTGATCGAGGAGGACGACAGCTACGGGGGGCCCGCCACCGCAATCGTCACGCTCGACGGTGAGCGCCACGAAGTGCGCTGGCCCCGCAGCGCCAAGCTGCTCGACGTGTTGCTCGACAAGGGACTCGACGCGCCGTTCTCCTGCCGCGAGGGCCACTGCGGCGCCTGCGCGGTGCTCAAGAAGACCGGCGATGTCGAGATGGAGGTCAACGACGTGCTCGAGCAGTCCGATCTCGACGAGGGCCTGATCCTGGGCTGCCAGGCCCGGCCGCGATCGGATTCAGTCGAAGTCACCTATGACGAATAGTGATGCGGATACCTTCCTCACGATGAACCGGATCACAGCAGCGACCGCGGCAGCACTGCTGATCGCGGTGCTAACGCAGCCGGCGTTGGCCACGGCCGCATCCAACTCGGCCACCACGTCGATCCCCGTCGATCCGGCGACCCAAATAGAAATGCACGTCACCGCCAACTGCATGGCGGACAGGTGCTCCTTCAACACCACCGCCAACCTACTGACGCCGGATGGCCCGACCGGGTTCCCCGGCGACGCCTGGGCCCGGCAGACCATCACGCTGCGTAGCTCGGACCGCAATGTGTGGCAGGAAGCGGGTTACAGCGCACCCTCCGGGACGCCCCGGGCAGACAAGGGCGCGAACCACGACAACGTGCTGTCGAAGATGTACAAGTCCCTGAGCGACGTCGAGATCTCCGTTACCACCTTCGGCGGTGGACCGATCGAGCGCTTTCAGGTCGACGGCGACTCGGTGCCCACTGACTGGAGTACCGGGACACCGAACACCCGCGCCAACTTCATCACGTGCTCGCAAATCCAGGTGGTCTACGGCGGGGTCAACCTCACCACGCCGACCGCGTGCGCACAGACGACATTCAGCTAGCCGTCGCGGCCACGGAGACCACCCGCGCCGCACCATCTTTGGGCCCTAGAACTGCGGTGAGAGGTTCTGCCGACCAACAGGTAGGCGTTTGGTCGTGGACGCCACTGCTCTCTCGCGTTTGACTCGACGGTAGTCGAATAGGAAAGGGCCTAAAGCCATGACGCACAAGCACATTGTTGACGAGGTCGCCGATTTCGTGGTCGGGGCGACTACCGCCGACATCAGTGCCCGCACTATGCGGACGCTGAAGCGGAACGTGCTCGACAGCATCGCCTGTGCCGTGGGCGCACTCGATGGAGAGCTCATCGAACCAATCCGCGCGCACGCCGAGCAATTCAGCGGCCGGCCCACGGCGACCTTCATCGGTGGCGGACGCGCCTCGGTTGATCAGGCGGCGTTCTTCAACGCCGTGCTGGTGCGCTATCCCGACCTGCTCGACACGTTCCTGACGCCGGGCGGTCTCTGCCATCCCGCAGACAACTTCGGCGCGGTATTCGCGGTGGCCGAGCATGTCGGCGCCAGCGGTTCAGACTTCCTGCTCGCCCTCGCGGTCGCCTACGAGATCCAGTGCCGGTTCACTGCCCAGGTTCCGGTCATGGCCCGCGGTCTGAACCATGCACTGCAGTTGGCGATGTCCGCTGCCGCCGGCTCGGCGAAGCTGCTCGACTTCGACAGCACCCGAACCGCTTCCGCCATCAGCGCATCGACAGTCGACAACGTGTCGCTTGCCGCCGTGCACGCCGAACCGGTGTCGAACTGGAAAGGCATCTCGCCTGCCATCACCGGCATGCGCGCGGTATACGCGACCATGCTCGCGGGTCTCGGAATCACCGGTCCACGACCGCTTTTCGATGGTCCGAACGGGCTCGAGCAGCTGTTCGGCCAAAGCATCGACATGCGCGCGGGCGACCGCTCGTTGACCGCAGTCGAGCAGACGTATCTCAAGCAGTACTGCTCGCTGATCCACGGGCAGGCCATCATCGATGCGACGCTGGCGATCCGCGATGATCATCACATCTCGGGCGCTGACGTCGCCTCGGTGACCCTCGAGGTCTTTCAGGGTGCCTACGACTTCGCCGGCGGCGGCAGCTACGGCGAAAAGGAGCGCCCATTGACCAAGGAGCAAGCCGACTACAACCTGAAGTACCTCACAGCGGTCGCGCTGCTCGACGGCCAGGTGGGCCCCGCGCAGATGGAGACCGAACGCGTTCGTCGCGCCGACGTCCAGGACCTGCTGTCGTGCGTCGACGTCAAGCCGGCGCCTGACCTGACCGCCGCGTACCCCGAACGCACCGCGGCTCGGGTGCATGTCGTCCTACGCGACGGGCGGACCGCGTCTCGCGAACAGTCCGATTTCGAAGGCTCGCCGAGCCGGCCGATGTCGTGGGAACGCGTGATCGAGAAGTTCGACTGGCTCGCCGAACCGTTCGTCGACGATGCGCTACGTTCCGAGATCGTCTCCGCCGTGCAGAGCCTCGACCGGATCTCGGTCTCTGAACTCGCCGACCTGTTGTCTGCGGTGAGCCCGACGCCGAAGCGTGCTCGCACCAGAGCCCGACTCTGACCGCGAGCTCGGAGGCGTCGCGACGGATTATTTCGAATTGCTTCAGTGGTGAGCTCGACGTCCGCGGATGCCTAGGTGTCGGTTGTGAGATCGCACCGGCGTCGAAACACTCCCGTGCACTGCGCATTTGGCGGCAGTCGAGGGAACTGATCGCGGGCGGCTCGATGCATTGGTTGGCTCTGCCGAGCGGGTCTGCGTCAACCTCGACACACTGCGCGGCGGGATCGAGGTGGCAACATCTGCCGAGATCGCCTGCGGAGGAGCCTAGCGGGGCAGCCCCAACAGGCGCTCACCGGCGAGCGTGAGCAGGATCTGCTCGGTGCCGCCTGCGATGGTCAGGCAGCGGGTGTTGAGGTAGTCGTGCACTTCCTTGTTCTCGACGGCACCCGCGCCTTCGGACAACTCCATCCGGAACTCCGAGAGCGCCTGCCGGTACCGCACACCAATCAGCTTGCGCGCGCTGGCCTGCGGGCCCGGGTCCTGACCGCCGACGGCCAGCTGTGCGATTCGCTGGTCCAGCAGCGACCCCACCTGAGCCGAGCGGATCAGTTCACCGAGCCGATCGGCCACGGCGGGATCGAGATCAAGTTGGGTGACCGTGCGAAGCAGTTCTTCCATCGGGTTGCCCAGCGCGGTGCCGTGGGCCATCGCAACGCGTTCGTTGGCCAGCGTGGTGCGGGCCAACCGCCAGCCGTCATTGACCTGGCCGACGACCATCTCGTCGGGCACGAACACCTCGTCGAAGAACACCTCGTTGAAAAGGTTGTCGCCGGTGATCTCGCGCAGCGGCCGGATATCGATGCCCGGCGATTTCATGTCGACGAGGAAATACGTGATGCCCTTGTGCTTGGGCGCATCGGGATCGGTGCGGGCAAGGCACACACCCCACTGAGCCCAGTCGGCCCGCGACGTCCACACCTTCTGACCGGTGAGCTTCCAACCCGGTCCGCCGGTGCTCCTCGCGTCCGCGCCTTCCACGCGAACGGCTTTCATCCGGAGGGAGGCAAGGTCCGAGCCGGCGCCGGGCTCACTGAACAACTGGCACCAGAACAGCTCACCGCGCAACGTGGCGGGCACAAAGCGCTCGACCTGCTCCTGGCTGCCGTGCTCGAGGATCGTCGGCGCGGCCCACCAGCCGATCACCAGATCCGGCCGCACCACCTTTGCCTTGGCCATCTCCTGATCGATCAGCAGCTGCTCGGCCGGACCGGCCGCGCGACCGTACGGACGGGGCCAGTGCGGCGCCAGTAGTCGAGCCTCGGCCAGTGCCACTTGCTGTTTCTCGGTGGGCAGCGCAGCGACTTCCGCTACCGCAGAGGCGATTTCGGGCCGCAGATCCGCCACCGACTCGAGATCGATGTGCAGATCGCGGCGCACACCGTCGCCCGTCAGCGCCGCGACACGTCGCAGCCACCGGGGCAAGCCGCCGAGGAACTGCGCAGTCCCGTACGCGCGACGCAGATAAAGATGGGCATCGTGCTCAAACGTGATCCCGATGCCGCCGAGCACCTGAATGCAGTCCTTGGCGTTCGCCTTCGCCGCCTCGATGGCTGTCGACGCCGCAACCGCCGCCGCGATCGAGAGTTGGCGTTCGTCGGAATTGGCCACGGCGGCAGCTGCGTCACTGGCCGCCACCGAAATCTGCTCGGAGCGCAGCAGCATCTCCGCGCACATGTGCTTGATGGCCTGGAAGCTGCCGATCGGCTTGCCGAACTGCTCGCGCACCTTCGCGTACTCGGTGGCTGTCTGCAGTGTCCAGCGGGCCAGCCCCGCGGCCTCGGCGGCCAGCACCGTCGCGGCGAGGTCCTCGACCCGCTGCGTTGCCACGGGCAGCACCTCCGCGGGTGCGGAATCCAGCAGCACCCGCGCAAGCGGGCGGGAGAAATCGGTGGCCTTCAGCGGTTCGACGGTCACGCCGTCGGCCGTGGCGTCGACCAGCATTACTTGGTCCCCGGCTGGCAGCAGCAGCACCCCGTGCGGATCCGCACCGAGCACATACTCGGCACGGCCGGACGCCCGGCCCGCCTCGTACCGCACGTCGGCCGATGCGGCGACGCCCGCAGTGCGCTGCCCCGACGCCAACTCTTCGAGCAGCTCGGCGTGTGACTCACCGATGACCAGCGTGGCCAGCGCCGTGGTGGCAACGGGACCCGGCACCATTGCCGCGCCGGCCTCGTCGAGCATCGCGCACAGATCGTCGGCGGCGCCGCCCGCGCCGCCATGCTCCTCGGGAAGCGCGACACCGAAGATTCCCAGCTCGGCCACGCCCTGGTAGGCGACGCGCCACGCATCGACCTTGCCCTGCTCCATATCGCGCGCGGCCTGGACCGCAGCCGAGCTGGATGCCCAGCTACGTACCAGCTCGCGTGCGGCAAGCTGCTCGTCAGTGATCGCGGCCGACAACATGACTCCTACCGTTTGGGCGAGAAGAGCGTGCTTCTCACTAGAACGTGTTCTAATAGTGCCAGCGTTCGACCGTCAAGTCGACCGCCATCAGAGCAGGACACGTCGGTGTCTTAACGGGCGCGGAGGTGAGAAATCAGAGATCGGCATGCGTATCGTTTTCACCAAGAGCGCAAGATGAAGGAGCTGCCCGCCGAATGTCCGGCTTGTCCCAGCCAGCACAAACCAACCCGGCATCGGGATCTGACTCACGACCACGCCAGGTGATGAACGTGGCCGTACTGGCGGAGTCCGAACTCGGGTCCGAAGCCCAGCGTGAGCGCCGCAAGCGCATCCTGGACGCCACCCTGGCCATCGCATCAAAGGGCGGCTACGAGGCGGTTCAGATGCGTGCGGTCGCCGAACGCGCTGATGTCGCGGTCGGCACGCTGTATCGCTACTTCCCGTCGAAGGTCCACCTTCTGGTGTCGGCACTGGGCCGGGAGTTCGAGCGCATCGACGCCAAGACCGACCGCACCGCGTTATCCGGCGGCACGCCGTATCAGCGGCTCAACCTGATGGTGGGCAAGCTGAACCGGGCGATGCAGCGCAATCCGCTGCTGACCGAAGCCATGACCCGCGCGTTCGTGTTCGCCGACGCGTCAGCTGCCGGCGAGGTTGATCACGTCGGCAAGCTGATGGACTCGATGTTCGCTCGTGCCATGAGTGATGGCGAACCGACCGAGGACCAGTACCACATCGCCCGCGTCATCTCGGATGTCTGGCTGTCCAATCTGCTGGCCTGGCTAACCCGGAGGGCCTCGGCGACAGACGTGAGCAAGCGGCTGGATCTGGCTGTGCGTCTGCTCATCGGCGACGGGGAGCACCCTAAGATTTAGCGGGTGGCCTCTGAGCCGACTGACCGGCGACATTCAACCGACGCGCTGCCAATTGAGCTGACGCGGGCGCTCAGCACCGTCGCGCGGGTACCGCGGCTGCTGGTGGCGTGCGACTACGACGGCACCATGGCGCCGATCGTCGCCAACCCCGACGATGCGCGCCCCCTCACCGAGTCGGCGGCGGCCCTTCGCTCCCTGGCCGCCCTGCCCTCGACCACGGCCGCGCTCATCTCGGGCCGCGCGCTGCGCGACCTCGCCACGCTGTCGCGGATGCCCGCCGAGGTCCATCTCGTCGGCAGCCACGGTTCCGAGTTCGACACCGGCTTCGTTCACGCGATCGACGATGCGGCCAAGACGCTGCTCGGCAAGATCAAAGACGCGTTGAGCGCGATCGCCGCCGAGTACCCCGGCGTCGCCATAGAGATCAAGCCGGCCAGCGTCGCGCTGCACGTACGCAACGCCGACCCCGCCGACGGCAAGGACGCGCTGACGAAGGCGCACGCCGCCTCGCAACACTGGGACGCACAGGTCACCGAGGGCAAGGCAGTTTTGGAGTTCGCGGTCATCCAGACCGACAAAGGGCAGGCGCTCGACATCCTGCGGCACCAGGAAGGCGCCTCTGCGGCGGTGTTCATCGGCGACGATGTCACCGACGAGAAGGCGTTTCGCCGGCTGCACGGGCCCGACATCGGGATCAAGGTAGGCGATGGCGACACCCTGGCCGGCTATCGCATCGAGTCACCTGCGGTGGTAGCCGCCGCGCTGGAATGTCTCCTCGAGGCGCGCCGCACCTGGCTTTTGGGTGGGCACAGTACGCCGATCGAGCGGCTGACGATGCTGTCCAACTCCCGAACGGTGGCGCTGCTGACACCCGAGGCCGACGTGGTCTGGATGTGCCATCCGCAGGCCGACTCCGCGGCCGTCTTCTCCCGACTGCTTGGCGATGCGACCGCGGGCCACTTCGCGATTGGCCCCCAGCGCGAGGCACTGCCGCTGTCCCAGCGCTACGTCACTGGCACTATGACTGTCGAAACCCGTTGGGCCAGCTTGCTTGTCACCGATTACCTGTCGCACGACGTCGGCGCGGGCCGCACCGACTTGATTCGTGTCATCAGCGGGCAGGCCAAGGCGGTGGTCGAGTTCGCGCCGCGTCCCGAGTTCGCGCAGGCACCCGTCCGTCTGCGGGCCGACGAAGGCGGTCTGCGGGTGTTCGCGACCAACGATCCGATGGCGTTGCGGTCACCCGGCGTGAAGTGGGAGATCCTGCCGGACGGAATCCACCAGACCGCGCGGGCCGTCATCGACCCGTCCGATGGTCCGTGCGTGTTGGAATTGCGTTGCGGCACCGAAGATTTGACGGAAAGCCCGGTGGACCACGAGTCACGACGCGAACGCGCGGAGGGTTACTGGAGCCACTGGGTTTCCGCGCTGGCGCTGCCGTCGCTGAAACCGGAGCTGATGAAGCGGTCGGCCCTGACACTGCGCGGGCTGGTTCATGCCGACACAGGCGCGATCATGGCGGCGGCCACCACGTCGCTGCCCGAGGAGATCGGCGGCGTGCGCAACTGGGATTACCGCTACTGCTGGATTCGTGACGCCGCGATGACAGCCTCGGCGTTGGTGTCGCTGGGCTCGATCGCCGAGGCCGAAGGCTATCTCAATTGGCTTCACGGTGTGATCGAGACGATGCACGGGCCCGAGCGGCTGCACCCGTTGTACGCGCTGTCGGGGACGATCCTGGGTCCCGAGGCGGTGATCGACTCGCTGCCCGGCTACGCGGGTTCCCGTCCCGTGCGGGTCGGGAACGCCGCCAATGCCCAAGTGCAACTGGACGTTTTCGGCCCTGTGGTGCAGTTGATCTCCGATCTGTGTCAACGGCGGGTTGCCAACGGCGTTTCCAACGCGTTGACGGATGCGGACTGGAACCTGGTCAGCGAGATGGTGTTCGCCGTCGAGAGTCGTTGGGTGGAACCGGATCACGGCATCTGGGAGATTCGCGGTAATCCTCGCCACCACGTGTACTCGAAGGTGATGTGCTGGTTGACGGTGGACCGCGCGCTCAAGCTGGCTGGGGAGTTCGGCCGCGAGGCGCCGCCGGGCTGGGCCACGCTGCGCGACGCGATCTCCAAGCAGGTGCGCGAGCGCGGCTGGAAGGACGAGGCCAATTCCTTCACCGCCGCTTATGACGGCACCGACCTCGACGCGGCCACGCTGCACATCGGACTGTCCGGGCTGATCGATCCGTCCGATGAGCGGTTCGCGGCCACCGTCATCGCCACGGAATCGGAACTACGCAGCGGTGCAACGGTTTACCGCTATCACCGTGACGACGGACTGCCGGGCACCGAGGGCGGTTTCCATCTCTGCGCGGCATGGCTGCTGGAGGCGTACCTGCTGTCGGATCAGCGGTCGCAGGCCGAGGCGCTGTTCGATCGCTTGGTCGCCGCGGCGGGGCCGACGGGGCTGTTGTCCGAGGAGTACGACCCGGTGGCCGAGCGCGCGTTGGGCAACCACCCGCAGGCGTACAGCCATATCGGGCTGCTGCGCTGCGCGCAACTACTCGACAGTTAGTCGACTGCGGCTAGTTGCAATTAGATGAACCGTGATGGTGCCCAACGGATCGCACGTAACGGCCGACGATTCAAATCGAAATCACTCGCCGCTCATGTATCGATCGAATACTTCTATTCGATCGGCCTCCGGCCAATCGCTCAAATCCACGTGGCTCTCAACAACCTGTGCAGGGGTCACCTGGTCCTGGATGTACAACGTCCACATCGCCGCAGAATCGACTCCCGCTTTGAGGATGGCGCCATATGCCATCGCTTCCGCCTTCTGCAGGTGGTATGCGCCGCTAATAATTGCGACGGGGCCCGACGCGAGACTGCCGACGTTGAGGCCGGCGCCGAAGTAGTCTTCTTCCTCAAAGTCGTCGATGGCACCCTTCACCGCGAGCACATCTCCAGTGACCCTCAGTCCGGTAAATAACAAGCTACGTCCCAACCCGGCCTCACAACGGGGCAGTTCGAGCACTGAAGGCTTTTCCGGAACGGACACCTGCGGCTTGGGTGCTTCCGATAATGCTGTCTCGAACGGCAACTCGAGCTGCGTGGAAGGAGGTTTGACTGTGGGAGGCGTCGGCGGTGGGGCAGGCGCAGCGGGCAGTCTTTGTGGCAGATTTTTTGCGAAAGGCGCGAGCGCTTTTACATGCGGCTCAGGAAGCGGCTGCTTGTATACGGTCCCCTTTGGAACGGTCATATCCACCGAGTGGTTTCCGTCCCATACCCGTTTGAATCCACCACCTTTGGCCGCCATACTTCCGGCGATCTTGCTGTCATTCTGCGCACTCATGTTTAGGGAACCCGGTTGAGCCCCCAGCGGAACCGACGTCCCCGCGCGTTGGTTAACGAATGGCATGTCGTCTGGATGTGCCCATTGAGCACCTGTCTGCGGACCGAACCAGGTATCGAGCACCTTGAGTGCGCTTCTTTGACGGGCTGTAATTCCGCGAGCCACGCGAGTCGCTATCGGGTGGATCTCGAGACCTTTCTGCTCCATCAGCCAACGCTGCCGGGGATCCAGATTCACCGAGGGGAGTGTAGGGAGCGCCGGCAGCGCCGCGGAGTTCGCGAGGGCTGGAGGGAATGTCGGCAGCACCGGGGGGTTCACACCTGTCGGTATGGGCGCCACCAAACTTTGCGGCGGAGGATACGAATAGATGAGACGCTGCTCCGCCAGTCTGGGACCGTGATCTCGGACGAGCTTCGCCGCCGCTGCTGCCGCGATCTGTTGGGCCTCGGCCGTCGCCGCCGCCGTCCGGAAGTTCTCGAGTAACTGCTCAGCGAGGAAAGAGTGCCGGGGGGCGCCTGCATCGGACTCCCTGGTGCCGACGATTAAGGTCGAATATGTCGGATCATCGACCCATTGGGTCGCCCACAGTTCTCCGGTCGCAGGATCAACTTCTGTCCAATAACGACGTCCATTGACGACCGCCACGACCAGTCCGGTCTCAGGATCGACCGCCTCCACGAACCTCCCATCGACGAGCTTGAACGGCCTAGCCAGATGTCCGTTCGAAGCCTCGCTGCCGGCGAAAACCAGCCGCCGATCGGCATCTGAACCTGGACCGCCTGAGCCGCTCCCTTCGAACTTCCACCGCATCAAACGGGCGCTGCCCGTCTCAGCCGCCGGACTGGGCGCCTGCTTGCGGATCCAGTTGTAGCCCATGGTGGCCAGTCCGCTCGTCACCCCGCTGTAGGCGTATCCGAATGCGCCGACGGTCGGGCTGCGTCCGCTGCCCGGGATCGCCCAGCCCGAGCTTGGGTTGTAGGCGCTGTTGACAAATCCAGCTAGGCTGAAATTGAACGGGCGCCGACCATCCCGTTCCGGGCCGAACGCCGGCCCGCCGAGCACGGGTCCCAGCGCGTCGGAGCCGACAGTGAACAATGAGCCGGCGATCCCGCTCCAGTTCAGGCCGGGGCCGCTCGTCCAGCCCTCGAAGCCGTCCTTGGCCTGCTGCCAGAACTCCCGGCCGAGGCCGCCGACGACCGGGCCGGCCGACGAGCCGGCTACGGAGAAAAAGAAGCCTTCGAAGGCGGCCATACCGACACCGTCCCAGTCGATTCCGTGTTGGCCGGGTGCCTGCATGCCCAGCCCCCACGACGTCGTCTGGCCAGCCAGATTACCCAGACCCGCGCCGATGCCGACGCTCACCGGCACCGGCACGCCCAGCGCCGCCAAGCCGATGGTTGCGCCGACCTGGATGGTGATCGATGCGGCGGCGACGGCGATCCGCTCGATGTCGCTGTATTCCGGTGGCCGGGGCGGCGGAACGGCGATCGGCCGGTCATTGCCGATGATCTCGGACATCTCGTAGGGCTTGAAGGTGCTGGCGCTGTGGCTGCTGCGGACCACGGCGGGAACCTCGTAAGCCTTGCCCACCTCGGTAGTCGGCAAGGGATCGCCCGGCTCGTCGGTGCGGCCGTTGGCGTCCGCGATCGCGTACCACAGCGCGCCGTCGCCGTAGCTGGCCTGGGCGATGTCGATCAGCGAATTCCCGCTCTGCACGACATACCGTGAGGCGCCGCTGCCCGCCGCTTCGCTCATCGGCGTGTAGGCGAAATCGAACTTCGTCCCTCCGGCCAGGCGCTGGGCGCCGACCGTGGCAGCCATGCGCTCGCCGGCGTAGACGTAGGTCTGCTGGCCGGTGCTTGGGATGGGTAGCGGGTAATGCTCTGTGTCGGGACCGCTGGAAGACAGCCGCAGCCGGCTGTCCTTGAAGATGATGCGGCCCTCCGCACCGTGGTCGTAGAAGCGCTCCTCGTAGCGGTCGCTGCCGCTCTGGTTTGGGTTTGGCGTCTGCAGCTCGACCCGCTCGTATGACAAACGGCCCAACGGATCATAGGTCTTGTCGGTGTCCAGACCGAGGTGGGCGTCGGAGATGCGCCGCACCACCCGCTGGCCATTCTGCAAGGTGTGGCTGTAAGTGAACTTCGCGGTGAAGGGCGTGCCGTCGGAGCGGAAGGCGTTGAACTCGTAGGAGTCCAGCTGCCCGGTCTGCGCGTTGTATGTGTTCTGGGTCTCCGTGCTGTTATTCGGGATGGCGGCGTCGGTCGCGGTCGAGGACACGTGGCCGTCGGCGTGGTAAACCGTGGTCGTGGTGCCCAGGAATGCGGGCACCTGGTAGGAGGTGCCCAGTATCCGGGTCCACTGCTCGGAGCGCGTGACGTCGCCGCGCAGATTCGGCGTGCGGGTAGACAGCGTGTGCCACTCGCCGACCCTGTCGGACCCCACCGGGCCGCCCGAGACGGTGACTTCACGCAGGCGCTGCTCGATCCGGCGCAGGTGTCCGAGATCGTCATACTCGTAGCGTTCGTCGCGGATCGTGTCCCAGGTGCGCGGCAAAGTTCTGTTCCGGCGCACGCAAACGGTCGTTGCGCTCCTGCGGCCCACCATGTCGTAGCCGATCTGCGTGCCGGAAAGCCCGGGGCGGATGGCGCCGCCCGACACTTCGCCGTTGGAAATCGTCATCCGGCCGGCGTCGTCGTAGTCGTACCAGCTGTCGCTCTCGCGCGGTCCCCCGGCCCACGTCTGCGTGTACGTGCCTTGGGTTCTGCGCATGTTGCCCCACTCGTCGTATGCATAGCGCACATCGGAGAGGGGTGCGAAGGGTGCCTTGTTCTGATCCTCCACTCTGGCGAGCCGGCCCTGGTTGTCGTAGCTGATGTATTTGGTCTGGATCGAGTCGGAGTCGATGCGGCTCTCCGATGTCAGCTGGCCTCTCGGGTCGTAGTAATACGTGGTCGCCTCGCGGACGGTGGGTGCCGTGGTGTCGGGGATGATGGTGACGCTCATCACCTGGCCGTTTTTGTGGCGGTCGTACTCGGTTCGTGCGTTGCCGAGCGCATCGGCGGTGAGTTCGCCGAAATCGTTGTGGGTGTAGCGACCGAATCGCGTGACCGTGTCGGTGGGTTGGGTGTAGGTCTCGATGCGACCGACGACGTAGTCTTCGGTCGTGGCATGCCATTCCTTGCGGGCGCCCGCGCCGTCGACGTGGAGCGACTTATTGCCGAACGGGTCGTAGCGGCATTGCGTGACGATGCCCATCTCGTCACGATGCACAATGCCGAAATTGCGTGCGTCGAGCCAGGTGTACGACCACGGCGCGTCGGCGGTGTCGGTGAAAGTTTTGCTCGCAAAGCGGCGATTCGCCTGATCGTGGAGGTGCGCGTGCAGGTAGGTGCGCACGATCGTTCCCGTGCCGGCGAGGCTGTTGTATTCCCCCACGCCGGCCGGACTGGAGGTACGCAGCACACCGTGGAAGCGGATGTTGCCGGTGCGGTCATGGCGATCGAAGAACACGGTGCCGCGTGCGTTGCGTGTGCCGAGCCTGTCGCCGTGGATGCTGTACGCATAGTCGACCTTGCGGTCGGTCGCGTCGATGTCGGCCGTGAGCTGACCAACACTGTTGTATTGCTTGTGTCGCGTGCGTGAGCGGAGCAATTCCTCCGATTGCGGATCGCGGGCTTCGTCGACCTCTCGCACGACGCTACCCTGCAGATCACGGAACCAGTGCTTGGAGATCTGGGCTTGGTTGTATGCGCCGCTCGACGTGAAGAATTCGTGGGTTCCGAGGAGTTCGGTGATGCGCTGGTTGTTGTCGTCGTACCCGTAATAGCGGAACAGCGTGAACGGGGCGAAAACCGGCTGGCCGTTGACGAATTCGTAGCCCCCCTGCTCGTGGCCGGTGAGGTTGCCCCACCGGTCGAGGGTGCGCCTCGAATACGGTGTGACCAGTCTGACGGTGGTGCCTGTGCCGGGGGTGATGTCGGCGTCGAACGCGGGCCTGCGGATCAGGATCGCGCGGCCGAGCACATCGTACTGGGTTTCGGTGATGCGCCTGCCGGTGTGGTCGGTGTCGTTGGAGTTGCCGCGCTTGTCTTCGCGGGTGATTTGACCGGCCAGGTTGTAGTAGTAGACGGTCAGCCCGTCGGCGGCCACCTTGTTGAACACGTGGCCCGCGTTGTCGTAGAAATACCGTGCCAGCGTGGCGGTATTCAACGCTGCGACGCTCTGGCTCGCCGGGCCCCATGTGCGTTGCTCCTCGATGATCTCGCCGAACGCGTTGTAGACGACGCTTTGGCCGCTTTGCAGGAGGTCGGCGCCGTCGAGATACATGTCGAGCGTATCGGTGAGCTGGCCCAGGGCGTCGTAGGCGTAGCGCCGCTCCAACCCTTGCGTGTTGATGCCCAACGGACCGAGGTCAGCATCGATCGCCTGCGTCTCCTTGATCACCCGGCCGGCGTAATCGTAGAAGCGCGACTTGACGTTGCCCTCGGCATCCGTGGTGCTGATGAGATTGCCGCCGACGTCATAGGTTTGCGCGGTTTCGCGGGCGTCCTGCGACTGCGACGTGGCGCGTACCAGCCGAACGGGCCGCCCGAAGGCATCGAGCGTGGTGGACGCAACCGGAGTTTCCGTCACCTGGTTGCGGAACGGATCAACGGCGTTCTCGCCGTTCGCGGAAATAGGTGCCACCACACGCGCCGGCTCGGTCACCTGAAGGAGTTGGCCCAGCGGGTTGTAGCGCATGGACGTGACATTGCCTGTGCCGTCCGTGACGCTCAGCACCCTGCCGTAGCCGTCATAGGTGGTGGTCTTGACGGTGGTAGCGACATCGGCGTCGGGATCCACCCAGTAGCCGCCGTTCTCCCACGTCCAGTATGCGACACCATGATCGGTGCCGTTGGGGTCGGTGTAGCGCAGCCCGTAGCGGTCGACGCGGATCTGCTGGTTGAGCGCGTTGTAGGCGAAGCCGGTGATGCGGTCGGTGCCGAACGGCTCCCCCGTGAGCTCCTGGGTGGACACCACGTTGCCGGCGGCGTCATAAACCGTGTCGGTGACATACCCGGCCGCATCGACACTGCGGGTCCGCCGGCCCATGGCGTCATAGGTGAATGACGTGTCCTGCCATTCCACGATGGTGTTGATGCGCACGCGCTGCAGGGTCACGTCACCGAACGCGTTGTACTGATAGCTCGTGACACCGGCATCGTCCCCGCCGACCAAGTAGTTGCTGGTGTTAGGTCGGTAGTAATTGGCCTGGCTGACATCGCCCGGTGTATGCGTCGAGTAATAGGTGGCGGCCGGCTGCATCACCGAGACCTTGCGGCCCAACTTGTCGTACGCCATGGTGATCGTCCGCGCATAAGCGTCTGGCAGCAGGTGGCCGTTCTCGTCGTAGCCCCAATTGAGCTGCGGATCGACTTCGGCTGCGAGCCAGTACATCTCATTGGCCGGTGTGTCTGAAATCGTCACGCTGTAGCGGGTCACCGTCTCAGGGTCGCCGAACGACGTGTAGGTGTAGCGCGTGACGTTGTTCAGTGCATTGACTTCGTGCACCACGCGACGTTGGCGGTCGTAGGTCCGATGCGTATGCTGCAAGGCGTTCACACTGGTGCGGACGCTGGCACGCACCGTGTTACCCAGCGGGTCGTACGTGGTCGTGGTCTCCTGTCGGAATCGGTTGGCGCCGGGACCTTTTTCCACTCTTCCGGTGCCGGGGTCGTAGTAGCCGTGACCGAGAGTGCCCACAAGCCGCCCCACCACGTCATAGCTAAAGTCCGTGGTCCGGGCGTCGTTCGCAAAGTTCGCCGCCTCGATCTTCTGGATCAGGTTGCCGAAGGCGTCGTAGGCGAAGCGAGTCTCCAGCAGTCGATTCGGGGCCGGCGTGCTCAGCGCCTCGCCGCCGAGTTTGAACGGCGTCGGCGGCGAGGTCTCCTTGACCTTCTGCCCCTTGCGGTCGTACTCGCACGTCCAGGCGGCGCCGTTCTTGTCGATCCATCTGGTGCGATCGCCGAGCGCGTTGTACTCGTAGCGCTCGATATTTGTCAACGCATCTGTGGTGCTGGTGAGCCTGCCAGCCGCGTCGTAGGTGTGCGCCTGTCCCCGGGTGACGGAATCACCCACGGTTCGGCTACCCCGCAGCGCGACCATCTCCGCCTCGGTACGTGGCACGTTGCCCGACACCTTCACGTCGAACTGCCGGGTCTGCGTCACCTGATTCAGCGCGTCGTAGACGCTTTCCCCGAACGACAGGTCGGGGTTGACCGCGAAGCGCAGCCGCCCGGCGGCGTCGTAAATATGGGTTGTCGTCCGATCGTTGGCAAGATCCGCGACCACCGCGGCATCTATGCTCGCCGTATCGAACTGCGACAGGTCCACCGGCGAGGCATAGTCGATGCGCTGCACGAGTTGGTCCAGTGCATCGTGGACGTGCTTCGCCACAACGTTCTTGGTGACCGATCCGACCCGCAGTTCGCGCACCGTGTAGGCCTGTTGCCCGCCCGGGTGGTACGCGATCGCCGAGCGACGATCGTTCGCCGTATCCGGGAGGATGGCCGCGGCAATGGTCAGCTCGTCATACCCGGTCAGGTGACCCACCGCCGTGGCGTAGGACCGGTTCTCCAGCAGCTGGCCGAAGGCGTCATAGCGCTGCTCGCTAACCGAGTACTCGCCTGCCGATCCGACATTCGGTTCGATCACTTGTACGGTGAAGCGCAGCCGTCCGGCCGCGTCAAACGCAAAGTGCCGCAGGTGGTTACCGACGTCGGTGTGGTTGACCGCCGCGTCGATCGCGTTTTCCGTGAAGTTCGTCAGTGCCGGCCGCGCGGCGAAGCGAACGGAAGTCACCACGTTGCCGAACGCGTCGTAGCATTTCTCGGCGATAGATCCCAGAGCGTCGACGGTGAAGCGCAGCTGGTTCTTTGTATCGTAGGCGAACCGTGTGCGCTGGAGGTTGACCAGTGTGCTCGGCGTGCTGTCGCGGTAGCCGAGTGAGCGCAGCTGGTCGACGATCTCCTGCTCGCTGATCCCAGCCGAAGCCGTCGTGTCGACCGTCGCGATCCACGCGTCGGCGACGTAGCGGTCGTAGCGCCGCGATTCGGTGCGGTTGCCGATGACGTCGTAGCGGCTCTCCTCAACGGTCCAGCGCGGAGTGCTGTCGGTCTGGATCACGAAGCGTTGACGGCCCACAGCGTCGTAGACGTACACCGTCTTTCGATCGTTCAGACCGGCAACGGCGTTCACGGCAGATTCGATGGTCTGTCGATCGAACTTCGCCAGCGGGCCGACCGCACGGGCGTATTGCGTCGTTTTGAACACTCGGCCGAGCGCGTCAAACTCCTGCCTGGTCACTTGGTGCAAGCCCGGGCCGAGCACTCGGACGCTGTAGCCCAACTGATCCGACGCGTCATAGGCGAACGCCGAGACCCGATCCTTGGTTCCGTCGGCCACCGCGGTTGCCGCCGCGTCGACCGCCGTTTTGTCAAAAGCGGTCAGTGCGACCACCGTGGCATAGTCGGTGTGGCGAATCACTCGGCCGAACGTGTCGAACCGTTGCGCGCTCACCGCGTACTTGTGTTGACCTGCTTCCCATGTGACCGCTCGCAGGTCATAGATTGTGCGACCGGCGACGTCATAGACGAACCGCGAGACCCTATCCTTCGATGGGTCGCCGCCCCCTACCGCGGCGTCAATCGCGGCCTCGCTGAACGCAGCCAGTGCCACCGCGGTCGCATACGAGGTGCTGCTGACGGTTTGGCCCAACGCATTCAGCACGTGTTTGGTGACTCGATACCGGGACTGAGCGCCGTCAGTCCAGACTCTGACCACGCTGAACCGGACTTGACCGGTCGCGTCGCGGATGTCGTGCTGCCGCTGATTGCTGGGATTGTTACGCTGCGTCGCCACGGCCGCGTTGATCGCGCCTTCGGTGAAGTGGGTAAGCGGCGGGCGTACGGCAAAGCGTGTCGTGCTGGACACGTTGCCCAGCCCATCGTAGATGCTCTCGCTCACCGAACCGAGCGCATCGACGATGAAGCGCAGCCGGTTCTGCGGGTCGAAGGCAAATCGAGCGGTCTGATTGTTGCGGTCAGCGCGCAGCGGAGCGACCGCCGCATCGATCGCGCTCTCGGTGTACTGCACGAGGTTTGGACGCACCGCAAAGCGCGTCGTCACCACCCTGTTTCCGACGGCGTCGGGCACCGTTTCGCTGATAGAGCCCAGCGCATCGACCGCGTAGCGCAGGCGGTTATCCGCGTCGTAGGCGAAACGGGTGACTTGGTTGTCGGTGTCGCTGCGCAGCGACGCGACCGCCGCATCAACGTCGCTCTCGGTAAAGGACGTGAATCCCGTGGGGTAGCTGGCGAAGCGCACCCCGAGAATGACGTTGCCCAGGGCATCGTAGGCCTTTTCGCTGACCGAGCCCAGCGCGTCGATGGTGAAACGCAGGCGACTGTTGACGTCGTAGACGAAGCGTGTCGTCTCATCGTTCCCGGTAGTTGGCAGGGCCGCCAGCGCCGCCGCGATCGCGGTCTCGGTGTACTGCGTCAGCGTCGGGCGGGTGGCCCAGCGCACGGTTGTGACAACATTGTCCCGCGCGTCATAGCTTTTCTCACTGACCGAGCCGAGCGCATCCACCGTGTACCGCAGTCGATTCCCCGCGTCGTAGGCGTACCGAGTGACCTGATTATCAGCATCGGTGCGGTTGACCGCGGCGTTAATCGCGGTTTCGCTGTATTGGGTGAGCGTCGGACGGGCCGCAAACCGAATCGTGGTCACCACATTCCCGGCCGTATCGTAGACGTTCTCGGTGATCGACCCGGAGGGATCGACCGTAAACCGCAGACGGTTATCGGCGTTGTAGGCGAAGCGTGTTCGCTGCACGCTCGCCAACGTGCTCGGGGTGTTGTTCCGGTAACCGAGCGTGGTGCTGAGCTCGTTTTGGATTTCCGGCACGGTGATGCCGGGCGATCCGGCCGAATCGATCGCCGCGACCCGGGCATTCGACAAGAACTTGTCGTAGCGGCGAGCTTCAATGACGTTGCCAGTGGCGTCATATCGATTCTCGCTAATCGCCCAGCCGCTGGTGCCGGTTGACTTCAGCATAAAGCAGGCGCGGCCGTCATTGTCATACACCACGTAGCTGCACTGATCGTTGACCGTGGCCGTCGGCGGAACGAAGGCACCGACAACATCGCCGAAGGCGGCCACCGTCGTCGCGCTCAAACCGTTCAGGTAACGCCGGCTGAACACCAGCCGGCCGACGGTATCGTATCGGGTTTCGCTGACTTCACCCAGCGCACTGATGGTATGCGTCAATTGGTCGGCCGCGTCGTACACATACCACGTACTCTGGCCGTTGGCATCGATGCGCCGGCTCACATGACCGGCCGCTGCATGTCGGGACTGCGTTGTCAGATCGCGCGTGGCTGGGGTACCGGCGCCGAATACCGCGCTGGGCGCGCCGATCTCCTTCACGCGGCGCCCCAGGCCATCGAACTCGTGCAGCATCACGTGCTGATTCGGGCTCGACATTGTGCCCCGCGCGACCCGCACCGTGTTGTCGAGGTCGTCGTAGGTGTAGTTCGTGGCCAGCTGCAGGCCACCCGCAGCCCCGTCCACGACTATTCTCTTCACTCGGCCCTTGCGGTCATACGCGTGGGTGATAACCCGCGCCGAGACAGTGTTCGCTCCCTCCGTCACCTTGATCCGCTGGCCCAGTGCGTCGAATCTGAACAGCGTCGTGAGGTTCAACCCGTTGGGATCCAGGCGCTGTTCGATGATCCGATTGCGTTGGTCGTAGCCGAACCGAGTGACGGTGCCCCGCGCGTCAATGCCGTCGCGCTTGCGGCCGCTGCGGTCGTATATTGTTGTCGTTACCACCTGGCCCAGTGCGTCTGTCACCGTGGTGAGCTGACCGTCCTTGTTGTACGCATACTGGGTAGTATTGCCGCGCCCATCGGTGACGCTGGCGGTTTCATCGTGGCGTGTGCGCGCCGTAATCGCCTGCACCCCTTCGGGTGTCGTCACCGCTACGGTCCGCGCGGCCTCGTTGTAGGCGTATCCGGTCTGGTGATTGAGCGCATCGGTGACCCGCAGTACGCGGCCAAGCGCGTCGTAGTCGGCGCGTGTGATGCGGTTAAGCGGATCGGTCACCACCACGGTGCGACCGCTGTCTTCGTACGCGGTCGTCGTGACGTCTCCCGCTGCGTCGACCGATTGAGTCGCCCGGCCGAAAGCGTCATATTCCGTGCGCGTGTTCGAGTTGATGCCACCAACATCGTCTGTTTGCGATACCACTCGGCCGTTCAAATCGTGGTCGAACTGCGTCGTGGTGCTGCGGCCCTCCCGATGGGAGCGGACCTGCGCCGCCAGCTCACCGTGCGGGTTGTAGAAACTGACGGCGACGCCACGCTCGCCGTCGACCTGCTTCACCAGCCGGCCGCAGCGGTCGTATTCGAAGGTGCTGACCTGGTCGAGGCTCGAATTTGCCAGCGCGGCAAGGGCGCCCAGCAGCGCCTGGTCGGCCAATCCGCCGCCGCCACCCGCCAACAACTGATCCATTCGCGCATCATTGAGCCGCGTCGCGTAGCGGCGTACCGACAGGCCTTCACCGAAACTGTTATAGCTGGTTTCGCTCACTTCACCGGCCAGAGTGTTGTTTGCGTTTTGTCCGATGACGCTGACCGTGTGGGTGCGCCGGTTTTCGCGGTCGTAGTAAAACAGTGTCTTGTTGGCGTTGGCATCCACACTGCGGACCGCCCGCCCAAGAGTGTCGTACTCGTGGCGAACACCGTAATCGCGGATCGCCTCACTGATCCGCTGCGGAGTGGGGTTCGACCCCAACCAGGCATCGCCCTCGCCGCCCAGCGTCGCGACCACCTCGCCGAATGCGTTGTAGAAGCTGCGCCGAGCGCGCTGCTCAGCCGTGCGCGCTGCGCTCAAAACCCGGGTGAGACGGCCGGCGTCGTCGTATTCGCTGCGCGTCACCGTCGAGCCGTCCAGGCCGGTGACATCGCGCACCCGGCCGAAGTCGTCGTACTGCACAGCCGAGGTGTGGCGTGATGCGCCCGCGCGGCTCTTCAGCGACGCCATGGTGTCACCCGGGGCCACCATGACCGGCGTCAGATAGCGCAGGGTGCTCTGCGTGTTGAGCGCATCGTCGTATTCGGTTTCGGTGAGGAACTGTTGCTCATCCACCGTGCCCACGACGCGCCCTTGCCCGTCGTAATAGAAGAAGCTGTGTAAGGCGCTGGGGTCGGCGGGCCGCCAGAACGCCAGCTGATGGCTGCCCGGTGACTGCTCGGGCGTGGTCGCCGCCGCGCGAATCTGTACCGACACCGTCCGGTCCACTGACTGCCCGCCGGCATTCGCTGCGCGCAACACGATGGTGTAGAACCCAATCGCGTTGGAGCGTCCGGTGATCGTCCGCGTGGTGGCGTTGAAGGACAGTCCTGCAGGCAAACCACTCACCACGGCGTAGGTGAGCGCTTGGCCGGTGGCGGCCGGGACGACATAGCTCACCGGTGTATTCGCCACCGTATCCAGGGGGGACAGCGACACCCAGGGGGGACCGGCGCCGCCCTGCCCGCCGCTTGTCCCGGAGTTGGTCACGGCGATGACAACTGTCACATCCGAGGTTTTCCCGCGACCGTCGTCGGCACGCAGCGTGACGTTGTAACTCGTCACCGTGGGTGGCGGCGTGCCACGCAGTGTCGCGGTGCCGGCATCGAAGCTCAACCAGGCCGGCGGTGTGCCCACCACGCTCGCGGTGACAGGGTCGCCATCCGGATCGTATGCGGGCACGCGATATTCGAACGGCCGACCGCCGATTGCGGTCTGATTGGTGACGCCGATCCACACGGGGGCGGCCATATTCGCGGCCGCGGGGCTGCGCGTCCTGTAGCGGATGGTCTCGATCAGGCGTCCGCCCGCGTCATACCTGTGTTCGGTCAAGTAGCCGAGGCCGTCCACGACGCCGACTTTGCGGTCGTCGCCGTCATAGAAGTAGCGCGTGACGCGATTTCCTGTCTGTGTCATCGTCACCCGCGACAGCCCGTCGTAACGAGTGGTCGACGCGGTGCCGACAGCGTCAGTGGTGGTGGTGAGCCGACCGGCCGCGTCGTACTCGAATGTCGTTACCCGATCCTGGGTCGCGTCGGTCGCCACATCGCTGCCTGCGCCGCCCACGGTGAGACTCAGCTTCGTGACCGATTGGGTGGCGTTGTCGTACCAACTAGTCGTGTCGGCGCGGCTCGCGTACTGGGTTTGCCGGACGCGCTGCCCGGTCGGGTCGTGGTGAAAGCGTGTCACTGCGCCCGTCGCATCGACCGAGTACTCCAGACGGCCCGCGGCGTCATAGAACCGGTAGCGCCGGCCGCCGTGGGCGTCTTCGCTCATGCGCAGCTGGTCGGCGTT